>Ga0335082_10004938_pt1 | contig 14571 bp, 13 predicted proteins | sample Lox_Sample_41_FD_206718 | JGI IMG/M metagenome (GOLD analysis project Ga0335082, IMG submission 206718) | Soil microbial communities from Loxahatchee National Wildlife Refuge, Florida, United States - Lox_Sample_4.1 | ecosystem: Environmental > Terrestrial > Soil > Wetlands | place: USA...
ATGAAATGTATAGCTGCTATCAATTCCTGAATCCAGTCTCTCTGGATGGAGGTCGTTTGATGCGCAGCCTTTCGTTTCTCGCCTTGTCCGCCCTGCTCTTCGCGAGCGTGTCCGCCCGCGCCGACGACGGCCTCGTCGCTCCGCAACGGATGACGCTGCGCGAGTGCGTCCAGACCGCGCTCCGGCAAAACCACGACGTGAAGACGGCGACCGAGGAGCGCAACATCGCGACGGCGCAGCGCTGGGAAGTCGGCGGCCAGATGTTTCCGCGCCTCCACATCGACGCGGGGCTCCAGCAGTGGGGGTCGTCGTACGACATCGCGTTCGGTTCGCTCGGGTCGTTCCGCATGCACGACCCGTTCACGTGGACGTTCCAGGCGACCGCCGTGCAACCGATCACCGCGCTGTTGCCCCTGCTCGACGAGTACCACGTGAAGGATCTCGGCGTGGACGTCGCGAACATCCGCAAAGAAGCGACGCAGCGCGACGTCTCGTACCGCGTGATCGAGGCCTATTACCGTCTCCTCGAGGCCGAGCGTCTCTCCGAGGTCGCGCAGCAGTCGGTCGAGCAGCTCGACGCGCAGCTCAAACAGGCGAACTCGTTCCACGACGCCGGCGTCGTCGGCAAGAACGACGTCCTCCGCGCCGAGCTCGCCGTCGCGAACGCCAAGCAGCGGCAGATCCAGATCCGCGCGCAGGTGACGCTCGGGCGCTCGAACCTCGCGAGCGTGATGGGCATGTCGCCGGACAGCCCGGTCGACGCGCAGCCGCTCACGGCCGATCCGGACGGCAACGCGGGCACCTCGCTCGAGCGCGCCGAGCAGAAGGCGCTCTCCGATCGCGTCGAGCTGCGCGAGCTCGACAAGCGAATCGATCAGTCGAAGGCGGGCGTGCGCATCGCTTGGTACAAGCTCGGGCCGCAGATCAACCTCGTCGGCAGCTACATGCACAACGACCAGGTCGACACCGGCATCCAGTTCGTCGAGAAAGACGCCGGGTTCGTCGGCGGCACGATCTCCTGGGACGTGTGGGACTGGGGCTCGACCATCTCGGGCATCCACGAGGCCAACGCGAAGATGCGCGAGGCGCGGATCGCGCGCGACAAGATGCAGGACGAGCTCCGCCTCGAGGTGCGGCAGGCGTTCTTGAACGTCGGCACGGCGATCGACGCGATGGGCGTCGCGCGCGCCGCGGTCGCGAGCGCGGAGGAAAACTACCGCCTCGTGAGCAAGCGCTACGCGGCGAACACGGCGACGTCGTTCGACGTGGTCGACGCCGAGAGCCTCCTCACGCAGGCGCGCGGGCAGCTCCAGACGTCCATCTACGACTTCCTCGTCGCGAAGGCCGCGCTCCGCCGCGCGACGGGAGACGGGCCGGACGCGCAGCAGGCGCCGTGATGCCGTTTCGCCGCGGCGCGTTCTCCGCGCTGCCCGCCGAGCCGCGCGTCCCGCACGACTTCGCGCGCACGCGCGGCGTCGACCTGCCCATGCGCTCGCGCCCGTTCGGCGAGATGAGCGTCCACTACCGCGAGCTCGGCGACGGCCCGCCGCTGCTCCTGGTCCACGGCTTGATGACGTCGAGCTACTCGTTCCGGTACGTGTACGCGCCGCTCGCGAAGCGGTGGCGCGTGATCGCGCCGGACCTTCCCGGCGCGGGGCGGAGCGACAAGCCGCGCGCGCCTTCGTACGGGCCGGAGGCGCTCGCGGAGTGGATCGGCGAATTCCAGCGCGAGCTCGGCATCGAGGGCTGCGCGACCGTCGGGAACTCGCTCGGCGGATATCTGTGCATTCTACACGCGATGCGCGAGCCGCGCGCGTTTCGGGCGCTCGTCGACATCCACTCGCCCGCGTCGCCCGACTTCCGCTACCGCGCGCTCGGCGCCGCGCTGTCCGTGCCGGGCTCGCGCGCGCTCCTCCGCGCGCTCGTCGGGCGCGACGGTCGCAAGTGGACGCACGCGAACGTCCACTATTGGGACGAGTGGCTCAAGTCGCTCGAGGAGGCCGAGGAGTACGCGGCGCCGCTCCGCTCCGACGAGGGGCTCGACGCGTTTCGTCGCTACTTGAAGGAGACGCTCGCCCCGTCCGGTTTCGTGACGCTCGCGCGCGAGCTCCGCGAGCGCCCGTTTCCGGTGCCGCTGCTCCTCCTCTACGCGACCGAGGATCCGATGGTCCCGCCGCGCAACGGTGACTACCTCGCGAAGCTCGTCCCGGCGGCGAAGCTCGTCGTCGTCGAGAAGACGTCCCACTTCATGCACGTGGACACGCCGGACGTGGTGGTGAACGCCATCGACTCTTTTTTCTGACCATCACCGCCAAGTGCGGAGCGATTCGGCGAAGTCCACGATCTCCTGCTCGCGCGCCGGCCTCCCGAGCTCGCCGGCGAGCCAGCGCGCCGCCTCGCGGACGCTCGCGCAGATGACCCGGCGGTCTCCGCGGAAGAGCCCGCGCGCGATGGTGCGCTTGAGCGAGACGAAGGTGCCCTCGCCTTCGAGGACCAGCGCGATGCGGACGCGCTCGTCGGCCACGAACTCTTGGACCAGCGTGCGCTGGCGCTTGGCGACCTCGCCCGTCGGCATCGGCGCGTCCGCTTGGACGACGAGGAGCGCGCCGAAGACGTCCGCGTGATGCTGCGCGCGCGCGAGGCGCAGGCCGGTCTCTTGCGCTTCGAGCGCCGCGACCGAGTGCGCCTCGCCGCGGATCTGGACGATGAGGTCGTCGCGCCAGACGAACACGTGACGCGGCGTCTTCCAGATGACGTGGATTTCCCCCGGGACCATCAACTCTTCGCGAAGACGAACTCGCCGTCTTTCGTGTCGACCTTCACCGTGGCGCCGGTCGCGTAACCGCCGGCGAGGATCTCCTCGGCGAGCGGGTCCTGGAGCTTCTTCAAGATGGCGCGCTTGAGCGGGCGCGCGCCGAAGGCGGGCTCGTACGAGATCTCGACGAGCGCGCCCTTCGCGGCCTCGGTGAGGTCGAGCTTGAGCTCGCGGTCGGCGACGAGCTTCTCGAGGCGGCGGAGCTGGATGTCGACGATGCCGCGGAGGTCCTTCTTCGAGAGCGGACGGAAGACGACGATGTCGTCGATGCGGTTCAAGAACTCGGGCCGGAGGAAGTTGCGGAGCTCTTCGCGCAGGACGTCGCGGAGCGCCTCGAGGCCCTCGGTGCTCTCGAACATCTTCACGTCGGTCTCGAGGATGCGCTGCGAGCCGATGTTGCTCGTCATGATGACCACCGTGTTCGAGAAGTCGGCCGTGCGGCCGCGACCGTCGGTGAGGCGGCCGTCGTCGAGCACCTGGAGGAGCAAGTTGAAGACGTCCGCGTGCGCTTTCTCGACCTCGTCGAAGAGGAGCACGCTGTACGGGCGGCGGCGCACGGCCTCGGTGAGGAAGCCGCCTTCTTCGCTGTCCACGTAGCCCGGCGGCGCGCCGACGAGGCGCTGCGCCATGTGCTTTTCCATGAACTCGCTCATGTCGAGGCGGGTCATCGACTGCTCGTCGTCGAAGAGGAACTCGGCGAGCGCCTTGGCGAGCTCGGTCTTGCCGACGCCGCTCGGCCCGAGGAACAAGAACGACCCGATGGGCTTGCCCGGGTCGCGCAGCCCGACGCGCCCGCGGCGCACGGCCCGCGAGACCGCGCGCACCGCTTCGTCCTGTCCGACGACGCGCGCCGAGAGGCGCTCCTCCATCTTGAGGAGCTTGTCGGCCTCGCTCTCGAGCATCTTCGCGACCGGGATGCCGGTCCAGTCGCCGAGCACCTGCGCGACGGCCTCTTCGCCGACCACGTTCGACTGCGTCGTCGCGCCCTCTTTCTCGACCGCGGCCTCGGCGGCGTCGAGCCGGCGCTTCACGTCGGGGATGGTCACGTGCTCGAGCTCGCCGAGGCGCGCGAAGTCGTGCTTCGTGCGCGCGGCGTCGAGCTCCTTCTGGAGGCCCTCGTACTCTTCGCGCAGGCTCGCGCGCGCGGCGAGCGCGCCGCGTCGCGAGTCCATCTTCGCGCGGAGCTCGCTCACCTGCGGCTCGAGCTGGGCGATCTCCTTGTCGAGGCGGTCGCGCGTCTTCGTGCTCATCGCGTCGGCGTCGTCCGCGAGCGACGCGCGCTGCGCCTTGAGCGACGAGAGGCGGCGGATCGCGTTGTCCACGTCGGCGGGGACGCCGTCGATCTCGACGCGCTTTCGCGCGGCGGCTTCGTCGAGGAGATCGATCGCCGAGTCGGGCAGCGCCTTGTCCTGCACGTAGCGCTTCGCGAGCCTCACCGAGGCGACGATCGCGGGATCGCCGATGCGCACGTTGTGGTGCTTCTCGAAGCGCGTCGCGATGCCGCGGAGCACCTCGATGGCCTGATCGGGCGTCGGCGGGTCGATCGTGAGCACGGTGAAGCGCCGGAGGAGCGCCTGGTCCTTGTCGTTGATCTTGCGAAGGCCCTCGGGCGTCGTCGTCCCGAGCAGGCGCACCTCGCCGCGGTCGATGAGCGGCTTGAGCATGTCGGCGACGCCACCCATCGTGCCTTGGCCGAGGAGCGAGTCGATGCCGTTCACGTAGACGACCGTCTCTTTGACGTTCGGCACGTTCTTGATCGCGGCGAGCGTCTGCTTGAGGCGCTCTTCGATCTCGCCGCGGAGCTTCGCGCCCGCGGTGAGCGAGCCCACCTCGAGCTCGACGAGCGCCACCTGCGCGAGGTTCTGCGGGACGTCGCCCGTCGCGATGCGCGACGCGAGCGCGTTCACGATCGTGTTCTTGCCGACGCCGGGCTCGCCCACGAGGAGCGGCTGGTTCTTCTGGCGGCGCTCGATGATCTGGAGAAGGCGCCGCATCTCGACGTCGCGGCCGATGATGGGTCCGACGCCGTCGCCCTTCGCGCGCGCGACGAGGTCGCGCGTGAAGCGCGTCGCCGGGTCGCCGCCGCCGTCGTACGACGGCTCGCGCGACACGCTCTTCAGCGCGGCCATGTGCGGGCGGAACGAGCCGGGGCCGAGCGCGAACGCCTGGAGCACGATGGCGGCGGCGCCGCGGATTTCCTGCGAGAGCGCGTTCAAGAGCTGCTCGACGCCGACGGTGCCGTTCCCCGCCTCGCGCTCGGCGCGCGCGAGAAGGTCCAACATCGCCGACGAGAGGTACGCGAGCCCGCCGCTCGATTTCGGCAGCCGCGCGAGCGCCGTCTCCGCCTCGACCGCGACGTCGCGCGGCTCGGCGCCGGCCTTGCGAAAAACTTCCGCGACGCCACGGTCGCGGTCGAGCGAGCGCGCGAGGAGATGGATGGGCTCGACCTGCGAATGCTTGCGCTCGTCGGCGAGGCTCTGGGCGCCGGCGACGAGGGCCTTCGCGTCGGGCGCGTATTTTTCGAGGTGGATCGTCTGCTCGGGCATTGCGCGAGATGCTAGCACTGGCCATCGTTGAAGGTGATGAGCGACGTCCAGGTCTACACGACGGACTATTGCCCCTACTGCACGCGAGCCAAAATGCTGCTCGAGAAGCGGGGCATCGCCTTCGACGAGATCGACGTGAGCGACGACCCGGACAAGCGCGCCTGGCTCGTCCGGACGACGGGCCGCCGGACGGTCCCGCAGATCTTCATCAAGGGCGAGCCCATCGGCGGGAGCGACGAGCTCCACGCGCTCGACCGGAGCGGCGAGCTCGGCAAGCGGCTCGGGCGCAGTTAGATGCGCCCGCGGATGTCGGCGACGTCCTTCTGAAGCGCCTCGATCGCGACGCGGTTCTCGCGGATGGCGTCGCGGTTCTCACGGATGGCCGCGCGGTTCTCGACGATGGCTTCGCGGTTCTGGAAAATCGCGGTGCGGTTCTCGCGGATGTCGACCGAGTTCTGCCTCACCACGTCTTCGACGATGGTTATCCGCTCCGAGAGACGCTCCTCGGTCGCGCGAAGGTCGGCCTTCAGCTCGTCGCGAACGCCGAGGATCCCTTCGGCGAGGAGCGTGATCCGCGAGTCGAGACGCTCGAACATCGCGCCGAGATGCAGCTCTTCGCGGGTCGCGTATTCGACCATGGCTCACCTTCCATCGTCCGCGGCGCGGACGCAACGGTGCCCGTGCAGTGAGCGTGCCGCTCGAATTTTTCGAAAAAACCGCAAAACGCGCTGGCCCGATGGCCGCTTGGCCGGCCGCGGGCCATCCGATGTATTGTCGCGGCTGATGCGACGCCTCGCGCTCCTTCTCCTCCTCGCCGCCGCGTGCAGCAAGCCCGCCGCCGGGGGAGCGTGCAAGAAGGACGGCCAACAGGCCTGCGCCGACGAGCGCGACTCGCTCCTCTGCATCGACGGGAAATGGGAGACCCTCACGTGCCGCGGCCCCGGTGGTTGCAAGTCCGCCGGAAATGACGTCTCGTGCGACAACGACACGTTCGCGCCCGGCGAGCCGTGCGACGTCTCGCAGAACGACTACGAGTGCGGCCCGGACAAAGTCAGCGTCGTCCGCTGCACCGCCAAGCACTGGAAGCTCGCCGGTAAGTGCCCGGGCCCGAAAGGGTGCACGTCGCAGAAACAAAAAGTGTCGTGCGACGACTCGGTCGCGGACATCGGAATGCCCTGCGCGACCGAAGGCTCCGCGGCGTGCTCGGGCGACAAGCGCGCGCTCCTGCAGTGCAAGAACGGCATGATGATGGAGCAGGCGAAGTGCCGCGGCGCCGCCGGCTGCGACGCGACCTCGGGCGTCCCGAAGTGCGACAGCACGATCGCCGAGGTCGGCGACGCGTGCGGCAACGACGACGAGGCCGCGTGCTCGAGCGACGGAAAGCAGCTCCTCCGCTGCCGCAGCCACGTGATGGCCGCGACGCAGGCGTGCAAGAAGACGTGCAAGGTCGCCGGCACCGAGATCTCGTGCAACTGATACAGTGAGAGCGTGAAGCGAAAACGCGTGGCGCTCGTGCTCGCCGGCGGCGCGGCGCGCGGGGCGTACGAGGTCGGCGTGGTGCAGTACGTCCTCGAGGACGTCGCGGCGGCGCTCGGACGCGAGCTCCGCTTCGAGATCTTCTGCGGCACGAGCGTCGGCGCGCTCAACGCGTGCGGGTTGGCCGCGTGGGCGCACGAGGGGAAAGCGTCCGTCAAGCGCATGCTCGACGTGTGGCACTCGCTCGAGCTCTCCTCGCTCGTGAAGACCGACGTGCGGAGCGTCCTCTCCGCGCTTCGTCTGCGCGCGACCGACGTGCCCGCGCGCGAAGGCGGCGTGCTCGATCCGACGGGCATCGAGGCGGTCGTCCACGCGTCGATCCCGTTCGAGCGCATCGATCAGAACCTCGCCGACGGCCACCTCGACGCGCTCACCGTCTCGACGACGCACGTGCAGAGCGGGCGCACGGTCGTGTTCGTGCAGACGCGCGACAAGAAGCTCCCGCCGTGGAGCGCGGACCCGACGATCGAGCCGCGCGCCGTCGCCATCCGCGCCCAGCACGCGCTCGCGTCCGCGGCGATCCCGATCCTCTTTCGCTCGGTGCGCATCGACGGCGAGTTCCACTGCGACGGCGGCCTCCGCCAGAACGTGCCGCTCTCGCCCGCGCGCCGCCTCGGCGCCGACGCGCTCCTCGTCATCAACCCCCGCTTCGTCACCGAGGCCGCGCTCGCGCCACCCGATCCGAAGGAAGAAGAGGCGTTCCCCGGTCCGCTCTTCCTCCTCGGCAAGACGCTCAACGCGCTCCTCCTCGATCGCATCGACACCGACCTCGCGCGCCTCGAGAGCGTGAACAAAATCCTCGACGCCGGCGGGCGCGCCTGCGGACCCGATTTCGTGACGCGCCTCAACGCGTCGCTCGGCTACGCCCCCGGTCGCGGCCTCCGCCCCATGCGCGCGATGCTCGTGCGCGCGTCGCAAGACATCGGCGCGCTCGCGTCCGACTTCGTGCGAAAGCACGGCCCCTCGATGACGGGCCTCACCGGCCGCCTCATGCGCCGCCTCGCGAGCAGCGCGGAGGACCCGAACGAGAGCGATCTCCTCTCGTACGTCCTCTTCGACGGCCGCTTCGCCAAGCAGCTCATCGACCTAGGCTGGCAAGACGCCAAAGCCCGCCACGACGAGCTCTGCGCGTTCTTCGCCGCGCTCGCTTGAACTACGGCTTCGCGAGTGGCGCGAGGGCTTCGACGAGGCGCGGGATGTCCGCTTCGGCGACGCCGCACAAGGCGACGCGGACGGCTTTTTTCTGCGGGACCACGAAGACGCCCATCTCGCGCATGCGCGCGGCTTCTTTCGGGCCGTCGTCGCAGAACACGGTGACGAAGAAGCCGCCCTCGTAGCGCGGGTAGCGGAGCTTCGCGTCCTTGGCGTGCGCGTTGAACGCAGCGACGCGGCGAAGGAGGAGGGACTTCAGCTCCTCGCGCTCGCGCTTCACCGACGCGGAGAGCTCGGGGTCGGTGAGCAGGCGCGTGACGGCGGCCTGCCCGCCGCGCACGCAGTTCGACCACGTGCCGCGGCACGAATAGCCGAGCGCCGCGGCGATCGACGCGCGCTCCTTCGCGTCCGGGGCGCACGCGACGATCGCGCCGACGCGCAGGCCGTAGTGCGTGAACGACTTGCTCGCGCTGTACGCGAAGAGGAGCTGGCAGCGCTCGAGGAGCCGCTCGAAGCGCCCGAGCGAGCCGCGGAAGTCGCGCGCGCCGTAGTCGGCGTACGCGACGTCGAGGAGCACCGTGACCGGCGCGCTCTTTCCGTGCTTTTCGAGCACGTCGAGCACGTCGGCCCACTCGTCCTCGGTCATCGAGTAGCCCGTCGGGTTGTGGCAAGGGTCGTTGAGGAAGACGAGCGCGCGCTTCTGCTCGGCGATTTGAGCGCCGAGCGCGCGATCGAGCCCGGCCGCGTCGAAGCGCAGCTCGTCGCCGAACATCTCGAACGTCGCGAGCTTGCGCTCGGCTTCGTCGGCGAGGGTCTGGTACGGGCCCCAGTAGAAGCTCGTCGTGAGGATCGACTGCCCGGGCTCGAGGAAATTCTTGATCGCGTGGTGGAGCGCGCCGCTTCCGCCCGGCGTCGCCGCGGCGGTCGCGCACTCGCGGAGCGCGGGCGCGCGCGCGAACAAATCGTCCTCCGCCGCGCGCAGGAAATCGGGGAGCCCCGAAATCGGCGCGTACGCCGCCCACTCCGCCGCGGGCACCTCGTGCACCGCGCGCGCGGCCGTCGGCAGTACGGCGAGCTTGCCCGCGTCGTCGAGCAGCGCGCCGACCGTCGCGTTCACGATCTTCTCGCCGCGCGCGCGCCGGTCGCTCGCCTCCTTGTTGAGCGCGAAGATCGGGTCGTCGCCGGGCCGGCCTTGGTGGGCTGCGATGAGGTGAGACATGCCGATCGAATTATGACGAATCCGCGCGCGCGGCGAGTGTCAACTTGTCAACGCGCATGGCTCGCGAGCGCGGCGCATGTCAACTTGACCTGTTGGAGTCCGGCGCGGGCTGCGAAACACGGCGGTTTCGCTGTGGCACGCGCTATGCTGAGTCGGAGAAGCTCGTCATGCGCAAGCTCTGGTGGATGCTCCTCGCGACGTCGCTCACGATGCTCGTGACGACCTCTGCGCTCGCAGTCCCCACGATCGCGTTCGGGACGGGCGTGCCGAACCGTTACCCGGCCAACGACGACAACACCATCTATGGTTGCCCCGGCCGCAACTCGCAGGCGAACAGCTGCCTCGTCGACGGGACGTCGCAAGGCATCGGCTACCACGACTGCCTCGACGACACGCGCCTCAAGTTCTCGCTGATCCTCACGCAGGTCCCCGACCCGAACTACAACCTCCAGGTCTGGGCGGGCACGACGGACTGCACGCAAGCCGGCGCGACCAACAACGCGACCACCGGCACGTGCTGGCCGGTCTACCAGGCGCCGAACCTCTCGGTGTCGATGGTCGCTTACATCCGCGTGGCCGACATCGTGCGCTACCTCGGGGAGGGTCCGCCGAACCTGCCGACGACGTACACGCCGGCAGACGCGACGACGGCGTGCAACGCGGCCGCAGGCACCAGCGTGCCGACGCAGGTCACCGACGACGCCGGCAACTCGACGTCCACCGCCGGCGAATCGACCGTGACGATCTACTTCATGATCTTCCAGAACGGTCAGACGACGCAGCCCGCCGTGCCGGGCGTGAACTTCTCGGTGAAGGTGAAGCTCGTCGGGCCCAACGCGGTCACGGGCGTCGCCGCGGGAGAAGGCGAGAACGAGCTCATCGTCTCGTGGACCCCGCCCATCGGCGACACCACCGTGCAGGGCTACAACGTGTACGCGGCGCCCAACGGCACGGTGGTCGACGACGGCGGCCAAACCGTCTGCAGCGACGCGCAAGCCGGCACCGAGCTCCTCGACGACGCGGGCAACCCGATCTTGGACGACGCGGGCAATCCGATCTACGTCGACGACGCCGGAAATCCGGTCGCCCCCGACGCCGGCTGCACGACGGCCGCGCCGTCGGTCGCGACGTGCGACGAAGCCGGCTCGACCTTCGACGTCGCGTCGATCTCGTGTCCCACCGGCGGCGACGCCGGCGCGGTCGTCTGCGCGCAGGCCAGCGGCGTGACGCAAGATCACACGACCGTCACAGGCCTCGCGAACGGCACGAGCTACGCCGTCGCGGTCGCCGCGTTCGATCAATTCGGAAACTCCGGCGCGGTCGCGACGGCGGCGTGCGGAACGCCGAAGCCCATCGACGATTTCTGGAAGAAGTACATCCAGGCCGGCGGCAACGTGTCGTGCGCGCTCGAGGGCGGCGCCAACGGCGGCGCCGCCGTGATCGTCGCGTCGGCGTCGGTCCTCGGCCTCGCCTTCGCGCGTCGTCGCCGGAAAGGTCGGAGCGAGCGGCGATGAGACGACTCTGGATGGCGGGCGCGGTCCTCGCGCTCGCGTCGCTCGCGACGCCCGCACGCGCCGCGGAGAGCGACTTCCCCAAGCCCCACACCTCGCCGCAGTGGTTCGCGTTCGAGCTGCGGTTCGCGCCGTACTGGCCGCAAATCGACAGCCAACCCGGGCTCACGACGACGCCGTACCGGAACATCTTCGGCACGATGCCTCGGCTCCTCGTGTCGGCCGAGCTCGAGGCCGAGCTCCTCAAGATCCCGCACTTCGGCTCGCTCGGGCCGGCCTTTTCGTTCGGCTACACGCAGATGAGCGCGCCCGCGCCGTTCTCTGCGCCCGCGACGGGCGACTCGGCCGAGAACACGAACCTCGAGGTCTACCCGATGTACCTCGTCGCGGTGCTGCGCGTGGACGTGTTCTTGCGTGACTTCAAGATCCCGATCGTCCCCTACGCCAAGTTCGGCCTCGGCATGACCGTGTGGCGCGCGTACACCGACCAGGGCACGTCGAGCTTCAACGGGCAGACCGGCTTCGGCGCCACGTGGGGCGAGCAAATCGCCGTCGGCGGCATGATCAACCTCGACTGGATCGACCGCCGCGCGGCGATGTCGCTCGATCAGGCCGCCGGCATCAACCACACCTACGTCTTCGGCGAGTGGATGCTCGCGAACCTCGACAATTTCGGCTCCTCGACCGCCCTCCGCGTCGGGACCGACACGTTTGCCGCGGGTCTCGCTTTCGAATTTTGAAGGAATGAATTCCTTCGAAGAGCCGTTGCATCCACGAACGACGGCGCGGTGGAGAGCGCGATCCGCCTCCCCGAGCCGCCGAGGACGTACATACCCCGCCAAGCCCAAACGTCTTCGGTAGCCCCGAGGCGAAAGCTCGACCGCCGCATGGGACCCTCCTCCCGAGCCGTCGCGCCCCGCCGCCCGTCGTTCGAATTGAGCTATGAGCTGTCAGCTGTCAGCTGTCAGCCATGAGACTCCACCTCGTCGACGGGACGTTCGAGCTGTTTCGGGCGCATTTTGCGCCCGTGCCGTACAAGCCGAAGAAGGCGACGCTCGGGATCGTGCGCTCGATGAAGGCGCTCGCGGCCGACAAGGACGAAGCGCCGACGCACGTGGCCGTCGCGTTCGACAATCCGATTCGTTCATTTCGGAACGATTTGTTTGCAGAATACAAGTCGGACGAGGGCGTGATCCCCGAGCTCCGCGAGCAGTTCGACGAAGCCGAAGAAGCGGTGCGAAAGCTCGGGCTCGTCGTCTGGTCGATGAAGAAGTGGGAGACCGACGACGCGATCGCGACGGCGTGCGTGAAGTACGCGCGCGACTTCGAGCAGATTCGCATCCTCTCGCCGGACAAAGATTTCGGGCAGTGCCTGCGCGGCGACGCCGTCGTGCAGGTGGACCGCATACGGCGGAAATTCATCGACGAAAAATCGCTGCGCGCGCTCCGCGGGTTCGGGCCGGCCAGCGTGCCCGACTGGCTCGCGCTCGTCGGCGACACGGCCGACGGGTTTCCCGGCATCGACGGGTTCGGCGACAAGACTGCGGCCGCGCTGCTCGCGAAGTTCGAGCACGTCGAGAACGTGCCGGACGATTTTCGCGCGTGGCCGGCGGGCATCCGCGGGCGCGACCGGCTCGCGGCGGAGCTCGCGGCGCACCGAACGGAGGTGGCGCTCTACAAGCGGCTGGCGACGCTCGTGACGGACGTGCCGCTCGCCGAGACACCCGACCAGCTGCGCTGGAATCGTCCGTTAGCAAGCTAACGTTCGGATCCGAACGATCTCGGTCCCCGAGCGGGATTTCCGCGGGTTTCCGCGTGGCACCCCCGTTGCAAAATGTGGCGACGTGGTCGGCGATCCGAAGGACCCCAAACCGGACGAGCCGCTGCCGATTCCTCCCATCCCGAAGCCCGTACCGATGGGTCAGGAGTTGACTGCGCTGCACGTGTGTCTAGTTTGAGCCCAGAGAAAGGAATGTTCGGGGGCGATCGGCTTCGACGAGGACGACGACCTCTTTGCTGCGTGCCGTGGCTTCCGAGACCCACGTAAAAATCCCGGAAACCCCAATTGCGAACGATAACGCAATCGCTCTCGCGGCCTGAAAAACCACGATAGCCGTCCGACCCAGAGGCCAGTCGGCACCTCGGGAAGGGCGTAATCAAGTCCGGCTGGTGACTCGTCGGGTGTCCGGGCGAGTCGCGAGGAGCAAACAGGGCACTGGCTTCGGTGAGAGCCTACGGGCCGGCGCAATCCGAAGTGAAAAAGTAGACCCGATACGCACGTAGACGCAGGGAGCAAGACGTTTTCGGACCCGGGTTCGATTCCCGGCGCCTCCACCAATCTTCCTTCGTGAGCAAGACGCCGTATCGCAAACCGGGCGAACGTCCGTCCGTCCCGCGGGAGCTTCGTCGCTGGTACACGAAGTCCGGCGACGTCGAGAAAGGGCCGTACGAAGCGGCCGCGATTCGGACCTCGCTCAAAGAAGGCCACCTCCGGCCGACCACGCTCGTTCGCGCGGAGGACGAGACGGAGTGGCGCCCGGCGTCCGAGGTCACGGACATCACGCGCGGCGCGGCTCCGCGCGCGAAACCGCCGGCGCCGCCCGTGGCGCCGATCGTTCCCGCCGACGACGGAAGCAGCAAGACGCTCGTCTACGGCGCGCTCGCGTGCGGGCTCACGTACGTCGGCCTCGTGTTCGGGATCCTGGGCATCCGGCTCGCGCGCCGGCAGCTCCGCGACGGCCCAGGCAAGCACACGCGGACCGGTTACATGCTGAGCGTCGTCGGCGTCTGCATCCAGCTCGCGCTGCTCGTCGCCGCCGTCGTCGTCATCGTGCTCACGAACAAGGGCGTCTTGCACTGACCGCGTGCGTCAGCGTTTGACTTCGATCGCGACGGCGACGACGTCGTCGTGACGCGCCAGCCTGGTACGCGTGAAGAGAGCGCCCTCCACGCACGCGCGTGCATCCGGTGGGAGCGGCGGCCAGGCGCGCGCGGCTTCGACGGCTCCGTCCTCGCGCGTGTGGAGCGTGAGCGTCGTCCGAAAAAACGTGACGTTCGGGCTCGGAATCGTGACGGCGCGGATGCAACGTTGGACTGCGCTCGCGACCTCGGCGGGCGTGCACAACCATCCGACGAATGCGATGAACGCGATGATGGGTGCGGCGAGCACGGAGTCTTCGGTGCCCGTTCGAAGCGCGCCGTTCGAAGCGAGCTCGGGCGTCCGATCATACGCGCCCGGATAGTGACTACGCCTCTTCGCGGCGAAGTGTTCTTCTTCTCTCCGGACATGTCGGCGGCGATTCGCGTGCGCACGGAGGAGACCGAGGGCGGGGACACGCTCGACGTGCCGACGCTCGCGCAGCCGCTCGAGGGCGACGCGACGGTCACCTCGCCGACCGAAGCGCTGCGCCTCGAGGAGATGGACCGGTCGCGCGTCTTCTTTCGCGTCGCGCTCGGGCTCACCGTCGGCGGCGTGATCGTCGCGCTCCTCTCGGCGGGCGATCCCGTCGCGAAGGCGGTGCTCCTCGCGGGGTCGGTCGCGTCGGGGCTCGGGGCCTCGTACATCCTCGCGTTCGTGCTGCGCGCGGCGCGCTACGACCAGCGGCGCATCGTGGTGCCCGGGCTGCCCGTGCTCTTCGGCGCGCTGACCGGCGTCTACTACTGGGGCGCGCTCTCGCCGGTGAACGGCATGCTCGTCTTCGGGATCTATTTCTTCAGCCTCGGCGCCGACACGCTCATCACGACGGTCAACTACGCCGTCGTCGCGGTCGTGCACGGCGCGCTCGGCGTCGG
>Ga0335082_10004939_pt1 | contig 14569 bp, 10 predicted proteins | sample Lox_Sample_41_FD_206718 | JGI IMG/M metagenome (GOLD analysis project Ga0335082, IMG submission 206718) | Soil microbial communities from Loxahatchee National Wildlife Refuge, Florida, United States - Lox_Sample_4.1 | ecosystem: Environmental > Terrestrial > Soil > Wetlands | place: USA...
TGATTTCGACGTGACCCAGGAGACCGCAGCCGGCCGCGCGGCGATCACCGTCGGCGAGATCCTGGACCGGAACCGCCGCCCGGCCGGGTCGCTGACGCTGCCGCTGGACTCGCTGAACCGGCACGTGTTCGTCAGCGGCGCGACCGGATCGGGGAAATCGCAGACCGTGCGGGCGCTGCTCGAGGCCGCCACAGCGGCCGGGATCCCGTGGCTGGTGGTGGAGCCGGCCAAGGCCGAGTACCGGCTGATGGCGGCGCGGCTGGCCGGAACTGGCCCCGGGGCGGCCGGGACCGCGATGGCCACGGTCGTTCGGATCCGCCCGGGCGAGTCGGACGCGATCGCGGCCGGCCTCAACCCGCTCGAGCCCGCGGCCGACGGCGCGGGCCGCCGGTTCCCGCTGCAGACCCATGCGGACCTGGTCAAGGCGCTGTTCATCGCGTCCTTCCGTTCGGACGAGCCCTTCCCCCAGGTGCTGAGCGCGGCGCTGACCAGGGTGTACGAGGAGGCGGGCTGGGACCTGGCTCTCGGCGAGACGATCGCGGCGGACGCCAACCCAGGCTACCCGAACCTGACCGACCTGCAGCGGGCCGCGATCAGGGTCGTCCGGGAGATCGGCTACAGCCAGCGGATCACCGACGACGTGCTCGGCTTCATCAAGGTCAGGCTGTCCAGCCTGCGCCTCGGGACCACCGGCAGGTTCCTCGAGGGCGGGCACCAGCTCGAGTTCGGCGCCCTGCTCGATGGCAACGCCGTGCTGGAGATCGAGGACGTCGGTGACGACAGCGACAAGGCGTTCCTGATGGGGACGGTGCTGATCCGGCTGGCCGAGCACCTGCGGATGGCCAACCGCGCCAGCGGAGCCAGGTCGGCCGGGCTGCGCCATCTGACCGTCATCGAGGAGGCGCACCGGCTGCTCCGGCGTCAGGAAACCGGCGCTCCCGCCGGGGCGGCGGCGCACGCGGTGGAGATGTTCGCCGGGCTGCTGGCCGAGATCCGCGCCTACGGCGAGGGTCTCATCATCGCCGAGCAGATCCCCGACCGCCTCGTCCCCGACGTCATCAAGAACACGGCGGTGAAGATCACCCACCGGCTTCCCGCAGCCGACGACCGCGAGGCCGTGGGCGCGACAATGAACATGACCCAGGCGCAGAACCGGTTCCTGGTCACGCTCAATCCGGGCGAGGCCGCGGTGTTCACCGACGGCATGGACTTCCCGCTGCTGACCCGGATGCCCGACGGCACTGCCCGCGAGGCCGCCCGCGAGGCGGCCGGGGAGGCGGCCACCGCCACCCCGGCCGCGGTGGTCCGGCCGCGCAGCATCACCTGCGGCGCCGACTGTGTCGGCCGGCCCTGCACGCTGCGGGACATGCGGGTCGCCCAGCGCGCACTCGATGAGTACCCGCCGGTCAGGCTGTGGACCGAGCTGTCGGTCCTCGCGCACCTGACCGGCTGGCCCATGCCGGTGCCGCGTACCGCGCTGCTCTCGCTGCTGCAGATGATGCCGTCCCGGCTGCGGGACTGCGCCCTGTCCCACGGCGTAGACGCGGCCCTGGCGGTCCGGGTTCCGGTGATCGCCGCCCGGGTCAGCCCGGCCGGCCTCGCCTCCCACGTCAGCACCGCGATCGGGGCCCGGATAGCGCGGGGCAGCTGGCTGTGCCAGCGGGAGGAACCCAGGTGGCTCGCCCCGGCCTACATGTGGACGCTCGTTCTCGACGCGCTCAAGTCGGCCGACCGGAAGAACCCGGGCGCGGGCCCGCACCCGCGCAGCCAGGAATGGGAGCGGACCTACGGGCAGGCGATCACGGGAGACACCTGCGCGCGCCAGGTGGGAACGGTGCAGCGCTGGTACGACGGTGCGCAGCGGGACGCCTGGGAGGTGCGGGCGGTGGCGTTCGGCGTGGACGGCCACTCCGCCGTCGAGCGGGCGGTCGGCGCCCAGGCCGAGGACGACGACTTCGAGGAGCGCCTGACCGGTTACCTCGATCAGTTCGTGGACTGCCACTGGCCGCGGCTGTACCTGACCGCCGACCCGTTCGGCGATCCTCCGGAACGGCGGTAGCCCAGGTTATGAGAATGGGCTAGCCAGACGCCTGTGTTGTCCACAGCGAAATCCACAGAAGTGTGCATCGGGTTGCCAGTGGCACGCTGCGTACTGGGCCGATAGCCGCAGAGTTATCCACAGGAGGCGCTTGTGGATAACCTCCGGTCAGCTCGCGGGCAGCAGTTCGGGCAGCCGCCCGGAGGTCGCGGCCGAGCGGGATCGCCAGCCCCGGCGGCCGGAGACGCAGAACCAGACGAGCGCGACCGCGGCGAGCAGGCGGATGCCCGGCGTCAGCCAGGTGCCGTTGAACTGGCCGAGATCGTAGAGCCAGTGCGGCTCGGCCGGGCTCTGCACGGCCTGGGCGTAGACGGTCGCGCCCGCAAGCAGCCGGATCAGCACCACCCAGTCCAGCCACGACGCCGAGTACACGGCGAGCAGGCCGATGGCCATCACGTCGTACCAGGGCCGCTGGAACGGCGTGACGAACAGCCAGGCCAGGCTCAGCGCCAGGGCCGGGGCGACGGCCGGCAGCCCCGGCACCCGGTCGGGGAAGCGCAGCAGCGCTAGCAGCGCGACCCCGGCGAACAGCAGGTAGGCGACCAGGTTGAGGTGCGGGGGGATGCTCGACACGCCGAACCGGCTGTACCCGAGCACCGGCCGCCAGAAGAGCTGGTACATGGTGTCCCAGGTGATTCCGCTGCTGCGGTCGACGAGCACCTTGACCGCGGCCGTCCCGGCCGCCAGGTAGGCCGGGACGATCACCACGGCAAAGCCTGCCGCGGCACCGGCCAGGGCCCTGACCGACCGGCGGCAGGCCCAGGCCACGGCCAGGCCGAGCAGCGCGTACTCGACCTTGAGGCCGGTCGCCACCCCGATCAGCAGGCCGGCCAGAGCCGCGCTGCCGGGCCCGGGCCGGCCCGCCGACCGGGAGGTGCTGTCCCCGGCCGGAGTGCGCACCCGCAGCGCCATGATCCCGAACAGCCCGAACGCCGCGGCCAGGCCGTCGATGTGACCACCCGCGACGATCTCCCACAGCAGCAGCGGGTTCACCGACCACAGCAGGTGCGCGCGCAGGCGCATCTCCGGATCGCGGCGCAGCAGGCGGTCCAGGGCCAGGGCGACCGCGCCGAAGGCGATCGCTTCCTCCAGCTTCAGCCAGAACGTGATCCGGGCCAGCGAGGTCCCGCCGAGCTCGGCCGCGCTCCACTCGGCCGCGGTGGCCACCGGGCCGTACACCGAGACCGCATTCATCCAGCTGGACGGGATCTCGCGGGACGGTATCTGCCGGCCTACCGGGTCCCCGGACTGCTGTAGCTGCCGCGGGGTCAGCACGTACGGGCTGTGCCCGATCACCGCCGTCCGGCCGCTGGCGGCGTACGAGATGGAGTCCGTCGAGCCCGCGGACGGGAGCACGGTGAGCACCGCGACGACTCCGAACGCCGCCACCAGGATGGGGCGCACCGGCGGGCGGGCGCCCTGGGCCACCGCGATCAGGCCGGCGATCACGCCCGCGCAGCCCAGCGCCATCGCGATCCACAGCGACACGGTCACGAATGTGGCCGTCAGGTGCAGCGGGTGCCACCAGGGGGGACCGTGGCCGGGCCGGGGCATGGCGGGCACCGAGACGTTCGGGCCCGCGACCGAGATCGCGATCATGATCAGCGCCGAGGCGGCGATGGCGACCGTAGCCAGCCAGCCGGTCAGGCGGGTGAGCCCGGGTGAGCCCGGGCGCCCTGCTGGCCTGGCCGCCTGCGGCGGCGGGGCTGGCCTGGCCGCCTGCGGCGGCGGGGCTGGCCTGGCCGCGTGCGGCGGCGGGCCCGAGCCCTGCGGGGGCCGGGTCGCTGCGACCCTGTCCTCGTCACTCACCGAATCGCCCGTCTGCCGGTCATTGTGGTCCGAGACTAGACGGTACCGGATCGGACGGGCCCCGCAGTGCCCGCCGCGCTAACGCCAGGCGCCCGCGGCGGTGGTCGCGCGCGGGCGCCTTCGGCGTCAGTTGCCCGGATGCGGGTGACTACGTGCCGGGCGTGATGACCCGCCCGTTCACGTCCGAGCGGCTGGCGGCGTCGCTGGCCTGCTCGCCGTCCTGAGCTGGCCGGTCTTCCTCGGCCAACTCGGTGGCGTTCTTGGCCTCCGCGGTGGCGCTGGCATAGCGGCGCCGCATGGCGACGGCCGCGCCCGCGCCGGCGACGGCCAGCGCCGCCCCCATGCCGAGCATCCAGCGCCAGCTCAGCAGCCGCCGGACGCCGGTCTTGCTTCCGTTCGGCCTGACTTGCTGGGCGGTCGACCGGAGAGCCGACGACACCTTAGGTGCGACGGTGGTTTCGACCGCATCCGCCGCGTCCTCGATCCGGGGCGCCGCCCATTCCCTGGCGCCATGAACGGCGTCCTCGATCCGGGGCGCCGCCCATTCCCTGGCGCCATGAACGGCGTCCTCGATCCGCGGCGCGGCCCATTCCCTGGCGCCATGAACGCCCTGCCGGACTCCCTGGGCCGCTGTCGTTCCCGCGCGCTTCCCGGCCGGGATGGCCTGCGCGGCGGCGTCTCTGGCACGATCCTTCGCGCGCGCGCCGAGCGCGGTTGCCGTCTCGGTGGTGCGGTTGGTCTTGATAAGGGACACAGTAAACCTCCCGAGCGTGATCCCGTTATCACAGACTTCCCGGCTTGGCTGGGTTCAACCATCGCGCGCTACCGGTACGGTGATGGCAGAAGGATATTTACACCGACGAAATGTCCGGCTGATCTGCTGGCCGGATCGGGAGTCAATCGCATGACAGACACGCTGACCGCGACGCTGCGCACCAGTCAGGGAACCATTGTCGTCCGGCTTTTCCCTGATCACGCGCCGAAGACGGTACGCAACTTCGTGGAGTTGGCCGAGGGCGGCAGGCAGTGGACGGACCCGGGCACCGGCCAGGCCACCACGGGCAAGCTGTACGACGGCACCATCTTCCACCGGGTCATCCCTGACTTCATGATCCAGGGCGGCGACCCGCTCGGCACCGGCCGCGGCGGCCCCGGCTACAAGTTCGGCGACGAGATCCACCCGGATCTCGCGTTCGACCACCCGTACCTGCTGGCCATGGCGAACGCCGGGCCCGGCACCAACGGCTCGCAGTTCTTCATCACGACGGTACCGACGCCGTGGCTGAACGGCAGGCACACCATCTTCGGCGAGGTCATCGAGGGTGCCGACGTGGTCGACCTGATCAGCAGGCTCAAGACGGGCAGCCAGGACCGGCCGGTGGAAGACGTGACCCTCGACTCGGTCACGATAGAACGCGGTACCAGCGCTCCCTAGCACGATCGGACCAGGCTGTGAGCATGCCCAGCGATGCCAGAACCGGCGCGGACGAGATTCCCGCCTGTTACCGGCACCCCGGCCGGGAAACGTACGTTTCCTGCGTCCGGTGCGGGCGCCACGCGTGCCCCGACTGCATGCGCTCGGCCTCGGTCGGCCAGCAGTGCGTGGACTGCGTGGGCGAGGGCGCGCGGAGTACCCGCCAGGCCCGGACGGCCTTCGGTGGCCTCCCGGCCGCCGGCGCCGTCGTCACCTGGACGCTGGTCGCCATCAACGTGGCCGTGTTCCTGGTCACCTGGGTCCGACCCGGCATAGTCACCGACCTGGAGATGCTCGGGTACGCCCGGTACACGCCGACCGGCGCGCTGCACGGCGTGGCGGCCGGCGAATGGTACCGGCTGATCACGTCCGCGTTCCTGGCCCCGGCTACCGGGCTGAACGGCCTGGGTTTCCTGGACATCCTGTTCAACATGTGGGCGCTGGTGTTCGTGGGACCCGCGCTCGAGGGTCTGCTCGGCCGGGTCCGCTTCCTCGCCGTGTACGTGCTCAGCGCCATCGGCGGCGGGGTGATGTACTACTTCCTCGCGCCGCAGAACTATCCCGCAGTGGGCGCTTCCGGCGCCATCTTCGGGCTGTTCGGAGCGTGGTTCGTCGTGTCCAGGCGGCTGCACCTCGACACCCGCGGGATCGTCGTGCTGATCGGCATCAACCTGGCGCTCAGCTTCTTCTTCCGCAACGCCATCGCGTGGCAGGACCACATCGGCGGACTGCTCACCGGTGCGTTGCTCACCGCCGCCTATGCGTACGCACCGCCCAGGCACCGCGCCGCCGTCCAGGCCGTCGCCACCGTGGCGGTGGTGGCCCTGATCGCTATCGCGGTCGTGATCAGGAACGGCCAGCTCACCAGCGGCGCCCTCTAGCGCGCCCGGTCAGGCCTGGCGCCGGTCAGTGCCACCTGGTGGCCAGGATGACGGCGGCGATGATGAACCCGAAGCCGACCACGAGGTTCCACGCGCCGAGGTCGGAAAGCCCGGGAACCGACCCCCCAGCCAGGTAGTAGGTCACGATCCAGGCCAGGCCGACGATCAGGCAGGCCCCGATGGCCGGGCCGACCCACGGCGCACTGACCTTCCGGTGCGCCGTTTTCGGCGGCGGAGGGGTGTAGACCGTCCTCTTGCGGACGCGCGACTTGGGCACGACGGCCTCCTGCGTTGCAAACCTGGCGAAGTAAGCCAGCGAACATTCCCGGCGCTGCGGACCTAAGCGTAGCCGCTCCTCGCGGTGGCCGGCGCGATCGTGATTTTACCGGCGACGGCAGTAACTAATAGAAATCATTCAATTCCTCTTAGTGACTGTACGCACCGCTGATATCGCGATGAATGGATGGGGTCGTGCGACACGCACTGCCGATCGACTCCTCCGGCTTCACTGGCTGAGGTTTAAGATCCCGGTGCCGGGGGGCGGGCTGCTCGTGGTGTTGGTGGGCGAGCCGGTGTCAGTTGGCGGCGCGCTCGGCGACTGCCCGTTCTGCACGAAGATGGTGACCGTGGAGCCCTTGGTCGCGGTGCCGTTGGCCGGGTTCTGCTGGAAGACCGTGCCGTTGGCGTACTGCGCCGGGCCTGACCCCTGCTGGACGCTGACCTGGAAGCCGGCCGTGGTCAGGACCTGGGTGGCAGTCTGCTGCGAATCCCCGACCACCGACGGCACGGAGACCGCTCCGCCCGACACGGTGATGGTGACGGTGGCGCCGGGCGCGGCCGTGCCTCCGCTCGGGTTCTGGCTGATCACCTGTCCTGCTGGGGCGGACGAGGTGGCGTCGGTCTTGGTATCGACCTTGAAGCCCTTGGACTGCAGGGTGGTCGCGGCCTGGTCCTGCTGCTGGCCCACCACGTTCGGCACGGCGACCGGCGCCTGTCCCTTGGACACGAACAGCGTCACCGTGGTGTCCGCCGGTACGTTGTTCCCTTCGGCAGGGTTGGAGTTGATGACTATGTTCGCCTTGACGGTGCTGGAATTCTGGAAGACCACCACCGAGCGCAGGTGCTGGGCCTTGATCTGCGCCTGCGCCGTGACGTAGTTTTCGCCGTTCACCAACGGCACCGCGTACGTCTTGCCCGCGCCGGCCAGCAGGTAGTAGGCCACGCCGGCCACCACGCCGATCACCAGCACCACGCCCAGGACCCACGGGATCCAGCGCCGGCTTGTGCCGCCTCCGGCGCCTCCGGCGCCGCGGCCCCGGCCTGCGTAGTCATAGTCCCGGCCTGCGTAGTCGTAGTCCTCGACCGGCGGGATCTGCGAGGTCGACCCGGCCATCATCGTGCCCGTGCCCATCCGCTGGGTCTGCGGGTACATGTCGAACCGGGTCGGCGGCGCCGCGGCCACCGGCATGCCGGAGGCAGCGCGCTGCAGGTCGGCGCGCATGTCCGCGGCGGTCTGGTACCGGTCGGCCGGGGGTTTGGCCATCGCCTTCAGCACGATCGCGTCCGCCCATGGCGGGACGTCCGGGTCAACCCGGGACGGCGGCACCGGGTTCTCCCGCACATGCTGGTAGGCGATGGCGACCGGCGAGTCGCCGGTGAACGGCGGCCGCCCGGTCAGCATTTCGTACAGCAGGCACCCGGTCGAGTACAGGTCGCTGCGCGAGTCCACCCGCTCACCCCGGGCCTGCTCGGGCGACAGGTACTGCGCGGTGCCGATCACCTGGGCCGTCTGGGTCATCGTGGCCTGGGCGTCACTCATCGCCCGGGCGATGCCGAAGTCCATCACCTTGATGTCGCCGTTACGGGTCACCATCACGTTGCCCGGCTTGATGTCGCGGTGCACGATGCCGGCCTGATGGCTGTAGTCCAGCGCGCGCAGCACCCCGTCGATGATCTCCAGCGACCGTTCCGGCAGCAGCCGGTGCCCCTCCTGCAGCAGGTCCCGCACCGTGCGGCCGTCCACGTACTCCATCACGATGTACGGCACCGGAACGCCCGAGGTCATGTCCTCGCCGGTGTCGTAGACCGCCACGATGGACGGGTGGTTGAGCGAAGCCGCGGACTGCGCCTCGCGGCGGAACCTCGCCTGGAATATCTGGTCCCTGGCCAGGTCGGTGCGCAGCGTCTTGATCGCGACGATCCGGTCGAGCCTGATGTCACGGGCCCGGTACACCTCGGCCATGCCGCCGCGGCCCACCACGCCATCAAGCTCGTAGCGGCCGCCGAGTAGACGGGGCTGTGTCATATCTCGCACTGTGCCAAACCACCCTGCGTTTTTTCTAGTGTCTCACTGAGATGTCGACGGAGGCGAAGATGACGGCGGGGTCACGGACGGCGACCCCGTGTCCGTCGGGCCCGAGTTGCTCGCCGATGAGGACGGGCTGGTCGGCGGTGAGCTCCCGGGGGACTTTGTCGGTTTAACGGACTTGTTCGGCTTCGGGTTGCCGCTGGGATCCGGCACCGGGACCGAGGCCCTCGCGATCTGGCTAGGCGTCGGCGTCAGCGTACTCGACGAGGGCTCGCTAGCCTGGTTTGCCGGAGCGGCCGACGAGCTCAGGTGCTGCGCCGTGTTGAGGTCGACGTTCTCGCTGTTCCGGGCGGAGATGTGACCGGTGAGGTACAACCCGGCGGCGGCCGCGGCCGCGCACAGGGCCGCGGTGGAGCCGGCCACGATCAGCTGGCGGCGCCGGCTGGCGTGCCGCCAGCTGGTGCCGCCGGAACCCGGGAACCGCCTGGCGCCGGGACCTCCCGGGCCGGACAGCGCGCCGGTAGCCGCGACCGGCAGGTCGGCCCGGGTCGCGCCAGCGTATCCGGGCTCCGCGGGCCCGCCCAGGGCCAGCGCGCCGCGCAGCATGTCGGCCCGGTCGGCCACCAGCCGGACGTTGCCCGGCCGCTCCTGCGGCGTCTTGGCCAGCATGTGGTAAACCAGGTCGCTGACCGGCTCCGGCACGTCCGGCGGCAGATCGGGCACCGGTTCGTGCTTGTGCGCGAACGCGATCGCCAGCGGCTCGCTGGCCGTGAACGGCGGGTGCCCGGCCAGGCACTCGTATGCGACCACGCCGAGGGAGTAGATGTCGGAGGCCTCGGTCACCTGGGCACCGGTGGCCTGCTCGGGAGACACGTACATCGCCGTGCCCATCACCATGCCGGTCTCGGTCAGGTGCGACGCCTGGGCCGCGGCCACCGCGGTGGCGATGCCGAAGTCGGTGATCTTCGTGGTGCCGCCGGCGGCGACCAGGAGATTGCCCGGCTTGATGTCGCGGTGCACGATGCCGGCCTGGTGGGCCGCGTCGAGCGCGCGCGCCGCCTGGCTGACGATGTCCAGCGTGGCGTCCGGCGAGAGCCGGCCCGCGCGGGCCAGGATCGCCGACAGCGGCTCGCCGTTGACCAGCTCCATCACCAGGAACGCGCCGCCGAACTCGGCGGATTCCCCGTAGTCGTAGACCCGGGCGATGCCCGGATGGGACAAGCTGGCCGCGTACCGTGCCTCGGCCCGGAACCTGGCCAGGAACGCCTCGTCGCCGGCCCGCCCGGTCGGCAGCAGCTTGACCGCGACGGACCTGGTAAGCAGGTCATCCTCGCCACGCCAGACCTCGCCCATGCCGCCGGCCGCGATGCGGTCGGTCAGCCGGTAGCGGCCGGCCAGCAGATAATCGCTCACTGATTCCCCACGGCTTGCTGGTATGCTTTGATGACCTGCACAGCGATGGGTGCGGCCGCCGAGGCGCCGTAACCGCCTCCCTGAATTATGACGCCGACGGCGATATCCGGGTTGGCGAACGGAGCAAAGCAGGTGAAGGCGGCGTCGTTCAGGCTGACCGCACCGGTCTCGGCCGTTCCGGTCTTGCCGGCGATCTCCACGCCGGTGACGTCCTGCCGGAAGGCGTAGGCCGTACCCTCGGGCTGCTGCACCACGGCGAGCATCATCTGCTTCATGCTGTCGGCCACGGAGGAGGAGATCGAGTTCCTGAGTACCGACGGCGACATGCCCTGCACCGTGCTCAGGTCGCTCGCGGTGACCTGCTGCACCAGGTCGGGCTTCATCAGCGTGCCGCCGTTGGCGACGGCCGCGGCGAACATGGCCTCCTGCAGCGGGGTGACGGTGTCGTTCTGCTGGCCGATCGCGGTGTAGGCGGTCAGCGCCTGGCTGGGCGGTATCACGTAGTTGCTCTTCGCCACGGGCAGCGGGACGGTCAGGTTGGCGTCGTTCATGCCGAACTGCCCCGCCATGTTGTTCAGGGCGTTGGCACCGACCTCGATGCCGATCTTGGCGAAGGTCGTGTCGCAGGACTGGGCGAACGCCGTGATCAGCGGGGCCTGGCCGCTCCCGTCGCCGCACACCTCGCCCTGGTCGTTGTGCAGGATGTGCTGGGTCTGCGGCAGGCTGAGGGTGGTCGGCGAAGCGACGTTGGTGTTGATCGTGGTACTGGGGCTCTGGGTCAGCAGCGCCGAGCTCGTCACGATCTTGAACGTCGAACCGGGCGGGTACGTCCCCTGCAGGGCCCGGTTCAGCAGCGGCTGCGCCGGGTCCTTGAGCAGCCGGTTGTCGACCTTGTTGAGCTTGGCGCCGTCATGGATGGCCAGCACGTTGGGGTCGAAGCTGGGGTAGGAGGCCATGGCCAGGATCGCGCCGGTCTTCGGGTTGAGCGCCACCACCGCGCCCGGCTTGCCGAGGGCCTTGAGCGCGTTCCAGGCCGCGTCCTGCGCCTTGGAGTTGACCGTGACCTGAACCGTGGCGCCCTTGGTCGTCTTGCCGGTGATCAGGTCGATGATCTTCCTGACGTCGAGCGAGGAGTCGTTGCCGGACAGCAGGGAGTTCTTCGCCGCCTCGATGCCGGTCGCGCCGAAGATCGTGTAGTAGCCGGTCACCGGGGCGTACTCCGGGCCCGAGGGGTAATACCGCTGGTACTTGATGGAGTCGTTGCCGCTGCTCAGCCTGGAGGCCGCGATGACCTTGCCGTCCGAGGTGACGATGCTGCCGCGCTGGTACTGGTTCTGGGCCGCGTAGAACGCGCGGGAGTTGCCCGGCTTGCTCGCGAGGCTGGCGGCGTCGAAGCCCTGCAGGTAGTTGACGTTGACGAGGAGCAGCACGAACATCACGAGGACCGCGATCGAGATCCGGCGCAGCGCACGGTTCAATTCAGCGTCACCACCTGGGTCAGTCCCTCCTCCTGTATCGGCCGCGGCGGCGGGCGCCGGGCGGTGTCGCTCACCCGGACCAGCAGGGCGATCAGGATCCAGCTGCCTACCAGCGAGGACCCGCCTTGCGACAGGAAGGGAGTGGTGATGCCGGTCAGCGGGATGAGCCTGGTGACGCCGCCGACGATGACGAAGACCTGCAGGGCCAGCATGAAGGAGAGGCCGCCGGCCAGCAGCTTGGAGAAGGGGTCCTTGACCAATATCGCGGTGCGCAGCCCGCGCTGCACGATCAGCCCGTAGATCAGCAGGATGGCCATCAGCCCGGCCAGCCCGATCTCCTCGCCGAACGCGGTGAATACCAGGTCGCTCTGCACCAGCGGGGTGATGTACGGCTGGCCGCCGCCCAGGCCCTTGCCGAGCAGGCCACCGCTGCCCATCCCGTACAGGCCCTGAACCAGCTGAAAGGAATTGCCCTGCACGTTGGCTGGGGTGAACGGGTGCAGCCAGATGTCGAACCGCTCGTGGACGTGGCCGACCAGCCTGCTCGCGGCGAGCGCGCCGACCACGAACATGAGGAAGCCGAGCAGCAGCCAGGAGGTCCGGGAGGTCGCGATGTACAGCATCGCGACGAACAGCCCCATGAACACCGCGCTGGTGCCGATGTCGCTCTCGAAGATGAGCAGCAGCAGGCTGGCCGCCCAGGCCAGCAGGATCGGACCGAGGTCGCGGGCCCGCGGCAGGTCGATGCCGAGCACGCGGCGCCCGGCCAGCGCCAGCACGTCCCGCTTGGCCACCAGGTAGCCGGCGAACGAGGCGGCCAGCGCCAGCTTGGCGAACTCCTCCGGCTGGATCGTGGTGAACGAGCCGAACCGGATCTGGATCTTGGCGCCGTACACCTCGCTGATCGACGCCGGGAGCAGCGCGGGCAGTGCCACCAGCAGGATCCCGACGGCGCCGAGGGTGTAGGTGTAGCGCTGCAGCACTCGCGGCTCGCGGATCAAGACGAGCACGGCGACGAAGCAGCCGATGCCGACCGCCGAGAATGCGATCTGCAAGTTGGCCTGCGAGGCGCTGATCGCGGGAACCCCCCTGGCCGGATTCACCTGCGCCGACAGGCGGTCCATCATCACGATGGACAGGCCGTTCAGCAGGGCAGCGAGCGGGAGCAGCAGCGGGTCAGCCCACGGGGCGAACCTCCGTACCGCCAGGTGGGCCAGCAGGACGATGGCCAGGTAGACGGCTAGGTAGACGGCCGCGCCTGCGGGCAGGCCGCCCTTGAGCGTGAAGCCGACGTTCGCCAGCGCGAACGCGACCAAGGCGAAGGCGAACACGAGCATGATCAGCTCGGTGCGCCGCCTGCTGCGGGACGCCGGGGGCAGCGGACCCGTCGGGTCAACGGCCGGCGACGGGGCGGTGATGCTGCTCACGAGGCCCCTGGGGACGGGACGAGGGCATCGGCCGCGATGCCGAACGCGGTGGAAGGCTGGCACATCGGCGGCCTGGCTGGCTGCTGGCCCGGCCCCGGGATGCCCTTGGTCGGCTTGTGCTGCTTCCTGGCCAGCGCTAGTGCGGCCTGATAGGTGTTGTCCATGGCCACCCACTGCTGGAGCGCGATGTATCCCTGCCGGCACGTGGCGACCGCGGAGCGGATGTTGGCGACGATCTTCCGGGCGCTGCTCAGGCTGCTGGCCGCATCGGTGGCCTTGACCGTCTGCTGGTAGGACGGGGGCACCTGGCTGAGCTTGATCCCGGTCTCATCGAAGCGATGGGACAGGCTGATCCCGGCGATGTGCTGGTTGACGCCGCGGTAGATGAGCACGTCCTGGCCCTTGCTGTCGGCGCCGATGTAGTACTGGTCCTGGCTCCACCGCCAGGCGGCGTAACCGCCACCGATGACGACGGCCAGCAGCACCACCAGCGACGTGGTGACGATCGGCCAGCGGCGCCGCCGGACCCGTCTGGGCTGGGCCCGATGGCTGCGCCGGGCCCGGACCGCGGTCATGTCCGTACCGTTCTCGCTGGCCAGCGCGAGCGCGATGTCGTCGGGGTCCAGGTCGTCCAGGGCCACCACGGGCCGCGCGACCGTCATCGACGGGTGCCCGTCTTCGTCGTGGGAACCGGTGTAGTGATTCCCCTGGTGATCCCCGTCCGTCCCGAACGGCCCGGTGCCGTCCGTGCTCAGCCGCGAGTCGTGGACGTTGCCGGCCGCGCCGGCCAGCACCGGCGTCCCGGTCGGGGATACCCGGGAGGCGGCCGTGTCCACGACATCCGCCACGATGCAGGTGATGTTGTCCGGCCCGCCGCCGTGCAGCGCGAGCTCGATGAGCTCCCGCGTGACGGCCTCGGGGTCCTCGATGGCGGCCATCGTCTCGCGCAGCGTCTCGTCGCTGACTACCCCGGACAGCCCGTCCGAGCAGAGCAGGTACCGGTCACCCGGCTGGGCGTCGTGCACGGACAGGTCCGGCTCGGCGACCGACCGGCCGTCCAGGGCCCGGAGCAGGAGCGAGCGCTGCGGGTGGGTCGAGACGTCGTCGACGCTGATCCGGCCCTCGTCGACCAGCGACTGCACCAGCGTGTGGTCGTGGGTGATCTGGTAGAGCTCACCTTCCCGGAGCAGGTAGCCGCGCGAGTCGCCGATGTGGCACACGGCCGCGTGCCCGTCGGACCAGAACAGCGCGGTCAGCGTGGTGCCCATGCCCTCGACCGCCGGGTTGGCGATGATCATCTCCTGCAGCCTGGTGTTGGCCGCGGCGACCGCCGCGGCCAGCTCGGCCAGCATGTCGCCGCCCGGCGGCTCGGAGTCGAGCTTCGCCATCGAGGCGATGGTCAGCGAGCTGGCCACCTCCCCCGCGGCGTGCCCGCCCATCCCGTCCGCGACCGCGAGCAGGCGAGGTCCCGCATACGCCGAGTCCTCGTTACCCTCACGGAGGAGCCCGACGTCGGAACGTACCGCGTAGCGGAGTACAAGTGTCATCTGCGCAGTTCCAGAACGGTCTTACCGATGCGGATCGGCACGCCCACTGGCACGGGCATCGGCCGCGTCACCTTCTGCCGGTCCAGGTAGGTGCCATTGGTCGAACCGAGATCCTCGACGATCCACTGACCGTC
>Ga0335082_10004941_pt1 | contig 14569 bp, 11 predicted proteins | sample Lox_Sample_41_FD_206718 | JGI IMG/M metagenome (GOLD analysis project Ga0335082, IMG submission 206718) | Soil microbial communities from Loxahatchee National Wildlife Refuge, Florida, United States - Lox_Sample_4.1 | ecosystem: Environmental > Terrestrial > Soil > Wetlands | place: USA...
CCCCTGGGCATGCTTGCAGCCGCTCCGATTGCGCTGCGAACTCTCGACATCGGCAGATACGGAGTCTGGACCATGGCCACGGCCTCGATCTATGGGCCGTTTCTCTTGCTCGTGCACATTCCCCTATTTCAACTCCTCGCGCGCGCATACCGCCCGGCGCTTGCCAAATCCAGCCCTCCACTTTACGAGGAAATCAGAATGCAGGAAAAGATTGGCATCGCATCCGGCGCCGCAGTTTGCAGTCAGCTCTCCAACGCCGAATCATTCCGTGAAGGTCACCGTCCGTGCGCAAATATTCTTGGCATCAGTGTCGACGCTGTCGACATGAATCGCGCGCTCTCCATCGTCGCCCGTCACCTCAGGAGCGGCACCAGGGGCTACGTCTGCGCCATCGGGGTGCATGGCATTCTCGAGTCTTTGCGCAACGAATCTCTCGCAGACACGTTTGCCAGTTCCATCCTGAACGTTCCTGACGGCGCGCCGACGGTATGGATCGGACGCGCGCAGGGGTTTCGTTCCATGGATCATGTAACCGGCCCTGCGCTTATGCGCGAGGTCTTTCGGCATCGCGAGTTCTCCTCTTACTCCCACTTCTTTTACGGAGGCAAGCCAGGCGTGGCCGAAGAGTTGGCTGCCGTCATGCATCTCAACTATCCCTGGATTCGCCTCGCCGGCACGTACACTCCGCCATTCAGAGATCTGACGCCGGACGAAGAACAAGCCCTGATCGCGCGCTTCAATGCCATTCATCCTGACATCATCTGGGTGGGCATCAGCACGCCCCGGCAGGAACTATGGATCCGGCGGATTCTGCCTCTCTTGCGGACTCGCCTGATGTTGGGTGTGGGCGCGGCATTCGATTTCCACACCGGTCACATTCGCGACTGCGCCCCCTGGGTCAAGCGCGCCGGCTTCCAATGGCTGCATCGCCTGGCTCAGGATCCAAACCGCCTATGGCGGCGCAATGTGCATAACATGGCGTTTCTCTGGCACATCACACTTCAGTTCTCCGGCTTGAGACGCTACCCGGTCAGGCGCGGGACCGAATTCGAGCTCGAGACCGATGCGGCCGCATGCGACGAGAACGCATGGCCCACTGCATTCGATGGCCGCCGGGACTTCAATACGGAGCGCTGGCCGGTCGATCATATGGCTGACCGAACTTGTTCAGATGCTGAGCAGGTTCGCGCAGCGCGTTTGTCGCGTCCAGAGTGATCGAGTCCGATGCGCCCGCCCGTACTTGGACTCTCCGCACCATTCCATCGAGCGCCTGCTGCGTCAGGCCCTCCACCCATACGTGGAGCGTGTATTCTCCTGCGGGCACGTTGCGCACGCTTACTTTTTCAAACGAGTCTGCGATTCCGTACAGCGGAGTTGAAAGGGTCAGGATGACTGCGCTCATCTCCGGGTGAATGTCGCAGAAGATATACGACACCCCTTCTCGCGAAAACACGACCTCCTTCGAAGCACCTGCTTCGTAGAGACCCAGGTCGAATCGTTTGCCATTGAACAACGAGAATACGTTGTGAAAGAACGGATCGGCATTCGGAAATGAGACTACGCTCCCCAACGGAATCACGAGCACATGTGGCAGAAACGTCCTGTTTTTCTGCAGGAGCGTGAAATGGCCCGGCGAAGCGGAATGGACTTCCAGTCTCTTATCCACCGGATTAAGCCACACCACTGCGGGAGGAGCATGATGGATCTTTTCCGGCTGTTGAGTCCATTGAATGCGCGCATGAAAATCCGCACCGGGTGCAGGCCCGGACTGCGCAAAGGCAAAGGCCGGAAGCGACAGGATTGCATGCCAGACGACTCGTCGCAATGCGAGGCTCCTTTCCGGTCGACTCAAAACTTGTACCCTGCGGCCAGCCCGATCACATCGCTGAACTCCGTCGGCGAGTTGACGAATGACGATGCGATGCGCCGGTACTCAAGTGAAAAAAGCAGATACGCGCTCGGGCTGTAAATGACGTTGCCGGTAATCGTTCGATTGCGTGCGAGATTGTAGTAACTATCGGCGTTGTTGATCGCGAAGAAACGAAGCTGGTGTGCAGGCACATTATCGACTCCAAAGGCTTCATTGAATTCGAGCCGTTCTCCACGGCGTTGTTTCCACTGTACCCACCCTCCACTGTCATCAAGCGCGCGAAAATAGAGCTCTCCTTCATACGTCCTGGCAACAAAATCCTTGTAAGCCCCGCCACCCATGCCGCCCAGTGCCTGACCGCGATACGCGCCGCCGGTCACTTGCGTCCATCCGGTCACGGGGAAACTGAAATCGAGCGCCCCCGCCCATGAATTGAAATTCGCATACCCGGGAACGCGATGCGGTGCAAAATAGCCGCTCATTCCCAAATGCGGACCGCGTTCGATGTCGCCCGTTGCGAGCGCGACACGCGCCTCCACGCCAGGCCAGCGCGATAACTCGGCCGTGTTTGGCGCGGTGTAGGTCCCGTTCCGTTGCGGAGGATAAAGGGCCGGAGGATCGCCAACATCGATGAGTGCTCCCTCCACATGCAAACGGGCCGCGCGCTCCGACGCGAAGTCGTGGGACGCACCAACCTGGGGATTCCACGTCCACAGATTTCCCGACCACGCGAGTGGCGGCTGCGCCACCGCCGTTACAGAAGCCGGCGCGTTCGGACTGATCAGCGGCCGGTCGAGCGCAAAGTATGACTTCGTGTGCTGCCAGACCAGTTCCGCATGAGCGGTGCGCAGGCGAAGCGTGCCCAGCACGCTGCTTTCGCCATAGCCCGGCCCTCCCGTGTCGCCATCACAATCCAGTCGTAACTCGGCGTGACTGCTGGCCGCAAACAGATGCGGACCGCTCGCATCCAATCCGAGAATCGTCTGTCGAACGGTCGCTGCCGTCGACCCCGCTCCATTGATTGCAATCGCCGGAGTCACTGCCGAATCCACCCGCTGCGTATTCACCGATCCGGTCATCAGGATCAGCCCGCTGATCTTGAGGGGATACTTCGACTCGCTCTCAACCTTCGTCTGCTCCAGTGTTGCGATCTGTGTCTCATGAATCGCCTGGCTCTCCCGCATTCCCGCCACTGCGGACGCAAGGTCCACCACATCCGCATCCGATGGCTGTTCTCGCGGTGCCTCCGCGGGCGCTCCTGTCGATCCCTGCAAGACTGCGAGTTGCCTCTTCAGATCTGAAAGCTCGCGCTGAGATTCGTCAATCTGGCTCTGAATCCGGTTCATCGCCTCGCTCAGTAAACGAACCTGCCCCTGCACATCGGGCTGCGGAGATTGCGAAAAGCAGGCCATGACCGGTGAGAAGAAAACCGCAGCGGACACTGTCGCAGAGTTCCGCGCCAAACTCCAGTTCCAGCCTGTACCAGAACGGTTGCGTTTCATCATTCCCCCATACGCGCATGGCTTGTGAACGACGATGACGGGCGCGAGTTTCCACGACCCACGGACATGCGAAAGATGGTCTCGCCAGACCTGCTGCTCACCAGTTCTACCCCGCCACCGTGGTCGGCCGCGATACTCTGCGTCAAAGTCAGTCCAAGCCCGGATCCTTTATGCTTTCCCTCGCTCACGAATGGCTCGAACAGCGTATCGCGAATACTCAGCGGAACTCCATCTCCGTTGTCCGCAACCTCGATGAGAATGCTGTCTTCGCGCGCAAGCACTGCGACAGACACCGTGGGCGACACTCCGGACGGACGCGGAGCCTGGCACCCGTTCAGCAGCAGGTTGTAAATGGCACGCTCGACCTGTCTTCCATCGACCAAAGCCTCTGTCTCCGCCGCATCACCCGCGCTGACTGAAAGGACAACTTCGCCGGCATCGGGATGCGAATGCACCATGTGAACCGCCTTCTCCACCAGGGTCGAGATCGAATGCTGGTTGCGACGTGCTTCCAACCCGATACGGCTGAACATTAACAACGATTCAAGCAACTCCGTCGTCCCGTTCACAGCGGTCCGGATCTCCATCAGGATTTCACTCCGCTCCGACTCCGAAAGCTTTGCCGAAACCAAAAACTCTGAGTTGGCATACACAGCTGCCAGGTAGTGGCGCAGATCGTGTGACACCGAGCTCGCCATGCGGCCGATGGTCGCCAGCCGCTCCGACTCAAGAAGAGCCTGGTTGGCATTCACGATCTCCCGCCGCATGCTCCCAAAGGCAATGCTCAGTTCGCGCACCTCTCTCGTTCCGCGGTATGGCAGAAGGTGAGCGCTGTCTCCTCCTGCGAAGGCATGAACACCGGCTGCAAGCTGTTCCAGCGGGCGAGTGAGGGCGCGAGACAGCACGATCATGAGCGCCGTGCCAAGCACAACAGCGAGCGCACCGGCCGTCAACACAAGCCGGTCAATTCCGCGAATCGCCCTTTCTTCCTGTTCCAGTGACTTGAGCTCAACCAGCGTCAACTCACTTGCAGTGCCGCTCGCAAGTTCACGCGAGACCGCCAGGAAGCGTTCTCCGCTCAGCACCACCCGGAAGGTTCCCGAAGATCCGACGGCAGTTCGCGGCGGAGCCGCCGATAACTGAGACTCATACTTCCGATCCAGAGAGCTGGCCAGAAGTCGCCCGCCGCTGAGGAAGGCAGCCTCGACATTGGTTGCGCGGCTGAGCTTCTCGACAGCAGCGTGATCGATGGCGAACCCGCTGATGACGTAGCCAAGGATCGTGCCTTCCGATCGGCTGCCAAAATAGAGCGGCTGCACCGAGCAGCCGAACAGGCTGGCGCCCCTGACGAAATACGCGCCCTGCTGGCCGGCCAGAAAAGTGCGCAGATTCGCACGAAAAGAGGAATCCGCCTCTGCGCCCGCTACAAATGCCGCCATAATCTCGCCATTACGATCGGCGAGAGCAAACAGGTCGTTTCCACTCACTTTCCAGAATTCCACCGCTCCATCGGCGATCGTGCGCTGATGGCTGGTGGTCATTAACGCCTTTAAACTGGGCAGATCCGCAAGCAAAGCATTCTCGCGGTCAAGCGCAGTCATGCGCTGCGATCGGACATTCTCGAACGTCGCAACCGAATGGAGAAGCTCAGAAGAAACGTCCTCCACGATGAGGCTCCGCAGCGGCCGCCGGATCACCAACAGGCTTACAAGCGTTGTGCCCGTGGTGATAACCGCCATTGCCAGAATCAGCAATACGCGCGTCCGTATTCCCCGATTCTGATTCGGAGTTGCGCCCAATGGCACCGCGCTCGCTGAAGCGCTCCCCTCAGCCATGGAATCAGGGGACGAACTTGTAGCCGGCTCCATAGATCGTCAGGAGGTGACGTGGATTGGCGGGGTCGGGCTCAAGCTTTTGGCGGAGTTTGAGCATCTGGTTATCCACGGTTCGCGTCGTCGGATAGCAATTGTATCCCCACACCTCGTTGAGAAGCTCATCGCGACTCAACACGCGTTCCGCGTTATCAGTGAAAAACTTGAGCAGACGAAACTCGTGCGAAGTCAGGGTGATCGGTTTTCCACTCCGCACCACTGTCATTCTCTTGAAATCGATCTCGCACTCCGCGAAGCGATACGTGCTCGAGTGGGCGGGCCGGCGACGACGCCGAATTGCGGCCTGCACGCGCGCCATCAATTCACGGGGACTGAATGGCTTCGTCACATAGTCGTCCGCTCCCAGCTCGAGCAGAAGCACCTTGTCCACTACTTCAGAGATCGCACTCACAACGATTACCGGCGTCTCCGGTGCCAGAGACTTGAACCTCTGGCACAAATCGCGACCTGACACATGAGGAAGGATCAGGTCCAGGACCACTCCCAACGGCTTACTCGACCGAAACAGATCAAGTGCCGTCTGTCCATCCCCAGCCGTCACCACGTCGTACTGCTCTGCAGCAAACATGCGCTGCAGCACTCGTTGCATGCGCGGATCGTCCTCCACGACCAGGATGGTCCCGATCTCCTGGGTGACGGGAGACCCCCGTGCCTCGCCAGATTCAACTTCCAGATCCCTGATCATGAGCTCATTCTCTCCCGATTGCCCTCTGGATTGGCATGTGTCGAAGGGAAATGACAATCCAGTTACAATTGCGGATCTCACGTTCGGGTTGCGGTAGCATACCAGAATTCTGAGACGGAAGAACAGGTCAATCTGTGATACCAATTCGCGTACTTCTGCCCGATCATCCGGGAGGACAGATGAGGAAGGTGAATGGGAGAGGGACGAGGCGAATTGAGCACCTCACTGACCGCCTGCACGTACCTCTTCACCACTCCGTCACCCCAGGCAACATAGCGGCACGCTTCGCCGCCGACTTCACGGAACGCAGGAATGTCGGAACACACGACGGGGCATCCGCTCTGCAGCGCCTCCGCTACCGGTAGTCCAAATCCTTCGATTGTGGATGGGGCGATCAGTAACCGGCACTGACGATAACACCGCTGCAACTCGGCTTCCGACAGCCCGCTGAGCAGTAAAACATTGCGCTCGAGCTTCAGTTCCCTGATCGTTTCCTGAATCTCTCCTGTCTCCGGCCCTTGAATGCCCACCACGAGCAACCGCGCGTTGTACGGAATTATGCGCTCACGAAGAACGCGCTCGAAGACACGGATAGCAAGCGGAACATTCTTGTTACGGCGGTGTTGTGCCACGCACAGCAGAAACGGCCGCTCTCCCGGGAGTAACGCCGACCGGCTCATCGGATGCAATCGCCCCGGCTCCACGACGTTATGGACGATGACAGCCTTTGGCGCCGCTTCGGGAAACCACGTTTCCAGCCCGCTTCTCGTGCTCTCCGACACGCATGCAATGCCGTCCACCCGCTCGATACATTGCCTCATAATCGCGCGGGCAATCACGCTCCTCACCATGCCGAAGTTCTCGGGAATGTCGAATGGGTAAAGATCGTGCAGGCTAACCACGTATGCGCACCGAAATGCACCAGAGCGTATCGGCGCCGGATACGCAAGATGCACCACGTCAACTTCAAGCTGCTCTTCAACGTGTGGAAGCTCCCGGTAGTACCAGGACAAGCGGCCAAGGTTGCCAAACCTGGGATTCACAAAATGCGTATGAAGACGCGCATCTGATTTTTCAATGATTTCGCGAAACATCTCACGCTGCCAATCGCCCGCGACGAAATGCACCTTTGAAATACTCTCAGTCTGCAACAGAGCTGTGGCAAGACTGGCCGCGTGCCGCGACACGCCGTTCATGTGCATGGGAGCCGAGACAGCTGCAATCAGGACATTCACTTTCGCCTCCTCACTGGGCCGGACCCGGAACGTCGCCAATATACACAGCTGCTGCATGCCCCTTTACGTGACTCTCCAGGCTGGACTCCCTTTCCACCAGCAACGCCAACATTGCGATCATCCACAACGGCAAGAGCAGATCGAACGGCTCAGCCTCAGCAAGACCTCTGACCAGCACATACACCAGAAGAGCCATCTTCGCCGTTCGTTCCGAGCGGTCACGAACAGAGCGAAACTCCCTCCACAAGCTGCCGTAAATTCCAGCCAGCATCACAATCCCTGCCACTCCGTAAGCAAAGAACTGCTGCAGCACCTCATTCTCCGCGTGCCTCGCCTCAAAGAGTTCCCCGCCAAACGGCGGCGCCACCTTCCACATGGCGTCAATCCCGTTCCCGATCCACGGCTTGCTCACAGCGGCATCAAGTGCCCACGCCCAGATCGCAGTCCGTCCCGTCAGAGTCTCAGCCTGGTTTCCGGATGTGGAGTACACAACGTAATACGCGTCAATCAGACCCCAAAACAGGACCGTCACCACGATGACGCCAAGTACCAGCAGAAGTTTCTTCCTTCGGCCCATTCCGCCGTCCCGCAGCAGTCGATATGTTTGCGCCGCAATCAATGCAACAAGGGTCGATTTGCTAAGGCTTCGGAACAGTGTCAGGGTCAGGAAGACTACGGCGAATCTGGATTCCCCATCGCGGCGATGCGAAAGAATCGAAGAGAGCAGAATCGAGAGCGCACACAGATTCCCAATCTGATTCGTATTGAAGTAGTCCAGGTTTCCAAGCCTGAGATCCTCCGCCGCCGGCATAACCCATGCAATCGCTGCCAGCACGCACGCACCGCGGATGAATCCCTTCATGAGAGAATGCGCGGCTTGCTGCGCCTCGTATCCTTTGAACAGAACCAGAACGATCGCCGCATCGCATGTCAGAGCACACCAGTAGAGCGCGGACGCACCCGGCGAACTCGAACCCGTCCACAACAGGCTGCAGCCGGAGAACCCAAGGTAGATCGCGACCCAACGGACACACCGCACATCCCATGCCCACCGGATCCGTTGTGCCGCCCCACCGAATCCTTGCAACAACGTAGCCAGCAGCAGGAACAGGCTCATCGAGAGACTCACCAGTACACCCGGCTCCGTTCCAACATGAAGCCATTCAGCCGTTACCAAGACGAAGATCGCGCGAAACGCAAAGAACAACCCCGCCGTCATTGCCAGCGCGGACGTCTTCGAACCGGCACGTGCATCGCTCGTCAAGAACCCCGTCGCCGCTCCCCCACCGGACGTTTGCAACTCGGATGTTCGCCCGTGTCTCATGCCGATCTCCTGACGATACCCGTCGAGCGCTGGACCACGCCCCACGCAACCTGGAAGACCTCCGCCGCGAACACTCGCCGCGGATCGTCGGTGGGAGTCTCTCGCCAGTGCTCCCGCCCGATCAGAAACATCGAGAATGCTACGAACATCGCGCCTGTCAAGGCCAGCGTCAAGAGCGCTCGCGGGGGGAACGACTTCTTCTCTGCAATGCCGGGCGCATCGATCACATTTACTGCCGGGATGTCCTTCGCCTCCTGGATGCGGGCAACTTCATACTGTTGCGTCAGCAGGTCGTACACGGTTTCCTGCACATGCACATCGCGATACAGGTTCGCGTATGGAACAGCAAGCCTCGGAACCTGCCGCAGCGGAAGATAAGACTCCACCGGGCCCAAATCTGCGGAGACACCGCCAGTCGCATTCCTCTCGGCCGAAGCCGCCAATGGTGCGGCCGATCCGCCCATCCGGCTCAACTCCCGCTTCAACGCGCCAACTCGCGCCGCGGCCGCGCGCACTCTCACGTTGCTGTCGCCGTAAACTTGTTGCAGAGATTCCATTTCTCCACGTGCCGCGATCAATTCGCCCTGCACCTTCGCCTCGGACTCCACCGTAGCGCGCGTCTGTTCGCGAAGGTCGATCGTCGCGTGCGTGCTCGAAAACTCGCTGAGTGCTTCTTGCGCCCGCTCAAGATCCGCCTTTACCGCATTGAGCCGCCTTTCGATGAACACCCGCTCCTGGTGCGCCGAAGACGTGCTCGTTCGATTCACTACCGCATTCAGCTCATCCAGATACGCTTGCGCCATGTCGCGCGCACGGCGCGCGTCGTGATCCTTCACCTGCAGCGTGATAACCCCGCTTTTCTTGTCCTGTGTAATGGTCGTCCTGCGCGCAAGCGTCTTCGCAGCGTCAATACGATATCGCTTCCCATATACCCGCTGCAGATGGAATCGATCGATCAGCTTCCCCGTTACCGAACCGCTGCGCAGCAAAGCGATAAACAGTGCTCCGCTGTTGTGCCCCCCCATGAGGCTCGCAGCCAATCCGCCCAGGAGTTCGCCTTCAAGTGAACGGCCCGCCAGGGCTGCAATCAGCGCGGAGTTGGATCCGGCACTCTCCGGAGGCATGATTTGTGCTTCGGAAATGTACGTCCTGGGAATGAGCAGCGAAACAACAAGGTTCACCGCAAGGGCAGTCCCCGTTGCCCATGTTAGAAATCGTCGGTGCCGCCACAGAATCTGACAATTGCAAACCCAGTTGGGAACATTCGAGCGCTGGAAAGACGCTTCGAATTCCGCTTCCCGCGGGTCTTCAATTGCCGTGCCACTCCTCTCGATCGCCATGCGCACCTACAATCCCGTCACCGCGGCGATGGTAATTGCAATCGAAGCGGCCATCTGGGCCGTGCCTAACAAAGCGCGCCATACGTGAGAAGAGCCGATAATCTTCTGCGGTACCACCACCGAATCGCCCGCATCCAGCTTCGTTGAAAGTACGTCTTCGTGCCACGTCCCCGAACGCCGCCCAATTACCTCGCCGCTCGCACGAATTACGAAGATCTCTTTGCAATTCGCAATCTCCGTGGGCCCTCCCGCCCGCTGCAGATACCATCCCGCTGTCTTCCCCGGCGAAAACGTGATGGCCGATGCGTTATACACCTGGCCGCTCACCAGCACAAAACTTGGACGCTTGGGTATCTTCAACACGTCCCCTCGCCGGACTTCAATGTCGGCCGCCGTCCCCGCCCAGCTGTCAATGTCATCCTCGATGTGAATCACAAGCCGTCCACTCGCCGGCTGACTCTTCAATCGCGCAATCACCTGATCCTGCTGCTGCTCGAGCTCTTTGAGATCTGCTGCCTGTTCACTCTCTGAAATCCGCGGCGACAGCCGCGCTGCCGCAGAACTCGTCTCGATCTGGCGGATCAGTTCCTGTCGGCTCTTCTCCTCGAGCGCCGCTACTTCCGGACGCGTGAGAACCGCGCCCTCGGGGTACGCTGTCGTTCGAAATCCTCCCGCCCTTTTGAGAACATCGCTAAGATGCTCTCCTTCCTGAAAACCGTAGCTGCCCGGATGCGCAACTTCGCCCTCGATCGTGATCGATGCCCCTATATCGTTCCATCCGGCGATTTGATGAATCGTCAAAACATCGCCGGGCTTGAGTTGAATATCGGAGTTCGCATCTTGCTTGAGAACCGCTGATCCGATGGGAACGTCACGTCGGTTCAGGGAAACCCTCGTGCCGTTCACGACTTCATAACTGGTAAGGTCGGCCCGATTCAGCAACGCATCGCGCTTGAGCCCTCCTGCTGCCTTCACCAGTTGCGCCGCCGTCATACCCTCAAACAGCGGATATGATCCCGGACGCTGCACCTCGCCGCGCACCGTGACCGATGGTGCATCCTGTTCATATCTACCGAACACGCGAATCGTGTCAAACGCCTGCAGAGTCGGCACCGCGTTTCCAATCATGACGTCGGCAACGTTGAACTCAATGGTCTCGGGATGCATATCCGGCGCCACCAGGCGCACGATTTCGCCCGTCCCCGCCGGCTCCGGCAGCATGTCTCCATAACTGCGCAGCACGTCGGAGATGCGCATGTTATCCCGATACGCGATTCTCCCGGGTCGAGCCACATGACCCTGCAGATAGATCACCCTCTCGTTGAATGGGAGCACCGTGGCAATGTGAACGCGATCGCCGTCCCTCACTGCAAAGCTCTCGAGCCTTCCCATCGTCACCGCAGGGTCCTCGCTCGTATCGGCATTGAGCCCGATCTCCTCGCGCCCTTGGTTGGCCACTACCCTGTCCACCGTGATGTGAGTCAGCGCGGCCGCTACCGTCAGCCCGCCCGCATCGTCAAGCACCTCTGCCAGGCTCTTCTCACCACGAAGCTCGTAGACGGCAGGCCGCTTCACCGCCCCGAACACCGCCACCTGTGCGCCCACCGGAGGAACCAGCAGCGTGTCCCCGGCCTGCAGCCGTTCGTCCGCGGACCGGAATCCATGCAGCATGAAATCGTACAGATCAATCTCGCCAATCAGTTTCTCGTTGCGAAAGTGCCGAAGAATTCTCAGCGAGCCCACTGCCGTTGGTCCTCCTGCCGCATACAGCGCACTCACCGGTGAAGCAATCGAGCTGATCTCATAGGAGCCAGGCCGCTGGACGTCACCCACTACAAAAATGCGGACGGTGCGCAGGCGGGCTACCGTCACGGCAACTCGCGCATTGCGATATTGCGATTGCAGCGCGCCTAGTATCACACTTTGCGCTTTCTCCAACGTCTGTCCAGCCAATTGCACCAGGCCGGCCTCAGGGAGTGCGATGCCACCCTCGCGATTGATCACCCGCAACAGATCTTCCGACACGCCTCCCCACAGGCTGATGCTCAATTCGTCGCCCGGCCCCAGCACGTAATCGGGTCCAACCGGAACATCGAGAGCAGCGAGCCAAGGCTCAGGAACTGGAGCAAGAGACGATCCGCGCCCTGCTCCATGCACGGTAAACACGTCTGACCCGAATCGCTTCAAATGCTCCGGCGCGTCGGGAACCTGAGTATAGAGGTCGCGCAGCGATAGCAGGTTGTAGGGCGCAGGACGTCGCAATACCGGTGGCTCTTCCGTAATGTTCGCGGGCTCCGCCTGCGACCGCATGCTTAAGTGTGAACCGGTTGCGGCCGGAGCAGATGGCTCGTTCTCGTTGACCAGGCTATCCGATCGCGATCGCTCCCCATAAGTCCTCTGCGCGGATGCTGCGTCCAACTCGTCTCCAAGGCCCACGTCCCTCCCAGGAATAGCGCGCGCCATTTGTGCCGGTGCAACGGACTCTCGCACCTTTGCGGCCTCAATCTCGTCCTCCGTGAGATATCCACGCGCCCGAAGAAACAGAGTTACCCTCCTTCGTACTTCCTTGCTTGTTTCAATCTGGAAATAGACCTGGTCGTCGGTCACCGACTCCGCCGGCGAAACAATGCCCTGCTGCAGATCGTCGCTTACGAGTGACTTGACCTCCACCATCACCTCGGGATTGCTCCGCATCGCCTTAATGAGGACCGCGGCAGGCACGTCTGCACTTGAGGCTCCCTCATCCTGCGGACTCTGGTTCGTTTGCCCAGAGGCAACCTCGGTGCCCGCGTTGACACCGGCTATACCTTGATTCGGGTTTGCCTGACCTCGACAACATGCAACAAAGACAACCAGGCACACGGCAGCCAGCATACCGAAACAATTCCTGCGCACCGCTGCCGGACTGCCTGAATGGCGAGTTGCCAACCCTATCTCCCGCATCGCGCCACTGCCCTCCTCCACCGTGACACCTCGATGGCAAACCGAAATCCTTCCATCACGTGAAAGCGCAGTCTTGTCAGAAAATACTGTGACTCGATCAAATATCTGTGCCCGCGCGGGCGCAGTCTCTCCCGCCGCGATGGCCTCCCCATCCGCGAAGGCCAACAGACCGGCAACAGGATGCGCCTGGCACTCTTCCCTTCATCACACTGACCTGGAATCTCCCCGCGCAGTAACGCGTAAAACTTGCTCCCTGCCGCATCCGAAAGCAGCACTTCATCGGCGTAGAACCTCAACCAGAGACCCACGCGTTCCGGGAGTGCCTCCGCTCTCCAGGATGCCGGAGTTACACAATCCAACGGGCCGAACATGGCCTTTGCCAGCCAGAACGCCACTCCCATCGCAAGGTCTCCATTCTGCACCTGGGCAGCCACGAGTCTCGCTTCGGCCCAGAAGGCCGCGTCGGCTTTGCGCGTCTCTACATGCCTTCGGAACTCCAGCACCCAAGACAACCGCGTGTGTTCGCCGCAAAGGTGCTTCAGCAGATGCAGAGCCTGTTGCACAAGGATGTCTGCGGGCGAAAGCGTCGATATCCGCACACCCTTGAAATCGCGAATGCGCCTGCAATTCAAGGCGTCTGACTGTCCATCATCTACATGCAACTCAAGCGCCCGTTCCGAGTGGACCGAATACAGCTTGGAAATATCCGGCATCTCCACCGCACCCGCTCTGAACTCTAGCGTTCGACCGGTGTCGGCGTGCAACGTGTATCCGAGCCGGCTGATGTAATGCCGAGCCAGGTTTACGAACCTCCGCGGAACCAGGATGTCGAGATCCGCTTGCCAGCGCAACGCGGCATCTGGCACGGAATCGGGCGTCAATGTGAATCCCTTCAGGAGCGCGTATGGGATACCTCCCGCGTCAAACCATCCGCAAAGCAGCGATGCTTCCCGCATCAGTGTGGTCGTTCGCTCACGGTTGCGTTCCAGCCTGCCATCAAGTTCCGCCAATATCGATTGCGGCACCAGCCGATCTACGCCTGTGCGTCGCGCCTGGTCCAGAAAGTAGAGCGCCATGCCGCAGATATCGAGCCACCGCAGCACGCCCTTCCAGTCACTCTCGCTGTAAACCGCCAGTTGCTCCGTCTGACAATCATCTGACTGCGTGAACACCTTCAGCACCGCGCGCTTCAGTTCCCTGTTTCTCGCCGATGATCGACTGCGGAAGGAAATGGAAAACATCGTCGTCTCCGCTCAGTGGCTGTACATCTCTGGTTCGCCCAGGCTTCCTGCCTTCGGCAGGTTCCGCAGAAAAACAACAATCGACCATATCTCGTCGTCACTTAGAATTCCCTTCGATGCCGGCATCCCTGACGGCCAGATACCGTTGTCGATCACCCACTTGAGTTGTCCGTCCGTATAGTCCTGCACCTCTTTCGAGGCCAGGGATGGAACCGGCGGCGCCATGCGCATCGCAAACGGCACTCCCGTGTTTTGGCCGTCGAGCCCGTGACAGGCCGCGCAATAGTGCGAGAATGCCTCCTTCCCATCTGCGATGCTTTCGGTCGTGGCAGCCACCGGACTCTTCTCCTTCTTGTTGCCGATCAGCATGTGATGCTTCGCGCTCCACATCAGCCTTGCCTCCGCCTTCCCCGGTGGCTTGGCCTTGCATCCGCAGAGTGACATGCCCGCCGCCGCAATTGCGATGCAGAGTGTGCGCGTCATCTCAACCGATCACGTGCAGAGTGATGGTCATGCTTCCATGCCCCACGCCGCAGA
>Ga0335082_10004942_pt1 | contig 14567 bp, 15 predicted proteins | sample Lox_Sample_41_FD_206718 | JGI IMG/M metagenome (GOLD analysis project Ga0335082, IMG submission 206718) | Soil microbial communities from Loxahatchee National Wildlife Refuge, Florida, United States - Lox_Sample_4.1 | ecosystem: Environmental > Terrestrial > Soil > Wetlands | place: USA...
GCCCGGACGGAGGCCTCTCCGCCTCGCGGGCCGCCTATGTGGGGGGCTGCTCCGCGACGTCGAACGTGCTCGCCGGGCGCCTCTTCGGCCTGCCGGTGCGCGGCACCCACGCCCACAGCTGGGTCATGGCCTTCGACACGGAGGCCGAGGCCTTCGAGGCGTGGACCCGGGCCCAGCCCAACAACTGCGTCCTCCTCGTCGACACCTACGACACGCTCCCCGGGGTCCGCCGTGCGGCGGAGGCGGCGCGCCGCCTGCGCGCGCACGGGCACGAGCCGATCGGCATCCGGCTCGACTCCGGCGACCTCGCGTGGCTCAGCATCGAGGCGCGGCGGATCCTCGACGAAGCCGGGCTCTCCTCGGCCCGGATCCTGGCCAGCAACGACCTCGACGAGCACCTCATCGCGAGCCTCAAGGAGCAGGGCGCGCGCATCGACGTGTGGGGCGTCGGCACGAGGCTCGTGACCGGCGGCGGCCAGGCCGCCCTCGACGGTGTCTACAAGCTCGGCGCGGTGCGCCCTCCCGGGCGGCCCTGGCAGCACCGCGTCAAGGTGTCGGAGCAGGCGGCCAAGACCTCCAACCCCGGCGTGCAGCAGGTGCGACGCTTCTCGGGCCCGTCCGGCTTCGTGGCCGACGTGATCTACGACGAGGAGACCGGCCTCCCCGCCTCGCCGGTGGTCGTGGACCCGCTCGACCCGACGCGCCGCAAGCGCATCCCGGCCGGGACCCCGGGCGAGGAACTCCTGGTGCCGGTGGTGCGGGGGGGGCGGTCGGTCTACGAGCCGCCGCCGCTCGAGGCCACCCGGGCGCGGGCCCGGGACCAGATCGGCCGCCTCCACGCGGGCATCAAGCGCTTCGTGAACCCCCACCAGTACCCGGTCGGGCTCGCGCTCGAGCTTCACGATCTCAAGACCCGGCTGGTGCTGGAGGCGAGGGGGCTCTAGCGTGCCGGGAGAGCGGATCTACCTCGACCACAACGCCACGACCCCCCTGGACCCGGAGGTGCTGGAGGCCATGCTGCCCTTCCTGCGCGAAGGATTCGGCAACCCCTCGAGCCTCCACTGGTTCGGGCAGCGGGCGCGGGCGGCGGTGGAGGAGGCGAGGGCGCAGGTGGCCTCCCTCGTCGGCGCGGAGCCCCCCGAGATCGTCTTCACCGGAGGCGGAAGCGAGTCCGACAACGCGGCGCTGCGGGGCGTGGCCGCGCGGGCCCGGCCTCCCCGCCTCGGCATCGTCTGCTCCGCAGTCGAGCACCACGCCGTGCTGAACGTCGCGAAGGCCCTCCGCGACGAGGGCCGGCCCGTGGAAGTCGCCCGCGTGGGCGAGGACGGGGTTCTCGACCTCGCCGATCTCGCGGCGAAGGTCGGCGAGACGACGGCCCTCGTCTCGATCATGCTGGCCAACAACGAGACCGGCGTCCTGCAGCCGGTGCCCGAGGCGTCGCGCCTCGCCCGCGCCGGCGGGGCCCTCGTCCACTGCGACGCCGTGCAGGGCGCGGGCAAGGTCGGGATCGACGTGCGGCAGCTCGACGTGGACCTGCTCAGCCTCTCCGCCCACAAGCTCTACGGCCCGAAGGGCGTGGGTGCCCTCTACGTCCGGCGCGGGACGCCGCTCGTCGCTCTCGTGCGCGGGGGCGCCCAGGAGCGCAATCGCCGGGCGGGGACGGAGAACGTCCCCGGCGTCGTGGGCTTCGGCGTGGCGGCCGGCATCGCCCTCCGGCGCCGGGTGGAGGACGCGGCCCGCCTCGCCGCCCTCCGCGACCGCCTCGAGGAGCGCCTGCTCGGGATCGAGGGCGCCCGCCGCAACGGCGGGAACCCGCGGGTGCCGAACACGACCAACGTCTCCTTCGAGGGTGTCGACGCGGAGGCGCTGCTGATCGCCCTCGACCTGGAGGGCATCGCCGTCTCCACCGGCGCCGCTTGTGCGGCCGGCGGCGTCGAGCCCTCGCACGTCCTGCGGGCCATGGGCCTGCCCCCGGAGCGGGTGCAGTCCTCGCTGCGTCTCTCGCTGGGCCGCGGAACCACCGAAGCCGAGGTCCTTCGGGCCGCCGACGTCATTGCCGCGGTCGTGGCACGGCAACGGAGGTAGGCGATACCGGGGGACCTACGGAGCCGACGTGGGCACGTGGCTCTCCGCGTGGTAGCTCGAGCGCACGAGGGGGCCCGACTCGACGTGCGCGAAACCCTGGCGGAGGGCGAACGTCCGAAGGGAGCAGAACTCCTCCGGGGCGTAGTAGCGGCGCACCGGAAGGTGCTGAGGCGACGGCCGGAGGTACTGGCCGACGGTGAGGACGTCGGTCCCCGACGCGCGGATGGCCTCGATCGTCTCCTCGATCTCCGGCCACTCCTCGCCGAGGCCGACCATGATGCCGCTCTTGGCGAGGAGACCCGCGTCCTTGGCGCGCTTCAGCAGCTCGAGCGAGCGCGTGAAGCTCGCCCCCGGCCGCGCCTGCCGGTAGAGGCGGGGAACGGTCTCGACGTTGTGGTTCAGGACGTCCGGCCGGGCCCGCAGGACGATCCCGAGGGCCTCCCATCTACCCTTGAAGTCCGGGATCAGGACCTCGACCGCGCAAGCCGGCACCCGGGCCCGGATCTCGGCGATCGTGGCCGCGAAGATCCCGGCACCCCCGTCGGCCCGATCGTCCCGGTTCACGGAAGTGACCACGGCGTGCCGGAGCCCCATCCGCGCGACGGCGTCGGCGACCCTCCGAGGCTCGTCGACGTCAGGCGGCCCCGCCGGCCGCCCGGTCCGTACGGCGCAGAAGCCGCAGGCCCTCGTGCAGACGTCGCCCAGGATCATGAATGTGGCGGTGCCGCGGCTCCAGCACTCGCCGAGGTTCGGACAGTGGGCCTCCTCGCACACCGTGTGCAACTCGAGGCCGCGGATCAGGCCCTGGAGCCGCTCGTACACGGGCCCCTGGGGGGCTCGGGCCCGGATCCAGGGGGGTCGCGGGAGCGCTGGGAGGGGAAGGCCGGCGCTCACTCGTCCTCTTCCTCTTCCTCTTCGTCCTCGTCGTCGAAGTCCTCGTCGTCGAGGCCCTGGTCCTCTCCGTCGCTCTCCGCGTCGTCGTCCCAGTCTTCGTCCTCGTCGTCGAAGCCCTCTTCCCCGTCCTCGTCGTCCTCCTCGTCTTCCTCTTCGTCTTCCTCTTCTTCGAAGTCCTCGTCGTCCTCGTCCTCGGGGTCCTCGTTTTCGAGGTCGTCGTCTTCGACGTCCTCCTCGCCGCCGAGCCAGAGGATCTCGTTCCGCTCCACGTCGCCTCCTCGGAATCGGCCTTCATTCTACCCCGGCTGCCGCGGCCGCCTGATTCGTATTATCCTCTCCCCGGCCGGCGGGAGCCGGATTGCTCCGGGGCCGGGGAGCCCGGCGGGCGAGCGGAGGAGAGTCGCGATGATCGTCGTCTGCCCCAGCTGCCAGTCGAGGTACAAGTTCGACGAGTCGAAGCTGGGCGACCGGCCAAAGGTGAAGACGCGCTGCTCGAAGTGCGGGGGGACGATCGAGATCGAGAACCCGCTCCTAGGGTCCTCGACGATCGCGCCCGAGGAGCCCGAGCCGCAGCCGCCCCCGACCCCGCCCGCGCCGCCCGCCCCGCCGACCGAACACCAGCGCACCCAGAGGACGCCGGTCCAGCCGGGCCAGCCCGAGGCGGGGTCGGCGACGATCAGCGGAGGCGACGCGCAGCGCATGGGTCTCCTCCAGCTCCCGAAGGACAAGCGCTTCTCGTTGGCCGTGATCCAGGGGGCGGCCACCGGGCAGATCTTTCCCATCTCGAAGACGAGGACGCTCATCGGCCGCTCGGGAGCCGACATCAACCTCGACGACCCCGAGGCGTCGCGCCAGCACGCGGCCCTCGAGATCGTGGGCGATGTGGCGGTCCTGCGCGACCTGGGCTCGACGAACGGAACCTGGATCGAGCTCGACCGGATCGAGCAGCACCAGCTCGCCAACCAGCAGGAGTTCCGCATCGGGAGCCATGTCCTGATGTTCATCGTCACCGAAGTGGAATGACCTGCGTCGGCCGGTCGCGAGTTTTTCGCGGCTCGACTCCCCTCCCGAAAAAAAGAGACTGAACAACCGCTCTCCGTCGGGCGCTTCGGCGGGTTTGATCGCTCGAATGCGTGGCGTTGCCTTTGCACGCCTCCTCGGCAACAGGAGGGGTCCATTGATGAAACCCGGCGACACCCTGGTCGTCGAGGCCCGTGATCTCGACTCCCTCCTCGCCGCCCTGCGCCAGCGCGGCCACACTCTCATCGGCCCCACCCGGCGCGACGGTGCCATCGTCCTCGGCGAGATCGGCGGCGCCTCCGACCTGCCGGTAGGATGGAGCGACGAGCAGGACGGCGGCCGCTACCGCCTGAGGCGGCGGGAGGACTCGGCATACTTCGGCTACGCGGCCTCTCCCCACGCCTGGAAGCGCTACCTCCACCCGCCGACGGTCGTGCGCTGGCGGGCCCACCGGGACGACGGCGGCTTCGTGGCCGAGCCGGACACTGCCCCGCCCCCCCGCTACGCCTTCGTGGGCGTGCGCCCGTGCGAGCTCGCCGCGATCCTGGTCCAGGACCGCGTCTTCCTCGGCGGCCCCTTCGTGGACCCCGCCTACCTCTCGCGCCGCGAGTCCGCGTTCATCCTCGCGGTGAGCTGCGGATCCCCCGGCGGCACCTGTTTCTGCACCTCGATGGGGACGGGACCGAAGGCCGGCCCCGGCTTCGACCTTGCCCTGACCGAGGTGATCGACGGGCGGCACGACCTGGTGGTCGAGGTCGGGACCGAGCGCGGGGCCGAGGTGGCGGCGGGCGTGCCCCACCGCCCCGCCGAGGCCGCCGACTTCTACGCCGCCCGGGCGGTGCTCGCGGCGGCGGAGGGAAACATGGGCCGCTCGCTCGACACCGCGGGGCTCAAAGACGCGCTGTACCGCCACTACGAGGACCCGCGGTGGGACGAGGTGGCGAAGCGTTGCCTCGCCTGCTCGAACTGCACGATGGTCTGCCCCACCTGCTTCTGCGCGACCGTCGAGGACGAGACCGACCTCGTGGGCCGGGCCACCGAGCGGAGGCGGATCTGGGACTCCTGTTTCTCGCAGGAGTTCTCCTACGTCCACGGCGGCAGCGTGCGCACCTCGGGGGGCGCGCGCTACCGGCAGTGGATCACGCACAAGCTGGCGACCTGGCACGACCAGTTCGGCGTTTCGGGCTGCGTCGGCTGTGGCCGCTGTATCACGTGGTGCCCGGTGGGCATCGACATCACCGCGGAGGCCCGGGCGGTCGGCCCGGGCGAAGCTCAAGGGGGTCGACGGTGACGATCCATACCTTCGAGAAGGTTCTCGGGGAGCACCCCTTCTTCAAGGACCTCCCCGAGCCGCACCTGGACACGGTCGTGGGCTGCGTCGCGAACGTCGTGTTCCAGCCCGGGGAGTTCATCTTCCGGGAGGGCCAGGCCGCCGACCACTTTTTCGTGGTCCGGGAGGGCAAGGTGGCGGTCGAGGTCTTCGTCCCCAACAAGGGGCCGGTGACCATCGAGACGATCGAGGGCGGCGAGGTGCTGGGCTGGTCCTGGCTCTTCTCCCCGTACAAGGCCCGCTTCGACGCGCGGGCGCTCAACTCCGTGCGCGCGCTCTCCCTCGACGGGGCCTGCCTGCGCACGAAGTGCGAGAAGGATCCCACCCTCGGCTACGAGCTGCTGAAGCGCTTCACCGAGGTCGTGGTCTCGCGGCTGGAGGCGACCCGCATGCAGCTCCTGGACCTCTATGGCCGCGACTGACGCCGCCTCCGCCATCGTCTCCGCTTCGGACCCCATGCGGCCGGAGCCGTTCGAGGTCCGCCACGTGACCCGGGAGACGGGCGACACATTCACCCTCACCCTGGCCCCGGTCGCGGGGGCGAGGTTCCGACCCTTTGCCCCCGGCCAGTTCAACATGCTCTACGTCTTCGGGGTGGGCGAGGTCCCGATCTCGATCAGCGGCGACCCCGCCAAGCCCGAGATCCTCGTCCACACCATCCGGGCGGTGGGGGCCACGACCCGCGCCATGCAGAAGCTCGAGAAGGGCGACTGGGTGGGGGTGCGGGGCCCCTTCGGCACGCCGTGGCCGGTGGACCAGGCCCACGGCCACGACGTCGTCTTCATCGCGGGGGGGATCGGCCTCGCCCCCATCCGTCCCGCCCTCTACCACGTGCTCCTCCACCGGGCCCTCTACGGCCGGGTGGTGATCCTCTACGGCGCGCGCACCCCGCGCGACATGCTCTACCCCAAGGAGCTGCGCGAGTGGCGGAGCCGCTTCGACGTGGTGGTGGACGTGACCGTCGACCGCGCCACGATGGAGTGGCAGGGCTCGGTGGGGGTGGTGACCAAGATGGTCCAGCGCTCCCCCTTCGACCCCCAGAGCGCGATGGCCTTCATCTGCGGGCCCGAGGTCATGATCCGCTACGCCGCCCAGGCCCTGCAGCAGCGGGGCACGACGGATTCGAGCATCTTCGTCTCCATGGAGCGGAACATGAAGTGCGCGGTGGGCGTGTGCGGCCACTGCCAGTTCGGGCCGTGGTTCGTGTGCAAGGACGGCCCGGTCTTCCGCTACGACCGGATCCAGCGCTTCTTCGGCATGCGGGAGGTGTGAGGTGACGGCGAAGCCGAAGCTGGCCGTCTTCAAGTTCGCCTCCTGCGACGGATGCCAGCTCTCCCTCCTCGACTGTGAGGAGGAGCTCCTTGCGGTGGCGGGCGAGGTCCAGGTCGCGAACTTTCTCGAGGCCTCGCGCGAGGTCGTGAAGGGTCCCTACGACCTCACCCTCGTCGAGGGCTCGATCACCACCTCCCACGACGCGGAGCGCATCCAGCAGGTGCGCAAGCAGTCCCGCTTCCTGGTGACGATCGGGGCCTGCGCGACCGCGGGCGGCATCCAGGCCCTCCGGAATTTCAAGGACGTCCGCGAGTTCACGAGCGCCGTCTACGCCACCCCCGAGTACATCAGCACCCTCGACGCCTCGACCCCCATCTCCCAGCACGTGCGGGTGGACTTCGAGCTGCGCGGCTGCCCGATCAGCAAGGCGCAGCTCGTCGAGGTCCTGGGCGCCTTCCTGCGCGGCCGGCGCCCGAACATCCCGACCTACTCGGTCTGCCTCGAGTGCAAGCGCCGGGGCACGGTCTGCGTGATGGCCGCCCTCGGCACCCCCTGCCTCGGCCCCGTCACCCAGGCCGGCTGCGGCGCCCTCTGCCCGTCCTACCAGCGCGGCTGCTACGGCTGCTTCGGCCCCGCGGAGTCGCCCAACACCGCCTCCCTCGGCCGCTGGTGGCAGGAACAGCTCGGCGCGACCCGCCCCGACCTCGTCCGTGCCTTCCGTACCTACAACGCCTACGCCGCCCCCTTCCGAATGGCGAGTGATGCCTATGAGCACGAGCGTACGTAGCGGGCCGGCCTCGCGGCCGAAGACGATCGTGGTCGACGCCCTGGCCCGCGTGGAGGGCGAGGGCGGCCTGACCGTCCAGCTGCGGGGGGGGAAGGTCGCCGACGTCAAGCTGCGCATCTACGAGCCGCCCCGCTTCTTCGAGGCCTTCCTGCGCGGGCGGAGCTTCCGGGAGGTCCCGGACGTCACCGCCCGCATCTGCGGGATCTGCCCGGTCGCCTACCAGATGAGCTCCATCCACGCGATGGAGGCCGCGTGCGGGGTCCGGGTCGAGGGGCCCCTGCGCGCCCTGCGCCGTCTCCTCTACTGCGGGGAGTGGATCGAGAGCCACGCCCTCCACGTCTACATGCTCCACGCCCCCGACTTCCTCGGCTACGCGAGCGCCATCCACATGGCGACGGACCACGCCGAGGTGGTGAAGAAGGCCCTGGAGCTGAAGAAGGTCGGCAACGACCTCGTGACCCTCGTGGGCGGGCGCGAGATCCACCCGATCAACGTCCGGGTGGGCGGCTTCTACCGCGTCCCCGCCCGGAGCGAGCTCGCGCCGCTCGCGGAGCGGCTGAAGCGCGCCCTCGACCTCTCCCTCGAGGCGGTGCGCTTCGCCGCCTCCCTCGAGTTCCCCGACTTCGAGCAGGACTACGAGTTCGTCTCCCTGCGCCACCCCGACGAGTACCCGTTCAACGAGGGACGGATCGTCTCCAGCCGGGGGCTCGACATCGCGGTGTCGGAGTTCGAGGAGCACTTCATCGAGGAGCACGTCGCGCACGCGAACGCCCTGCACTGCGTCCACAAGGGGCACGGCGCCTACCACGTGGGCCCTCTCGCCCGCTACAGCCTCAACTACGACCGCCTGCCCGACGTCGCCCGGGACGCCGCGCGGTCGGCCGGGCTCGGCACCACTTGCCGCAACCCGTTCAAGAGCATCGTGGTCCGCGCCGTCGAGCTCGTCTTCGCCTGCCACGAGGCGCTGCGGATCATCGACGCCTGGGAGCCGCCCGAGCGTCCCGCAATGGACGTCACCCCCCGGGAGGGCACCGGCCACGGCGCGTCCTGTGCCCCGCGCGGGATGCTGTACCACCGCTACCGGATCGACGCGGCCGGGCTCGTCCAGTCGGCGAGGATCATCCCTCCCACCTCGCAAAACCAGAAGACGATCGAGAACGACCTCTGGCACTTCGTCCCGACCGTCCTCGACCTGCCCAAGGACGAGCTCACCTGGAAATGCGAGCAGGCCATCCGGAACTACGACCCGTGCATCTCCTGCGCGACCCACTTCCTGAGGCTGGACCTGCGCACGGAGTGACGAGGGATACGCCGTGCCTCGTCTCCTGATCGGGGTCGGCCATCCCGACCGCGGCGACGACGGGGCCGGCAGGGCCGTCGCTCGCCGCGTCGCCTCCCGCAACGATTGCGGCTTCGTGGTGAGGGAGTCCAGCGGCGAGGCCACGTCACTCATGAGCCTGTGGACTGGCTTCGATGACGTGGTCCTGGTGGATGCCTGTCGCGGGGCCGGCCCTCCGGGCAGCATCCACCGTGTCTCGCCGGACGAGGCCGAGAGCGTGGCCCGCCTCCAGCACGCGTCCACTCACTCACTTGGCGTCGCCGCGGCGATCGGTTTCTCGCGCGCGCTGGGCGCTCTCCCATCGCGCCTGGTCATCTACGCGATAGAGGGCGTGCATTCGCGCGAGGGCGAGCCTCTCTCGCCCAGAGTGGATCATGCGGTCCACCAGGTCGTGGCACTGGTCATGCAGGAGTCGGAGGTGCAAGGACGCCAGGCATGAGCAGGGATACGGAATGAACCTGACCCCCCAGACCCCCCCCCACCCCAGTGGCGACAAGCGCTTCAAGCTCCTCGACGTCGCGATCAAGCGCCATCAGTTCCGCCAGGACGCCCTCATCGAGCTGCTGCACACCGCGCAGGAGCTCTTCGGCTACCTCGACCACGACGTCCTGATCTACGTCGGCCGCGCGGTCCGAGCCCCTCTCTCGCGCGTCTACGGCGTCGCCACCTTCTACAACTTCTTCTCGATGAAGCCGCCCGGAGAGCACACCTGCGTCGTGTGCATGGGCACCGCGTGCTACGTGAAGGGCGCGGGCCAGATCCTCCAGGCCCTCGAGCAGAAGCACGGGATCAAGGCCGGGGAGACGACCGAGGACGGCAAGGTCTCGCTGGTCACCGCGCGCTGCCTGGGCGCCTGCGGCCTCGCCCCCGCCGTCGTCTTCGACGGTGAGGTGGCGGGCAAGATCGGAGTCGACGCCACGCTCGAGCGCGTCCGCCCATGGAGCGCCGGCTCCCCCCAGACCGAAGAGGCGCGGCCATGAGCACCGAAGCCCGTCGCGAGATGCAGGAGGCGGAGCGCGCCCGACTGGAAGGGAAGCGCTGCCGGGTGGCGGTGTGCGCTGCCGCCGGATGCCTCTCGAACGGCGGCCAGGCGGTCCGCGAGGCCATCGCGCGGACGGTCCGGGAGAAGGAAGCCGACGGCGACGTGGAGGTCTTCGGCACGGGCTGCCTGGGCCTCTGCGACGCCGGCCCCCTCGTCCAGGTCCGGACGGAGAGCGAGACCCGACTCTACGAGAAGGTGGACGCGGCGGCGGCAGTGCGGATCGCCGTCGAGGACGCGGTCGCGGGCACGCCGGCGAAGGACCTCCTCGACGCTGCAAACGCCGCGTTCTTCGCCAAGCAGAGGAAGATCGTCCTCGAGAACTCGGGCCGGATCGACCCGGAGAGGATCGAGTCCTGCGTGGCCGAGGGCGCCTACGAGGCGCTCCAGAAGGCGGTCACCGAGATGACCCCAACCGACGTGCTCCACGAGATCACCGCCTCGGGGCTGCGAGGGCGCGGGGGGGGCGGCTACCCCACCGGCCTCAAGTGGAGCACGGTCTACAAGGCGAAGGGCACCCGCAAGTTCGTCATCTGCAACGCCGACGAGGGCGACCCCGGGGCCTTCATGGACCGAAGCGTCCTCGAAGGCGACCCGCACCGGGTCCTCGAGGGCATGGCGATCGCCGCCTACGCTGTGGGCGCGGACCAGGGCTACGTCTACGTGCGCGGCGAGTACCCCCTCGCCGTGCAGCGCCTCAAGACGGCGATCAAGCAGGCCGAGCGGGCCCAGTTCCTGGGCGGCCGCGTCCTCGACACCGGCTTCAGCTTCCGGGTGGACATCCGGATCGGGGCCGGGGCCTTCGTGTGCGGCGAGGAGACGGCCCTCATCGCCTCCATCGAGGGCCACCGTGGCACCCCCCGGCCGCGTCCGCCCTATCCCGCGATCAGCGGCCTCTGGGGCCACCCCACCCTCATCAACAACGTCGAGACCTTCGCGAGCGTGGCCCCGATCGTGAGGAACGGCGGGGCCTGGTACGCCTCGATCGGAACCGAGAAGAGCAAGGGCACGAAGGTGTTCGCCCTCGCGGGCAAGATCGCGCGCACCGGCCTCGTCGAGGTCCCGATGGGCCTCACCCTGCGGGAGATCATCTTCGACGTCGGGGGCGGCATCCCCGGCGGCCGCGCCTTCAAGGCCGCCCAGACCGGCGGCCCCTCCGGCGGCTGCATTCCCGCGCCGCACCTCGACCTGCCCGTGGACTACGAGTCGCTCGCCAGCGTGGGCTCGATCATGGGCTCGGGCGGCCTCATCGTCATGGACGAGACCTCCTGCATGGTCGACGTGGCCAAGTACTTCATGGAGTTCTGCCGCGACGAGTCCTGCGGCAAGTGCGTGCCCTGCCGGGCCGGCACCGTGCAGATGTGGGGGCTCCTCGACAAGATCACCCGCGGCGAGGCCGCGAGGCCCGACCTCGAGCGCCTCGAGCAGCTCTGCGACCTCCTGAAGAGCACGAGCCTCTGCGGCCTCGGCCAGACCGCACCCAACCCGGTGGTCTCGACGCTCCGCCACTTCCGCGACGAGTACCTCGTCCACATCGACGAGAGGCGCTGTCCGGCCCGGGTCTGCGAGATGACGAAGGCCGCTCCGGCGGAGGTGTACCCGTGAGCGTCCGGACCTTCACCCTGAACGGCGAGCTGGTGAGCGCAGGCGAAGACCAGACGATCCTCGACGTGTGCGACGAGCAGCAGGTCCCCATCCCCCGCCTCTGCCACCTGGAGGGCTTGGGTGAGATCGGGGCCTGCCGGCTCTGCATGGTCGAAATCCAGGGCTGGACCAAGCTCGCCCCCTCCTGCATGACCAGGGTCGACGAGGGCATGGTCGTCACCACGAACTCCGCGAGGCTCCAGGCCTACCGCCGGCAGATCGTGGAGCTCCTCTTTGCGGAGCGGAACCACGTCTGCGCCATCTGCGTGGTGAACGGCTACTGCGAGCTGCAGAAGCTCGGCTACGCGGTCGGCATGGACCACGTCCGCTTCGCCTACCAGACCCCCACCCTGCAGATCGACGCCTCCCACCACCGCTACGCCCTCGACAACAACCGCTGCGTTCTCTGCCAGCGCTGCGTGCGGGTCTGCGACGAGGTGGAGGGCGCCCACACCTGGGACGTGAAGGGCCGCGGCGCCACCGCCCAGGTCATCACCGACCTCGACGCCCCCTGGGGCCAGTCGCAGAGCTGCACGGGCTGCGGCAAGTGCGTCCAGGTCTGCCCGACCGGAGCCCTCTTCGAGAAGATCCGGCCCAAGGCCGAGATGATCAAGAACCGCGACTTTCTCGTCTACCTCAAGACCGCGCGGGAGAAGAAGCTATGGATCCGGTGAAGGCGGGCGCGGCACCCGCGCCGCTCGCCGCCACCCCGGCCAGGCCGCGGATCGCCTCCGCCTGGCTCGGGGGCTGCTCCGGCTGCCACATGTCGTTCCTGGACATGGACGAGAGGCTGATCGCCCTCGCCCCGCTCGTCGATCTCGTCTACAGCCCGATCATGGACGTCAAGGAGTTTCCCCGGGACGTGGACGCCACGCTCGTGGAGGGCTCGGTGGCCAACGACGAGAACCTGCACCAGATCCGGCTGATCCGCGAGCGCACGAAGATGCTCGTCTCCTTCGGCGACTGCGCGGTGACCGGCAACGTCACCGCCATGCGCAACCCGCTGCGGCGGGCGGAGCCCGTCCTGAAGCGCGCCTACATCGAGAACGTGGACGTGAACCCGCGGCGGCCCGCCGACCCCGGCGTCGTCCCCGTCCTGCTCGACCGTGTCCGGCCCCTGCACGAGGTGGTGCCGGTGGACCTCTACCTCCCCGGCTGCCCGCCCTCGGCCGACCTCATCCACTTCGTGCTCGCCGAGCTCGTGGCCGGGCGGACCCCGGACCTCCGGGACCGGCTGAAGTACGGCTAGAAGGAACCCGACGCCATGGGCCAGCGCATCGTCATCGACCCCGTCACCCGCATCGAGGGCCACGCGAAGATCACCCTCCTCCTCGACGATCAGGGCGAGGTTTCCGACGCCCGCTTCCACGTCGTCGAGTTCCGCGGCTTCGAGAAGTTCTGCGAGGGGCGGTCGTTCCGGGAGATGCCCGGGATCACGTCCCGCATCTGCGGCATCTGCCCGGTCAGCCACATGCTCACCTCGGCCAAGGCCGGAGACGAGCTCCTGGCCGTCGAGATCCCGGAAGGGGCGACGCGCCTCCGCCGCCTCCTCCACTACGGCCAGATCGTCCAGTCCCACGCCCTCTCCTTCTTCCACCTCTCCTCCCCGGACTTCCTGCTCGGCCACGACACGGACCCCGCGACGCGGAACGTCATGGGCCTCATCGCGGCGAACCCCGACGTCGCGCGCCGAGGCATCCGTCTCCGGCAGTTCGGGCAGGAGGTGATCGAGACCCTGTCCGGGAAGAAGATCCACTCGACGTGGGTGGTCCCGGGAGGCGTCGACGAGCCGCTGACCTCGGCCGGGCGCGACCGCATCGCGGCCTGGCTGCCGGAGGCGAAGGAGACGATCCAGAGGACCCTCACGTTCTGGAAGCGCGAGATGGACCGCCACCAGGACGAGGCTCGCGTCTTCGGCAACTTCCCCTCGCTCTTCATGGGCCTCGTCACCCCCGACGGGGGCCTCGAGCACTACGACGGGAAGATCCGCTTCGTGGACGCCACCGGTCAGATCGTCGCCGACCAGCTGCCCACTCCGAGGTTCCACGAGGTGATCGGCGAGGCGGTCGAGCCCTGGACCTACCTCAAGTTCCCCTACTACAAGCCGCTCGGCTACCCGGGCGGCATGTACCGCGTCGGACCCCTGGCGCGCCTCAACGTCGCCTCTCACTGCGGGACACCCCTCGCCGACCGCGAGCTCGCCGAGTTCCGGCAGCTCGGCCGCGGCGCCGTGCTCTCCGCCTTCCACTACCACTACGCGCGGCTCATCGAGATCCTCTACTGCGTGGAGCGGATCGAGGAGATCCTCGCCCACCCCGACCTCCTCACCCCCCACGTGATGGCCTTCGCCCGCCGCAACCGGTACGAGGGGGTCGGCTGCTGCGAGGCCCCGCGGGGCACGCTCTTCCACCACTACAAGGTGAAGCAGGGCGGGCTCATCAGCTGGGCGAACCTGATCATCGCCACCGGCCAGAACAACCTGGCCATGAACCAGACCGTCCTCCAGATCGCGCGCCACTACGTCAAAGGCGACAAGCTGAAGGAGGGCATGCTGAACCGGGTGGAGGCCGGCATTCGCGCCTTCGACCCCTGCCTCAGCTGCTCCACCCACGCCTACGGCGAGATGCCGCTGCGGGTCGAGCTGCGGGCCGCCGACGGGGCGCTGCTCGACGCGGTGGGGCGGGGCCCGCGGTGATGGCGGAGATCGACTGCCCGGACGCGGTCCTCGTGATCGCGTGGGGCAACCCGCTGCGCGAGGACGACGCCGTGGCCTGGCACGTCCTGGAGGGCCTGCGATCTCTGAAGCCACGCCCGGGGCTTCCCGCGCTCCACCTCCGTCACGCCCACCAGCTGACTCCGGAGATGGCCGAGTGCGTCAGCCGCGCCGCGGGCGTCATCTTCGTGGACGCCAGACGACACGGCACGCCGGGCGAGGTCCGGTGCCAGGCGATCGCACCCGAAGCGGGCGCGAACCCCCTCGCCCACTCCCTCAGCCCCCAGGCCCTCCTCCTCTACGCCGAGCAGCTCTACGGCCGCGCCCCGCGGGCGGTCCTGCTCAGCATCGCCGGCGAGCGCTTCGGCCTCGGCGAGGCCGTCTCGCCCGTCGTGCGCCGCGCGATCCCGCGCGCGGTCCGCTCGATCCTGCGCCAGGCCAAGG
>Ga0335082_10004943_pt1 | contig 14566 bp, 9 predicted proteins | sample Lox_Sample_41_FD_206718 | JGI IMG/M metagenome (GOLD analysis project Ga0335082, IMG submission 206718) | Soil microbial communities from Loxahatchee National Wildlife Refuge, Florida, United States - Lox_Sample_4.1 | ecosystem: Environmental > Terrestrial > Soil > Wetlands | place: USA: Florida...
CGACTACAACAACGACGGCTGGCCAGATCTGTACCTGACGTGTCTCGGCGGAAATGTTCTGTTTCGCAACAATGGGGATGGCACGTTCACGGATGTCACCGCGAAAGCCCGCGTTGCGGACGGTCGCATGTCTGTTGGTGCGGCTTTCGGAGATTACGACCGCGACGGATTCGTGGACCTGATGGTGGCCAACTATGTCGACTTCCAACTCGACCATCTGCCCCCGTTTGGCGGCAAGTCACTCTGCAAATATCGCGGTATCGATGTCTATTGCGGACCGCGCGGATTGAAGGGCGCAGGCGATTCGCTGTTCCACAACAACGGCGATTGCACTTTTACCGACGTTTCCAAGGCCGCCGGCGTGGATGACCTGCACGGTTACTACGGTCTTGGTGTCGTTTGGGCCGACTTCAACAACACCGGCTGGCCTGACATCTATGTCGCTAACGACACGCTGCCTAATTTTCTTTATCGCAACGACGGCAAAGGCAAGTTCACCGAGATGGGCCTGGAATCCGGCACCGCGTTGAGCGAGACGGGGTCCGAGCAAGCCTCCATGGGAGTTGCTCTCGGCGACTACCTGCACAATGGACGTCCTTCCATCTACGTGACAAATTTCGGCGACGACTATAGCGACCTGTATCGCAACGACGGGAACTGGATGTTTTCGGATGTCTCTTATGCGTCAGGGGTAGGCTCGCCCTCCTTTCCTCTTGTGAAGTGGGGTGGTGCGTTCGTGGATCTCGACAACGACGGCTGGCTGGATCTGGTGGCTGTGAGCGGACATGTCTATCCGCAAATGGAGAAGGTGCCCGCCAGCGGTGGTTACGCGCAGACCAAGCTGCTCCACATGAACCAGAAAGACGGCACCTTCTGTGATGCCGGACATCTGGCCGGACCGGCTCTGGAAGAAAGACGCGTGTCACGAGGCGTGGCGGTCGGGGATCTGTTCAACGACGGCAATGTGGACGTCGTGGTCGAAGATCTCGATAGCGCTCCGATGATCCTACAGAACCACGGTGTTTCCGAACGCCACTGGGTGAGTGTGGAATTGGCGGGTACCAGGAGCAATCGCATGGCAATCGGAGCGCGCGTTAAGATCGTGGCCGGAGGGATGACGCAGACCGACGAAGTTCGCAGTGGCGGTAGTTACATCTCCCAGAGCGATTTCCGTTTGCACTTTGGGCTAGGGTCGGCAGAGAAGATTGAGTCGCTGGAGGTCCGCTGGCCTTCCGGGAAAGTTGAGACGTTCAAGAACCTCGCAGCCGATCGCTTCTATTCCCTGCTGGAAGGGGAGGGGGTGGTTCCAGCCGAGCGGATTCGCCCGGCTTCCCACAGACCGTGCTGCAAGTAACCCTAAAGCTTGGGAACTCGGATATTGCTCGACCGGCTAATTCCTAAAGCACTCTTACTGGAAAAATTAGCGGACAAGGACCGGTTCCAGATTCTGCGTTGCGACCGCGAGCAGGTTACCCTGACGGTTTAGCCATCGTTCCTGGCAATCCCCGAGATCTTACCGAAGGCATCGAGTCAAAAACGCCGCTGTCATGGAATCCACAGTGTTGTTAACAGTTAACACTCAAAACTAATCCTGAGTTCGATGGAAGGTTTTCACCAACCGTCGCGATAATTGAAACCTGGTTTCTGGCACTACGCGGTCAGCAGAATCGGTGCTCCGTTCGTGACTACAATCGTGTGCTCGTAGTGTGCAGCGGAGGTTGCATCGCTAGTCCGCACTGTCCAGCCGTCGTCATCAAGAAACTCGTCGCCGTTTCCCGCACTGATGAGTGGTTCTACGGTGATCACCAAGCCCTCAGTGAGCACTGAGCTTGCTCTGCGATCGGGATAGTTCGGCACCTGTGGTGCCTCGTGAATAGTCCGCCCAATACCGTGCCCACAGAGGTCTCGTATTACGGAAAAACCATCACGGCGCCCTTCACGCTCGATAACTCGCCCGATGTCAAATATGCGAAATCCCGCTCTCGCAACCAACATTGCCTTCGCGAACGCGCGCTCGACACATTCGATAAGCGTCTGCCGTTCCTTTGAAATTCTCCCTACCCCAACAGTGGCGGCAGTATCCGCCATGAATCCATCTTTCTCGACGGTCACGTCGAGTTTTACCAAGTCGCCCTCTTCGAGAATACGGCCGCCGGGAATTCCGTGGACCACTTCCTCGTTCACACTGATGCAGGATCCACCAGGGAAGCGGTAAACCATGGCGGGAGCCGAATGCGCTCCATTTTTGCGCATGACCTCGTTCCCGATCTCGTCAAGCTCTCCAGTTGTTATGCCTGGACGAACCCGACTCTTCATCGTCTCTAAAACCTGGCGGGCAACGATGCCTGCCCGCTTCATTCCCGCAAGTTCTTCGGCGCTAGTGATCGACATTTCATTTCCTCCTCATTCATCTCGCAAAGTTTCCTTCAGACAGCGGCATATTGTTCTTGATTGACACAACAATGCGACAACGCTCAACTTCGCGTCGACTTTATCTGGATTCTTTGCAGATGTTGCAAGGCTGTGACCAACTACTGCCGGCTTCTTCCTCATTCTCTAACTGCTGCTCCCGAGTTGCTGCTGTTTCACAGCCCGCGCAAGCCTCAGCTGCTCGATTGCGGATGACATGGCGTTCTGCGCGTCCTTCGCATAGTCTTTCAATAGATCATCCGTTTGCAACGGCAGAACCTCGCCCAGACACTCTTCCAGTCGTCCCACCAACAAGTCGATCAGCTGTATCGTGCGGTCACCGTGGTGGACGGTGGGATCATCGTTAGGAAATGCCATTCGCGATTTCCTCCTTTGCAACGATAACACCGGCGCGGCTTTACAACTCACTGCCGCGTTTTCCACAACGCAATGTGACATCTGACCTTGCGCACAGCCGCAGAAATGTTCCATCATTTGCGTACGCGCAAGCGTGGCTCTGGCCGCCAGCGCCGAGCCAAGTTCTTTGAAATCAAGATTTTACCCGTATGTGATTGAGCCCCATAGATTACTTCGCAAATTCCCGCTAAATCTATGATTCCAGAGATCCGGAGTGGAGGGGGATACCCCTGAAACAGCTCGCCAGTCCCAACATGGGAATGATCAGAACCGACCAAACCACTTTTAAAATCTCCCAATTCCCCGATCATTCAATTCCTCAATCGCCAAAGGACTCAATGATTAAATGACTAAATGTCTAAATGATTAAATTGCCCCGAATGACTAAATGACGAAGCTCGCTCCCCGTCTTTAGTCACCTCGTCCTCCGATTACCCGAATGTTACTTTGTCTTTGTTATTCCTCCCCACAAAGCTCTGTTTGCGGAGACCTTGATGCGCTGCACCATCCCTGCGAAGCTGTGCGCTGTTGTCGCTGTCAGTCTGTCCCTCTCTGCGCCTCTGTTCGCGCACCATGTCAAAAGCCAGAACACGGCGCTGCCCCTTACAACGGCCTCGTCCAAGGCTCGTGAAATGTACCTGAAGGGCATGGAAGACTACGAGAATCTCTACTTGGAGCGCTGCAACGAAGACTGGCGCGCAGCCGTGAAGGAAGATCCGAATCTCGCTGTTGCTTGGGCATGGATCGCCTTCAACAGCGGAGATCCAAAAGAAATCGCCGATGCGAGAGCGAAAGCAAAGGAACTAGCTCCGAAGGCGACTCCTGGCGAGCAACTGATGGTCGCGTGGGTTGTGAAGTTGCAGGAAGGCGACTTCATCGGCGGCATCACCGCCATGAACGACATGCTTGAAATGTATCCCCGCGACAAGCATCTGCTCTATCTTGCGGGCAATTGGCTGATGGGCGAAAACGGTGATGAACAAGCTCTGCACTTTATGCAGAAGGCCCTTGCCATCGACAAGAACTTCCCTGCAGCCTTGAACGATTACGCCTACGTTGAGGCCCGCAATCGGCATTTCGACAAGGCCTTCGACGCCATGGATCGCTACGTTCTCCTGCTTCCGAAAGAGCCTAATCCGCAGGATTCCTTTGGCGAGCTGAAGCGCATGGCAGGTGATTTCGACAGCGCTCTTGCCCATTATCGCGCTGCGCTGAAGATGGATCCAGATTTCATCAGCTCGCAACTCGGCCTCGCCGATACCTATGCTCTGATGGGCAACGAAGAGCAAGCCCGTACCGAGTACGACACCGCTATCCGCTTCGCCCACAACGAGACGGACCGCCTGAATTACTCCATGCAAAAGGCGATGACCTACGTGCGCGACGGGAACTATGCCGAAGCCGACAAGCAGTTCCTCGATATCGCTACGACCGCTCACAATAAAGACCACCACCTCCAGGAAGCTCAAGCCTTGCGACAGATGGCCGAATATCAGGCCGATGCGAACGTTGCTCTGAAACATCTGAAGCTGGCTGAGGAATGCCTCGGACACCAGTCGAACATCTCGGCCTCCGATCGTGATGAGGAGTTCTCGCGAATCCTGCGTAATCGTGCCGTACAGTCGTCGCGCTCCGGAGATCAGTCTGCGGCCGAAAAGTCCGTACACGAACTTGAGAAGATGGCCAGCGGCAGCCGCAACCGTGTTATCCAAAGCTCCTATCAAGGTGCTGTCGGAGCGCTGTTGATGGAGCAGAAGAAATACCAGGACGCAATTTCTCATCTGGAAGATGACCAGGACAATCCGTTTACCATGGAGTTGCTGGTCCAGGCGTACTATCAGACCGAGCAGACCGAAAAGCTGCACGCCATCGAAGCCCGTCTCCGCGGCACCAATGTGCCGACCATGGAGCAGGCCCTGGTCGTGCCCGCTGCCCGCACCAAACGCCCCAATATCTAACCCGTCCCGTCTCTCCGGGCTCCAGCAAAACGGAGCCCGGAACCCTCTCGTCCAATCTTCCGCTTTTGGTGTAGAGTATGTGGGCCACTTGGTCCGCTATGCGAGCTGACACCGATCGCCGCGCGGGAACCCGCATCAAGACGCAAGTTTCCACGCGTGTGCGTACTCCGGAGGGAAACGATCACACGGCTCGAACCCGCGACGTAAGCGCCAACGGCGTCTTCCTTTACACCAACCGCAAGATGGAGAAGGGAACTGACGTCGAGCTGGTCCTGATACTTCCGCCCGAACTGACCTCGGGCGAGAAGTGCTGGGTCTGCTGCCAGGCGACCGTCGTCCGGGTAGAAGAGAACGGGAGCGATTACGGGGTGGCGGCCCAGATCCGCCGCATGGACATCCTCCCCGAACTCGCCGTGTGACGGGGCGTCTGGGCGATTTGACGCACTCCGGAGCAGACGGAAGAGGGGGTAGTCCCGTTCCAATAGTTCACGGTTCCTCAACCCGCGTGGCGAATTACCGATAGATGATCGTTATTCCTGTGAAAAAAGGCTTCCCATTGCATCGTCCTTGGTGCAATAATGGCGGCCCTAGAATTGCTCTGGCTAATTGAAAGGCTTCAGGCGGGCCCAGGTATGTTGATCGAAAAACTGGCGGCCGGGGTGGTGCGAGTGCAGACACCTCTCGGTCCGCGTTACGTAGTGCCGTCATTTCTACAGCGGATTTATCTGGTGTGGATGTTCCGCCATTTCCCAATACTTCCTCACGCAGTGCTTCGTTCATGGCAACAACGAATGGTTGATCGGATGTGCGCCGACCAGAGCTTCGCTGCATTTGCCTATTCAAATGGCTTGGATGAGCTGCCTCTAATAGGAACGATCGAGCATCGTCCAGCTGTGGGACCGCAGCCTCTACCACCACGGCGTCCTGTTCAGAGCGAGCGAAGCATCGCGGCAGAAGCTCAGCAGCAGCCGTAGTCTGCTGCTGCATGGCACCTACGCGTTGGGCGCGGTCGTAGCTTTTAAGGCCGCGATACGCAATCCAAACACGTCACTGAGGCGATGACTCGTTCGGAGGTAACGGTTTATTCGACGAAGCTCTGCCCAGATTCAGATGGAGCGTTATTCGCGGGACCTGAACATGCCGCATAACCACAGCCATCGCACGGACGTTCAAACCATTCCACTGGTCGTCGATTCGCCGCGCAACGTGACCTTTCGCGCGCAGATCTACGTGTAGCAAATTCGAATGCTATAATTTTTGTTTGTCCTTCCACTGATCTTCACGCAGTGGGCGCGTAGCTCAATTGGCAGAGCAACTGACTCTTAATCAGTAGGTTGAAGGTTCGATTCCTTCCGCGCTCACCATCTTTTCAATCAGTTGCCGATGACGAAGTCAATGGGAAATCAGTTGACCTGCCATGGAAGAGCCGGCCGCGTCAACCCACGAGCGGTACGTATGACCAAGCGCGTGGTACCGACCCTCCATTCCCGCTTTTGTCGCCGCTTTCTGGTACATACGCCACTTCATCGTAGGACCATGGCGGTTGCCGAACTTAGACCCAACAGGCGAAAATCCAATTCTCCAGCTGGGTGAATTGAGAGGATTGCTTCAACGTTTCATCGTGCCGAGAATTGCAGAGCATGCGCCTGTATCAAGTAGCTAATCCCCTGCATAATGCTTCGTCCCATGCCCCTGGGCGATGTCGTGCCAAGTACAGATCAGGAAGACACTGCGCAATGTCGTCGCTGTAGGTGACGAATCCATCCCATTTTTCTTGTGTTCGAACTTCGCATCAGGCTCCTTGGCGTTCTGACTGTCACCGAGCCTTCGCCATGCCGCTTCTTCCTTGTGCGCCAAAAGGGTAGCCGGATGGCGAAAGCTGGCGTCTACTGAGCCCAGGCTTCGGCCAAACATTTTTTAGGTCAGTTTTGTTTTTTGTCGCTAGCAGGTTTTCAGTTTTTCTGAATCCAAGGTATTCGATGATTGCACACGACCTTCGGCCCACTGGCCGGTTTCATTCTTAAACGCTGCTATTCTACTGGCTGCGCTCGAATTCAAGAGGCACACATCTGGGGGACTGGTTCTCAGTGAAGGGCGAAGCGGGCTGGTACAAGCATGCCGTCATTTATCAAGTGCACGTACGCACATTTTCCGATGCCAATGACGACGGCATCGGAGATTTCCCAGGCCTTGCCCAGCGCCTCGAATATTTGCAGGATCTTGGGGTCAACGCAATCTGGTTGATGCCGTTTTTTCCTTCTCCTCTGAGGGACGACGGCTATGACATCTCCGATTACAAATCTGTCCATCCCAGTTACGGAACCCTGGAGGACTTCAAGAAGTTTCTTTCGATCGCGCATGAACGTGGCATACGCGTGATCATCGAAATGATTTTGAACCATACGTCCGATCAACATCCCTGGTTCCAGGAATCACGCAGTAGTTTAGACAACCCAAAACGCGACTGGTACGTATGGAGTGACACTGATTCCAAGTATCGCGGTACTCGAATCATCTTTCTCGACACCGAGATGTCGAATTGGGCGTGGGACCCGATCTCCAAATCGTATTACTGGCACCGTTTCTTCAGTCATCAGCCGGACCTCAACTACGACAATCCCGCGGTCCGGGAAGAAATGTGGCAGGTAATGAAATTCTGGCTGGAACTTGGCGTAGATGGATTCCGCCTGGATGCCGTCCCCTATCTGATCGAGCGGGAAGGAACGAATTGCGAGAACCTGCCCGAGACCCACGCCATCATCCGAGACCTTCGCAAACGAATCGACGAACAATTCCCAGGAGTAATGCTCCTCGCCGAAGCAAACCAATGGCCTGCGGACCTGCGTCCTTATTTTGGGGATGGCGACGAATTTCATATGGCGTTTCACTTCCCGCTGATGCCTCGTATGTTTATGGGAGTTCGCCTCGAGGACCGCAAGCCGATCACCGAAATTCTGCAGCAGACGCCGGAGATTCCGGCTGCTTGTCAGTGGTGCCTTTTCCTCAGAAATCACGACGAATTAACGCTCGAAATGGTCACCGATGTCGAACGCGACTATATGTACGACATCTATGCGCATGACAAGGTGATGCGGTTGAACCTCGGAATCCGGCGGCGCCTCGCCCCTCTGCTCGACAATGATCGGCGGCGCATCGAGTTGATGAACGGGATGCTGATGTCCTTGCCAGGAACTCCCATCATCTATTACGGAGATGAGATCGGCATGGGAGACAACATCTACCTTGGCGACCGCAATGGGGTTCGAACTCCAATGCAGTGGAATGGCGGCTGGAATGGAGGCTTTTCCGCAGCCGATCCGGAGCGTCTTTATTCACCTCCAATTTTGAATCCGGTCTACGGCTACCAAGCCGTCAACGTCCTGTCACAAAAGCGCTCGCCCCACTCTCTGCTCTCGTGGATGCGGCATATTATTGAAATCCGGCGCTCCAATCCGGTCTTTGGCTCCGGATCGATCGAATTTCTTTACCCTGCCAATCACAGGATTTTGGCTTACGTGCGGCAACTCGGCAAAGAGACAATTCTCGTCGTGAACAATCTCTCAAGCGCCGCGCAAGCGGTTGAACTTGATCTGCGCCAATATAAGGGAAACATCCTGATTGAAATGTTCGGCCGGAATATTTTCCCTCGCATCGGCGACCTGCCGTACCTTCTAACCATGGGACCATATCAATTTTATTGGTTCCGTCTGCGTAGGATTTAGTCTTAAATAACGCCACTAACGTCCGATAACGAAATTCTTGATTGGGGAGTCTTAAATTGGCCGAAGAAAATCTGTTGACGGATGACTTTCTTCGTCAATTGATCAACATCGGAGAGGTAGACATCGTTGTTGGCCTGTCCACTCACAACAACGCTCGGACGATTCAGCCTGTCATTGCGGCGATCCAGGCGGGAATCCTCAAGTGTTTTCCTCGCGAGAGAGTTGCCATCATCAATGCCGACGGTGGGTCGCAAGATGACACCATCGAACAGGTGAAGAACGCTTCGATCGATGATTTGCGGCGCGGCTCCAAAGTGTACGCGCTGCGTACGCTGCACTCTATCAGCGTGCAATACGGCCGGATTCCTGATCCGCGCAGGGCGCTTCAAACCATTTTCTCTGGAGCTGACCTGCTGCGTGCAAGAACCTGCGTAATTGTCTCGCCGGAAACGACCACGATCGAACCAGACTGGCTGCAACGGCTCGCACGACCCGCGTATCACGACAACTTCGATCTCGTTTGTCCCATCTATCAGAGGCAGAAGTTTGAAGGAGCTTTGGTGCGGAACCTGCTCTACCCGATGACTCGATCGATTTACGGAAGTCGCATCCGCGAGCCCTACGGGTCGGAATTCGCAATTTCTGGCCGTCTCGTTTCCGACTTTCTGAGCAACGGGATCATCGACCAGGACTGGGGCAGAATGGGACCGGAAATCTCGGTCACAATCTTTGCCCTTACTGGAAAATATCGCGTGTGTCAGTCTTCTTTGGGAGCCCGGCCGCCTTCGTCTCCAGGTACACACGATATGGTCACGGCGGTGCGAAGAACGGTGGGTGCACTGTTCGCTTCGCTCGATGGAAACTTCCCTTTCTGGAGTTCCCTACGCGAGTCGCAACCAGTCCCAACGATAGGCACAGCGAGCGCCCTCCCGGACGACACTGTTCGCATCAATCGAAAGCGCCTGCTCGATATGTTTGCCAACGGCGTTGCCCAGATAGAGCCGGTTCTGAGTTCGATCCTCTCACCCTCATTACTTTCGGAGCTGCGGCGCATTGCCGCGCTCGATGTCGACAATTTCGACTATCCGGAGGAGTTGTGGACGAGAACCGTTTTTGAGTTTGCCGCTTCCTATCACAAGTCCACCATCAATCGCGATCACATTATTCAGGCCCTGGTCCCCCTGTACCGCGGCAGAAGCCTGACGTTTGTCATCGAAAACAGGGATGGTTCCGAAGAAGAAATCGAACGACGTGAAGAATCTCTGTGCGCCAACTTCGAACGACTGAAGCCGTTTCTGCTCGAAATCTGGGCAGAGAGAAAGTGAGAAGCCCATGCGGGAAATCATCGTGAACGAATTGACACAAGCGTTCCAGCAGATGGCGAGGGATATCGCTCACTACCTTCCTCGGTTAATAGTGATGCTGATTATTGCCTTAATCGGATGGGTGATTGCCTACCTGTTGAAGCTGCTCGTGCGCAGCCTCCTGCGTTTGACCAAATTCTCCAAGCTCTCCGAAAATTCCGGTGCCGCCCAACTCTTACACCAGGCAGCCCTGCCTTCATCCACGGAACTCGCCAGCCGATTTGTGTTCTGGGTCGCATGGGTTGGCTTTGTTCTTCTAGGCGTAAGCGTTCTGGGAATCGCAGGCTTGCAGGAATACATTTCGAAGTTCTTCTTCTTCCTGCCTAGATTGTTCGCGGCTTGCGTCATTTTCTTCTTTGGATTGGTGGCAGCGAGTTTCTTCTCTCGCGCGGCGTTGCTCACTGCGGTAAACGCGAACTTCCGCTCGCCGCGGATGCTGAGCCTGGCTGTCCGATTCATTATCGTCACCTTTTCGCTGTCCATGACGTTTGAGGTCCTTGGAGTGGCGGAGCAGACGATGCTGATCGCATTCGCAACGGTTTTTGGTGCAGCTATGCTCGGCCTTGCGATTGCGTTTGGCCTAGGCGGACAAGATTTGGCGCGGAAATTTTTGGAAAGAAAGTTCACGCGACAGAATCGGGAAGAACGTGAGGATGAACTCTCACCACTGTAGACATGCCAGATTAGTCGGGTAAGGAGAACCCGCTGAGGTTTTTAAAAGGCTTCGATCCGATCCAGGGCCACTCGATCGCCATGATGTGGATGCGGGCAGTAATAATCTCTTGCGCCAACAGACTCGAATGAGGAGAAAACACCGCCGCTTCATTGTCGAGTACAGGATATACCGCACGCCGCATTCTTCACCAATCATAATGTGAATTGCGGCATTTTGAGGTCTGCTGTTCGAGCTGCAACCGGTAACTCTGACGACCTCGACGCGCATATTTGATTATGTCAAAGAAGCAGGTCAGGCCTGACTACCTCCTACTACCGGGGATTGAGGCTGCAAGAGAACGGGCCAGACGACTTGCCTGTCAAACTTGAACAGCCATATCAGAGAAAAGTGGATCGATCAAAACCGCAAAGTTAGCGAAATGAGCAAAAACAGCGATTGTGTATATCGTGAGGACCGTAGATTAAGTTTATTCAAGATCAAGGAACGCCGCAATGAACTGTCCTGCGGAAGCAATGCGCGGCATCCGATACATGTCCATCGACCCAGAGGTTTGGGAATCCTTGCGCAGTTGGCCTAGAATGCATTTCACCTTCCTCAGTGGGGAATATGAGGGTTCGGTATGCCCGCCACGATCCAGCCTCAATCCGAGACGAGCGCTAACTTTGCCGGCCACGTTGCGGGACCTTGCATCTTCGTCTTGTTCGGAGCGGCCGGCGATCTTACGAAACGTAAGTTGATTCCGGCGCTCTTTAATCTGGTGCGCGCCAAATTGCTCCCAGACACTTTCGCAGTAATGGGAGTCTCCGTGGATGACCTGGACGCCGAAGGCTTCCGCAACCAGGTCAGCGAATTTCTGCCCGCGCATGAAAATGAGGCCTACGACTGGCTGCGCAGCCGTCTGTTCTACGAGCGCGGAGATTTCGCTGATCCCAATACGTTTACGAGGCTTCGGGAACGATTGGCAGCGGTCGATGCTGAATCTCACACCGGGGGAAATTATCTCTTCTATCTCGCAACGGCGCCGAAGTTCTTTGCGACGATCGTGCAGCAACTCGGCAAAGCTGGCTTGTCTCGCCAGGAAAATGAATGCTGGCGACGTTTTGTCATCGAGAAGCCTTTTGGTCAAGATCTGGAATCGGCCAAAGCGCTGAACCGTAGTATCAAGAGCGTGCTGCAAGAAAACCAAATCTTCCGCATCGATCATTATCTGGGCAAAGAGACCGTTCAGAACATCATGGTCTTTCGCTTCGATAATGCAATCTTCGAACCAATCTGGAACCGGCGGTACATCGATCATATCCAGATCACGAATGCGGAAACGGTTGGCGTCGAGCGCCGTGGCGCATACTTCGACAATGCCGGTACGCTGCGCGATATGGTTCCGAACCATGTCATGCAACTGCTGAGCCTGACGGCGATGGAGTCTCCGGTGTCGCTTGAAGCGGATGCGGTGCGAAATGAGCAGGCGAAGGTATTGCATTCGTTGCAGCCCTTGAATTCAGAGGATGTGCTACAGAACAGTGTACGCGGGCAGTACGGAGATGGCCTGATCGGCGAGGAAAGAGTTCCCAAGTATCGGGCTGAACCAGGAGTGTCGCCGGAGTCGCGTACTGAGACGTTCGTTGCGCTCAAGCTGAATATCGACAACTGGCGCTGGGCTGGGGTCCCGTTCTATCTGCGTACAGGGAAGCGACTGGCGCAGCGGCATACGGAGATCGCGATTCACTTCAGGCGGATGCCGTTTGAATTGTTTCGCAATGCTCCGTTTCACAAGCTGCATACGAACACGCTGGTAATCCAGATTCAGCCGGTGGAGGGAATTTCACTTAGCTTTGGTGCGAAGATCCCGGGGCCGGTGCTGCGCGTGGGTTCAGTCGACATGAGCTTCGAGTACTCGAAGTATTTCGGCGCCGATGCGTACACCGGTTACGAGGTGCTGCTTTATGACTGCATGATTGGCGATGCGACATTGTTTCAGCGAGCAGATATGGTCGAGGCAGGATGGAGCGTAATCGATCCGGTGCTTGATGTGTGGAAGGCGCTACCTCCTCGCAAGTTTCCTAATTATGCGTCGGGCACATGGGGGCCGGTGGAGTCGGATCAGTTACTGCGGGCGGACAATCGGCAGTGGAGGACGATCGAGCCATGATCCTTGCGGGAGAGATCGGCGGCACGCGGACGCGGTTGGCGGCATTTGAAACCGAAGGCAATCGCCTGAAGTGCGTGGTCGAGAAAACTTACATGAGCCAGGACCACACTGGACTGGCGGAGATTCTGCCTCAGTTTATCCGGGGGGAGGGGATTCCGGTGCACAGCGCTTGCTTTGGCGTGGCTGGGCCTGTGCGTGCGTGGCGAAGCAAGATTTCGAATCTGCCCTGGATCATCGATGCGAAGGAATTGGCGATCCAACTAAAACTGGCTTCGGTTGGGCTGCTCAATGACTTGGAAGCGTCTGCGTATGGAATCGATGCGCTGGAGTCTAAAGATTTCATCACGCTGAGTCGTGGGTCAGACGATGCAGAAGGGAATCGGGCGGTCATCTCGGCGAAGACCGGGCTTGGGATGGCAGGGCTTTATTGGGATGGATTCCGGCATCATCCGTTTGCGTGTGAGGGGGGACATGCCGATTTCGCGCCGCGCGACCAGTTGCAGATGGAGTTGCTCGGGTATCTGCAGAAGCAGTTTGGACGAGTCAGCTGCGAGCGGATTCTATCTGGGCCTGGGATTCGGCATATTTACAACTTTCTGCGAGATACAAAGAAGGTTGAAGAACCGGCTTGGCTGCGGGAGCAGCTGGCGGCTGCGCAGGATCAGCCTCCGCTGATATCGCAGTTGGCACTGGAGGGCAAGGCTGCGATTTGTGAGCAGGCGCTGGCGATCTTTGTGAATGTGTTCGGAGCAGAGGCGGGAAACTGCGCCTTACGCTACATGACATCGGGTGGAGTCTTCATCGGAGGAACGATTGCCGCGAAGATTGCCACTGCGATGCAAACTCAGGGATTCATGCAAGCTTTTTTGGATAAGGGGCGCATGGGAGCGCTTCTCAAAGACATGCCCGTGCAGATTGTCGTCAACGACGACTCCGGACTGATTGGCGCGGCGCGATACACGCTCGTACAGAAGGCGTTCGGTGGCGGCAGGCGGACTGCTGGCAGCGAGCAATGAGTGCCGCAGGATACCCGTCGCATCGCTAGAGGCGCCAAGGCTACAAGTATGGACTTGGAAGCGTACCCAGCCTCTTTTTGCATCCGACACTTAAGACCGACGCATCATCGTGATGGTTCCAAATCGATTTGTGTTTGCTCAATGCGGTCGAGAATCGGATTGCTACGCGCTCCGCCAAAATAATTGCTAGCCCACTCTATGACGGCTTCAATCTTCGCTCGGACATTTGTCAGGAGGCCACGTGGACGCCGAGCCATGTAAAGAAAGCAGGCACTCCGGGAAGATGGTGGCGACGAACACCCAACTCGGCTGCCGCTGATCTTCGTCCAATCATCGCCATGATTCCCTTCTTAACATAGTGAAATGCTTTTCTGGGTTGGCCTATGTCATCCAGTCCGAATTCAAACGCAGCGCCGTGCAGGAGAGTGCGCGTTGCGATCGCGTACGCGACCACTAACAACGGATAGAAAGGTGAATTAGGCCTGCTGATCTGCAGATCGCGCGAGACGCCACGCAGAATTAAGCCATCTAGGCCGTCACAAAACCGAAAGGGAGCATGCATTTGATGGCATCCGGCCAAGAAAAGAGCTCGAGTCGGTAACTTCCGAGGAGTATCAGGCTGTCGTCGCGTTCGGGGTTCTGCCTCAAAATCGGAAGCCCTGGAAGAATTCCGAACGCAAAGGATGTCTATAAGGGACGATGACTGTCATCGCAAATGGAAACCACTATTGCCGATCTTGCTAGGCAACACTATTGATGTTAGTACTCGGTGCGAGAAATGCGGCATGGCCTTACTGGTAATCCGGGACGTTCCAATAGGCTGATAACAGTAGGTATCTAGTATTCCGCAGCCAT
>Ga0335082_10004944_pt1 | contig 14561 bp, 14 predicted proteins | sample Lox_Sample_41_FD_206718 | JGI IMG/M metagenome (GOLD analysis project Ga0335082, IMG submission 206718) | Soil microbial communities from Loxahatchee National Wildlife Refuge, Florida, United States - Lox_Sample_4.1 | ecosystem: Environmental > Terrestrial > Soil > Wetlands | place: USA...
TGCTCGGCGCGGGCGGCGCCGGCACGGTGGACCATTTCGGGCTGCACGGCCGGGTCGACATCCAGGTGGGCACCCTGTCGAAGGCGATCGGCGTGCTCGGCGGGTTCATCGCGGGCCCGCCGCACCTGATCGAGTGGCTCCAGAACCGCGGGCGCCCCTACCTGTTCTCCACGAGCGCCCCGCCCGCGGTCGTCGCCGCCTGCATCGAGGCGCTCGACATCATCCGCGACGAGCCCGAGCGGCTCGAGCGCCTGTGGTCGAACACGCGACGGTTCAAGGACGGGCTGCACGCCCTCGGGTTCGACACCGGGGATTCCGAGACGCCGATCACGCCGGTGATCGCGGGCGAGGAAACGACGGCGCAGGAGCTGGCGCGGAGGCTGTTCGACGCGGGCGTGTTCGCGCCGGCGATCGTGTTCCCGACCGTTGCGCGCGGCCGTGCGCGCGTCCGCACCATCGTGACGGCCGACCACACGCCGGCTGATCTGGACGAGGCGCTCGCCGCGTTCTCGAGCGTGGGGGAGGACCTGGGGCTACTGGCCTGAGGCGTCCGAGGCGCCCGCCGCGACCTTCGCCTGGATGCCGCGGATCATCAGGTCGAGCCCGAACTCGAACTGCTCGTCGGCATCGCATTCCGCGAAGTAGCGCCCGACCGCCGCGAGCACCGGGAAGACGTCGGCGGGGACGGCGCCGGCGGCCTCGCCGAAGCCCTCGCCCTCCTCCGAGCGTCCCTTGATCGATCCGCCCTCCATCATCACGAACCCCTGGATGTACCCGCCGAGCGCGTGGAACGCCTGAACGGTGTCGCGGTCGGACAGCCCACCTTCGCGGATCAGCGCGAGGGCGAACTCGGTCGGTCGGAGCGAATCGAGTGAGGACGGGTCCGGCCCGTGGGTCTCGGCGAACAACCGCATCATGTCGGGGTGCGCCTGCAGGAGCTGGCGCCACGCCCGGGCGCCGTCCTTGCATCGATCGATCCAGTCGCCCCCATCGTCGGCGGGGAACTCGAACGCGCCCATCACGTGATCGCAGATGCCTCGCAGGAGGTCGTCCTTGTCCTCGACGTGGTTGTAGAGAGACATCGCCTCGACCCCGACCTCGCGGGCGACGCGCCGCATCGAGACGGCGTCGAGCCCTTCGGCGTCCATCACCTTCAGCGCGGCGTCGATCACGCGGTCGCGGGTGAGTCGTTCCCGGGACTTCGTGATAGTCATTGGTTCTCCGAACGTTCAACGGGTGGTTCGTGGATCCGGGTTGACACACTTACGCTGTACGCATATCCTGCGTACACCGTAAGCATACACCGTACGTCAATGCGTTCCGGAAGGTTCGATCGTTCAGGGGGGCGACGAGATGAAGATCAATCCTGAATCGCTGGCACGGGCGAGCAGCCGGCACCCGTGGCGGACCGTGGGCATCTGGGCCGTGATCCTGGTCCTCGGGTTCGCGGCCTCGAGCGTCCTGCTCAGCAGCGCGCTGACCACGGACTTCGACTTCACGAACAACCCGGAGGCGAAGCAGGCGAAGGAGATCCTGGATCAGCGCAAGCTGGAGCAGGACATCATCCCGGAGACGTTCGTGTTGGCCGGCCCGGCCGGCGCCGTGCAGGACCCGGCGTTCGTGCAGAAGGTGAACTCGGCGCTCGACGACCTCCGCGCCCTCGGCCCCGACGTCGTGACGCAGGTCCCGGCGCAGTTCCCCCTTCCGGCCGATCAGCAGAAGGACCCGGCCGTGGCCGCGCTCGGACCCATCCCGTCGCAGGACGGCACCGCCGTGCTGTTCACCGTGATCCTCGCCGGTGACTCCGACCAAACCGCGAAGCACGTCGATGCGCTGAACGCGCTGCGCGACACGTACACGACCGGCGGCACGACGATGTACATGCTGGGCGAGCCAACCTCGACGGACGACTTCAAGAAGATGTCCGAACAGGACCTGAAGAAGGGCGAGACGATCGGGATCGTCGTGGCGGTCATCGTGCTGCTGATCGTCTTCGGATCGGCGATCGCGGGCGTGACGCCGATCATCATGGGCTTCTTCGCGATCGGCGTGGCCCTCGGGTTCGTCGGCGTCCTCGGGAAGCTCTGGCACTTCAGCTTCTTCGTGCCGAACCTCATCTCGATGATGGGCCTGGCGGTCGGCATCGACTATTCCCTGTTCATCGTCTCCCGCTTCCGGGAGGAACGAGCGCGCGGGCGTGACACGCTCGAGGCGATCGGCATGTCCGGGGCGACGGCGAACCGGGCCGTGTTCTTCAGCGGCCTGACGGTGGTGCTGGCGCTCGCCGGCATGCTGCTGGTCCCGACCACGATCTTCCGCGGGCTCGCGGGCGGTGCGATCCTCGTCGTGCTGGTGTCGATCGCGCTGTCGATGAGCCTGCTTCCGGCGCTCATGGCGTTGTTCGGCGACCGCCTCGTGCGGCCGGGCCGCGTCTTCGGGCGGGGTCGCACCCTCGAGCACGGCCGTCCCGGTGGCTTCTGGGACAGGGTCACCCGCACCGTGATGGCCCGTCCGGTGACCTGGCTCGTGCTGGCCTCCGTGTTCATGATCGCGCTCTCCATCCCGTACTGGGTGCAGAAGCACCCGAACGACTCCGGCCGTGGCATCAAGACCGGCCTGTCCGGCATCAGCACGATCCCCGATGGGATCCAGACGAAGGACGCGTTCAACGAACTCGTCGCGAAGTTCCCGCGGGCGGGGCAGCAGTCGACCGCGGACATCGTGATCCCCGGCGCTGCGAGCGACGCCTCGGTCACGAGCGGGATCGCGGCGCTCAAGACGGCGGTCGCGAACGACCCCGACTTCGGACAGCCGACGCAGCCGCAGACGAGTGCGGACGGCACGATCACTTTGATCCGCTTCCCCATGGCGGGATCCGCGACCGACGCGCAGAGCGAGGCGGCGGTCGACGCCATCGGGCGGATGCGTGACACGTACGTTCCGCAGGCGTTCGGGGAGGGCTCGGGGGTGCTCGTCGGCGGCGACAGCGCCTTCGTGAAGGACTTCTTCGACATCTCGGCGTACTACACGCCGATCATCATCCTGCTGGTGCTCGGCCTGTCGTTCATCCTGCTGACGGTCGTGTTCCGCTCGATCGTGGTGCCGGCGAAGGCCATCGTCATGAACCTGCTGTCGGTGGGCGCCGCGTACGGGCTCATCGTCCTGATCTTCCAGAAGGGCGGCCCGAGCTGGGCACATTCGATCGCCAACCTGCTGGGCTTCACGCAGGTCGACGCGATCGAGGCGTGGCTCCCGCTGTTCCTGTTCTCGATCCTGTTCGGGCTGTCGATGGACTACCAGGTGTTCCTCCTCAGCCGGATCCGCGAGGAGTACGACAAGTCCTCCGACAACTCCGAGGCGGTCGCGTTCGGCCTGCGGACGACCGGTGGGATCATCACCGGCGCCGCGATCATCATGGTCGCGGTGTTCGCCGGGTTCGCGAGCGGGCGGCTGACGTCGCTCGAGCAGATGGGCTTCGGCCTCGCCGTCGCCGTGTTCTTCGACGCGACGATCGTGCGGTCGATCCTCGTGCCGTCGGCCATGAAGCTCCTCGGCGACCGCAACTGGTACCTGCCGGGTTGGCTCCAGTGGCTGCCGAAGGTCGACGTCGAGGGTCACGCCGCGACCGAGCGGGTCACCGTCCCCGACACACCGGCCGAGCTGGTCGACGCCGGCGGATCGGGCGGCTCCGGGGAGTAGGCAACCGAACGGTCCGGGCGGCGGCGGGGACGCCGTCGCCCAGACCGTGCACCGTCACCGTGCACCGTCACCGGAGCCGCGACTGCGTGGCGTCCGCGCGTAGCTCCCGGAGGACGTCGCGTCCCACCCAACGCGCGGCGCGGGAGCCGCTGGCCAGTCCATCGGCGAGGATCCGCTCCGCCTCCCGGATGGCCGCGGCGTTGAGCGCGCGGTTCCGCTTCCCGATCTGACGCAGCGCCCAGCTCACGCCCTTCTTGACCTCGTTGCGGTCGTCGGTCGCGGCGCGCCGGATCAGTGGGAAGGAGCGCGTGAACGCGGCGTCGGACGCGTCGCGGTCCGAGACGGCGCGCCGCGCGATCATCGCGAACGCGGCGCGCTTCACGAACGGCTCCTCGCGAACGGCCCATGCCCGGATCTTCCGCTCGCGCAGCGGGCTCGCGGCGAACAGATCCGCCGCGGCGTCGCCGACGTCCCAGGAGTCGATGTCGCCCGCCCACCGGTCCATCTGCGCGGCGGTGAACGCCGCCGGATCCGCGACCATCGTGGCGAGGTACCGCGCCTCGTGGATGCCGGTCGCCCAGAGCTCCTCGGCCAGCGTCTGATCGGTGCCGGCCCGCGTCGCGATCCTGCGGATGTCCGGGACGCTCACGCCGAGCGCATCGTCGATCGGGATGCCCACCCGCGCCATCCCCGGCTTCCGTGACGGATCCGCGGCCGCCTCGAGCGCGTCGAGGGCCTCGGTGAGGTTCATCAGGACCGGCGGTCCTGGTCGCGGGGCACGGTCGTGGGGTCCATGCCTCCAGCGTACGGCCCTGCGATGATGGCCCGATGGCGCGGCTCACGGACGGCACGCCGGAGGCGCGGCTGACGCTCGCGGTCGACCTCCTCGCGATCGTCGTGTTCATCGGGGTCGGCATGACGTCGCATCACGACGCCGCCGCCGTGCGGATCTTCCTGCGGAACCTCATCCCGTTCACCGCGGCGTGGCTCGCGACGTCCTGGGCCTTCGGCACCTACCGGCCGGTCGCGAACGCGACGTTGATCAAGACGCTCGTGGTCGCGATCCCGATCGGGGTCGTGCTTCGGGTGGCGTGGGTCCGCGTGTGGGACCTGGGCGACATCCTCACGTTCGCCGGCGTCGCGCTGTTGTTCGCCTCGGTGTTCATCGGCGTCGGGCGGCTGCTCTCGACCGTGATCGGTGAGCGCCTGTTCGGTGCGCCGTCGCGGCGCGTTCAGTAACGGTCGTCGCGCGTGCCGGGCAGGGGCTGGTTCTCGTCGTTCCGGATCGGCCGACCGACGTCGATCGTGCTGGCGTTCTTGTTCGCCTCCAGCTGGATCTTCCTCCACTGGTGCCGCACGGCGAACCACGCGATCGCGGCGAGCGCCATCGTCGTGAGCACGATCACGAGCACCGCGACCAGCGCGATCTTCAGGACCAGTCCGAGGACGCCGGCGAGCGCGGCCAGCACCAGCAGGAAGAGCAGGACGATCATGGGACCTATCCTACGGCCGCGTCGGCGAACCGTTCGATCCGTGTGGCCAGACGGCCGGGGTGCTGCACCGGAAGGTCGTGCACGCCGCGGATCCACGTCACCTCGACGGGCACGCCGGCGCTCCGCATCGCGCGAACGCCCTCGCGCTTCGCCCCGTTCCACGTCGCATCGTCGCCACGCGCCAGGATCGCCATCGTCGCCGTGCGCAGGCGCTCGTACAGCGCGGGCGGATCCTGTTCCCAGATCGCGCGGAGGATCCGGAAGTGGTTCGCTCGCGAGAGCCGTGGGTGGATGCGGGCGTCGGCGTCCACCCGCATGAGCGAGAGGAACAGCGCCTCGATCTGTGGCGTCACCGGCACGGCCGAGAACCGGCGCATGCCGGCACGGAACTCCTCGAGCGCCATGCCGTCGAGCATCGGCGGCGCGAGGCGCGTCTTGAACCCTTCCCATGAGCCTCGGTCGCCGGGCGGTGACACGCCGCCGTCGATCAACGTGATGCCCGAGGCCGAGCGGGGGCGGGTCACCGCGAGCTCGAGCGCGACCATCGCGCCCCACGAATGGCCGACGACGACCGGCCGACCGAGCTTCGCCACGCGCAGCACCGCGACGGCGTCGGCGACGACGCGGTCGAACCCGTAGCCGCTCGTCGGCTTCGCCGACAGACCGTGGCCGCGCGCGTCGTACGTCACGGTCCGGAACCGGCGCGCGAGCCGGGGCAGCATCAGGTCCCAGATCCGCTGGGACGACGCGAGCCCGTGATGCAGCAGGAGACCGGGAGCGTCGGGCGTCGGGCCGGCGACCTCCCGGGCGCGCAGGCGCACGCCGTCGGCGCCGGTCACGTCGAACCACCGCTCCTGCATACTGCGCGAATGGTACGGGAGGTCCGGTCGCCGCTGGCGACCGACGCGAACGCCGGCGCCGTCGCGATCGTCACCGGCGCGGGAACCGGTATCGGTCGCGCCACCGCACGCGAGCTCGTGCGCACCGGCGCGCGCGTCGCGATCTGCGGTCGGAGGCCGGAGCCGATCGCGGCGATCGCCGAGGAGCTCGGATCCGAGGCCTGCCTGGCGCGGCCGTGCGACGTGCGCGAGCCCGAGCAGGTCGCCGCGTTCCTCGACGCCATCGCCGAGCGCTACGAGCGGGTCGACATCTTGGTGCACTCGGCCGGCGGGCAGTTCGCCGCCCCGTTGGAGCAGACCTCGACGAAGGGGCTCCGCGCGGTCCACCGGCTGAACGTCGACGCGGTCTGGGACCTCACGCAACGCGTCGCCGCGCGCTGGATGATCCCGCAGCGCGGCGGCGTCGTGGAGTTCGTCGGGTTCAGCCCGCGCCGCGGCGTGCCGCTGATGGTGCATTCCTCGATGGCGCGCAGCGCCCTCGAGACCTTCGCGTCCGGGATCGCGCTCGAATGGTCGAAGTACGGGATCCGCGCCGTCTGCGTGGCGTGCGGCCTGATCCAGACCGAGGGGATGCTCCGGTACGGAGGCCAGGACGTCGTCGACGCGTTCGCCGCCACGGTTCCGATGCGGCGTCCGGGCCTCGCCGAGGAGGTCGCCGCAACGATCGCGTTCCTGGCCACGCCGGCAGCCGGCTACGTAACCGGCTCGACCGTGTTGGTCGACGGCGGCGCCGACGCCTGGGGGCTGGGACAGCCGCCGCCCGAGCTGGAGGGGCCCTCCGAGCCCATGTAACGCCCGGCGGGCGTAGGCTCACGGAACGGCAACGAGAAGGAGGGGGAGATGTACGGAACCGTCGCACGGATGGTGGTCAAGCCCGAGAACCGCGAGAAGATGCGGGCCGTCATGGAAGGGGACACCCGCAAGGTGCCGGGCGCGATCGGCTCCTACACGCTGATGGAGAACGACAGCGACAACGTGTGGCTGTTGGCGGTCTTCGAGGACAAGGCGACGTACGACGCGAACGCCGACGACCCGGCGATGCACGAGACGTACGTGCAGTACCGGGCGCTCCTCGAGCAGGAGCCCGAGTGGCACGACGGGGAGATCGAGTACCAGGCGATGTGAGGTTCGGGACGGGCCCCCGCCCGGTCGGGGGCCCTACCCGCTCCGGCGGGCGCCACGGTAGGCTCGCGGTCCCGGTTCCGACCAGGAGGCGATCCTCATGGCAGATGCCCTGCAGAACTACATCGACGGCAAGTGGGTCGACGCGCTGGACGGCGACCGGTTCGACGTGTTCAACCCGGCGACCGGCGAGGTCATCGCGACAGCGCCCAGTTCGAAGCCGGCCGACGTCGACGCCGCCGTGGCGGCCGCGCGCCGCACGTTCGACGATGGGACCTTCTGGCCGGGCATGTCGGCGCGCGAGCGCGGCAGGATCCTGCTGAACGCCGCCGAGATCGTCCGGCGTGAGCACGACCGGCTCGCGATGCTGGAATCGCTCGACGCCGGCAAGCCGCTCGGCGAGGCCACCGAGGACATCGCCGAGGTCGCGTTCATGTTCGAGTACTACGGCGGCTGGGCCTCGAAGATCGCCGGCGAGTCGCAGCACCTGGACGCCGACGCGATGTTCATGGTCTGGAAGGAGCCGGTCGGCGTCGCGGTCGGCATCACCCCGTGGAACTACCCGCTGATGATGGCGACCCAGAAGGTCGCACCGGCGATCGCCTCCGGGTGCACGTTCATCCTGAAGCCGCCGGAGCAGACGCCGCTCACCTGCCTGGAGCTCCCGAAGATCCTGGAGGAGGCCGGGTTGCCCGCCGGCGTGTTCCACGTCCTGACGGGCTTCGGCGAAACGGCCGGCGCGCCGCTGGTGGCGCACCCCGGCGTGGACAAGGTGGGCTTCACGGGCTCGCGCGAGGTCGGCAAGCTGATCATGCGGAGCGGCGCCGACACGCTGAAGCGCGTCACGCTCGAGCTGGGTGGCAAGTCGCCGAACGTCGTGTTCGCCGACGCGGAGTTCGAGACCGCGATCCAGGGCTCGGCCAACGGTGTCTTCTGGAACCAGGGCGAGATCTGCTCGGCCGGCACCCGGGTGTTCGTGGAGAACGCGATCTACGACGACGCCGTGATCGCGCTCGCCGACAAGGCGACCTCACTCGTGCTGGGCGACCCTGCCGGCGAGGGGACCACGATGGGCCCGCTCGTGTCGAAGGAGCAGCAGGAGCGGGTCGAGCGCTACCTCGAGATCGGGGCCGGCGAGGCCCGCGTGGCGGCGCAGGGCAGCACGCCGACCGATCCCGCGCTCGCGAACGGCTACTTCGTGCCGCCGACGATCTTCGCCGATGTTCGCAACGACGCGCGGATCGCGCGCGAGGAGATCTTCGGGCCGGTGATGTCGGTGATCCCGTTCGGCTCGGTGGACGACGTCCTGGCCATGGCGAACGACAACGACTACGGCCTGGCGGCGGCGATCTGGACGCGCGATATCAAGAAGGCGATGCGCGCGGCGCAGGCCCTCCGGGCGGGCATCGTGTGGATCAACGACACGCAGCCGGCCCCCACGGAGATGCCGTGGGGCGGCTACAAGCAGTCCGGCATCGGCCGCGAGCTGGGCAAGCACGGCCTCGACGACTACCTCGAGGAGAAGGCCGTGTACGTGAACCTCGCGGACTAGCGGGAGGCCGGGACCCGAACGCGCGGCGCTGCGAAGCCGGCGCCGATGATGCCGAGCGTCGACAGCACGATGACGGCCATCGCCGCCCGCAGGTCGACGGTCTGCGCGATCCAGCCGAAGATCGGCGGGCTCCACACGAACCCTGAGTAGCCCACCGTCGTCACGGCCGCGATGCCGTTCGCCTGGTCGCCGGGTGCGGCCCCGTCGACCAGCCCGAACGCGGCCGGCGCGGCCGAGGAGATCGCGAAGCCCATCAGCAGGAACGCCGCGGCGGCCACCCCAACGTTCTGCGTGAGGGCGGCGATCACGCCGCCGATCGCCGCGCCGGTGCCCGAGATGAGGATCGTCGTCCGCCGACCCTTCCCGAACAGGACCCCGCCGGCGAAGAGCCGGCCGAGGAACAGCGACGCGGAGAACGCGGCGAACGCCACCGCGGCCGTGAGCGCGGACGCGCCGAGCTCATCCCGGAGGTAGAGGCCCGACCACGTGTCCATCGAGCCCTCGACGAGGAACGCGAACAGTACGACGAGCGCCGGGACCCACAGCGCCGGATGGCGCCGGAACGCCGACAGCGAGAACGTCGGCGTCTCCTCCTCGCTCGAGCCGCGCACGATCGACCCACGTCGCGCGTTCCAGAACGCCGTCAGGAACAACACGAACCCGGTCAGCGCGATACCGGTCCGATAGTCGACGCCGGCCGTGACGACGATCCCGCCGATCAACGCGCCGACGACCCCGCCGGCGGCGTAGCTCGCGTGGAGCCACTGCAGGACGGGTTGGCCGGTCGCCATCTCGACCCGTTGCGCCTCGACGTTGAGGAACACGTCGATCAGCGCGTTGCCGACCCCGACCAGCACGAACGCGACCCACAGCACGCCGGTGGGCAGCAGCGCCATCGCGATCGCGCCGACCCCGAGCGTCATGAGCGAGGCCGCCACGAGCGCGCCGAGCGGGAAGCGCGTCAGGCGTGGCGTCCCGAACGCCATCACGAGGACGGCCACGACCGACAACAACGCCAGCAGCAGGCCGGTCGCCCCGTAGGACAGGCCGTGATCGCGGTCCAGCTCCGCCACGAGGATGACCCACGCGCCCCAGTAGCCGCCGAAGGCGCCGTACCCGGCGAGCAACGCCGGGATCCGCGTCGCTTCGCCGGGATCGGGCGCGACGCCGTCCGGCGAGGGGGTCCGGAGCTCTTCCATGGCCGGCAATCATCGCATCGGGACCCGCGCGAACGGGATCGACCAGCGTGCGGGGCGGGGGTACACTCGCGCGCACGATGGCAGGCGGAGAGGTCCAGCTCGTCGATCTGGTGAAGCGGTTCGCGGAGTTCACCGCGGTCGCCGGCGTCAACCTGGACATGCCCTCGGGCGAGTTCTTCTCGCTCCTCGGCCCGTCGGGGTGCGGCAAGACGACGACCTTGCGGATGATCGCCGGCTTCGAACGTCCGAGCGAGGGGCAGATCCTGCTCGACGGCGTCGACATGGCCCAGATCCCGCCCCACAAGCGCAACGTCAACACGGTCTTCCAGAACTACGCGCTGTTCCCGCACCTCACCGTGGAGGACAACGTCGCCTTCGGGCTGCGCTACCAGAAGGCCACGAAGGAGGAGACGCGCGATCGCGTCGGCAGGGCGCTCGAGCTGGTCCAGATGGCCCCGTTCGCCAAGCGGCGGCCGAACCAGCTTTCCGGCGGCCAGCAGCAGCGGGTCGCGCTGGCCCGCGCGCTGATCCTGAACCCGAAGGTCCTGCTGCTGGACGAGCCGCTCGGCGCCCTCGACGCGAAGCTCCGCAAGCGGCTCCAGATCGAGCTCAAGAGCCTCCAGCAGGAGGTCGGCATCACGTTCATCTACGTGACGCACGACCAGGAGGAGGCCCTGACGATGTCCGACCGCATCGCGGTGATGTCGCAGGGTCGCGTCGAGCAGGTCGGTCCTCCGCAGGAGATCTACGAGGCGCCGGCCACCGCGTACGTCGCCGACTTCCTCGGCGTGTCGAACCTGATGGACACCGAGGTCTCCGGCGGATCCGCGGCCGGCGCGAACGTGAAGCTCGGCGAGTTCGCTCTGGTGGCGGGGGTGGGCGACACCGACACCCGCGGCAAGGCGATGATCACGATCCGCCCCGAGCGCGTCGTCCTCGAGACCGGGGCCGCCGCGGGCCCGAACCGGGTCCCCGGCATGGTCGAGCGCGTGGTGTACGTCGGCTCGATCCTCCACGTGTTCGTGAACCTGGCGCCCGGCGACCGGATCCAGGCGTGGATCTCGAACGACGGCGACGCGATGCCGTTCAGCCAGGGGACGGCGGTCAGCGTGTACCTGCCGCAGGACGCGCTCCGCGTGTTGCCGGCCGGCGGCGAGGCGCCGGTCGACGACGAGGAGGCCCTGCCCGCCTGAGCCCGCTCAGGCGTTCACGAAGTCGGTGACGCCCGCGCCCTCACCCGTGCGCTGCCCGCGGCTGAACACGCGGTAGATCAGGAACCCGACGCCGATCGCCATGAGCGTGGAGATCAGCATGAAGGTCGCGGCGGCGTTGACCGCCGGTGTGGGCGAGCCGCGGGCCGCCGAGTAGATCTTCACCGACAGCGGCTGCGTCGCCGCCGTCGACGCCAGATAGTTCACGGTCACGAAGTCGTCGATCGTGTCGGCGAACGTGATCGCGAAGCTCGCGAAGATCGCCGGGAACAACAGCGGCAGCAGGACCCGGCGGAGCGCCTGCCCCGGCTTCGCGCCGAGGTCCATCGCGGCCTCCTCGTACTCGGGACCGATCGTGAGCAATCGCGCGCGCACGATGATCACCGGGTACGAAAGCTGGAAGGTGATCAGGCCCAGCAACTGGGCGCCCGTCCCGAGGTGCACGAGGTTCTTGAACAGGTTCGTGAAGAGTAGGTAGAGGGAGACGCCGAGGATGATCTCCGGCATCACGAACGAGAAGAGCATGCCGAAGTTCGCGGTGCGCGCAGGTCGGCCGTGCCAGCGGTCGAGCGCGATCGCGAACATCGTGCCGAGCGGCACCGCGATGATCATCGTGATGAACGACAGCCGCAGGCTCTGGACGATCGCCTGCCGCAACGCCGGATCGTGGAACAGCGCGTCGTTCGGATCGCCGGTCCACCACCGCATCGAGAACCCCTGCCAGACGCTCCGAGAGCGCCCGGCGTTGAACGAGAACGCGATCGCGATCAGGACCGGCAGGATCGACCAGGCCAGGTACGCCCACGTGAAGCCGGCGAGGAACCAGGGCTTCCGCCAGGGGTTCCGCAGCCAGCCTCCGAAACCCGCGCTCCGTTCCTGCGGCCGCGTGACCTGGCCCTCGAGCGCGACGTCGCTCATCCGATCCCCTCCGCCGCCCGGCGGGTCGAGCGCAGGTAGTAGGCCATCGGGATCAGCAGGATCACCATCAGGATCAGCACGAGCGAGCCGGCCCGCGGCCCCTGCCCTTGCTGGGTGATCGTCTTGTCGATCAGGTTGCCGAACATCGAGGTCTTCGGGGAGCCCATCAGGTCGTTCGTGTAGTAGTCGCCGAACATCGGCAGCGACACGATGACGAGGCCGGCCAGGATCGCTTGCTTCGACTGGGGAAGCGTGACCCGGCGGAACGTCTGCCAGGGGCTCGCGCCGAGGTCGCGGCCGGCCTCGAGCAGGCTCACGTTCATGCGGTCGATGCCGGCGTACACCGGCAGGATCAGGTACGGGATGTAGCCGTAGACCAGCGAGAGGATCACCGTGATCGGCTTTCCCGACAGCCAGTCGATCGGCGTGGGTGCGATGTGCAGGATGCGCAGGACGTAGTTCACGAAGCCGTCCGAGGTCAGCAGGCTCTGCCACGCGAAGATCCGCATCAGGTAGCTGATCCAGAACGGCGCCACCAGCAGTAGCAGGTAGATGCCCTTGTGCTTCCCGCCGTAGCGCGCGACGTAGTACGCGACCGGGAACCCGATCAGCAGGCAGAGCAGGCTCGCCAGGAACACGAACACGAACGTCCGCAGAAGCGCCGGCTGCCAGAACGCGGCGGCGCCGAAGAACCGCCCCAGCACATGCGTCAGCGACGAGGTGCTCCAGTACCAGGGCTCGTACACCGGCAGCGGCGCGCCGAAGATCGGGTCGGAGGTACCGAAGGCCACCGAGAGCACGACGTACAGCGGCAGGATGAAGAAGATCGCGAGCCAGATCGTGGCCGGGCTCGCGAAGGAGGGCCAGTACCACTTCGGGTACCAGACGCCGGACTCCTCCGTGGCCGACGCCTTCGAGCGCTTCGGCTCGGGGGGCGCCGCGGGAGCGGCCGGCTCCTGGACCGCGCTAGCCACCGGACGTGACCTGATCCCAGGCGTCGAACCAGAGCTGGTCGGTGTCCCGGTTCAGCTCCAGCAAGAGATGGCCCTTCTTGAAGTCGTCCTGCCGGACGACGGCCTCCGGGATCGTCTTGGGCACCACGCCGTCGGCGATCAACTCGGAGGGGTTGATCGAGTTCTGCGGCGGCTGGTAGCCCACCCAGTCGGCGAAGTTCTCGAACGCGTACTTCTTGTCCAGCATGAAGTTGATGAACGTGTGCGCGGCAACGGGGTGCTGCGCGCTGGTGGGGATCACCATCGTGTCGTTGTTGACCTCGCCGTTGCGCTGTTTCGGGTACCAGTAGCCCAGTACGCTCGTGGGCACCCCCTTCGGCAGGTAGTACTGGTCCCCGACCATGTCGCCGGACCACGCCTGGGACAGCCAGATCTCATCGGCGGGGAACGCCGAGTAGCTCGCGTTGATCGACACGCGCGCGTTCGTGGCGTCGAGCAGCCGGACCAGGTCGTCGGCCGCGAGCTTCAGGTTGGCGTCGCTGCCGGTGTTGAGGTCGTAGATGCCGTTCTTCAACAGCGCCATGCCGAGGGCCGTGCGGTAGTCGTCGTAGATGCTGACCTTCCCCTTGTACTGCGGGTCCCACAGGATGTCGTAGCCCTTGGCCGCGACCTCGTCGTCGTCGATGTGGTCGCGGCGGTAGCCGACGCCGGTGGTCCACGTCACGTACGGCACGGTGTAGCGCCAGTGCTGATCGTAGAACGGGTTCTGGTAGACGGGCCAGACGTTCTTGACCAGGTTCGGGATCAGGTCGTGGTTCAGCGGCTGGAGGAGCTTCGCCATCACCAGCTTGTTGATCTTGTCGATGTCGGTGAAGAAGACGTCCGGCTTGATCTGGCCGGTGCTGATCTTCTGGATGCCCTCCTCCATGTTGTTGAACGTCGTGTACTCGATGTTGACGCCGTACTTGGCCGTGAACTCCTTCAGCGTGTGCTTGTAGAGGTAGCTGTCCCAGTTGTAGACCTGCAGGGTCGACCCTTCCTCGAGCGGGGCGTCGGTGGCGATCGGCTCCCGCCCGTACAGGGGCAGCGTCACCGGCCGGTCCTGCCGCGCGGGCAGGAGCTGCGTGACGCCGGGCGGCAACTGGCCGGGCTTGGCGCAGGCCGCGAGGATCGCGGAGAGGGTGGGCACGGCGACCGCGGCACCCGCCGCGCGCCCGAGGAACTGTCGGCGGCTGAACCGCCGCTCGTTCGGTGAAGGCATCGTTGGACTCTCCTCCGAACCGCCGGCGTGCCGTTGACCGGCGGTTCAGTGACGGTGGGCTGCTGATTACCACGGGCGCACTCGGAAGTGCAAGGCACGACCCCTGCAGAGGGTTCGTCCGGACGGACCCAGGGGTTCGCGGGCCCGACGGGGCCGGGGGCCGAACGGCTACGATGCCCGCCGCCCCGCCGGGGGATGCAGAGGGAGGGAACCCGTGAGCCCCGAGAGCGCCGAGAGCACTGGAACGCCGGAGC
>Ga0335082_10004945_pt1 | contig 14561 bp, 15 predicted proteins | sample Lox_Sample_41_FD_206718 | JGI IMG/M metagenome (GOLD analysis project Ga0335082, IMG submission 206718) | Soil microbial communities from Loxahatchee National Wildlife Refuge, Florida, United States - Lox_Sample_4.1 | ecosystem: Environmental > Terrestrial > Soil > Wetlands | place: USA...
AGCAGAATATCTCGGAAGCGACCGCGCAGACGATCGACGCTGAGGTCCGCAAACTGGTCGAGGCCGGTTACGCGGAAGCGACCCAGATCCTGACCGAGAAGCGTGCCGATCTCGAAGTATTGGCGAAAGGCCTGCTTGAATTTGAGATGCTCACCGGCGACGAGATCATCGATCTGATCGCGGGCAAGCGACCGGTGCGTGAATCGGTGATCGAGCCGACCACACCGCGCTCATCGGCAGTGCCGCCGTCCGGCAAGCCGCGCCCGCGGCCCGACGCGCCGACCGGTGAAGTGGCCCCGCAGCCGCAAGGCTGAGGAGGCAAAAATCGAGTTTGAACGCCCGCCGCATGGCGGGCGTTCCGTTTTAGGGCTTCAACGGGCGCGGTGCGTGCGCTAGCGATTTCCGATGGATACGGCGCCGCAATCGCAATTGCGCTGGACGCTCGAGGGTTTCCGCGAAGGCGCGCTGGCCACGCTGCCGCTGATGCCGGGCCTGTGCGCCTTCGGCCTGGCGTTCGGCACGATCGCCGCCCGCAAGGGCCTAAGCCTGTTTGATGCCTGCATCATGAGCGCCACCGTTTACGCTGGCGTGGCGCAGATCATCGTCGTCGAATCCTGGCCGGAGCAGCTGACCTTCGCGGCCATCGTCGCAAGCGCGGCAATCACTGCGTTGATCTGCTCACGCTTCATCTTGATCGGCGCCACGATGCGGCCGTGGCTCGGCGGCCTGCCGGCGGCGAGGATTTACCCGTTGCTCTATCTGCTGACCGAGCCGCCCTGGTTGCTGTCGACGCGCTACTACCGCGCAGGCGGCCGCGACCCGGCCTTTGTGCTGGGCTCCTGCACAGCGACGTGGGTAACCTGGGTATCTTCAACGGCACCGGGCTACTGGCTGGGTGCGTCGCTGGGCGATCCGCATCGCTTCGGCCTCGATCTGGTCATGCCGGCCTTTTTTGTCGCGATGCTGGTGTCGCTCTGGCAGGGACCGCGCCGCGCCATCGCTTGGGTCGTGGGAAGTGTGGTGGCGATCGCGACTGCGCAGCTGTTTGGCGGGTTTTGGTATGTCGTGACCGGCGCGCTCGCGGGCAGCATCACTGGCGGGTTCGTCGATGATTGATAACGATCCGCTGGGATTTGCCGCCATGCTGGCGGCGATGACGGCTGCCGTCATTGTCTGCCGGGTCGGCGGCTACTGGCTGCTGGGCCGCTTCGCCATCGGCCCGCGACTACGCCGCATGCTGGACGCGCTGCCGGGCGCGGTGATCGCCTCAACGACCGCGCCGATCCTGCTGACCGGCGGCTTGAGCGGCTGGCTTGCGGTGCTGGCGGCCGGGGTTACGATGATGGCGGTGCGCAATGATTTTGCAGCGGTGGTCGCCGGGGTCGCGATGGCCGCGGCTGCCCGCGCCGCCGGGCTCTAAACATGCCGCTTCCCAACCGCGTAAACCCGTTCGGCGAACTGTTCGCGACGCCCGCGCGCGGAACATTGATGGGCAATCGCGGCGGGCGTCTGCACGACGGCCGCCAAAATCTCGGCACACGGCGCTGGACTTCGAAGCAGTGGATCTGCTGCAAACTCGAATTCAACAATCGCCACCGCACCGTCTGGGGCGACAGCTACACCGAATTATTTTTTCTCGACGAAGTCACCGCCTTTGCCGCCGGGCATCGGCCCTGTTTCGAATGCCGGCGCAAGGATGCCGAACGCTTTGCGATCATGTTCTCGGGCAAAAAGAAACGTGCATCGGCGGCCGCGATGGACAGAGTGCTTCACGCCGAGCGGTTGATCGGCAAAGCCAAGCGCGCCCACGCGCGGGGGATCGATAAACTTCCCGATGGTGCGATGATCGCGCTCGGGGATCAGGCCTACGCCGTCCGGGGCAGGCGCCTGTTGTGCTGGACCCCGGCGGGCTACAGCAAGTCCATCCCGCGACCGCGCGGCATCGAGGCCGACGTGCTCACGCCACCGTCGATCCTTGCCGTGCTCGAGCGTGGCTATGCGCCGCTCTGGCATTCGAGCTCGGCGAACCGCGCAGCGGTAGGCCGCGTTGGAGCATGATCCAGATCAATTCGCGCGCGCCAAAAAGGATGCAAAAAAGCCCGCCCCATTGAAGGTTTGCCGATGTCGATGCCCGCCGCCCTGCAACGCCGCCGCGACTACGTAGGTCCGGCGCTATTTGCCTACGGCTTCCGCCCGTTCTTCCTCGCCGCTGGTCTGTGGGCCGCATTTGGCGTCCTGCTTTGGCTGCCGCAATATATCGGTGCGCTCACGCTGCCGACGCATTTCAGCGCGCTCGATTGGCACATCCACGAAATGCTCTACGGCTATGTCGCCGCGAGCGTTGCCGGGTTCCTTCTGACTGCTATTCCCAACTGGACCGGCCGGCTGCCGGTGAGCGGCTGGCCGCTCGCCGGTCTTGTCGCGCTTTGGCTCGCGGGGCGTGCCGCAATTCTGCTGTCGGCGAAGATCGGCGGGTTCGCAGCGGCTGCCATCGATATTGCTTTCCTTGTTGTTCTCGCCGCCGTCGCCGCCCGTGAAATCATCGCCGGCAAGAACTGGCGCAATCTCCGTGTTCTGATTGTTCTCGGCGTTCTCATTCTCGGAAATATTGTCTTCCATGCGGAGGTGTTGCTCAGAGGCATGGCAGACTACGGCACGCGGATCGCCATCGCAGCGGTCATACTGCTGCTATCGCTGATCGGCGGCCGAATTGTACCAAGCTTCACCAACAACTGGCTCGCACGCAACAATCCGGGACGGTTGCCGGTACCGTTCGCGCGGTTTGACGCGGCTACGCTTGCCACGAGCGCGTGCGCGCTGCTCGCCTGGATCGCAGCACCGATGAATCCCGAGGGCGGTGCGCTGCTGTTGATCGCCGGTATTATGCAATCCGTGCGGCTCGCCCGCTGGGCTGGCGACCGAACGCTCGCCGACCGCCTCGTGCTGGTGCTGCATGTCGGATACGCCTTCCTCCCACTCGGGTTTTTATTGATCGGCTTGTCGACAATGACGGCTGCGGTGCCGGCAAGCGCCGGGGTCCATGCCTGGGGCGCTGGCGCTATTGGCGTGATGACGCTTGCCGTGATGACGAGGGCGAGCCTTGGCCATACAGGCCAACCGCTGCAGGCGGGGCCCGCAACCCAGGCGATTTATGCAGCGGTTCTGGTCGCGGCGCTGGTGCGCATCATTGCAGCGTTCGACGGCTCGCTCGAATTGCTGGAATTGGCCGGCCTCGCGTGGATCGCGGGCTTCACCGTATTCGTGCTGGTTTATGGTCCGCTGCTCGCCACACGCAAACCCGCGTGGGCAAAAGAACGCTGCTAGCTCAGGCCGGCTCGATTGGGCTCGGCGTTTCCTGACGCGACGTGCCGGTCCAGGCGAGCACGACGATGGCCGCCATGATGACGAGCATTGCCGCCACCAGCGCAACGCAGGCTGACCAGCCACCAAGCGTCCATGCGAAGGCTCCGACTGCCGCGCCGAAGCTGCCACCGGTATAGAAAGACGTGACATAAAGCCCGACCGCGGACGAGCGGCCTGCCTTGGCGGTGGTCGTCACATAGCCGGTCGACACCGCCTGGCAGATCAGTCCGCAGCCGGCGCCGAGCGCAAGGCCGGTAATGATCAGCGGCAGCGACGGCGCGAGCGTCAGCGCAATGCCCGCAATCCACACCGCGATCACGCCCACCATGAAGTGCCGGCGCCCAAACCGGCCGACCGCCCAGCCGGTCCAGGGCGTGAGTACGGACCCGACGAGATAGACGACGAATATCGCGCCGAGCCAGCTGGCCGAGAGATTGTACGGCGGCGCGGCGAGGTGAAAGCTTACGAAGGTGAAGGTGCAGATGAAATTGAACAACACGCCGAAACCGACCGCATAGGTCGCGAGCAGTTGACCGTTGCGAAAGTGCGCCAGCATCTGCCGGCCCGACGCGAGCAATCCTTGCGAGCGCACGAAACGGCGCTCGTGCGGAAGCAAAACCGCGACCGCGATCGCGCCGGCAAAAGCGATCGCCGCAAGCGCGGCGAAGCCCGCGCGCCAGCCGATCAGGTCGGCAAAGAAACCCGTCACCAGCCGTCCGCTGAATCCGCCAAGGCTCGAGCCCGATGAATAGATACCGGCGGCGGTCGTTGCTTCCTTGGTCGACCACTCATCGCCGATATAGGCGACGGTTACCGCGAAGATCGGCGGCAGCACGAGCCCCTGGACCGCGCGCCAGAAAATGAGCTGCGGGAGGCTTGTCGCCAATCCCACCATCAAGGTTGGGATGACCAGCACGAGCATTGCCGCCACGATCACGCGCTTCCTGCCCAGCACATCGGCGACCGCGCCCGTAAAAGGCGCGGTCAGCGCGACCGCGAGTGTGCTGACGGTGATGATGGTAGAGACCTCGGCCGCGCTGGCGTGAAATTCCTGCGAGAGCAGCGGCAGGATCGACTGCGGCGAATACAGATTGATGAAGGCGCAGTAACCGGCGAGCCCGACCGCGAGGTGGCGCGCGGAAAATGTTCGGGCTTTGGCGGCGTTCATCGCTGGGGACCGGCTGGCAAAAGCTTGTCGTGCATGAAGCTATGCATCGGTTTTGCGGGCAACGCCAAGGGGGCCGGCGGCGGGACAGCGGGTCGTGCAATGCATAGCTGCGTCATCCAAGGTTGAGCATCGCCCTGGCGCGGATGAGGGTGTCTTCGGGCGTGCCCGATGCATCAACCCTGGACCATCTGATGCGGCCAAGGTCGAACCGGTCCTGTTTGCGTGCGATGCTTGCGTCGGCGTCGGATGCGTCGCCGGTGCGCGCACTGACCCGGGTGAGGCGGGTTTCGAGGCCGGCTGTCAGAAAAAGACCCTGGAACGCCGCGCTGCCCGCAACGCTTTCGATATCGGCCCGCTCAACAGGTTGCGCGAACACGGCATCGACAATCGCCGAATGCCCGGCGGCAACCACCCGCCGTGCTTTTTCCGCGAGTGTTGCGTAGATCTTGGCGGTTGCATCCGCCGCATAAGCCGCTTCAGGCAGCTGCTCGGTTTCGCCGGCGCCGAAAAACATCTTGCGCTCGACATCGCTGCGCAACACCACCGCGCCCGGATAGGGTGGAAGGTCGGGCGCCAGTGCGCGCGCGAGCAGCGACTTGCCTGTTCCTGAAAGCCCTCCGATGGCGATCAATCGCGGCCTGGCCGGCGTCAGTAATTTTTGCGCGAGAGCAGCGTAAGTGCGTGCGCGGAGTGTCAGTTCGGCGCGGTTGCCGCCTTGCCTGCGCCGGGCTGCCGTTACCTTGGCGCGGATCGCCGCGCGCACGGACATGAAGAGGGGCAGCGTACCCAATGCATCGAGATCGTGGATGCGCCGCGTTTCCGTCAAATACCGATTGAAGACAATATTGGCGGCTGAATGCAGCCCCCGCTCGATCAGGTCCATCAGCAGAAAAGCGAGATCATAGAACACGTCGCCGGTGGCGATGCGGTCATCAAATTCGATGGCGTCGAACAGGACCGGCTTGCCGTCAATCAACACGATATTGCCGAGATGCAGGTCGCCGTGACAGCGGCGCACCAGACCGGCGCGCTCTCGCGCGATCAGCAGGGGTTTCGCACGTTCAAATGCGGTGCGCGTTGTGCCGGCAAGCGCCCGCAGGTCGTGAAGTGAAAACAAGTCCGGCTCAGCGGCAAGCTCGGCTTCGTTTTGCGAAATAATATCGGCAAGTGCCTTGTCGAATTGTGCATCGGTGACTGCCGGTGCCAACCGGTGTGCTGCCGCGACCGCGCGCCCGAGCGCGTCAGCGAGAGCATCATCGATGCGCCCGGCTCCGGCCAGGTGATCGAGCGTTTGATTTTCGTCGAAGCGGCGCATCGCGACGGCCCATTCGACCGGTTCACCTTTGCCGCCGATTGCAAGCTCACCGTTGCTGCGGCGCGTAATCGCAACGACGCCTCGATAGATCGCCGGGGCGAACGCGCGGTTGACTGCAATCTCGGACTCACAGGCGGCTTTGCGCTTTTCGAGCGTCGAAAAATCGAGAAACGGAAAGCGCACCGCGCGCTTGATCTTGATCGCGCGGTCGCCGGCCAGAAAAACCAACGCGGCATGGGTATCGATGCGCTTGACGGGCGTACCGCCATAGCTGGCGGGGTCGCCAAGAAAGTCGATCACTGCCTTTTGTGGGTCATTGGCCATGTCGCGGCACCTCAGCCGTCATGCCCGGCCACCCGGGTCCGGCCTCCGGCCGGCCCGAGTGTAAACTTGTGCCGGCCATCCACGTCTTCTCGCATTGAGGCAAGACGTGGATGGCCGGGACATAGCGAGCGAAGCGACGCCGTTCTTCGAACGGCTATGCCCGGCCATGACAAAAAACTAGGCCGTGCGCGTCCGCTCGGGCTGATCCAGATCAAAACGCCCTTGCCGAACATTGGCATGATGGGTTGCAATACAGAGACCAAGGAGACCAACCGTGACCACCCTGCCACATACGTTCAAGCGCATCAGGCTCAATCTTGCCCGCTCCAAGGAGTTCCCGCAGGGCTCAACGCGGCACGGCTACGAATTCGTTGCCCCGCTCGACGGCAGGGATCATATCGACGCCGCACTCTGGAAGGTGCATCGCGACCATTGCCGCGTGCGCCGATTCTGGGCGGGTGAGGACGATGAAGTCGGCCAACTTGTACACAAGCCGGGCGGTCCCGAGCACGGGCGGTGGCTGTTTGATTACAACCCGAAACGGGCCGACGACGACGAGAGCGGCTATCGCTTCGGCGCGCATGCATTCCGCGTGGGCGAATATGTTTCCATTCGTGACGAAGACGGCGAGATGCACACCTTTCAGGTTGCCTCCGTCGAACCTGCCGCCTGATCGGCAAAATTGCCGCGCACGCATTCGCAGCTTGCAGCACCCGACCTATTGACCGGCGCGCGCCTTGCCGGAAGAGTGCACGCCTGACCGCCGCATCAGGCGGCATTTTTCAAGGGAGGAGCACAGTGCTCATCGACCATCGGACCTATCGCATTCTGCCGGGCAGGGTGCCGGCGCAGCTCGACCTTTACAGCAAGCTCGCCTATCCGGTGCAGCTCCGTTACATGGGCGAGCCGCACTATTACCTGGTCAGCGAAACGGGTCAGCTCAACACGCTGGTGCACGGCTGGATCTATGAAAGCGCGGGCGACCGCGAACAGAAGCGCGCGAAGATGATGCAGGATCCGGACTGGAAGCATTTCTTGTCGGAAAACGCGAAAGCCGGCAACGTGATCGAGCAGTCGAACTGGCTGATGACGCCGGCTCCGTTCTCGCCGAAAATTCCGCCGGCGAAGATCGTGAAGTAGCTTCGATGCGCGGCAAGGACAATGCTCGCACAGGCGGCGAAATCCTGGTCGATCAATTGTCGATCCAGGGCGTGCGTCACGTTTTCTGTGTGCCCGGTGAAAGCTATCTTGCCGCGCTCGATGCCTTCTATGGCAGCGATATCAAGCTTACGGTCTGTCGTCACGAAAGTGCCGCCGCCATCATGGCCGAGACGGTCGGCAAGATAACCGGCCGTCCCGGCATCTGTTTCGTCACGCGCGGTCCAGGCGCCACCAATGCGTCGGCCGGAATTCACATTGCCCGCCAGGATTCTTCGCCAATGATCGTGTTCGTGGGCCAGGTTGGCCGCGAGATGCGCGAGCGCGAGGCATTTCAGGAGCTCGACTACCGCGCGGTCTTCGGCACCATGGCCAAGTGGGCCACAGAGATCGATGATCCCGCGCGGATTCCGGAATTCATCTCGCGCGCATTTCATACCGCCTGCAACGGACGGCCCGGGCCGGTCGTGATCGCTCTGCCGGAAGACATGCTGCGTGAGCGTGTCGCGGTCCCTGATGCCACTGCGTGCGAACCGGTGGAGATCTGGCCGGGCGAGTCCGATATGCGCCGGCTCCAGGATTTATTGGGTGCTGCCAAGCGCCCCGTTGCTCTCATCGGCGGCAGCCGATGGACGGAGCAGGCGACGATCGCAATGATGCGTTTTGCCGAGCGATTTGCCTTGCCGGTCGCCACGACGTTCCGCCGCGGGCATTTGTTCGATGCATTGCACCGCTGTTATGCGGGCGATTTGGGCATCGGGCCAAACCCGAAGTTGCTCGCGCGCGTCAAGAATGCCGATCTGGTGCTGCTCATTGGCGGCCGTTTCAGTGAGATGCCGTCGCAGAGCTACAGCGTGTTCGACATTCCTGAACCGCAAACCAGGCTGGTGCACGTGCATCCGGGCGCCGAGGAGCTTGGCCGCGTCTATCACCCGCACCTCGCCATCAACGCTGCGCCGACGGCATTTTGTCTGGCGCTGGAAAGCGTGCAGGCACCCAAGGATATCGCGTGGCGCGGCGAGAGCGACACGGCGCATGCCGACTATCTCGCCTGGGGCGAGAAGGCGACGGCGCTGCCGGGCGCCGTCAATCTCGGCGAGATCATGGTGTGGCTGCGTGACAACCTGCCGCCGGATGCGATCATCACACAAGGCGCCGGAAATTTCTCCGGCTGGGTTCACCGCTTTTACCGCGTGCGCAAGTTTGGTGGACTCGTCGGCGCTACTTCGGGCTCCATGGGCTATGGCTTGCCCGCGGCGCTGGCGATGCAGACGCTTTATCCGGATCGCCCTGTGGTGTGTGTTGCCGGCGACGGCGACTTCCTGATGACGGGGCAAGATTTCGCGACCGCCGTTCAATACAAATTGCCGGTGATCGTGCTGGTTGCCGATAACGGGATCTACGGCACGATCCGCATGCACCAGGAACGCGATTATCCCGGCCGCGTCATCGCGACCGAGCTGCGCAATCCGGATTTTGTCGGGTACGCGCTTGCGTTCGGCGGCTACGGCGCGCGGGTGGAAAAGACCGCCGACTTCCCGGCTGCCTTCGCGGCCGCGCGCGCGTCGGGTAAGCCGTCGATCATCCATCTCAAGATCGATCCCGAGGCGATTACGCCGAGCGCAACGTTGAGCGCTATTCGCGAAAAATCGCTGGCGAGTGGTGGAGCGCAGAAAAAGTAAGGTGTTCCGTCGTCCCCGCCGGAGCCTGTCATCGGACTGCGCTTTGCGCGGACCCGTTGGCGGGGGCGACAATTTCGGGATCAACTGGCCTTGCCACCAGAAGGTGAATCATCGTTCACTCATTTCATGGCCTATCGCCGTACCGAGAACGTGGTTCGCCGCCTCGCCGCGCGCGAGCAGACGATCGTCGATGCCGCACGTTCGATCGCCGCAGAGAGTGGCATGGGCGCAGTGCAAATCGCCGCGGTAGCGCAACGGGCCGATATCGCGGCCGGAACGGTCTATCGCTACTTTCCGTCGAAGGCGCATCTGGTCGCTGAATTGATTTCTGCCAGCGCCGACCAGGAAGTTGCCGCCATGCGCGCTGCTGCCGATGCCGCGCCAGGCCCGTTGTCAGCGCTGGCTGCCTGTCTCGCCACATTTGCGTCGCGTGCGTTGCACGAACGCGGACTTGCCTGGGCGGTGATCGCCGAACCGGTCGATGCCGATATCGATGCCTTGCGGCTGGAATTCCGCCGCGCGCTGGTGTCCGAACTGGAGATACGCATCCGCACGGCAATCGCCGGCGGCCACCTGCCCGATCAGGACGCGCGCGTTGCCGCGCCGGCGATCTTGGGCGCGCTGCTGGAGGGGCTGCTCGGGCCACTGGCGCCGCCAGCGGCCGCCGATGCTGGTGCCGCGCGAGAGGCGGTGCAAACGATAACGTTGTTTGCTTTGCGATCGTTGGGCGTCGTCGATGCGCGCGCCCGTGGCCTCGTCGCACAGTGTGTGCTGCCCTAGGCTCTGTCAGTGTGCGGTCAGTGCTGGCAGTTCGTGAAGTGGCAGAGTAACGACTTTCACCCCGTGTTCGCTGGTATCGTCGGCGACGTGAAATCCAAGCTCGGCGCACATCTGTAGCATAGTGGCATTCTCCGCCAGCACCTGTCCGTGCACGGTTTCCAGACCCTTCTCCTGTGCATAGGCAACCATGTGCTTCATCATCAGCCAGCCCAGCCCGTGGCCCTTGAGTCGTGAACGTACCAGAATGGCGAATTCGCCACCTTCACCGTTCGGGTCATCGTGCAGGCGCACTACGCCGAGCATCTGGCCGCTCGCCTCCGCGATGGCAATGAAGGCCATGGCGTGCTCAGGATCGTAGTGGATGAGCTTGTCGATCAGCTCGGGATTGACCTCGCGCATCGGCGCAAAGAAACGCAGGCGCAGATCATCGGCCGTCACCTCGGCAAGAAAGTCGGGATAAAGCGAGGCGTCCTCGATCTTGAGCGGCCGGATGAACACCTTCTCTCCATCGCGCAAGGTGACGTGGTTTTCGAGCATTCAGGAATCTTACTCCGCTCGCCCCCGCATCCGGGTCCGGCTTCGCCGGCCCGAGTGCACGCTCCAGCGAGGACCTAGGGCCGAGCAAATACGCTCTTCCACGTCTGGACTTCCGCTTGCGCGGGAGTGAGAGGATTTTACGGCCGTTAGTGCGACATCAGAACCGGCACCGTCATCGACTCGAGCAAGCCGCGGGTCGCGCCGCCAAGTACAAATTCGCGTAGGCGCGAGTGGCCGTATCCGCCCATCACGATCATATCGGCGGACGAATCCGCAGCATAAGACAGGATCGTGGAGGGCACGTCGATGTCGGGCGAGGTGATCCGCTTGACGTCCACTTTGAGCCCATGACGCGCAAGGTGTTGGGCGAGATCGGCGCCGGGCACTTCATCTTTCTTGCCCGGCTTGTCGGAGACGATAACGACCTCGACCTGTTTTGCTTTTTTCAGAAACGGCATCGCGTCAGCGACGGCGCGGGTGGCGGCCCGGCTGCCATCCCAGCACACCATGATGCGGTCGAGTTTCATCCCGCCTTTATGGATAAATGGCACGAAGATCACCGGACGGCCGGATTCGAACAGCACGCCTTCGTCGACGACTTCATCGGGTAGCGACTTCTGCCGTTCCGGTTGACCGACCACGACCAGATCAAATCGCCGCCCCATGCGGCCGATCTGGTCGGCGGCGCCGGAAATGCTGGCACTGATGGTGCGGGTCTCGGCCGAGACGCCTGTGCGCTTGACCGCCTGTTCAAAGCGGGTGACCGCGGTGCTCGCTTTCTTGTTCGATTCCGCGCGCTGACTTTCGATGATTTCGGGCGGAATACCGCCCATCACCGTACCGGGGATGACCGGTTCGTAAGAGACGGCCACGCCGAGCACGTGGGCTCCGAAGGTCTCTGCGACTGAAATTGCATAGTCGCCGGCGGGATCATGCGCGCCCAGTCCCAAATTGACGACAATATCCTTAATCATGATGTGGATCTCCTAAACCGAGCAATCACGCTCGACAGTCATGATGCCGGTCGCAGCCTGCCGCGGCCTTGACCAAAGTCAAATGTCGGGCACGTCCCGGTTACTCTGTTCGTCCTGATTGCTGTTGATCCTACTTCTTTTTCCCGTCAGCGCCGAATTGCTTGAGATAGGCCCACAGATCGTCAGCTTCTTTCTCATTCTTGATGCCGGGGAAGATCATCTTCGTATTCGGGATCTTGGCGCGCGGGTCCTTGATGTATTCCTTGAAGGTGGCCTCGCTCCAGGTGATACCGGAATTCTTGTTCGCATCCGAATAGTTGTAATCGGGGGCCGTGCCTGAATGGCGGCCGTCAAGCCCATTGAGCTCCGGGCCCACTTTGTTCTTCGCCCCTTCGCCGATCGAATGGCAGGGAAAGCATTTCTTGAACGACTGCTCGCCGGCGGCAACGTCGTCCGCGCGTGCGACCTGACTCAACGCGGCCAAAACCATGGCCGCCGCAAGGATTGATTTCATTATTCTGCTCCCTCGTGACGTTCGGGCCGCTGGCACCAACGCCGGACGGCCATGTCCGGTTTCTATTGGGTTTTGCCAGCCCTATGTGTAATGCGTCAAATGGCTGGTATCGTTACTTGAGAATGAGCCGGGAGTTTCATCCATGTCGGTGCGCATGCCGGAGGCCGATCAGGCGGTATTAGGCCGCCGCGAGCTTATTGTCGCTGCTCTGCGGACGATTGTTTCCGGCGAGGGCGTGATCGCGGCCGAGCCCGAAATGCGGCCTTACGAGACCGACGGCCTGACGGCCTACCGCCAGCTGCCCATGGTCGTTGTGCTTCCGGAGACCACCCAGCAGGTCTCCGAGGTCCTGCGCTATTGCCATGATGAAGGCATCAAGGTTGTCCCCCGGGGAGCCGGTACTTCGCTATCCGGTGGAGCGCTCCCGCTCGCCGATGGCGTGCTGCTCGGCATGGCCAAGTTCAACCGTATTCGTGAAATCGATTTTGACAACCGTGTCGTCGTGGCAGAGCCAGGCGTCACCAACCTCGCGGTGAGCAATGCCGTCGCCGACGCCGGCTTTTATTATGCGCCCGATCCTTCCTCGCAGATCGCCTGCACGATCGGCGGCAATGTGGCGGAGAATTCCGGCGGCGTGCATTGCCTGAAATACGGCATGACCACCAACAACGTGCTTGGCTGCGAAATCGTGCTGATCACCGGCGAGATTCTTCGTCTCGGCGGCAAGCATCTCGATGCGTCGGGATACGACTTGCTCGGGCTGATTACAGGCTCCGAAGGTTTGCTCGGCGTCGTCACCGAAGTGACAGTACGAATCCTGAAGAAACCGGAGACCGCACGCGCGGTGCTGGTCGGCTTTCCGTCGTCGGAAGATGCCGGCGAATGTGTTTCGCGCATCATCGGAGCGGGGATCATCCCGGGTGGCATGGAAATCATGGACGGCCCGGCCATTGCAGCGGCCGAACAGTTCGTTCATGCCGGTTATCCGCTCGATGTCGTGGCTTTGCTGATCGTCGAACTCGACGGTCCGGCGGCCGAAGTCGATCACCTGATCGAACGCGTCGAGAAGATCGCGCGCGAATGCCGCGCTGTGTCGTGCAAGGCGTCTGGTTCCGAAGAAGAGCGCCTGTTGTTCTGGGCCGGGCGCAAGGCGGCGTTCCCGGCGGTGGGGCGTATCTCTCCCGATTATTACTGCATGGACGGCACCATCCCGCGTGCGCAGCTGCCGCTGGTGCTCAAGCGCACGAAGGAACTGTCGGAGAAATATGGGCTACGCGTCGCCAACGTGTTCCATGCCGGCGACGGAAATCTGCACCCGCTTATCCTTTATGACGCCAACATCCCGGGCGAACTGGAGAAGACCGAAGAATTTGGCGCCGAGATCCTCAAATTATGCGTCGAAGTGGGCGGCGTGCTGACCGGCGAGCACGGTGTCGGTGTTGAAAAACGCGATCTGATGCCGGTGATGTTCTCCGATATCGATCTCAACCAGCAGCAGCGCGTGAAGTGCGCCTTCGATGCCAAGGGCCTGCTCAATCCCGGCAAGGTGTTTCCGCAACTGCATCGCTGCGCCGAACTGGGCAGGCTGCACGTCCACGCCGGCAAGTTGCCGTTCCCCGACATTCCAAGGTTCTGATCATGCGGTTTGGATTGTTCTGTTCGCCCAAAGCCGATGTTCCAGGCTTCGGTCCGGAGACCGGCCGCGGCTTCTTCGATTATCTCGATTTCAACGTCGAAGCCGAGGCGCTGGGCTTTTATTCGAGCTTTTCGGTCGAGCATCATTTCAGCGGCTGGAATCAGGTATCCTCCACGCTGATGCTGTTGACTGCGTTGGCGATGCGCACAACGACGTTGCGGTTGGGTACCGCGGTGATCGTGCCGCCATGGCACAATCCAGTACTGCTCGCCGAAGAGGCGGCAACCCTCGATCTCTTGTCCAAGGGCCGCCTCGATCTCGGTATCGGAAAGGGCTACCGGCACAGCGAATTCAAAGGCTTCCAGATCGCGCCGGATGAGGCCGAGGCGCGCTTCGAGGAAGCCGTCGAAGTGATGCTGCGCGCCTGGACAACGCGCGAGCGTTTCTCGCACAAAGGCCGTTTCTGGCATTTTGAGGATGTCGTGGTCGAGCCACCGCCGGCGCAACGCCCGCATCCGCCGCTATGGGTCGCGGCCGGCAATCCTCACACAATCAAGCGCGCCGGCGCGCGTGGCTTCAACCTCATCCTCGATCAATATGCTTCGCCCGCGACGCTCGGTGAGCGCATCGCGATCTACAGAGCCGCGCGTGAGGCGAACGGGCTCGGCTTCGATCCGATGCAAGTGACGGTCGCGCGCCAGCTTTATGTGGCGAAAGACAGGGCCGACAAGGACGCAGCACTCATTCGCCAGGCCGAATACACCAAACGCACCATTGATGTGTCGCGCATGCCGGGCGGCAAACCGGGTGCGCACGTCCTTGCCTATGCCGACAGGGCGGGCGCCACAGAAGAGAACGCGCTCTACGGTACGCCGGACGAGATCGCGCGCATGATCGAAGCGCTGTGCGATGCCGGCGTCGGCTATGTGCTGCTCACGCTGGCCGGCGGCGTCGACCAGCTGCGGCGTTTTGCACGCGAGATCATGCCTGCCTTCGTGCGCGAGCCCATCGTGCGGGCGGCTGAGTAGGGCGTGATGATAAAATGAACCAGTGCAACGAGCACGGCAGGACTCCCTCTCCCCGTTGGGGCGAGGGTTGGGGAGATGGGGC
>Ga0335082_10004947_pt1 | contig 14558 bp, 13 predicted proteins | sample Lox_Sample_41_FD_206718 | JGI IMG/M metagenome (GOLD analysis project Ga0335082, IMG submission 206718) | Soil microbial communities from Loxahatchee National Wildlife Refuge, Florida, United States - Lox_Sample_4.1 | ecosystem: Environmental > Terrestrial > Soil > Wetlands | place: USA...
GGTGATGTCCGTTTTGTTCGGGTCGAATGCCACGCCGGCGTTGCCGGCCGCCGACAGAATTCGCCCCCAGTTCGGGTCCGATCCCGCGATCGCGGTCTTGACCAGCGGCGAATTGGCGATCGCCCGGGCCATGCGCGCGGCCGCGGCGTGGTTGGGCGCGCCGGTCACGTCGATGATGACGAACTTGCGCGCGCCCTCGCCATCGCGCGCGATCTGCTGCGCGAGCGATTCCATCACCTCCGTGATCGCCGCCTCCGTCTTTGCCATCTCCTTCGGATCCGGCCGAACGCCTGAGCCCCCGTTGGCGAGCAGCACCAGGGTATCGTTGGTCGACGTGTCGCCATCCACCGAGATGCGGTTGTAGCTGCGCTCGACCCCGCGATGCAGCATGGCGCGCAGTTGCGGGACGGGAATCTGCGCGTCGGTCATCACGAAGCCCAGCGTGGTAGCCATCAGCGGCTGGATCATGCCGCTGCCCTTGGTCAGGCCCGCCACGCGCACGGTTCCGCGCCGCAGCTTCGTCTCGGCGAAGGCGGTTTTCGGAACCAGGTCCGTGGTCATGATGGCCCGGGCGGCGTCGTGGAAACGCTCGCTCGTGAGCCCGGCGACCAGGCGCGGCAGCGCCTCGATGATCTTGCGCGGATCGAGCTCTACGCCGATCACGCCGGTCGATGCCGGCAGCACCTGCGCCGGCGGCAGGCGCAACGCCTTGGCGGCCGCCTTGGCTGTGGCCAGCGCGACCGCGTCACCGGTGCGGGTGGCGCAATTGGCGTTGCCCGCGTTGACCAGGATCGCGCCCACCAGGCCGCGCGAGACTTTCAGATGGCGGCGGCTCAGGCGCACAGGCGCAGCCTGCACGCGGTTCTGCGTGAAGACGGCCGCGCCGTTGGCGGGCAGGCCCGTGACGATCAGCGCGAGGTCGTCGCGCTCCACGTTGCGGATGCCGGCGTACATGGCCGAGTAGGCGTATCCGAGCGGCAGGTTCAATGCGAGGGTTCTCCTAATCTGTCATTTTCCGTCAGCCGCTGGCCGTTCGCGAAATCTGCTGCGGACATTCGCTTGCGGCCCTCGAGCTGAACTTCGAGCAGTTCCAGCGCCCCCGCGCCGGTGCCGACGATCCAAGGCCGCAGACACGGCTGAGCGTCCGATGGTGCGACCCGGGTTTTCCAGAGGTGCAGCGTTTGGCCGCGGAACGTGGTGTACGCGCCCGGCCAGGGTTGCAGACCGCGCACCTGGTTGTGGATCGCGGCCGCGGGGCGTGACCAGTCGATCACGCCGTCCTCTTTCTTGAGCAGCGGCGCGTAGGTGGCTTGCGACGAATCCTGCTTTTCCGGAACGATCGTCGTCAGCCGGGCCAGGGTCTCCACCAGCAGGTCCGCCCCCATCACCGCCAGGCGTTGCCCCAGCTCGATTGCGTTCTCGTCGGGCGCGATGACCGTTTCCGCCTTGAGCAGCATGTCGCCGGTGTCCAGGCCGGCATCGATGCGCATGGTGGTGACCCCGGTGCACGTTTCGCCGTTTACGATCGCCCACTGGATCGGCCCGGCGCCCCGGTATTTCGGCAGCAGGGACCCGTGGACGTTGATGATGCCCAGCGGCGCCAGGTCGATCACGTTCTGCGGGATGATCTGGCCGTACCCCACCACCACCATGGCTTCAGCGCCGATCGCGCGGAGCCGCTCGGCGGCTTCCGGGCGCCTGACACGCTCGGGCTGGTAGACCTCGAGGCCCACCCGGAGCGCCGCTTCCTTCACGGGAGGCGCGGCCGGAGTCTGCCCGCGCCCGCGCGGCCGGTCGGGCTGCGTCACGACCAGTGCGACTTCGTGCCCCGCCCGCGCCATGGCCTCCAGCGTCGGGACCGCGAAAGCGGGCGTGCCCAGGAAGACCAGGCGCATAACGTGAGCCTCTACGCCCACTCTCCGGCGCGAACCAGCTTCTTGATCTTGCGCTTCATCAGGTCGCGCTTCAGGGTGCTGATGTGGGTGATGTACAGCCGGCCGTAGAGATGATCCGTCTCGTGCAGCAGGGCGCGGGCGAGCAGGTCCTCGCCCGCGTGTTCGAACTCCTCTCCCTTGATGTTCCGCGCACGCACCGTGACGCGCTTGCCGCGGCGAACCTGCTCGCGGAACCCTGGAATGCTCAGGCAGCCTTCTTCGCCATCCTGCCGGCCTTCGATCTTGACGACCTTCGGATTGATGATGACCAGCTTCGCCGCCGGATCTTCGCCGTTGCTGGTGTCGATCACGGCGATCTTCTTTCCCACGCCGATCTGCGGCGCAGCCAGCCCGACTCCCTTCGCGGCGTACATGGATTCGAACATGTCCTCGATGAACTGGTGCAGTTCCGGAGTGTCGAATTCCGTCACGTCGGCGGCCTCGGTCTCCAGGACCGGGTTGCCGAACTTCACAATCGGATAGACCATATCTCTCAAAAATTCCTGACGTATTCCATGTAGCCTTCGAAATTGTGCTGTGTCTCGCCCAGAGAATCGCCGCCGAACTTCTCCAGGAACGCCTGTGCCAGCACGATCGCTACCATGGCCTCTCCAATCACGCCCGCCGCCGGAACGACGCACACATCGCTGCGCTCGTAGGCGGCCGCGGCCGGCTCGTGGGTCACCAGGTCCACCGATTCCAGCGGCCTGCGCAGCGTAGAGATGGGTTTGAGCATGCCGCGAACCAGGATGTCCTGGCCGTTGGTCATGCCGCCCTCGAGCCCGCCCGCGCGATTGGCGCCGCGCGTGAACCGGTGCGCCTCCTTATCGTAGTGGATCGTGTCCTGCACCTTGCTGCCGAAACTCGCCGCGCCTTCGGCTGCGAATCCCACCTCGACGCCCTTCACCGCCTGCATCGAGACAATGGCTTGAGCCAGGCGGCCGTCGAGCCGGGTATCCCAGGCGACGTGCGAGCCTAGGCCGACCGGCGCGCCGTGAGCGACAACTTCGAAAACCCCGCCCACCGTGTCGCCGGTGCGATAGGCCTGGTCGACGACCTCCTTCATGCGGCCTTCGGTGGGTCCATCGACGCAGCCCAACAGGATTTCGTCGCGCCGGCTCAGTTCGACCAGTTCTTCCCAGTCGGCGGCGCGTTCCAGGCGCACCGGGCCAACCGCGATGACGTGGCTCAGTACCTGGATTCCGAACTCCCCCAGCAGCGCCTTGGCGATCGCTCCCACCGCCACGCGGGCGGTGGTTTCGCGGGCGCTGGCTCTTTCCAGGATGTACCGGGCGTCGTGGAAACCGTACTTGATCACACCAGCCAGGTCGGCATGCCCGGGCCGGGGACGCGTCACCGGCCGGCGCTTGTCCTCGCCTCCGGCGACGTCCTCCACCGGGAGGGCTTCCGTCCAGTTCTGCCAGTCCTTGTTCCGGATGATGATGGCCACGGGCGAGCCGATGGTCCGCGAGTGGCGGACGCCCGCGACGATTTCGGCGCGGTCGGTTTCGATCTTCATCCGCCCGCCGCGGCCGTAGCCCTGCTGTCGGCGCCAAAGGTCCCGGTTGACTGCGTCCAGGGAAATGGGAATTCCGGCCGGAAGTCCGTTGAGCGTTGCCACCAGGCACTCGCCGTGGGACTCCCCCGCCGTCTCGAATCGCAACATTAGATAAGACCTTATCGTAGCAGCCTGTGGGGTGGGGCAGGTCGGAAACCTGCCCCACGGAGCGAACCTTTCAGTCTGGTTGTGCGTATTCTGATGAGGTTATGAAATTTCTGCTTTGGCTGATTCTACTGGTGTTGTGCTGGCCGCTGGCGCTGGCGGCCCTGGTGCTCTACCCGCTGGTCTGGTTGTTCCTGTTGCCCTTCCGCGTCGTAGGGATTGCGGTCGAAGGAGCGCTATCGCTGGTGTGGGCCATTGTGACGCTGCCGGCGCGGCTCCTCAGGGCGCTTTAGAGCCGAAAAAAAAGTGGCCGTGCCACCCGGTCGGAGGAGTTGGGGCACGGCCACACCTTTTGGGCTTGGTCAAGCTCTAGTTGCTGAGACGAACCTCGAATTGGCTCGGGGCCTGCTGCTGCTGGAACGACCGCGAACCCTGAGTGCGAAACTCGTATCGCTCGATGGCGACGGCGGCGCCTTTTTCGTTGCTGCGCACCACGCAGCCGTAAATCATCAATTTCATGGGACAGGAGTCATTGAGCAGCACGGGCCAGTTCATGGACAACTCAACCGGCATGCCGCTGGTCAGCATGCTCTCGGTACTGAACCATACACCGCCGCTGGAGATGTTGATGGTGCGACCTACGCCGGTTTCGGCGATGCGCTGCCCGTACAGCATCTTGTACTTGACCTCCTGATCGATCTGAAAGCGGCGCTTGGTTCTCCGCTCCCGCTCGGTGTTGCCGCTGAACGCTCTATCTTCTTGATTTTCGAACACCAATCAATACCGCCTTCCACCATCAAAATTACAGGTGCGGCGAGCTTGGCTCAAGATGTCTTTAGTTATTTGGGCACCGCTATCACCTCTTTCGCGGCAATTTTCGGCTGTGTCGATAACATTAATTATTTCATTGGATTAGCGCCATCGGAGGAGTTAGCGTTGTCCTCTACTAATCAAGGTTTTACCTGATACGCTATACTGAGTACCTACCGATCGGTGGTGTCACAAAATCGCAGCTTCGATTGCTGGGCGGAGGCTCCCGTGAAGAATTTTTTCAAAAATAACTAGACAACAAGATCCTAAACTGCTACTATCAAATCAACACAGACAGCATCCCTGGCGGTGAGTCCCCTCCCACCGCCACCCTCTGAGTGCAGGCCCCGAGATACCCAGCTCGGGGCCTTTACTTTTTTCCACAGAATGAATTAGCGAATCTTGCCCACCAGAGCCGTAATCTGATCCGGCGAGGCTGCCGATCCAGTTGCCTGGAGTGCTTCCAGCAGGGCCTGTTCCGGTGAGCTGCGCGCCGATTCCTGATCGAGAACGGCCGCCAGGTGCCGCCGGAACCCCTCGTCGGCGGGATCGCGGCCAACCAGGTCGAGCAGCAGGGCACGGGCGGTGTCGAGATCGCCCGTGCGTGTGCAGACCACGGCCAGTGTGTCGGTAAAATCGGCACTATCTGGAGCGATCTGATGAGCTTTGGCCGCCAACGAGCGGGCCTCGTCGAGCCCGCCCCCATGCATCGCCAGCAGGTATGCCAGATTGTTCAGGGTAGTGGGATTCCCAGGATCGAGCTTGAGGGCGGCGCGATAGGCTTCTTCGGCTTCGCTGAATTTGCCGGACAGGTCGAAGACCAGGCCCAGGGTTCCCGGAACCAAGGGATTGTCCGGTAGCAACTCGCGCGCTCTCCCGAGAGCAGTCGCCGCATTCTGGAAATCGCCCTTCCGCCGGTAGGTTTCGCCGATGCGCAGCTCGATGCCTCCGGCGGCGGCAGAATCGGGATCGATCGCCGCAAGTACTTCCTGGAAAGCCTGGAGGGCGATGTCGTAGTCTTGCGCCTGCACTGCCGCGTTCCCCAAGGCAAGGCGCAGATCGAGGCGGCCGGGATGCTCGGCCGCCTGGTCGCGGAGTTCACGGAGCTTCTGGTCGAGCCCGTCCTGCATGCCAGCGAAGGACGGTGCCAGCAGAGTCAGCATCAGCATCCCGTGGCGCAACAACGTGGTCACTTTCCCCTCCCGAAAAAAGTCCAAAAAATACTGGACAACGAGATCCGAAATTGCTACTATCAAATCAACACAGACAGCATCCCTGGCGGTGAGTCCCCTCCCACCGCCACCCTCTGAGTGCAGGCCCCGAGATACCCAGCTCGGGGCCTTTACTTTTTTCCACGAAAACCATTCCCAACACCGTTGAACCCCTGAACTCTATCACAATCCCGCCGCTACGGCTTTGCCGGCGGGCGGCGGGCTATAGTATAGTCCTGAAAGCCTGGAGGACGGACATGCCGGATTTCGGACCGAGCGTAGGAATTCAGTTCGTGGAGGCCGCATCTGGCCATGTGGCCGGCGGGATCTCGGATGCAGCGGTTGCCCAAGATGTCGGCGAGGCGTTTCAGCTCAATCTGCAGATCGTTCTCCCAAAGCTCCAAGACTTCCTGGATTCTCGCGTGCACGTCGCCCAGCTCGGCGGCAGCACGATTTCCTGGAAGCCTGATTTGCAGGCCGCTCCCGTGCTGGCGGGCGGGACCGCGACGTACTTCCGCGATGTGGACGGTACGGGCAAGCATAAGTCGATCGAGTTTGCTTTTTCGTTCCACGATGCGCAGGGCCGAATTGTCGACTTCAAAGGCGTCAAAGATCTGCACGACGACAACGGGCTTGATACCGTCACCGACCTTTCGACGATAACGGTGTCACTTCAGGCGAATGGGCAGAGCGCCGGCGCGGGGGTTCTGCGGTCGAACGTCGCCGATTTCTTCCGGCAGGTCCAATCCTGCAAGGTGACCGGCGCCCAATCGGATGGAGAGGAGGACACTGCGCGCAAGGCATTCCTCGGGTTTTTCAACGGCCAGTTGCGCGAAGTCTATCCGACACTGCCGCTGATCTTTCCGGACCCGACCCGGCTCAGCCCGGAGCAGCGAAGGACCCTCGAACTCTGCGCGCGCCTTCTTCTGCCCCAGAACCTGCCCCCGCAAGGCCCGCAGTTGGACGACCTCATGGCTTCGCTGGATCGTTTTCTGGCGAACGCTTCGTCCACGCAGCTTACGACCATCACGGGGTGGCTTCAGGCCATCGGCATCTTTCTCCCGCCGGGGATCACCGACGTGACGCTGCTGCGCAAGCTGGTCACCGCGCAGTTAAACAACACCGACCGCTCGCCGATTCGCGATGTCCTGCAGCTCATTCACCTGCTGGTGGTCTTTCCGTATTACGCCGACCCCAAAGCGGACGCGCTGGTCAACTATACGCGGCCGGTACACCAGCCTCGCAACACACCGGACCTGCCGGTGGTGTCCGAGCCCCCGCAGCGGGTTTTCGATTTTGTCATTGCGGGCAGCGGGCCGGCGGGCACACTGCTGGCACAGCGGCTGGCGGCGAAGGGCAAATCGGTGCTGGTGCTCGAGTCGGGACCTTACGTCCCGGAACGGACCATCGATTCCGACGAAGTTCGCGCGACGGCGCGGCTTTACAAGTCGTCGGGCTTGCAACAGGCAAATTCAGGGTCTCTGTTCGCGGGATTGCAGGGGCCCACCTTCACGGTTCTGCAAGGCGCGTGCATCGGCGGCGGAGGGATCGTCAACAACGCAGTCTGCTTCCGTCTGCCTCCGGGGCGATTGAGCTACTGGCAGAGTCTCGGGTTTCCGGTGTCGGCGGACGACCTGTCGGCCGCGTATACGCAGGTGGCGCAGGACCTAGGCATCAAGGCGGTGTCGGATGCGGCTGTCACCGCGCCGCGCCTGAACCCGGCGTGGACGTTCCTCACCAACAAACTCGGGCCGCCGAAGAAGCCGACGGTTTCAGACCCGACCGAGCCGGGCCTTTATGAGTGTCTCGTCAACATGGACGACTGCCTCAGCACCGGGCTCTGCAACGTGGGTTGCGGCTCCGAGCGGAAACGAAACGGCACGCAGGTCTATCTGCGGCAGGCCGCCGCAGCAGGATGCGTGATCGTGGCCAATGCGGAGGTCCAGGCGGTCAACCTGGATGCGGGCTCGCCCGCGGGTGCCCGCCGCGTGGCGAGCCTGCAAGTCCGGCTCCCGGGTGGCAAGCAGGTAACGGTGCGCGGCGCGGACTTCATTCTTTCCTGCGGCGCAATCGGCAGTTCGGCGGTCCTGCTCAACTCCGGCGATCTCGACGAACATATCCAGGTGAACCGACTCCCGGTCGGCCAGCGATTTTCGGCGAACCTGGGCTCGCCGATATTTGCATTCTGCCCCAACACGGTGAATCAGCGCCCGGGAGTGCAAATCGCACACTACTACTTCGCGCCGCCGGATGACGGCTTTGTGATCGAGACCTGGTTCAATCCGCCCGGCGCCAATGCGATCGCCATGCCGGGTTTTCAGCAGGCGCACTTCGACCGCATGATGGCGTACTCGAAAACGGTGGCCGCGTCGCCGCTGGTGGGATCGGATGCGGTGGGGCAGATCACTCTGGATGCCCAAGGCAATCCGGCGATCGATTTTCCGATCACGGCCAACGACGTCGCGCGGCTCAGGCGCGGCCTGGTTCTGCTGGCCGGAGCGTTTCTCGCCGGGAACGTCGATTCCGCGCTGGTCGCGCTCGGGAACGGACGCAAAATCCAGACCGCCGCGGACTTGGCCCAGTTGGACAAGGACCTCGCGGACATTCAGAACGATCCCACGAAGGCCTATCTGCTGAGGCTGGGGACCGGGCATCCTCAAGGCGGCAACGCGATGAGCAGCGATCCGAAGATCGGGGTGATCGACGAGCAGTTCCGGCTACGGGGATTCGAGAATCTTCGGATTTGTGACGGCAGCATCTTCCCCGACAGCGCCGGCGTGAACCCGCAGTGGACCATCATGGCCTTGGCGCACGAATGCGCAAGGCTACTGGTCGGCGCCTAATTGGCTTCGGCTCAATCGTTTCGGCGGCAGGGTGGGTATGACTTTGTTTACCAGGTGCAACATTGCCGTTCCGGGGCGTCCGGTGCTAAAAGGGCCTGAGACGGGGCCAACCTCGGGCAGCGATGAAAGATCGCCACATACCTGCGTTGGATGGCGTCCGCGGGATCGCGGTGATGCTGGTCATTGCGTTTCATTGCCGGTCGATCCTTCCTTCAAGCGGTCCGACGTACCTGCTGCTGCGCTTTCTGGACCTGGGGTGGTCGGGAGTCGATCTTTTCTTTGTGCTGTCCGGGTTCCTGATCACCGGAATTCTGTTGGACACGCGGCACCTGCCCAACTATTTCCGGAATTTTTACGCGCGGCGGATCCTGCGGATCTTTCCGCTGTATTTCTTATATCTGTTCGTCATTCTTGTGGCGGTGCGGCCGGCGGCAACCTGGATTTCGGGAGCCGACTCCTGGTCGAATGTCAGGCCCTGGTGGTATCTGACTTACTTGGCGAACTGGCAGCCAGGGCACGGGGTCGAAGACAAGTACCTGGGGCACCTGTGGAGCTTGGCGATCGAGGAGCAGTTCTACTGTATCTGGCCGGCGGTGATCTGGATCGTGCGCCCGCGCCGGATGGCGTTGTGGTGTGTGCCGCCGATCGTGCTGGCTCCGCTGTTCCGGTGGATGGCTGGAATGCAGGACGAGGCGGCGTACCGGCTGACCTCGTGCCGGATGGACGCGCTGATCCTGGGAGCCTTCGTCGCAGTCGGCGTCCGGGAGTTCCGTGAGACCTGCGACCGGCTGGTTCGTTACGTGTTCGGCGCGGCGTTTCTGGGCTTCCTATGGGTGGTTTCGCAGTTGCGCGCCGCCTTCTGGCATGATCCGAAAATGTCGATATTGGGGGCGTCGCTGATCGCGGTTGAGTACGCCTGCTTGGTGTTCGCCGGGGCAACGTGCAAGGGCGGACCGCTGGGACGGTTGCTTACCTGGCCGTTTTTGAGGACGTGCGGCAAGTACAGCTACGCGATGTACATCGTGCACCTGAGCGTGTTTCAGTCGCTCGAGCCAGTGGTAGCGGGAGCCCTGCGGGAGCGCGTTTCGGCATTCGTCCTGTATGGCGTTTTCTTTTCGGTCGTGGTGGGAATTACGCTGGGCACGGCGTGGATGTCGTGGCGGGTGGTGGAACAGCCGTTCTTGCGGTTGAAGGGGAGGTTTGCCTATTGAGCCCGGCAGGCGGGCGGCACAGAACGACCGTCCGCCGCACGCGTGATGTATGATTGGTCTGTCTGATGTCCTCTCGTCCCGGGCGCCGTGCTTACCTTTTGATTGGGGTGTTTGCATTGGCGCTGGTCCTGCTGCCGTTTCTGTTCTGGTACAGCACGTGGTTCGGGCGCTCGTTGAGCGATTCGGACCTGGATGCGTACTTCGCCGACACAGGGAAGCCGCGGCACGCCCAGCACGCTCTGGTACAGGTGGGCGAGCGGATCTCGCACGGTAAAAACGCGTCGCGTTGGTATCCGCAGGTGGTTGCCCAGGCGGGCAAGCCTGGCGTGGAGATCCGGCAGACGGCCGCCTGGATCATGGGACAGGACCGCAACTATGCGCCGTTTCATGAGGAACTGCTCAAGTTGATTCACGACCCGGAGCCGATGGTGCAGCGCAATGCGGCCCTGTCGCTGGCTGCCTTCGGCGATGGGGCGGCGCGCCCGGAACTGGCGGCCATGCTGCGTCCGTTCACCGTGACGGCTCCGGCCACGGGCGTGGTGCGGTACCGGCTCAAGATCGGCGAGTATGTGAATCCGGGCACGATGGTGGCGCACATCGGAGAGCAGGAGGTGCGGTCGCCGGTGCCCGGAGAGGTGCGGGCCCTGGATTTGACTGACGGCGCGGTTATCCAGGCGGGCGCCGCACTGGTAGAACTGGCGCCGGACCGGAATCACGTTTGGGAGGCACTGCGGGCGCTGGTGCTGGTAGGGCAGAAGGACGATCTGGAAGATGTGCAAAGGTACACACGCCCGCTGCCCGAGATGCCGGAACTGGTAGTCCGGCAGGCGCAGTTAACCGTGCAGGCGATCGAGGCGCGAGGGCGGTAAGACGTGCGCCTGGTTACTGCACATGTTTACCATGGGAAAGTTGAGAGCCCACGAGCGGTCATGCGATAGTAAAAAGAGCACAAGCTGCAGAGGTCATTTGAAAAAACTAGCTCTCGTCAGCGCCATTCTAATATTGGTTTTTCAGGCACAAACCTCCCAGTTGGCTTTCATCGTTTTGAACACCGGGAATTGGGCTTCAGGACGACTGCCTTCCGACTGGATGATCAAAGTCCATCACGGCAAGCCGATTCTTTCGGTGTGCAGCGACGGTCCGAGCTGTCTTCACCTGAAGAGCGACCGGTCCAGTTTCGGACTGGAGCATGAGGTGGATGTGGATCCCAGCCAACTGCCGTGGCTGTCGTGGCGATGGAAAGTGGTGCAACTGCCCGAGGGCGGTGATTTCCGGCGCGCTTCTAGCGACGACCAGGCTGCCCAAGTACTGGTGGCTTTCGACGACAAGCGGATTCTCACATACATCTGGGACACCACGGCGCCGAAAGGCACGATGCAAAGCGCCAGCAACATACCGCTGGTGCGGATCTTCGCGGTAGTCTGCCAATCGGGCGCGGGCGATGTCAACAGGTGGGTCGCGGAGAACCGGAACCTGGCGGCGGACTACCAGCACGCGTACGGCAAGCCTGCTCCGCGCGTCAAGGGTGTGCGCCTGCAGATCAACTCACAGCACACCGGCACGATGGCGGAGAGCTACTTCGGCGAAGTGGCCTTCCGCAGCTCGCCGCTCTGATGACGGTAGTCACGGGCGGCACCGGGTTTATCGGTGCCCACCTGCTCGAGCGACTGGCGGCAGCGGGTGAAACGGTGCGCGCTCTGGTTCGCCGGAAAACCACGCTCCCCGCGGGTGTGGAGCCTTTCTACTGCGACCTGATCAAGGACACACAGATCGCGGAGGCGGTGCGCGGCGCGGATATCGTGATCCACCTGGCGGGCACCACCAAGGCACTGCGAATCGACGACTATTACTCGGGCAACGTACACGCGACGGAGAACCTGGCGCGCGTGCTGGCGGGGAAGCCAGTCCGGTTCGTTCACGTGAGCTCGCTCGCAGCGGTAGGACCGAACCCCGGGGATGAGCCGCTGGGTGAGGACGTGGAGCCGCAGCCGATCACGCACTACGGCAGCTCGAAGCTGGAAGCAGAGCGGCTGGTGCGCCGGTTGGCGCCACAAGCTGTAATTGTGCGGCCGCCGGTGGTGTACGGTCCCCGGGACACCGACGTGTTTCCATTGCTGAAATCGATTGCGAAGGGGCTGGTGGTGGAGATCGCCGGAGGCGAGCGGTGGTTCAGCGCGATTTACGTGAAGGACCTTTGTGAGGGGCTGGTGGCGGCGGCGCAGAGCCCTCAAGCCGGCGGGCGGACGTATTTTCTGGCACACGCGAAGGCGCTTTCGTGGAGCGAGTTCGGCGCGGCGGCCGCGAAGGTGCTCGGGCGGACGCCGCGCGTGCTACGGGTGCCCGGGCCGGCGGCATACGCGGTGGGAGCATGCGCAGAAGTGTGGGCCCGGTTTGCCGGCAAGCCGGGAATCGTATCGCGGGAAAAGATTCGCGAGGCGCGATGCCGGGCCTGGACCTGCGATACACGGCGCGCGGCAGACGAACTGGGATTCACCGCGCAAACGGGGGTCGAGGAGGGGCTTGCGGAGACGATCGCGTGGTATCGGGAGGCTGGATGGCTATGAACCGGGCCGACACCCGCTTCTGGCCGGTCGACAAGGTGATCCTGGCGTATTTCGTTTTCGCCGTGATCATCATTGTGGGGTGGTGGGGCAAACTGGCCGATGCACCGGCGCTGCTGGCGGCGCACGTGATCGGCGCCGCGGTGATTGTCTTCGAGGTGAAGAGGCCTAATCCGACGAGCTGGGTCTTCCGGAACTGGTATCCGCTGCCATACGTAGCCTCTTGTTACAAAGAGATGGCGCTATTCGTACCGGCAGTGCGAAGTTCGGACGCCGACCGGTGGCTGGCCAACCTGGACTACCGGATCTGGGGGGCCAATCCCACGGTCTGGATGGAACGTTTGTACCATCCAGTTCTGACGGAATTTCTTCAAATCGTCTATACGCTTTTTGTTCCGGTAGTGCTCTGGGTGGCATGGATGCTCTGGCGGAAGGGGAAGGCAGCGGAATTCCAGTATTATGCATTCCTGATTGCGCTGGGTTTTCTGGCTTCGTATATCGGCTATTTGATCGTGCCGGCGCGCGGACCCCGCTTTCTTTTGAAGGACTTGCAGCACGTGCCGTTACAGGGGCTGTGGCTGTTCCGGGACATGCAGTCGGCGCTGGACCGGCTGGAATCCGCCCATTACGACTGTTTCCCGAGCGGGCACACGGAACTCACCATTCTGGCCTGGTGGGGGTCGCGAATGGTTTCAAAGAGGTGGTTCCGGCTCTATTTCGCCTACACTCCGTTCATCATTTTTGCTACAGTTTATCTTCGATACCACTATACGGTCGACTTGCTGGCCGGCGCCGGGACAGCCGCGTGTGTGATTCTGACGGCGCCCATGCTGTACCGAAAACTGTCTAAAGGGGCTTGACGATTGGGAGGCATCGATGTTGGCGCGGTCAACGGTAAGAAGGCGCTGAATGAGTTCGTGGAACTGCCATTCGCGCTGTACCGCGGCACGCCCAACTGGGTGGCTCCGCTGCGGATCGCGGTCAAAGAACTGCTCGATCGGGAGAAGCATCCGTTTTACGCCAACGCGCAGGCGGAGTTTTTCCTGGCACGGAAGGCAGGTCAGGTGGTCGGCCGCGTCGCCGCCATCATCGATCGGAACCACAACCGTTTTCATGGAGAAGAAGCCGGCTTTTTCGGGTTCTTCGAGTGCGTGGACGACGTAGAAGTGGCGCGCGCGCTTCTGGAGAAGGCGCGTGCCTGGGTATTCGAACGAGGTGCCAAGTTTCTGCGCGGCCCGGTGAACCCTTCGACGAACTACGAATGCGGCATGTTGACCGAGGGCTTTGATTCGACCCCCATGGTGATGATGACTTACAACCACCCGTACTATCCGGCCTTGATGGACCGGATTGGGCTGGTGAAGGCCAAAGACCTGTACGGGTATCTGAGCAACGCCAACACCATTACCACGGAGAAGATCAATCGGGTTGGCGACCGGGCGCTGGCGACCAGCCGCGTCACGGTTCGTCCTATCAACATGAAAGAGTTCGACGCGGAGGTGGCCCGCGTATGGGAAGTTTATGGCGCGGCGTGGGCTAGAAACTGGGGTTTCATCCCCATGACGCGCGAAGAGTTTTTTCAAATGGGCAAAGAGATGAAGATGATTCTCAAGCCCGATCTCGTACTCATCGGAGAGGCGGGGGGCCGGGTGGTGGGCTTCGCCCTCGCTCTGCCCGACGTCAACCAGGCAATAAAAAAGGCGAATGGGAGCCTATTCCCCACAGGCCTCTTAAAAATCCTGTATTATCAACGTTTGATCAAAAGTGTGCGGGTCCTCGCACTCGGGGTAGTGGAAGAGTATCGAACCTCGGGTCTGGCGGCCGGATTTTATGCCATGCTGGTGCGCAATGCGCGCAAGCTGGGGTACGGTGACTGCGAGATGTCGTGGATACTTGAAGACAACGTGCTCATGAATCGCTCGCTAGAGGCGATGGGAGCCAAGCGGTACAAAACATATCGAATCTATGATTGGAACTGAGGATCATGCGCGCATCCACTAGCGACTTCGCCGGTAAAAAGAAGGCCAGCGGCTCGAACGACATCTTCGAGAAGTGCCGGAATTTCACTCGTCCGAGTGACTTGCAGAGCGCGGGACTCTACATGTACTTCGAGGTTTTCGGGGAGCGCGAAGGATGCGGCGCCGGCGAAGTGCGCATGGGGCGCCGCAAGGTCCTGATGTTCGGTTCCAACGATTACCTGGACCTGATTACCCATCCGAAGGTGAAAGAAGCCGCGATGAACGCGGTCAAGAAATACGGATCCGGGTGTTCCGGCTCGCGCCTGCTGAACGGCACGCTGGATATCCACGTGAAGCTGGAAGCAGA
>Ga0335082_10004948_pt1 | contig 14553 bp, 5 predicted proteins | sample Lox_Sample_41_FD_206718 | JGI IMG/M metagenome (GOLD analysis project Ga0335082, IMG submission 206718) | Soil microbial communities from Loxahatchee National Wildlife Refuge, Florida, United States - Lox_Sample_4.1 | ecosystem: Environmental > Terrestrial > Soil > Wetlands | place: USA: Florida...
CGGCGTCGCCGAGGTTCTGCGCGACATCTCGCCGATCGAGGACTTCACCGGCCAGCTCAAGCTCGAACTGACCGATCACGTCTTCGACCCGCCGAAGCACTCGGAAGACGAGTGTCGCGAGCGCGACATGACGTATGCGCGCCCGCTCTTCGTCACCGCGCGCTTCATGAACGCGCAGACGGGCGAGATCAAAGAGCAGACGGTCTTCATGGGCGACTTCCCGATGATGACCGACCGCGGCACATTCATCATCAACGGCACCGAGCGCATCGTCGTGTCGCAACTCGTGCGTTCGCCGGGCGTGTACTTCGGCGTGACGCCGGACAAGACCGCGCCCGAGCGCGAGGTCATCGACGCCAAGATCATCCCGAGCCGCGGCGCGTGGCTCGAGTTCGAGGTCGACAAGAAGGACGTCGTCTACGTCCGCATCGACCGCAAGCGCAAGCAGCCGGTCACGGTGCTGCTCAAGGCGCTCGGCTTCGGCGAATCCGACGAAGAGCTGCTCGCGCTGATCACCGACGAGCAGGGGCGCGCGTACGAGTCGATGCGCAACACCCTCGAGAAGGACCACACGGCCTCGGTCGACGAAGCCTTCATCGACATCTACCGCAAGCTGCGTCCCGGCGAGCCGCCGACGCCCGATTCGGCGCGCGCGCTGCTCGAGAACCTGTTCTTCAACCCGAAGCGCTACGACCTCGCGCGGGTCGGCCGCCACAAGGTGTCGAAGAAGCTCTCGAAGGAGTACCCGAAGCTCGGGCTCGGGCGTTTCGATCTGCCGATCCCGCAGGCGAACGTCGACTTGGGCCGCGAGGGCGCCGACTTCACGCTCACGAAGTCCGACATCCTCGCGACGGTCGCGTACATCGTGAAGCTGCACAATCGCGATGCCGGCTACTTCCCCGACGACATCGACCACTTCGGCAACCGCCGGGTGCGCACGGTCGGCGAGCTGATCCAGAACCAGTTGCGTGTCGGGTTGAGCCGCATGGAGCGCGTCGTGCGCGAGCGCATGACGACCCAGGATGTCGAGGCGATCACGCCGCAGACGCTGATCAACATCCGTCCGGTGGTGGCCGCGATCAAGGAGTTCTTCGGCTCCTCGCAGCTGTCGCAGTTCATGGACCAGACGAACCCGCTCGCCGGCCTGACGCACAAGCGTCGTCTGTCCGCGCTCGGTCCGGGTGGTCTGTCGCGTGAGCGCGCCGGGTTCGAGGTGCGAGACGTGCACCCGAGCCACTACGGCCGCATGTGCCCGATCGAGACGCCGGAAGGCCCGAACATCGGTCTGATCGGCTACCTGTCGAGCTTTGCGCGCATCAACCGGTTCGGCTTCATCGAGACGCCCTACCGCAAGGTGGAGAAGGGTCGCGTCACCGACGAGATCGCGTATCTCGCGGCCGACGACGAAGACGAGTACGTCATCGCGCAGGCGAACGCGCGCGTCGACGAGCAGGGCCGGTTCCTCGACGAGCGCGTGCTCGTGCGCGCCGGCCGCGGCGAGATCGGCTTCTTCGCCCCCGAAGACGTGCAGTACATGGACGTGTCGCCGAAGCAGCTCGTTTCGGTCGCGACCGCGCTGATCCCGTTCCTCGAGCACGACGACGCGAACCGCGCGCTCATGGGCGCGAACATGCAGCGTCAGGCCGTCCCGCTCCTGCGGGCGACCGCGCCGTTCATCGGCACGGGCGTCGAGGCACGCGCCGCCCGCGACGCAGGCGAGGCGTTGCTCGCCAAGGACGACGGCACCGTGATCGATGTCGCGGGCGACACGGTCACCCTCGACTACAAGACCGGCGGCCGCACCGTGCACCGCCTCTACAAGTTCCGCCGTTCCAACCAGGGAACGTGTATCAACCAGAAACCGCTCGTCAACGCGGGCGACGTCGTGCGCAAGGGCGACGTGCTCGCCGACGGTCCGTCGACCCACCAAGGTGAGCTCGCGCTCGGCAAGAACCTGCTCGTCGCGTTCATGCCTTGGAAGGGCCACAACTTCGAGGACGCGATCGTGCTCTCGGAGCGTCTCGTGAAGGACGACGTGCTCACGTCGATCCACATCGAGGAGCACGAGATCGACGCGCGCGACACGAAGCTCGGCGCCGAGGAGATCACGCGCGACATCCCGAACCTTTCGGAAGACATCCTGAAGGACCTCGACGAGCGCGGCATCATCCGCATCGGCGCCGAGGTGGGCGCGGGCGACATCCTCGTCGGCAAGGTGACGCCGAAGGGCGAGACCGAGCTGACGCCGGAGGAGCGTCTGCTGCGCGCGATCTTCGGTGAGAAGGCGCGTGAGGTGCGCGACACGAGCTTGAAGGTGCCGCACGGCGAGACGGGCAAGGTCATCGACGTGCGTGTCTTCTCCCGTGACGACGGCCACGAGCTGCCGCCGGGCGTGAACCAGCTCGTGCGGGTGTACGTCGCGCAGAAGCGCAAGATCTCCGAAGGCGACAAGCTTGCCGGACGGCACGGCAACAAGGGCGTGATCTCGAAGATCCTGCCCGTCGAGGACATGCCGCACCTCGCCGACGGCACGCCCGTCGACATCGTGCTCAACCCGCTCGGGGTGCCGAGCCGGATGAACGTGGGTCAGGTGCTCGAAGCGCACCTCGGCTACGCGGCCCGTCACGGCTGGACCGACGAGCAACGCCGTCCCGCGGAGAAGCACAAGACGCGTACGCGTACCGAGCCCGCGGTGTGGATCGCGAGCCCGGTGTTCGACGGCGCGCACTGGGACGAGGTCGAAGAAGCCGGCCCGACCGGCACGATCCGCGACCTATTCGAGCGGCTGAACCCCGACGGCGCCGACGGCCAGAAGCTGATCGGCACCGACGGCAAGGTCACGCTGATCGACGGCCGCACCGGCGAGCCGTACGACCGTCCGGTCACGGTCGGCTACATGTACATCTTGAAGCTGTCGCACCTCGTCGACGACAAGATCCACGCGCGGTCGACCGGTCCGTACTCGATGATCACCCAGCAGCCGCTGGGCGGGAAGGCGCAGTTCGGCGGGCAGCGGTTCGGGGAGATGGAGGTGTGGGCGCTCGAGGCCTACGGCTCGGCGTACGCGCTGCAGGAGATCCTCACCATCAAGTCCGACGACGTGCTCGGCCGGGTGAAGGTGTACGAGGCGATCGTGAAGGGCGAGAACATCCCCGAGCCGGGCATCCCCGAGAGCTTCAAGGTGCTCATCAAGGAGATGCAGGCGTTGTGCCTCAACGTCCGCGTCATCGACGAAGACGGCCAGGAGATCGAGATCCGCGAGCTCGACGAGGACGCGTTCCGCACGACCGAGTCGCTGGGCATCGACCTGTCACGGCCCGAACGGGGCACCGACGAAGAAGACGCCGCGAGCGCACGAGCGAGGTTCTAACTCATGGGCACAGTGTTCGACGTCAACTCCAGTCGCCGGCTCACGATCAATCTCGCGACCGCGGGCGACATCCTCACGTGGTCGAACGGCGAGGTGAAAAAGCCCGAGACCATCAACTACCGCACGCTCAAGCCGGAGAAGGACGGGCTCTTCTGCGAGAAGATCTTCGGTCCCACGAAGGACTGGGAGTGCTACTGCGGGAAGTACAAGCGCGTCCGCTTCAAGGGCATCATCTGCGAACGCTGCGGCGTCGAGGTGACGCGCTCGAAAGTGCGGCGCGAGCGCATGGGCCACATCCAGCTCGCGGCGCCGGTCACGCACATCTGGTACTTCAAGGGCGTCCCGTCGCGCTTGGGTTACTTGCTCGACATCGCACCGAAGAGCCTCGAGAAGGTCATCTACTTCGCGGCTCACCTCATCACGTGGGTCGACGAGGAGCGCCTGCACAAGGACCTGTCGTCGCTCGAAGCGGAGATGAAGGCCGAGATCGGCGACATCGAACGTGAGCGCGAAGTGAAGCTGCGCGAGCGCGACGAGGAGTACATCAAGGAGCTCGAAGAGCTCGAAGGCCGTGGCGCGAAGAAGAACGAGATCGAGCGCGCGGAGAAGGCGAAGAACAAGGACTTCGAAGACGTCCGCCTGCGCTACGAGGAAGAGATCGGCCAGCTCCAGCTCGTCTGGGACACCTTGCGCGGCATGAAGCCGAAGCAGCTCATCGACGACGAGCGCGTGTGGCGTGAGCTCACCGACCGCTTCCCCGACTACTTCGCGGGTGGCATGGGTGCCGAGGCCGTGAAGGATCTCGTGTCGCGTCTCGATCTCGACGAAGTCGAGTTCGACCTGAAAGACACGATCGCAACCGCGAAGGGTCAGCGTAAGGCGAAGGCGATCAAGCGGCTGAAGGTCGTGTCCGCGTTCAACCGCAAGAACGCCGACGGCCGCACGATCAACTCGCCGATGGGCATGATCCTCGACGTCATCCCGGTCATCCCACCCGACCTGCGCCCGATGGTGCAGCTCGACGGTGGCCGGTTCGCGACGTCCGACCTCAACGACCTCTACCGGCGTGTCATCAACCGCAACAACCGGTTGAAGCGACTGCTCGACCTCGGCGCGCCCGAGATCATCATCAACAACGAGAAGCGCATGTTGCAGGAGGCCGTCGACGCGCTGTTCGACAACGGCCGCCGCGGCCGGCCCGTCACGGGTCCCGGCAACCGCGCGCTCAAGAGCCTGTCCGACATGTTGAAGGGCAAGCAGGGCCGGTTCCGCCAGAACCTGCTCGGCAAGCGCGTCGACTACTCGGGCCGTTCGGTGATCGTCGTCGGGCCGCAGCTGCGCTTGCAGCAGTGCGGTCTGCCGAAGCAGATGGCGCTCGAGCTGTTCAAGCCGTTCGTGATGAAGCGGCTCGTCGACCTCGAGTACGCGCAGAACATCAAGTCGGCCAAGCGCATGGTCGAGCGCGCCCGCCCGCAGGTGTGGGACGTGCTCGAAGAGGTCATCAAGGAGCACCCGGTCTTCTTGAACCGTGCGCCAACGCTGCACCGTCTCGGCATCCAGGCGTTCGAGCCCGTGTTGGTCGAGGGCAAGGCGATTCAGATCCACCCGCTCGTCTGCGCGGCGTTCAACGCCGACTTCGACGGCGACCAGATGGCCGTGCACCTTCCGCTCTCCGCGGAGGCGCAGGCCGAGGCGCGCATGCTCATGCTCGCCGCGCACAACATCTTGTCGCCGGCATCGGGCCGACCGATCGCGGTGCCGAGCCAGGACATGATCATCGGCCTCTACTACCTGTCGGAGATGCTCGACGGCGAGTCCGGCGAAGGCCGGGTGTTCGGTTCACTCGACGAAGTGCGCGCCGCGTACGAGGAGCGCTTCGGCGGCGAGGGTGCCGCGCTTTCGGCGCACGCCAAGATCAAGGTGCGGATGCCGGTCGGCAAGTTCCCGGCCGATCGCTTCGCGCGCCCGCTCGACTCGGACTCCGAGGACACGCCGGCCGGTCCGCCGCGCAGCATGGTGCTGCGCGAGTACGGAGGCGACCGCGCCGCGACCGGAGGGGAGCGGAGCGCGGAGCCGACCAACGGGAATCGGTTGAACGGTGCTTCGGAGGTTCTCGTCGAGACGTCGTTCGGCCGGTTGCTCCTGAACACCGCGTTCCCCGACGACTTCCCGTTCGTCGACCGCGTGATGCGCAAGCGCGACATCACCGAGGTCGTCGGCGAGCTCGTCGTCGGTTACGACAAGGCCGTGGTGGCCGACAGCCTCGACCGCATGAAGAACCTCGGTTACGAATGGTCGACCCGCGCCGGGCTGACGATCTCGATCGCCGACGTGACGACTCCGCCGGCCAAGGCCGGGCTGCTCGAGCGGTTCGAGGCCGAGGCGGCCAAGGTGGAGAACCAGTACGAGCGCGGCATCATCACCGACGACGAGCGGCGTCAGCAGGAGATCGAGATCTGGACCGACGCGACCAACCAGGTCACGAAGGCCATGCAGGACCTCATGCAGTCGACGCCGTTCAATCCGATCGACATGATGGTCGGTTCGGGCGCGCGCGGAAACATCATGCAGGTGCGGCAGATCGCCGGTATGCGCGGGCTCGTCGCGAACCCGCGTGGTGAGATCATCCCGCGCCCGATCAAGAGCAACTTCCGTGAAGGCCTGTCGGTGCTCGAGTACTTCATCTCGACGCACGGTGCTCGCAAGGGTCTGGCCGACACCGCGTTGCGTACCGCCGACTCCGGCTACCTCACGCGTCGACTCGTCGACGTCGCGCAGGAGCTCATCGTGCGCGAGTGGGACTGCGAGACGAACCGCGGCATCTGGGTCGAGGACGTCTTGGGTGATCCCGAGTCGTACCGCGTGCTGGAGACGAGTTTGCTCGGCCGGTGCCTCGCCGAAGACGTCACGCTCGCCGACGGCACGACCATTGCGCGGAACACCGAGATCGACGACGACGACTTGCGTCGACTCGCCGACGACACCGGTATCACGCGTATACGCGTGCGCTCGGTGCTGACGTGCGAGACGGTGTCGGGAGTATGCGCGTCGTGCTACGGGCGCATGCTCGCAACCGGCAAGTTCTCCGATCTCGGCGAGGCGATCGGTATCGTCGCCGCCCAGTCGATCGGCGAGCCGGGCACCCAGCTCACGATGCGCACGTTCCACACCGGTGGTGTGGCCGGCGAGGACATCACGCACGGCCTGCCGCGTGTGGTCGAGCTGTTCGAGGCCCGTACACCGAAGAGCGCGTCGTTGCTCGCGGATGTATCGGGTGTGATCCGGCTCGGCGAGAACGAAAAGGGTGAGAAGGTCATCACGATCGTCTCCGACGACGGCACCGAGATCGAGTACGCGGTGTCGCGCCGCGCGCACGTCAGCGTGCGCGACGGGCAAGAGGTCGCGGCCGGCGATCGCTTGGTCGGCGACGAGAAGAGCCCGCTCGACCCGAAGAAGCTGCTCGAGATCAAGGGTGTGCGCGAGACGCAGCAGTACTTGGTCGACGAGGTGCAGCGGGTGTACCGCGACCAGGGTGTGTCGATCCACGACAAGCACATCGAGGTGATCGTCCGTCAGATGTTGCGGCGGGTGACGGTCTCCGAGCCGGGCGACAGTGCGTTCCTGCCGGGCGAGAAGGTCGACGCCCGGCGCTACGCCGAAGAGAACCGGCGCTTGGTCGAGGAGGGTTTGCACCCGGCCGAAGGTCGTCCGGAGCTGATGGGCATCACGAAGGCGTCGCTCGCGACCGACTCGTGGCTGTCGGCGGCGTCGTTCCAAGAGACGACGCGCGTCCTCACCGAGGCCGCGATCGAGGGCCGTTCCGACGGCCTCGAGGGTCTCAAGGAGAACGTGATCATCGGCAAGCTCATCCCGGCCGGCACCGGCATGCCGATGTACCGCAACATCAAGACGGAAGCGCCCGACTACGAGCCGTTGCCGTTCTACACGTCGGAAGCCGAAGACGAGATGGACCTCGCGACGTGGCTGCGGGAGGCGAGCTCGTCACGCCAGACCACCGACGTCGGCATCCTGGCGGGTGGCGAGGCGCCCGCGCCCGAGCCGATCGACCCGTTCGCTGCGTTCGCGGCGCTCGAGGACACGGTCGAGGAGGGAACGCTGGCGACCGAGCCGGTCGTCGTCACCGACGACGAGATCGAAACGCCCGAGCCCGGCGATCAAGCCGAGCCGGGCGAGTTCGCCGCCGGCGAATAGCCGAGGTTGCGCGGCCGGGACCCAGCGGGTTCCGGCCGCTTCGCTCCGATCCGAGACCGGCGATGTCGCTTCGACGGAACGACGAACGAGGGGTTTGCGAACCTCTCGTCGTGATGCGCAGCGCGCCTCTCCCTCGCTCCTTCGAGCTCGCGCAGGTGGCCCACAACGGGGCCGTGCTCGTACCGGCGCATGCATGCACCTGCGCGCGCACCGGTGCATGCACCCGTCTCGTCACGCGTGTTCGAGGCGACGGCCGCTTCGAAGGGGAGTTCCGGCGCGTCCTCACGCGTCGCGAGTCACGCGCGGCGTTCAGATCGCCACTCGCCCCGCGGAAAGAGTGGCCACCTGTCCAATGTTTTTCGACGACGCGCGTCCGCACACTGTGTGCGGGCTGGAGCCCGGGACTGGCGACTGGTGGCGTGAGCAACCACCAGTTTGATCGGGTGGGGGGGCTGCGCATCCGGCCCGGTGGCATGGGGCGAACGGCGTCAGCCGTGCCACCGGGCCGGGTGTGGAGTGATATTTCTGGAAAGACCCTTACGCGCGCGATCATCGCGAGGTGGGCAGGCGGCGGACCGCGATTCTCTTGGCGCGCGCAAAAGAGACGAGCGCCCTTGTCGACGCGCTCGAGGCCGCCGAACATGGCTCCGGACAGCTCGTACTGGTCGGCGGCGAGGCCGGTTCGGGCAAGACTCGCCTGATCGAAGAGTTCGCGCGCAACTGTGACGCGCGTTGCGTATGGGGCCACTGTGTGGACGGTGGTCTTGATTCCTTGCCGTACGGCAGTTGGATCGAGCTCTTGTCGTCGGTCGTGCGCGAGCTCGGCGACACCGTCGTCGGTGACGCACGCGGCGAGCTGCGACGGCTGCTGAGCGAGCTCGGCGGCGAGGCGGACGACGTGGCCGGCGACGGACGCGCCCTGTTGTTCGAGGCGATCGTGGACGTGCTGGGACGCGCCGCGCATTCCGGTCCGCTCGTATGCGTGCTCGAGGACATCCACTGGATCGACCCGGCCGGGCGTGAGCTGCTGCGCGCAGTGGCACGCCGGTTGCGCACGCTGCCGCTCGTGCTGATCGCGACGTACCGCAACGAGCAGCAGACTCCGGAGTTGCGCAGCCTCATCTCCGAGCTGCAGCGCGCCGAAGGTGCGCGTTTCGAGCTCGCATTGCTCTCCGATGATGACGCGACGTCGATGGTCGAAGCCCTCGTGGGTGACGGCATGGACGCCGACGAGCAGTCCCGCATCGTGGCGCGTGGCGAGGGGAATCCGCTCTTCATCGAGGAGCTCGTGCATGCCAGCGGTATCGCATTGCCGAGCTCGCTGCGCGATCTCCTACTCGCGCGGTGCAACAACCTGGCCGACGACGCCCGTCAGCTCGTGCGCGTGGCCGCCGTCATCGGCGCGCACGCGCCCCGGGCGTGGCTCGTCGCGGCATCCGGCCTCCCGAACGACCGCGCCCAGACCGCGGCGCGCGAGGCGGTCGACGCCGGCGTGCTCCTCGCCGACGCCGACGGCCGGGGCTACACCTTCCGCCATGCGCTGCTGCGGGAGGCGGCGCTCGACGATCTCGTGCCCGACGAGCGGGTCGGCCTGCACCGTGCCGTCGCGCGTGCCCTGGCCGACCATTCGGAGATCCGAGGCGACGTCGACCGCACGTCGGAGCTCGCGCGTCATTGGGACGCGGCCGAGGAGCCGTCCGAGGCGTTGCGAGCCTGCATCGCCGCCGGCCGCCAAGCCACCGAGCGGTACGCGTTCGACGCGGCGCGCGTGCTCTACGAGCGTGCGCTGTTTTGGTGGGAGGGCACCGTCGAACCAACCAAAGTCGCAGGCGTCGACCACATCGAGTTGCTCTTCGCGTCCGCCGACGCGGCCCACAATGCGGCGCACCTGGCCGAAGCGGGCGACTTGGCGCGCGCCGGGCTCGACGAAGCATTGCGGCTCGGCCCCGAGGCATGCGTCAACGCCTTTGCCCGCGCGCGCCGCAACATGTGGGGCGCGCAGCGATCCGACGAACTGCTCGAGTTCGCGGCGATCGCCATGCCGCAACTCGATCACGTCGACGTCGGCGCGCGCGCGCGTTTCATGTCGCACTATCTCGGCTATGTGCTGTTCGACAGCCGTCCCGACATCGCGCTCGATCTCGCGGGGCCGACGCTCGACGCAGTGGTCGAATTCGGTGATCCCGACGTCGCGAGCGAAACGCATCAAACGATCGGGCTGTGTTACGAGATCGTCGGAGATTTCGAGCGGGCGGACGTCGAGCTCGAGATCGCCGCCGACATCGCACGCGAACACGAGCTCTGGGCACGCCTCACGGTCGTTGTCTACAACCGGGCGTCGATCTTGTCGTCGTATCCCGACCACGAACGATGCCAGCGCTATCTGGATGAGGTGGAGGACCTCGTCAAAGAGCACGGTGCGGTACGCATGATCGTCGCGGCGCGGACGTTGCGTGCGATCGATCTCTGCGCGCTCGGCGACCTGAAGGGCGCGCGCGCCGCGCTCGAGTCGCTCGACCCCGATTCGATCGACGGCATCGGAAAGGGCGTCTTCGAAGCCGCGGCCGCGCTTATCGCGCTTTACAGCGGCGACTACGACGACGCGCTGCTCGAGCTGGCAACACCGCCGAGCGAGGGGGGAATCGACGCGGCCCGTTTCACCGAGCGGGCGATGATGCGCGCCTCGGCGCTCGCGTGGCAGGGCGACCTCGAAGAAGCACGGAGCGTCGTCGACGATGCGCTCGCGCTCCTGAAGGGCCGTACCGAGGTGTACTGGCACGGCTGGCTGACGCTCGTCGGCACCCGCGTCGAGGCCGACATCGCGACGCGCCACGACGACTCCGGTGTCGATGTTGATCTGACACGCGCCGAGGCATGCGAACGCGCGCAAGCCATCGCGCAGAAGTGGGAGTCGCTCCGAGCCGGGCGCGATCCGTGGTTCCCGCTCGCGGATGCGGTCACCGCGGGAGTCGCGTCCGAGCTGGCACGCGTCAGGGGCGACGACGATCTGCCCGTCCGCGCCGAGGCGGCCGAACGCGCGTTCGCGGCGATCACCTGGCCGTACTACGAGCTGTACTTCCGCTGGCGGCAGGGAGAGGCGCTGCTCGCGCGCGGCGAACGCGGACCCGCGCGTGAAGTGCTGGCCGACGCGCGCCGGCGGTCCGCCGACCTCGGATATCTCGGCCTCATCGACGCGATCGAGCGGACGGCGCGCATGGCTCAGCTGCGCATGGGCCCCGGCAAGTCGACCGTCGACGGCGATCTTGCCTTGTCGGCGCGCGAGCTCGAGGTGCTCCGACTGCTCGCCCTCGGCCAGTCGAATCCCGAGATCGGCGAGGCCCTTTGCGTGAGCCGCCGCACCGCGCGCGCCCACGTGTCGCACATTCTCGAGAAGCTGCACGTCACGAGCCGTACCGAGGCGGTTGCCGTGGCGTACCGCCGCGGCATCATGTGAACGAGCCCCCCGTGGCCTCGCCCGGGGACTGCTTGGGCAGAAGCGGGCCTGACTTGCTATCCTGCTTCGTTGGCTTCGGTCGCCGGGTTCGCTCGGCGCGCCCTTCGGACCCACTCGGTGAAGCCGCCCGAATTGCCACTTGAACGACGGGAACTCGCGTGCCCACGATCGCCCAACTCGTCCGCAAGGGACGGGAATCGAAGGCTGACAAGACCAAGACGCCCGCGCTGAAGGGCTCGCCGCAGCGGCGCGGGGTGTGCACGCGCGTGTTCACGACCACGCCCAAGAAGCCGAATTCGGCGTTGCGCAAGGTCGCACGAGTGCGGCTCACGTCGGGCATCGAGGTCACCGCGTACATCCCCGGCATCGGCCACAACCTGCAGGAGCACTCGATCGTGCTCGTCCGTGGCGGCCGGGTGAAAGATCTGCCGGGCGTGCGCTACAAGATCATCCGCGGTGCGCTCGACGCTTCGGGCGTCGCGAACCGCAAGAAGGCTCGCAGCCGCTACGGCGCGAAGAGGGATTCCTGATGCCGCGCAAAGGACCGGCGCCCCGCCGGGAGTTGATGCCCGACCCGATCTATCGCTCGGTGGTCGTCACCCAGCTGGTCAACAAGGTGCTGCTGCGGGGTCAGCGTTCGACGGCCGAACGGATCGTGTACGCCGCGCTCGACGAGGTCGGCCGCAAGACCCAGGGCGACCCGGTTGCCGTGCTCAAGCGGGCCGTCGAGAACGTGCGGCCGGCGCTCGAGGTGAAGAGCCGCCGGGTCGGCGGTGCCACCTACCAGGTGCCCGTCGAGGTCAGGCCCCGTCGGGCCACGACCCTCGCCGTCCGCTGGATCGTCGGGTTCTCCCGCCAGCGCCGGGAAAAGACCATGTCAGAGCGGTTGGCGGCCGAGCTCCTCGACGCCAGCAACGGCATCGGCGCCGCCATCAAGCGCCGGGAAGATATGCAGAAGATGGCGGAATCAAACAAGGCTTTCGCGCATTATCGCTGGTAAACCCGGTGTTTGGGGACGATCAGACAGGAACGAAGCGAAGCCCGGCGAGCCGATGGGCCCACGGGCGAGAGCGAGAGTGACCCAGCGCAATGGTGATTCGAGCAGTGACATACGGGAGGGCACAGGTCCGCTGAGCGTGAGCTGATGCCGAGCGGGATGCGATCCCGCGACTCCCGACCGGGCCGCCCGCCGTGGGCACGCCCGGTCGACTGCTGTCACCCCCTCCTGAACGACGCCCTGTTCAACAAGGAACACGAAGCAATGGCACGCGAATTTCCCCTCGACAAGACCCGCAACATCGGGATCATGGCCCACATCGACGCGGGCAAGACGACGACGACCGAACGCGTCCTCTATTACACGGGCCGCACCTACAAGATCGGTGAGGTGCACGAAGGCGCCGCGGTAATGGACCACATGGTCCAAGAGCAAGAGCGCGGCATCACGATCACCTCCGCGGCCACGACCGCACAGTGGCGCGACTGCCAGATCAACATCATCGACACGCCGGGCCACGTCGACTTCACCGTCGAGGTGGAGCGGTCACTGCGCGTCCTCGACGGCGCGGTCGCGGTGTTCGACGCGGTCGCCGGCGTCGAGCCGCAAACCGAAACGGTCTGGCGCCAGGCGAACAAGTACAACGTGCCGCGCATCTGCTTCGTCAACAAGATGGATCGCGTCGGCGCCGACTTCGAGCGCTGCGTGCAGATGATCCGCGAGCGTCTCGACGCAGTCCCGGTCGTGTTGCAGCTCCCGATCGGCGTGGAGGGCAGCTTCCGCGGTGTCATCGATCTCGTCGAGATGAAGGCGCTCGTGTGGCCGCTCGACGACGACACCGAAGGCGCGAAGTTCGAAGTCGTCGACATTCCCGACGACCTGATTGCGCACGCAAAAGAGGCGCACGACCGGCTGCTCGAGGTTGTCGCGCACGTCGACGACGAGCTGCTCGAGAAGTACCTCGAGGAGCACGAGATCGACCCCGATCACATTCGCAGCGCGGTGCGCAAGGGCACGCTCGCGTTCGAATTCGTGCCCGTGCTTTGCGGTTCCGCGTTCAAGAACAAGGGTGTGCAGCCCATGCTCGACGCCGTCGTCGAGTACCTGCCGTCGCCCCTCGACATCCCCCCGACCGAAGGCACCGACGCCAAAGGCGAGCCGACCGAGCGCAAGCCGTCGGAGAGCGAGCCGTTCTCGGCGCTGGCGTTCAAGATCGTCGCCGACCCCTACGGCAAGCTCACGTACTTCCGCATCTACTCCGGCAAGCTGGAGAAGGGCTCGGAGATCTACAACTCGACGAAGGATCGCAAGGAGCGCATCGGGCGGCTCTTGCGCATGCACGCGAACCAGCGCGAGGACATCGACGTCGCGTACGCGGGCGACATCGTCGCGGGTCTCGGCTTCAAGCAGACGACGACAGGCGACACGCTCTGCGACCGCCAGAACCCGATCATCCTCGAGCGCATGGAATTCCCCGAGCCGGTGATCTCGGTGGCGATCGAGCCCAAGACCAAAGCCGACCAGGACAAGCTCGGGAAGGCGCTCGGATCGCTCTCCGACGAAGACCCGACGTTCCAAGTGCACACCGACGAGGAGACGGGCCAGACGATCATCGGCGGCATGGGCGAGTTGCACCTCGAGGTGCTCGTCGACCGCATGATGCGCGAGTTCAACGTGGAAGCGCACGTCGGCAAGCCCCAGGTCGCGTACCGCGAGACGATCACGCAACCGGTCGAGAAGGTCGAAGTGCGTTACGTTCGCCAGACCGGTGGCCGCGGCCAGTACGCGCACGTCGTGATCGGCCTCCAACCGACCGGTGCCGGCGGTGGCTACGAGTTCGTCGACGAGATCAAGGGCGGGGTCATCCCCCGCGAGTACATCCCGGCCGTCGACGCCGGTATCCAAGAGGCGATGCAGGGCGGCGTGCTGGCGGGCTACCCGCTCGTCGATACGCGGGCCGTCCTCACGTTCGGGTCGTACCACGAGGTCGACAGCTCCGAGATGGCGTTCAAGATCGCCGGTTCGATGGCGCTGAAGGAAGCCGCCAGGAAGGCGAAGCCGCAACTGCTCGAGCCGGTCATGGCCGTCGAAGTCGTGACGCCCGAGGAGTACATGGGCGACGTCATCGGCGACCTGAACGCGCGCCGCGGTCAGGTCGAGGGCATGGAGCAGCGGGGCAGCGCCCAGGCGATCCGCGCGAAAGTGCCGTTGGCGCAGATGTTCGGGTATGTTGGCGACCTTCGGTCCCGTACGCAGGGACGCGCGACCTACACGATGCAGTTCGACGCGTACCAGCCGGTGCCCGATTCGATCGCAGCCGAGATCATCGCCCGCGTGCGTGGCGAGTGATCAATCGTCCGTTCTCGTGAAGCAGGAGTAGAGGTTCCGTCATGGCCAAAGAGAAGTTCGAGCGCACGAAGCCGCACTTGAACATTGGGACGATTGGTCATATCGACCATGGCAAGACGACGTTGACGGCGGCGATTACGAAGGTGCTGCACGATCAGGATCCGAAGAATG
>Ga0335082_10004949_pt1 | contig 14552 bp, 10 predicted proteins | sample Lox_Sample_41_FD_206718 | JGI IMG/M metagenome (GOLD analysis project Ga0335082, IMG submission 206718) | Soil microbial communities from Loxahatchee National Wildlife Refuge, Florida, United States - Lox_Sample_4.1 | ecosystem: Environmental > Terrestrial > Soil > Wetlands | place: USA...
CCGGCCAGCGCCAGGCAACGCGCCGCGCGCAAGCGGCCGAGCTGCAGGAGGGCGGTGCCGACGCCGCCGGCGGCCGCCGTGACGACCAGCCGATCGCCGGCGACCACGCGTGTCTCGCGCAGGGCGTACCAGGCGGTGAGAAAGACGACGGGCATCGCGGCCGCTTCGATGAAGTCGGCGCCGTCGGGCAGCGGAAAGACGCGCGCCGCCGGCAGCACGACCTTCTCGGCATGCCCTCCGAAGATCGGCACCGCCGCGACGCGCCGTCCCGGCGTGAGGTCGGCAACGCCGCGACCCACGGCCTCGACCGTGCCCGAGATCTCCATGCCGGGCACGAAGGGCGTCTGCGGCGTCCCCGGGTAGGCGCCGGCGCGCACGAAGAGGTCCGCGAAGTTCAAGCCGATCGCCGCGGTCTTGACGACGACCTCGCCATCGCCCGCGACGGGGTCCGGGCGCTCGCGCAGCACGAGCTTCTCCGGCCCGCCGACGCGATCCACGAACCAGGCCCGCGAGGCAGACGCCACGGCCGCGATTATGCCGCTCTCGGCCTCGCGCCGTGAGAAGATCGCGCTTCCGCCCAGCCGATGCGCCACCCACCCGTCAGACCGAGCTCCGCCCTTCGAGCGCCCTGGCTCGCCGCCGCGGCCCTGGCAATCGGCGCGTCTTTGCCGGCATCGCCGGCGCCCGCCGCCGATCCGTGGCGCGCGGCGCCCTTCTCGCTCGACGCCGCAGCGCTGCTCGCCGCCGCCGAAGCGGAGGCGCCATCCGAGGACGCGGCATCCCTCATCCTCCTCTCCGAGTCCGACATCTCCTTCGACGCGGCCGGCAGCCGGACCACGCGCGTCCACGTCATCGTCCGCCTCCTGCAGGCGTCGGCGGTGGAGGAGTGGGCCGGCATCGAGATCGACTGGTCGCCCTGGCACCAGGCCCGGCCCGTCGTCCGCGTGCGCGTCGTCACGAAGGACGGCGCCGAGCACCCTCTCGACCCGAAGACCGTAGCGGAGGAGGGCGCCAGCGAAGGCTCGGCCGACCTCTACGGGGACCGGAAGCGGCTGCGGGCTCCCCTGCCGGCCGTGGCGATCGGCGCCGTGGTGGAAGAGGAGATCGTGGAGAAGGAAACGAGCCCCCTGCTGGACGCCGGAGAAGTCGGCGCCTTCGAGTTCGGCAGCGGCGAGCCGGTCCAGCGCACGCGCCTCACGCTCTCCGCGCCCGCGTCCCTGCCGCTGGTGGCTCGCTCGCGCGGCCGCGCGCCCGCGCCGCGCCGGGAGCAGACGGCCGAAGGCGTTCGCCTGACCTACGAGGCCGGACGCCTCGAGCCGGAGCTCGACTTCGAGCCCGGCCTCCCGAGCGACCAGACGCCGGGGTCCTTCGTGGCCTTCGCGACGGGAGCGAGCTGGCAGCGGATCGCTGCCCGCTACAGCGAGATCGTGGACCGGCAGATCGCGGGGGCCGACCTGAAGGCCGCCCTGCAGGAGGCGGCGGGCGGCGTGCGCGACCGGCAACAGCTCTCGGCGCGGCTCCTCGCCTGGATCCAGAAGCGCGTGCGCTACACGGGCGTCGAGTTCTCCGACGCCTCCGTCGTGCCCCGCACGCCGGCCGAGACCCTGAAGCGCAAGTTCGGCGACTGCAAGGACAAGGCGGCGCTTCTGGTCGCTCTCCTGCGGGCAGCCGGACAGCCTGCCTCGGTCGTGATCCTGAAGACCGGGCCCGGCCCCGACGTGGATCCGGAGCTGCCGGGATTCGGGCGGTTCGACCACGCCATCGTCCGCGTGGCCGGAACGCCCGAGCTCTGGATCGATCCGACCGACGAGTTCGCGCGAGCCGGCGAGCTGCCCTCGCCCGACCAGGACCGCCTGGCCCTCGTCGCGAGCCCCGACTCCACGGCCCTGACCCGCACTCCGGCCGCCGGCTCCGCGGACAATCGCACCGTCGCGACGCGCGAGTTCGTGCTGCCCGAGCGGGGCCTGGCGCGCGTGAACGAGACCACCACGGCGAGCGGCGGCCCCGAGCGGAGCCTGCGACGCTCGTACGGGGAGACCGACCGGAAGCAGGCCCAGGACAACGCCGAGGCCTACGCGCGCGCGGAGTTCCTGGCGCGCGGCGCCGTCCGCCTCGCGGTGACCGACGCCAACGACCTCTCCAGGCCCTTCGAGGTCAAGATCGCAATCGAGAACGCCGGCCGGGGCGCCACGGACGACAGCGGGTCGGTGGGCGCCATCCGGCTCGACAGCCTGCTCGCCCAGCTTCCGCCCGCCCTGCGCGCCGAGTCGGCCGAAGAGCGGACCGAGGGCCCACCCGTCGCCACCGCGAGGCCCCGCCACAAGCGCGCGCACGACTTCGTCTTCTTCGAGCCCGAGACCGTCGAGTGGCGCTACCGGCTGGTTCCGCCGCCGGGCTACCGGCCGGCCCCGCTCCCCCCCTCGCGCGTCGAGACCCTCGGAACGGCCTCGCTCTCCCTCGACTTCGCCGCCGAGCGGGACGGGACCGTGTCCGCCCGGCTCAAGCTCGACTCGGGCAAGAGACGGATTTCGCCGCAGGAGTTCGAGGCGACGCGCGAGGCCGTCTTGAAGCTCGCGCGGACCGACGCGATCTTCGTCCGGTTCGAGAGCATCGGGCAGGCCCACCTCGAGGCGGGCCGCGTGCGCGAGGCCCTCGCGGAGTTCCGGCGCCTTGCCGCGCTGCACCCGGCCGAAGGCCTCCACCACGCGCAGACGGCCTCGGCCCTGCTCGCCGGCGGCCTCGGCGAAGCCGCCCGCGCCGAGGCGAAGAAGGCGACCGAGGTGGAGCCCGGCTCCGCCTACGCCTGGCGCACCTGGGGCTGGACGCTGCAGCACGACCTGCTGGGGCGGCGCTTCGGGCCGGGGTTCGACCTGGCGGGGGCGGTCGCTGCGTACCGCAAGTCGCGCGCCCTCGACACCAACGAGCTCGTCACGCGGGCGGATCTCGCGATCCTGCTCGAGCACGACGCCGACGGAGAACGGTACGCGTCTCGCGCCGATCTGGCGGGCGCGATCGCCGAGTACCAGGCGATCCGCGCCGACCTCAAGTCGAAGGCGTTCGACACGAACCTGTGCATCGCCCTCTATCGGGCCGGCCGCTACCAGGAGCTCACCGAGACCGCGAAACGGATGGACGCCTCGGCGACGCGGGACCAGTTCCTCATCCTCGCGGCCGCCGCGACGGGAGGGGCCGATGCCGGCCTTCGCGAGGGCGCGCGGCTGATCCTGGACCCTGCGGAGCGGCGACGGGCCTACGAGGCCGTCGGCCGGACCCTCGCGCAGCTGCGGCTCTATCCCGAGGCCGCGGCCCTCTTGAACGAGAGCGCGGTGGGCGCGCCGAGCGCCGCCCAGGTCCGAACGCTCGCCGACATCCTGAAGAAAACCCGCCGTCACGAGGAGCTCTCCTTCCCGGAAAACGATCCCCAGAGCGTCGTGCCGCGGTTCCAGATCGCCCTCTTCACCACGAGCGTGAAGGAGCGGCCTTCGCTCATCGCGCTGTTCGCGCGAGCCATCATCGCCGCGTTCGCGGCCGAGAAAGGCCCGCACCGCGATCCCGTCGAGGACCTCTACCGCGTCGCCACGGCGACGGCGCGCCGCTCGAGCGTGCCCCTCGCCATGGCGCTCGACACCGGCCTCGCCGCGATCCGCCAGACCCTGGACGGAGACGACGCCGTGGGCTACCGGGCGCGCCTCGTCGGCGCGCCCGGCTACGGCCAGAACGAGGAGATCTACTTTCTCGTCCGCGAGGACGGGAAGTGGAAGATCCTGGCGACCGGCTCGTCCGCCGGCCTTCTCGGCGTCGAGGCGCTCGACCGGGCCGAGAGGGACGACCTTGCCGGCGCGCGCCGGTGGCTCGACTGGGCGCGCGAGCAGCTGCCGCCCCCGGGCGGCGACGACCCTCTCGCCGGCTCTCCGTTCTCGCGGATGTGGACCAAGGGCGCCGCCGGCGACAAGGAGAAAATCCGGCTCGCCGCCGCCGTGCTCATGGCCGGCCACGCCGAGGCCGACCGCGCCCTGCCCATCCTCGAAGCGGGGAAAGCCGCGGCGCCGGAGGCCGACCGCGACGCGATCGACATGGCCCTCGCGCGGGTCTTCCTCGCGCGCCGCGACTGGGCGAAGCTCTACCCGCCGGCCTCGCGGCTGCTCGCGTCGAAGCCCGACTCCGAGTCGGCGTTCGAGCTGTTTGAGCTCGCCCTGACGAGGCTCTCGCGCAGCGCCGAAGCGAAGCAGGCGGCCCTCGAGCGCTTGAAGCGGCTGCCGGACGACCGCCTGGCCCTGCGGGCGCTCTTCACGATCGAGGCCTCCGAGCGGCGCTACAGCGAGGCCGACCGCTACGGGCGGCAGCTCGTCGGGCTGGGCGGGGCCGTCGCGGGGGACCTGAACAACGTCGCATGGAACGCCATCTTCCTCGGGCCGGTCACGGACCAGGTCATCGAGGACGCCCGCCGCGCGGTGGACCTGACGAGGGAAAGCAGCTCGGCCAGCCTCCACACGCTCGCGACTCTCTATGCCGAGGCGGGCAAGACGACGGAAGCCCGCGAGCTTCTCTTCAAGGCCATCGAGGCGCGCGGCAGCGACGAGCCCAACGAGAACGACTGGTACGTGCTCGGGCGGATCGCGGAGGATTACGACGAGCGGCCCGCGGCCTCCGCGGCTTACCACCGCGTCACGAAGCCGGAGGACGCGGCAGAGATCGGCCAGTCGACCTGGCTGCTCGCGCAGAAGCGCCTCGCGGGGCTCGGCGAGAACAAGGGCGTAAAGGCTCGCTGAAGCGCCGGCGCCGCGGATCTGGCGGCCAGGCGCGGCATGGTGTAGAAGAGCGGCGGAGGTTCTCTCCTTGGTCACCACGGTCGGCCTCTTCGGCTTCGGGCGCATCGGCCGCAATCTCTTTCGCATCCTCTACAACCGCGACGACGTCCGCGTCGCCGCGGTGAGCGACCTTGCCGAGCCGGCCGGGATCGAGTACCTCCTGAAGTTCGACACGATCCTCGGGCGCTTCCCCGACGAAGTCAGCGTCCGCGAAGGGCACATCTACGTGGCGGGCCGGCAGATCCCCGTCTTCTCGGGCAAGGACCAGCCGCCGGTGCCCGATTGGAAAGCGCTCGGAGTGGACGTGGTCTTCGAGGCCACCAACATCGGGCGCACGCGCGCGGAAGCCGAGAGACACCTGGCGGCCGGCGCCCGGCGGGTCGTCCTCATGGCGCCGCCGGCCGAGAAGCCCGACGCGACGATCGTCCTGGGCGTCAACGACGCCGAGCTCAAGGCGTCGCACCGCATCGTCTCGAACGGCTCCTCGACGGTCCACTGCGTGACGCCCGTCGTCCGGATCCTGCACGACGCCTTCGGCATCGAGCGGGCGATCTTCACCACGGTCCACTCCTACACGAGCGCGCACCGCCTGGCGGACGTGCCGACGGAGGACAAGCGGCGGGGGCGGGCAGCGGCCGAGAACATCATTCCGCAGGAGTCCCGCTCGCCCGCCATGGTCACGCAGCTCGTGCCCGAGCTCGACGGCCGGGTGACCGGCTACGCGATGAACGTCCCGGTCCGCAACGGCTCGGTCGTGGACCTCGTGTGCTGGTTCCAGAAGCCGGTGACGCCCCTGGCCATCAACGAGGTCGTGCGCACCGCGGCCGCGACGGCCCGCTGGAAGAGCGTCCTCGCCTTCGAGAGCGAGCCCATCGTTTCCTCCGACGTCGCGCAGTCCCGCTACTCGGGCGTGTTCGACTCGCTGGCCACCATGACGCTCGGCGACCGCGTCGGCAAGACGCTGACCTGGTACGACTCGGGCTACGGCTACGCGTACCGTGCCGTCGAGCTCGTCGAGCGATTCGCGTCCCTGGAGGCCCGGCGATGACCACGCGCGTCGGGATCAACGGCTTCGGCCGCATCGGACGAAGCGTCTTCCGCATCCTCTCGGATCGCCCGGACGTCGAGGTGGCCGTCATCAACGACCTCTTCGACAACGACCACCTGGCCTACCTGCTGAAGTACGACACGATCATGCGCGTCTTCCCGAAGGACGTGACGACCGACGCTCAGAGCATGACCGTCGCCGGGCGACGGATCCTCATGACCGCCGAGAAGGACCCGGCCAGGATCCCGTGGGGATCGAGCGGGGCCGACATCGTTATCGAGGCCACCGGACGGCTCCTGACGCGCGAGGCCCTGGAGAAGCACCTGGCGGGCGGAGCGAAAAAAGTCATCCTGACCGTGCCGCCGAAGGACGACATCGACGCCATGATCGTCATGGGCGTCAACGACGGCGTCCTGTCTCCGTCGCATCGGCTCGTTTCGAACGCGTCCTGCACGACCAACTGCCTCGCGCCGGTCGCCAGGATCCTGGACGAGGCGTTCGGCATCGAGGAAGGCTTCATGACGACGGTCCACGCCTACACCAACGACCAGCGCCTGGCCGACGTGCCCCACAAGGACCTGCGCCGGAGCCGCTCGGCGGTCGAGAACATCATCCCCACGACGACCGGGGCGGCACGCGCGGTCGGGAAGGTGCTGCCCCAGCTCAAGGGCAAGCTCGACGGCATGGCCATGCGGGTGCCCGTGCCCGACGGCTCGATCGTGGACCTGTCCTGCCGGCTCCGGAAGCGCCCGTCGACGGCCGAGGTCAACGCGGCGGTGCGCGCGGCGGCCGCGGGGCCGATGAAAGGCATCGTGGAGTACAGCGAAGTGCCGCTCGTCTCCTCCGACATCATCGGCAACCCGCACTCCTCGATCTTCGACGCCCTCTCCACGGCCGCGGCGGGCGACGGCTATGTCAAGGTGGTTTCCTGGTACGACAACGAGTGGGGCTACTCGAACCGCGTCGTGGACCTCATGGACCGCCTCGCCGCGCTCGGGTAGCCCCCGGAAAGCAGCCGCGGGATGCCGCGGCGGATCCGTCGGCCCTCACGGCGCCACGATGGCGCGTCCGTTCAGCATCCGGTCGTGCCCGCTGCCGCAGGCCGACATCGTGCACGCGAAGCCGTGCGTTCCGATCTGCGCGGCCGTCGGCGTGAAGTTGCAGACCGCCGTGGCGGCGAGGCTCGCCCCCGGGCAGCCGAAGGCCGCGATTCCCGAGAACGTGTGGCTGCCGTTGGCCCGGCTGATGCGCAGCTGGTACGGCTGTCCGACGTGGAACGTGAACGCGTCGCCGCCTCCGTCGAAGTCCCACTGGAAGTTCGACGCCACGAGATTGACGGTGACGACCGACGGCGGCGTCGGCGTGGGAGTCGGTGTCGGCGCAGGCGGGGTCGGCGTGGCGCTCGGAGTGGGGACCGCGGCGTGGAAGCCCGACGTGTCGAAGCCCCCCGCCGAGTTGCCGGCGTCCTTGTGGTACGTCTTGACGATCCCCGTCGCGACTTCCGTCACGGTGAGGTCGTAGACCAGGTCCGTCAGGTGCCCGTAGAAGACCCAGAACTCCCCGTTGATCGGGGTTCCATCCAGGATCTTGACGAAGACCTCGGGGTTATCCGGGTTCTGCGTCAGCGCCGGCAGCGAGAAGAAGCCGAACAGGTCGCTCTGCGGGATGGCCTGGCCCGGCCCCGTCCGGCCGGTCCGCTGGTCCGTCGCCGTCAACCTGACCGTGAACGGGTGGTTGCCCCTGTTGTTCAACTGCAAGGTGTCTTCGGTGGTCACGACGACTTGCTGAACGACCCGGCTCGACCCGCTGCCCCCCACGGTCAGCGTGACCTGGAACACGCCCGGCCCGCCGAACACGTGAGTCGGGTTGCGGTCCGTGGACGTCTGGCCGTCGCCGAAGTCCCAGGACCACGACGTCGGTCCGCCGGTCGAAGAGTCGTTGAACTGCACGACCTGACCCACGACCGCGCTGCCATCCGGCTTGGAGACGAAGTTCGCCGACGGCGCCGCCTGACTCGCCGTGATTCCGACTGCAAGGAGCGAGACGAGCATGATCGAGAGACCCTTGGAAACGCCGCGTGAGCCTCGCATAGGTGCCTCCGCGTCGAAGAACGACGCGGCGATGCGGTGGGATTCCGTCGCGACCGAAAACTCATTCGACTCTTAGGAAAGAACCTCAAGGGCGCCTAAAGGGCCTGAAACGAGAATGAAGCGAACGCGTACTTCGTTGGTGTCTGTCTGCACACCTGGTAAGGGGAGGTCGACATGACGCGGTCGCAATTTTTTCGGCTCATCGCGTGGAGCGCCGCAGCGGGAGCATGGAGCTCACGTGGCGTCGCTTCGCCCAAGGCGGGCTCGCGGTTTTCGGCCGTCGCCTTCGACGGGTTTCCGATCTTCGACCCGCGGCCCGTGGCGAAAGTTGCGGAGGAGCTCTATCCGGGCCGCGGAGGTGACCTCGTCGCTGCCTGGCGGACGAGACAGTTCGAGTACCAGTGGCTGCGAGCTCTCGGCGGGCAGTACGCGGACTTCTGGGCCACGACGGCCGATGGCCTTGACTTCGCGGCGAGGCAGCTGCGGCTCGACCTCACTCCGCAAGCGCGCGATCGTCTGATGAGTCTCTTCGCTGCTCTCCCGATCTGGCCGGATGTCAAACCCGCGCTCGGAGCTCTCAAGCAAGCAGGCCTCCGGCTGGCGATCCTGTCGAACATGACACCGAAGATGCTGGACGGCGGAATCCGGGCGGCGGGCCTCACGGGCGCCTTCGAGCACATCTTGAGCACCGACCGGCTGAAGACCTACAAGCCCGATCCTCGAGCGTACGAGATGGGTACCCAGGCCCTCGGACTTCCTCGCGAGGAGATCCTTTTCGCGGCGTTCGCGGGCTGGGACGCGGCCGGCGCCAGGTGGTTCGGTTATCCCACGTTCTGGGTGAACCGTCTCGGGCAGCCGGAGGACGCTCTTGGCGCCTCGCCGGATGGCTCCGGTGCAGGCCTCAGCGAGCTCGTCGAATTTGTCGCGCGAAGGAATCAGGCCGGCCATGTCGAGCCCTGACGCAACGGCGCCTTTTGCTGTCGCCGCGATCTCGGGAAGCCTCCGTGCCGGATCGTCCAACGCCGCGCTTCTGCGGGCGGCAGCCCGCCTGGCTCCCGACGGCATGCGCGTCATCCTCGAGGAAGACCTCGGGAGGCTTCCCCACTTTAATCCCGACCTGGATGCGGAGCGGGCCATCGCCCCTGCCCCGGTGGAGGCATTCCGCGCCCTGCTCGGGAACGCCGACGCCGTGCTCATTGGCACACCGGAGTACGCGCACGGAGTTCCCGGCGCTCTGAAGAATGCGCTCGACTGGATCGTCTCGAGCGGGGAGCTCCGCGGCAAGCCCGTCGGCTTGATCGTGGCCTCACCGAGCGGCGGAGTCTGGGTGCGGTCGTCGCTGACCCGCACGCTCGAGGTGATGGAGGCGCGGATCGTGCCGGACGCCTCCCTGACCATGCGAAACGCCCGCCAGGCGTTCGACGGACAGGAAGGGGCGCTCGTTCCCGTCTTCGAGCGGGAGTTGAGAAGGATCCTGGCGGCTCTGGCGGCGGCCGCAAGCCCCCACGAGACCGCGGCCGGGAAGACGGCGATCGGGGAGGCGAGAACCGCCGCGGGCGGCTCGAGCCGCTCGCCCCTTCGGCTGAACCTCACGGACCGAATCGACCCGCCCGTCTCACGCGGAACTCGAACCTGAGCGAGGGTTCGGTCGGCCGTGGGATGCAGCGGCCGCCGGCGTCGGCCGTATAATTCCGGCAATCCTGATTTCCCGGAGGGCGAGGGGGCTTGGGTTTCGCTGCAGACAATCGCGTAGCGCTGCGTCTCCGCCGGACGGCTCTGGAGGCGCTCGCCCTGACCCTTGCCGCCGCGACTCTCGTGGATGCTCAGCCATCCGGCGACCGTCCCGCTGTTGGGCGGACGGCCGTGGCCTCGAGCATCACCGAGTTCCCGCTTCCCAATGGGACCTCGCGTCCCTTTTCGATCACGGTGGGCCCGGATGGGAACCTCTGGTTCACGGAGGGCGTCCAGGGAGAGCAGGGACCCGGCCCCGGCTCGATCGGAACGATGACGCCGTCCGGAGCCTTCCAGACCTTTTCGCTCGACACGCCCGATGCGCCCATCACCATCACGAGCGGGCCCGACGGGAACCTCTGGTTCACCGTCCAGTCGGGTCCAACCGGCGCCGGCGACAAGATCGGAAAGATCACGCCGTCGGGAGCGAGAAGCTTCATCCCGGTTCCCGGCAAACGCCCCTGGGGGATCACGAAGGGCTTCCCCTTCGAGCCGGTGCCGAGAGTCTGGTTCACGGAAACGAGCACACCCGGCTCGATCGCCCGGATCAACACTCTCCTCTCCGACAAGGTGCAGGAGTTTGCGATTCCCACGATCGGTTGCGGCCTCGGACGCTCACCTGCAGGGATCACCGCGGGACCGATCGGGGCGCTCTGGTACGCCGACCAGGGTCAAGTCGGCGCGGTGTCGACGCTCGGCGACTTCGAGGGGCTCTTTCCCCTGCCTGCCGGCTGCGACAGGCAGGCAGACCAGATCGTCACGGGCCCGGATCAAGCCTCCGGCGCCTTCGATCACAACGTCTGGTTCACCGAGTACGACTCCGACAGGATCGGGCGGATCACTCCGGGGTCGCCCGACATCACCGAGTTCCCCGTCGGCGCGGGCCCTTACGGCATTCGCGCCGGGCCGGACGGCAACCTCTGGTTCACCGAGGCGAAGGCCAACAAGATCGCGCGGATCACGCCGGACGGCGCGCTCAGGGAGTTCACGATCCCGACGCCCGACAGCTTCCCCGCCGACCTGGTCTTCGACGCCGACGGCACTCTGTGGTTCACCGAGAACGCGGGCAACAAGATCGGACGGCTCGTCCTGCCCCCCCAGCTCTCCCTGCAGAACGACCAGTTCAAAGTGGACGTGACGTGGGCCGCGCCGCCGCAGGGGACGAGCGGGGTCGGCACGCCGGTGCCCGTCGCGTCCGACACGGGAGCGTTCTGGTTCTTCTCGCCGGACAACCTGGAGCTGATGATCAAGGTTCTCGGGCCGGTCAATGGCTCCTGGTGGGTCTTCTTCGGATCGCTCACCAACGTCGAGTTCGATCTGACCGTGACCCAGGTCTCGACCGGGGCTGTCAGGACGTACCACAACCCCTACGGCACGCAGGCGAGCGTTGCGGATACCTCGGCCTTCGCGAGCTCCTCGCCGCCCCCCGGGAACGTGTCGTCTTCCATCCGAGAGGTTCAGGGCGCCGTCGCCGGATTCGATCCGCTCGATCTCGTCCAAGCCGAGCTCGCGCCGTCACGGGCTCCCCGGGACGAAGCGGTGCGGGCCGCCTGCACGCCCGACGCAGCCTCTCTCTGCCTGAGGGACTCCCGCTTCCGCGTCCAGGTCGCCTGGGACGCCCCGGATCAGGGCACGAGCGGGGTTGGAACCGCCGTTCCCTTGACCGGCGACACCGGAAGCTTCTGGTTCTTCTCATCCAACAACCTGGAGCTCGTCCTCAAGGTGCTCGACGGCCGCGCCGCCAACGGCCACTTCTGGGTCTTCTACGGCGCGCTCTCCGATGTCGAATACACGATCACCGTCACCGATACGCAGACCGGGGCCGTCCAGACGTATCACAACCCGAACCACACGCTGGCGAGCTTCTCCGACACGAGCGCGTTCTAGGACTTGCCGTAGAGGCCGTTGGCGGAAACGCGGCGGCCGACCTCGACCTTCGGGCGGGCGGTGCGCGTCGGGGCAAGAGGCGTGAGGCCGAACCGCGCCATCTCGCGGTCCAGAGCAGCCGCGTCCACGAGGACGTGGCGGTCGCCGCTCTCGAAGCCGACGTAGACGTCGGGCTCGCCTTCGACGGCGCGGGTTCCCTGCCCCGTCAGATCGGTCTCGGGCGTGAAGACGGACACGAGCAGCCTGCCGCCCGGAGCGAGCACGCGCGCCGTCTCGGCGAGCGCGCGGTCCCACTCGGCGCGGCTCTGCGCACAGTGGTAGATGCCGAGGGCGACGACGAGAGGGAAGCTCGCGTCGGCCGCGAAGGCCAGGCTGTCCATGCGGCCGACGCGCACGCGGCGCTGTGCCTCGGAGACACCGAGAATCGGCGCCAGACGCTCCCGCGTCTTCGCCGCCATGGCCGGCGAGGCGTCGAGGGCCTCGATGTCGAAACCCTTCTGCGCGAGCAGCACGGCGTTGCGACCTGCCGCGCAGCCGAGGTCGAGGACACGCGTCTTCGAGGGCTCGGGATAGTCGCGGAGGAGCTCGGCCAGGCGCACGTCCGGTTCCCGAGCCGCGAAGCGCTCGACGTTTTCCGGCGAGTCCCAGAAGGAAGTGGCCACCGGGGTTACGGGATGAGCAGGACCTTGCCGGTCGTCCGGCGGCCTTCGAGGGCGCGATGGGCGTCGGCCGCCTTCTCGAGAGGGAACTCGGCCCCCACGTGGACGCGGAGCTTCCCGGCGGCGATCCAGGAGAAGAGATCGCCGGCGCGAGCCTCGAGCTCCCCGCGCGTGGCGATGTAGTTGACGAGCGTGGGCCTCGTCAGGAAGAGCGATCCCTTCTGCGAGAGGGTGAGCGGCTCGATCGCCGGAACGGGCCCGCTCGCGTTGCCGAAGGTGACCATCATCCCGCGCGGGGCGAGGCAGTTGAGGGACTTCTCGAAGACCGACCTGCCGACGCCGTCGTAAACGACCTGGACGCCCCTGCCCGCCGTGAAGCGCTTGACCTCGGCCTCGAAGTCCTGCGCCGAGTAGTCGATCGCCTCGTCGGCGCCGGCCCCTCGGGCCAGCGCGACCTTCTCCGGGGAGCCGGCCGTGGCGAGGACCCTCGCGCCGCGCATCTTCGCGATCTGGCACAGGAGCTGGCCGACACCGCCGGCCGCGGCGTGCACGAGGCAGGCGTCGCCCGTCTTCAGAGGATAGGTCGACGTCGCGAGGTAATGGGCCGTCATGCCCTGCAGCATCACCGCGGCGCCGTCGCGAGAGGAGACGCCGGAGGGCAGCTTCACGAGCTTTGCAGCCGGCAGGGCCGCCTTCGCCGCATACGCTCCCGGCGCGCTCGCCCAGGCCACGCGGTCGCCGGGCCGGACGAGCGTCACGTCCGAGGCCGCGGCTTCGACCGTGCCGGCGCCTTCCTGCCCCAGCGTGTACGGCAGCGGCACCTTGTAGAGGCCGGTCCGGTGATAGACGTCGATGAAGTTGACGCCCGCGGCCTCGACCCGGACGACGGCCTCACCCGGCTTCGGCGAGGGCTCGGGCACGTCCTCGTAGCGCAGCGCCTCGGGGCCTCCGACCTCGTGCACGCGGATGGCGTTCATGCCCTCTTCCTCCGGAATCGAATTATCTTCCGGCTTCTGTTAGTTTCGCGTCGTGCCTGCCACTGCCGCCTCTCCCGCCGTGGACCTGCCGAGCCTCGTGCCGCTCCTGGGCCTGCTCTTCGGGTCGGCCGTGGCATCGGGCCTGCGCCTCTATGCGACCGTCGCGGTGCTCGGGTTCCTCGGGCGCGCGGGTGTCGTCGCGCTTCCGGCCGGCTGGAAGGCGCTCGAGAATCCGTGGGTCATCGGCGTCGCCGCGGCGCTGTACCTCGTGGAGTTCCTCGCGGACAAGGTGCCCCTCGTGGACTCGGCGTGGGACGCGGTGCACACGTTCGTGCGCGCCCCGGCCGCCGCTCTCCTCGCGTTTGCCGCGACGGCCGGCGTGCCCGAGGCCTGGCGGATCGCTGCCGCCCTGCTGTGCGGGGGCGTGGCGCTCTCGGCGCACGGCCTGAAGGCGAGCGCCCGCGCAGCGATCAACACGAGCCCCGAGCCCGTCACGAACTGGGCGGCCTCGTTCGCCGAGGAAGGGCTCGTGGCGGTGGTGCTCTGGGCGGCGCTCGCTCACCCGGTCGCCGCGCTCGCCGCCGCCGCCGTCGTCGCCGCCTCCGGCCTCCTGCTGGCCGTGTGGATGGCCCGCATGTTCAAGCGCCTCTTCGGCGCCCGGCCCGCCGCCGCGCCCGCCCCCTAGCGGGGATCCGCAGGCGGATCGGCCGTCCTGGGCCGGAAGGCTTCGCAGGAGAGGACCGGCTGCGGCGGGTACTTCCTGAAGACGGGACAGAAGATGTAGAGGGCCTTCGCCGTCTTCACGTACTTCGCGGGCGCCGCGCACTGGTGACAGAGGCTGTCCGGGAAGGGAAGCGCCTCGTCCGGCGGCTCGACCACGGATCGATTCTACGGGACGCCTATCATGGGCACGTGACCGCGAAGCTCGTGCTCGTTCCGCTGGGCGTCGCCCTTCTGGTCCTGCTGCTCCTGACACTCTGGATGGTGTCGCGCCAGGAGAGCCTCGTCTTCTTCCCCGACCGGAACCTGCGCCTGACGCCCGCGATGCTGGGGCTCGATGCCGACGTCCTCGCGCTGCCCGCGGGCGGGGGTGCCGTGCTCCACGGCTGGTGGATCCGCGGCGGCGGCCGGGCCGTGATCGTGTTCTTTCACGGCAACGCGGGCAACGCCGGCGACCGCCTCGATCGCGCCAGGCTCCTCGTCGCGGCGCTCCACGTGGACGTGGTGCTCGCCGACTATCGGGGCTACGGCAAGAGCAGCGGCGCGCCCGGCGAAGAGGGCCTCTACGCCGACGGCCTGGCCATGGTCGCCGAGGCCGTACGACGCGGCACCCCTCCCGAACGCATCGTCCT
>Ga0335082_10004950_pt1 | contig 14551 bp, 14 predicted proteins | sample Lox_Sample_41_FD_206718 | JGI IMG/M metagenome (GOLD analysis project Ga0335082, IMG submission 206718) | Soil microbial communities from Loxahatchee National Wildlife Refuge, Florida, United States - Lox_Sample_4.1 | ecosystem: Environmental > Terrestrial > Soil > Wetlands | place: USA...
AACAATATGCAATGCCATTATGATCATATCAACAACCTTGATTCCGATGAACGGCACGATCAAGCCGCCAACGCCGTAAATCAGGGCGTTATTTCGTAAGACCACCGACGCGCCGAGGGGGCGGTATTTCACGCCGCGAAGCGCCAGGGGGACCAGGAAGATAATAATCAGTGCGTTAAAGATAACGGCAGACAATACGGCGCTTTGCGGTGTGGCCAGGCCCATGATATTGAGCGCTCCAAGCGCCGGATAGATGGAAATGAACGCAGCAGGCAGAATGGCGAAATATTTCGCCACGTCGTTCGCGATGCTGAAGGTCGTGAGCGTGCCGCGGGTCATCAAGAGCTGCTTGCCTATCTCGACGATCTGAATGAGCTTGGTGGGGTTCGAATCCAGATCCACCAGGTTGCCTGCTTCCTTCGCTGCCTGGGTCCCGGTATGCATGGCAACAGCAACGTCGGCCTGGGCGAGCGCCGGCGCATCGTTCGTTCCGTCTCCGGTCATGGCAACAAGCCTGCCGCCTTTCTGTTGCTCACGGATGAGCTTAAGCTTTGCTTCGGGTGTCGCCTCGGCCAGAAAATCGTCCACCCCTGCCTCGGCAGCGACCGCTGCCGCAGTAAGCGGGTTGTCACCGGTGATCATGACCGTTTTGATCCCCATCTTGCGCATCTCGGCGAATCGTTCCTTGATCCCTCCCTTGACAATATCATTCAGCCGGATGACGCCAAGCACCTTGGCCTTGTCAGCCACAACGAGCGGCGTGGCCCCCTGTTTTGCGATATCATCAACGATTGATCGGACTTCGGGAGGAAAGGTGCCTCCCTGCTTTTGGACGAACTTTTCAACGGCATCTGCCGCGCCTTTGCGCACCTCCCGACTGTCGAGATTCACACCGCTCATGCGCGTCTGTGCAGTGAACGGCACGAACGTTGCTCCGATATTCTGGATGTCCCGCGCCCGGAGCCCGTATTTCTCCTTCGCTAGCACCACAATGCTCCGGCCTTCGGGAGTTTCATCAGCAAGCGAGGCAAGCTGTGCTGCGTCGGCAAGTGCTCCTACATGCACTCCCGGAGCAGGGATAAATTCCGTAGCCTGACGGTTTCCGAGAGTGATGGTGCCGGTTTTATCGAGCAGCAGCACGTCAACGTCTCCGGCCGCTTCCACGGCCCTTCCAGACGTGGCAATCACATTTGCCTGGATCATCCGGTCCATGCCGGCAATGCCGATGGCCGAGAGCAAGCCTCCGATCGTAGTCGGGATGAGGCAGACCAAGAGCGCGACGAGCACGGTAATGGTGATCGGCGTGCCCTGGCCCGCCGCTTTGACACTGAACAGGGAGTAGGGAAGCAGGGTCACGGTCACGAGCAAAAAAATGATCGTCATGCCCGCGAGCAGAATATCGAGGGCAATCTCATTCGGCGTCTTCTGGCGCTTCGCGCCTTCCACCATGCTGATCATCCGGTCAAGAAAAGTCTCTCCCGGACTTGTCGTAATACGCACAACAAGCCAGTCGGACAGGACCGTGGTGCCGCCCGTGACAGCGCTCCTGTCTCCGCCGCTTTCACGGATCACGGGTGCGCTTTCGCCGGTCACGGCGCTTTCATTGACTGAGGCTACGCCCTCGATTATTTCCCCATCCATGGGGATGATGTCGCCTGCCTCCACGAGCACCACATCCCCTTTCTTGAGTTGTGACGAGACGATCTTCGTGACCTCCGCATCCGGTTTCGGCTTCGCCAAGCGTTTGGCCATCACGTCACGCCGTGTTTTGCGAAGGGACTCGGCCTGTGCCTTGCCCCGGCCTTCGGCCATGGACTCGGCGAAATTGGCGAAGAGCACCGTTATCCAGAGCCAGATGGATATCTGTAGAATAAAAGAAGGTGACGCCTCGCCTTTTCCCGAGAATGCTGCATGAATGAACAGGAGTGTCGTCAAAATACTGCCGACTTCCACGACAAACATGACCGGGTTCTTGATCTGGTGAACTGGATTCAATTTTCTGATCGAATCCCATAATGCTTTTTTTACGATCGTTGGTTCAAAGAGCGATCGTTTTTTCGTTTTTGTGCTCATGATTTTCTCCTCATTTCGTAATCAACAGAAAAGTTTTTCACCACAGAAGTCACAGAGTACAGCTTTTTGGTCGTTGATAATAAAATCCGCATCCTTTCCTCGATGTCCACAGTGGTAAAAAAGCTTTTATTTTGCGGCCATCAACTGTTCAGCAAATGGCCCCAGGGCCCAGGCCGGCATGAACGTCAACGCTCCAACGATCACGATGACCCCGATCAAAAGCGCCACGAACAAGGGCGTATGGGTCGGCAGCGTTCCCAAGCCGGCAGGCACCTGCTTCTTCTTCGCGAGCGAACCGGCAATGGCAAGCACCGGAATGATCACCCAGAACCGGCCAATAAACATGGTCAATCCAAGAGCAGTGTTATAGAAGACTGTGTTGGCGGAGAGGCCCGCAAAGGCGCTGCCATTGTTGTTCGCTGCGGACGAAAAAGCATAAAGGATCTCTGAGAATCCGTGCGGCCCGGGGTTCGCTACTCCCGCTGCTCCTGCTGTAGTCGCAACGCCGACAGCTGTGCCGATCTTGACCAGTGCATTCACGACCAGTACCGAGACCGAGGCCATCTTCATCTCGAACATCTCGATCTTCTTGCCTAGATACTCAGGCGTGCGTCCGACCATGAGGCCGGCTATGAAAACCGTAATAATGGCCATGACCAGCATGCCGTACAGACCGGAGCCCACACCTCCGAAGATCACCTCTCCAAACTGCATCAGGACCAACGGGTAGAGGCCGCCCATAGGCGTGTAGGAATCGTGCATGGAATTGACCGAACCGTTCGAGGCGGCTGTGGTAGCCGTGGCCCAGATTGCGGAATCAACGATCCCGAAGCGCGCTTCTTTCCCTTCCATATTGCCGCCCGGCTGGAGATTGCTTGCTTGTTGATCAATGCCGATGGATGCGAAGCGGGGATTGCCGCCCTGCTCACTCCAGGTACATAAGGCCATTAGTGTAACAAGGACGAGGACCATGGCGGAAAGCAGCGCCCACCCCTGGCGCTTGTCTCCGACCATCTTGCCGAAGGTGATACAGAAAGCTGCGGGTATTAGAATGAGCGCCAGCATTTCAAAAAAATTGGAGAGTGGGGTCGGGTTTTCTAAGGGATGAGCCGAATTGACGTTGAAGAATCCGCCTCCGTTCGTGCCGAGCTGCTTGATCGCGATCTGCGAAGCAGCAGGACCGAGCGGTATGACCTGCTCTTTCATCTCCGCCTTTTCCGTCACTTGGTTCCCCTTTTCATCCTTGATTGGGTTGCCTTGGGCATCAAGCTTCGGGGTATCGTAGGTGATGGTCTGAGTGAGCGAAACGGTCTTGTATTCGCTGAAGCTTTGCACAACTCCCTGGGAGACCAGGAGCAGCGACCAGATAAGCGCAAGCGGCATCAGGATGTAAAGCGTGGAGCGGGTAAGATCGAACCAGAAGTTGCCGATGGTGTCAGCCGAGTGCCTCTTGAACCCGCGTATCAGGGCAACGAGCACGGCCATACCGGCTGCCGCTGAGACGAAATTCTGAACCGTCAGCCCTGCCATCTGGGTGAGATAGCTCATCGTTGTTTCCCCGCCATACCCCTGCCAGTTGGTGTTCGTGACAAAACTGACGGCCGTGTTAAATGAAGAATCAGGAGAGACTGCCGAGAACTTTTGCGGGTTCAGGGGGAGCCAGCCCTGTAAGCGCTGCAGGAGATAGACTAAAAAAAATCCTGCCGCGCTGAAAAGAAGCACGGCGCTGGCATATTTTTTCCAGCTCATTTCCTCCTCGGGCTTTATGCCGCAAATCCTGTAGAAAAGACGTTCAACAGGGCCGAGCACGCGGTCCAGAGCTGAAGGCTGTCCTTCGTAGACCCGCGCCATGTAGACCCCGATCGGTTTTGCGAGGAGCAGCAAAACGCCAAAAAATAAAACTATTTGCACTATATCGTTGCCAGTCATGACAATGCCTCCGGTTTAAGAAGTGCTATTAAGAGATAGACCAACAGCCCCGTGGCGAGAATGCCGCCAATCCAGTAGAACAGTTCCATTCTTCCCTCCTTCTAGACTCGTTCAACAAGTTTCACTAAAAACCAGCTTGCAACAAAGAGCACAATCGTAATTCCGATAAACATGATGTCCATGAGTCTACCTCCTTTGCATGGGTAAATATAAGCACAATATGCATTAAATTGCTGCTAAGAATGGGGCAAAAAGAATAAAAATTTAATAAAGATGTTTTTTCTTCGCAGAACGCCCAGACCGCAAGCAAATGATCTTTGGCGAAAATGACCACAAAAAAAACGAAGTTGAGTTGTTCATAAAACAGATGGGAGAAATTTGTATTGGAGAGACAGCAACTGGTCGGCGCAACGCAGAATGGATATTAGGTTCTTCTATCTTGCTATTTCAAATTTATGTTATAATTGCAAAAGAGACAATTTTAAACGTCATTTAATTTCGTTCTAAGGAGGGTCGTATGCTCGTAATGGCGGATAATCTGAGCATCAGGAACAAGGCTTACATGGATGCGGTTAAGAAGAAGGACAAGAAGGAGATCGGGGCCATGGCCAAAGAGCTTGCTGCCAAAGGCGCTGAGCTGATCAACATCCAGGTCTCGCTCGACGGCATCGGTGATGAGGACGCCCTGCCCATGGCTACCGAGGCCGTCCAGCAGGCCACCGACCTGCCCCTCTGCCTCGATTCGAGGAACTTGAAGGCACTCAGGAACGCTATTCCGCTCTGCAATGAGCCTCCGATCATTAACTATCTTTCCGCGGACGAGAAGAACCCCGAAGAGTTCTTCTCCCTCGTCAGAGAGACGAAATCGAACCTCATCATACGGGCGCTCAAGGGTACCGTGCCCACTACGCTCGAGGCGAAGCTCATGATCATCGAGGACCTGATCGAGAAAGCGAATGAGGCCGACATTCCGAACGAGCGGATTTTCGCCGACCCGTCAGTGGTGCACATCAGCAAAGGCATGGGGCAGGAGCATCTGCTCAACGCACATGAGTGTATCGTGGTCCTGAACGAGCTTGTCGACCCGCCAATCAATACGGCAGTCTGGATTTCGAACGTGACGACGGGACTCCCAAAGAACCTGAAGCCCACCGTTGCTTCGGCCTACCTTTGCTACCTTGCAGGGGCCGGCCTGCATGCTGCGATGGTGAACGTAAAGGACCCGGAGATCATGAAGGCCGTGTACCTGATAAAATCGTTCCGGGACGAAATAGTCTTCTCTCCGGCAGATCTCGCATAGCAACCTCCCAGAAGCGTATGACGGAAGATGTAAGGCCTTCAACATTTTGTCGGCGGGGCTTCATGCACCGCCGTTCTATTTTTTAATTAGTGCCCTGTGGAATCCTTTTGAAGATCCTGAATGAGTCGCTGGTATTCTTCATAGGGTATCTGTGAATGCCATTTGCCGGAGACCATACCGATTCCGATTACAAGGTAGAAAAGGACAACCAGAATCACGGGATAGAGGGCGGGTCTTATAATACGGATCTTCTTGCCCCATCGGACGGAAAGGTCCAAAGCCCCTTCTGAAGGACACCGGCTGACGCAGGTCATGCAGCCGAAACACTCCTCCGATTTGATTACTTCATTCTTCTCAACCTCGATAAGGGTAGGACAGTGGTTGGTGCATGCATGGCAGTGGATGCATTTCTCTTCGTTCCTCCGAATCTTAAACGGGCTGAACCGGCTCAAGAGACCGAGGAGCGCGCCGTACGGGCAGAGGTACCGGCACCAGAAGTTTTTATAGAGCAGGGACAGCACCGCGAGCGCGACGAGGATCCACAGCGTGAGTGCGGACATATTGGTGAAGAACTTCATCATGCGTACATCCACGATCTTGTAGTAATCGGTGATGAAAAAGAGGAGCATCATGTTCGTCGCCATGGCAACACCGATTAGAAGGATGAAGAGGGACAGGAGAATATACTTAAGCGACCGCAGGATGATGTCGGTGGTCTTCCCGATCTTGAAGTTCTTGCCCAGGATCCTTTCCCCGGCCATCCAGATGTATTGAGAGAGCGTTCCGATGGGGCAGATCCAGCCGCAGAATCCCTTCTTCATCACCAGGGAGACGCCGAGGATGGCGACGAACAAAATAAAACCTGACGGGTGTACCGGCTCGATGATGCCGGTGAAGAGAAAATACTTGAAGGCCATGAGCCCGCCGATGGGAAGAAAGGCGTCCACGGACGGCGGTCGCTGAACGAACGGATGGCCCGGCGCATCAAAGTGCTGGACGAACTGATAGAACCGGTAGCCGATGAACAGGACTATCAGGAGGAACGCGAACTGTACCGCATATCTCAGGGTTCTAATGTATTTCCTCTCAGGGTGCATGCACGTATTATACACTACGGTGACAAGATCAGTATGATATTAATCATATCTCTTCTGCATGTTCGGACTCGGACCAGTAAACGGATCCGCTTATTTAAATCTCTGAGCACCGTTATTATGACAAGGCTTGGTCCGGCGCGGATAGATCGGGCACATTTAATCCGGCTGGATGACCAAGAGCCGTCAGGAAAACCGTAATTGTCCCGCCAGGACCGCACCCGCCTCCTTCAATGCCTTTTTCCCCTTGATCTCCCAAAGGGAAAGCGGCAGGAATGCGACAGGCAGGCTTCCTGCCATCGTCTTGAGTTCGGCGGAATATTGCCCCTGGAGATTCTGGATGGCCCTGATGGAGGCAGGGTCTGCATGTTCAATGACCCTGTTTATGACCATACCATAGATGTGGACCTGGTAATCCGTAAGGGTTTTGATAATTCTTCTGACATGATTGACGACGAGAGCCTCGGGATTGGCAACTATGATGAAGGTTGCCTTATCGTGGATGAATCGTGATATCCGTTCGGACAACGCGACCCACGCATCCATGGTCTCTGAAATGGACCGTTTGCCGATTATGTGTTTACCGATTTTATCCAGTCCCTCGAAGACCCGGGCCCCTGCCTTCAGGTGCTTCCTGATGAACCGCGGCATGTTCAGGAGATTCAAGGTTTCCCCGGCGGGGGCGGTGTCCCAGACCACCCGGTCGTATTTTCCCGTGTCGACCATATCGACGATAAGATCGAGCATGGTTTCTTCGCGGAGGGACGGCGCTGAGCCGATGTACTCTATCAGCTGGTGTTGCGAGTCAGCGTCCAGCGCCTTCATATCGATTAGCTGGGACAGAATATCGTAGAAATCGTGGCTGAACCTCTTTTTCCACCGCTCGACGATCGCCTCCTGGCTGATCTCGATCGCGAAGAGATTATTATCAATGCTTCTGACACAATCCCCAATCGGTTCTTCAAAAATATCGGACAGTGAAGGCGTCATGTCAGACGTAATAATGAGCGATTTCTGCCCGCGGGAAGCGAACCAGGACGCCATGGCAGCGGAACACGTCGTTTTTCCTACACCGCCCTTCCCGCCGAATAGAATGACAGGTTTATCCGTCATATGAATGGGAATCCTTCACAATTCTTCAAGATCAGTCATGCATCACGGGGCCTTCCGCACGAGCTCGATAACCGTGACCTCCGGCGGAGATAGGAACCTGATTGGCGGCCCCCACGTGCCGGAGCCGCGGCTCACATGAAGAATTGCTCCGTTCGAAAGATCGAACCTGCCGGCGTTCAAAGGATACGCAATTGCACTGATATAGGTAAAGGGAAATATCTGTCCCTTGTGAGTATGGCCGGAAAGCTGGAGGTCGAACAGTTTGGGTCCATTCGGGTTTACAACTGGGCGGTGTTTCAGCAGGAGCGTGAATTGATTTTTCGGCAGGCCTGATAGAAGCGCTGTTTCCGGCTCGGGTTTATCAATGTGCATCTGCACGCCCGTAGGATCGTCCACTCCCGCGATGTTGATCACACCGGTATTGACAACTTCACCGCGGAGAATTGTAAATCCTGCCTCCTTCGTGAACGCAATGGCCTGATCGAGCCCAGCGTAGTATTCGTGATTTCCGGTGATAGCGAATTTGCCATACCGCGGCTTTATCTCCTGTAAAAGCTCCCGGAGTCCTGACAGATGATTGATCTGGGCATCGACCAGGTCCCCGGTGGAGATGAAGATATCCGGTTTTGCCGCCTTTACTACATCGAGAATTCCCACAAGCCGGTCGCACCGGACGATCAGACCGAGATGCACATCTGATATCTGAACGATCGTGAGCCGGTCCGTGCCCGCAGGAAGCTTCGTTGTTTCGATCTTGAGCCGCTCGGTGCGGATATTCAGGGCCTCAAAATAACCGTATACGCATATGATCAGGGAAAGGCATATACTTATAAAGAAAGCTGTCTTTGCGGGAATCAGACGCCCGGCAAGCCCAGTGTGCGTCACCCAGCCTGCAATACGAACTACGAGGCTAACGAGTTCAAGGACGATCGAACTGCAGAAAAACAGGAACAGTGCCGCCATCCAGAGATAGGCTATATAGGAAAGGGCCCTGGCTGAAAGCTCGTAGTCATGCCGCTCGAGCAGCCGGATAAAAAAGGGCGCGAGCGTCATGATGACCATGAACACAGCAAGTGCGGCGCCCGTTCCTGGTCCGAACGCGACAGCGCTCCGCGCGCGGAAAAATGCGTAGGCATGCATCCCGCCGTAGACTATAAAGATGGTTAGAAAAAAGATGCTCATCTGCCGAAGCTCACTCCCATGCCCTCGGCCATCCTGACGAGTTCTCCTTCGGGATCAACAAGCCTAAGGTTCGCAATCGCCTCGCCGAGCGGCACCGATTTTATATCAGGCGGCTGGAACGAAACCATCTCACCGAACTTCTTCAGCGCGACCAGTTCCACCGCCGCTACACCATATCTCGTTGCGAGCAGCCGATCATAGGGACAGGGGCTTCCACCGCGCTGGAGGTGCCCGAGCACCGTTACGCGCACGTCGAACCCCGTTCTCATTTCGATCTCCTTGCCCACGATCTCTCCCATGCCACCGAGCCTGAGCGCATACCCGTCGGTCGTCTTTTCGCGCACCGACATCTCGCCGCCGGAGGGCTTGGCGCCCTCGGCTACGATCGCGATGCTCGATTTGCTCCCCGATTTTTTTCTCGCGAGCAGTTTTTCGCTCACCTTGTCCATGGTGAAGGGTATCTCGGGAATCAGAATGACGTCAGCGCCACCCGAGATTCCCGCCTGCAGTGCGATCCAGCCTGCATACCGTCCCATCACCTCGAGCACGATTACCCTCTGGTGGCTCTCCGCCGTGGTATGGAGCTTGTCCAGGGCCTCCGTTGCCGTATCAACGGCGGTTTGGAAGCCGAAGGTCACGTAAGTCGCCATGAGGTCGTTATCAATAGTCTTGGGCACACCGATCACGGGCACCCCCAGCTTGTGCAACCCGTGTCCAATCTTGAGGGAGCCATCACCGCCTATCACAATGAGGGCATCAAGCCCGTGGTCCCTGATGTTTTCTACAACGTTCGAGGAAACGTCACTCACGATCTCCCTGCCGTCAATCTCGGTTTTGTGTGCAAAGGGGTTCCCGCGGTTGGTGGTCCCCAGGATAGTGCCGCCGAGATACAGGATCCCTCTCGTGTTCCAGGGGTTTAGCGGTCGAGTCCTGGTCGGCGGGAGCAGGCCCTCGAAACCGTCAAAGATTCCCACCACCTCCCAGCCATACTTAATCACCGCGGTTTTGACCACGGCCCGTATCACCGCGTTCAGCCCTGGAGCATCACCCCCGCCGGACAGAATACCGATTCGCATGAAAAGCCTCCACTCAATAAAGTGCGATCAAATCATTTCCTCTGCAGGCACTGCGCTCTCTATGGCAGACTATTTTAATCCAAGCAGCCTGGCTCCGCCCGAGGTTGCAATGGCAACTACCCCGGCATGTGCAATGCCGGCTCGCTCAAAATATCCCAGTTCCTCGCCATAGACGCGCCCGTAATCTGTCGCGGGCAGCACACAATCCGTGCCCACGGCAAGCGGAACGCCGAGCGCAGCAGCTCGCCCAATCATGGTGAGATGCACTCTGATCAGGCCATCGATGAAGTCCCTGACATGGTTTGACGCTCCTCCGGGTCCGGACCCCGCCGCACGGACGAGCGCACCCACCGTGGGTGTCCAGAAAATCTCCTGCTGTGCCAGAGCTTCAAGCGCCCGGTTTGTCATGAAAAAACCGTGTTCAATGGAACGGACGCCGGCCTTAGCGCAGGATATAATTGCCGCTTCGCCGTTTGCGTGGGCCATAACGTTCAGTCCTAGTTTGCGTGCTTCGTCGACAATAAGCTGGATCTCCTGGGTCGTAAAACCACCGGCCGTCACATTTCCCGGCTCCTTCAGACTGACGATGCCGGAGGCCATAATTTTTATTATATCAGCTCCTGCGTTCTTGAGATTGAGAATCTCGGTTTTGATTTCTTCTCGTGTCTCAACGGCCACGCCGAAGCGGGCACCGTATCCGCCTTTTTTGTAAAGCGCCCAGCGGGCACTCATAACGGCAGGTTGCTTTCGCAGGAGTCTCGGCCATTCGCGTCCAGATGCGGCGTTCTCGCGAAGACCTGCGTCGCGGGCTGCTACGATGCCTGCCGTGGCGAGTGTCGCAATACCGTCGACGCTTCTAATGTGCACGTGGACATCGATGAGTCCAGTTACTGCTGTTGCAGGTTCTCGTTCCATGGCTCAAGTTTTACGACCGATCACTCCGTTGTCCCGGGAGCTGAAATGGCATCCGTCACCGGTGATGGTATAATCGCGGGCCACCCGCCGGGTAGGCGTCTTCCAGGATCGGTTTGATATCGCCGCTCGGATTAATATGAATGAAGTGACCGCAGCCGCTGACTCACGGATCGCGGCCTTAACTGTCTCACGGGGATGGACGATGGAGGCCATTAGACCCCCCTTCGAAACATGGTACGCCGAATGACTTAATCTTTCACATCGAGCTGGAAGCAGTAAAAAAATCTTTCCAGGATCTCCGCGGCAAGGTCCAGTGCAGTGCATCCAGCTTTGCAGCTTTTAATGATGGGCGAGAAGCTGTCCTTTGCGAGCGCAGCGGGACCGTGAACAGTAAAACGCTCACGCAGCAGCTCTCCCTCAGGCCAGTGCTTCACCCGCCTTGCCTTCTTGTCAAACATAGCTGCCTCTGGGTCAAGAGCGAATTGAGGGAATGAACAGCGTGGTGAAATTATAGAATGGGAAGGGGGTGCTGTCAAACGAAAAAGGCAGCCGGGAACTCCGTGCTGCCCTGTTCGCTTATTCTACTTCCATGATTTACATCCTTACAAATGCGTCTTTCGGAGCATTGCATACCGGGCACGTCCAGTCGTCGGGAAGGTCTTCGAACTTCGTCCCCTCTTTCGCATCATCGTAAATATACCCGCAGATGGTGCATCTCCACATCATCGCCTCCTCAGAAATTAAGTTGTAGCTAAATCACGGCAATCAGCTTTCGGCAAACGTAATACCGAATATCTGATGCCGTTAAGAAATAATCGCAGGCGTTCCAACGATTCTGCTGATCCTGAGTTCAACTACGAGGCACACGTCCCCGGTTGCTCGCCGTTAAACTTCTTATGATATTCAATCGTCTTTTCAGCGAACTGCTTGCCGAACGCAAAGCATTTTTCGTCGTCTTCGAGACTCGGCCGATAGAGGACCTCAACGCCAGGCTCAACCGCTTCAAGCCCCATCCTTTTGAACTCGGCGTAGGCTTCCTTCACCGCGCCACCGCCCCAGCCGAAGCTTCCGAACGCGCCCACGAGCCGGTTCTTGGGCCGGAGCCCCCGGAGGTGCGTTAGAAACTCGGCAACGCTCGGGAACATGATGTTATTGAGCGTCGGTGTTCCTATAAGCATAGCCCGAGATTCCCAGACCCTCTTGATCGCCCTGCTCATGGGGGTAGCACGGAGCTTGATCACTTCCACGTCGACACCCACGGCCTTGATCCCTTCCATGAGGGGGATCGTCATGTGTTCGGTACTGTGCCACATGGTGTCGTAGACGATCACAACTCGAAGGTCTGCCTTGTCGTTCGCCATGTCAAGGTACATTTGGATGATCTTGGCCGGGTTCTTTTTCCAGATGATGCCGTGGTCGGGTGCAATCATGTCGATCTCGATACCGAGCTTATGGATCTCGGCGATCTTTGACTTGACGAGTGCGCCGAAGGGCATCAGGATGTTCGCATAGTAGTCACGCACCGCATGCTCGAGACCGGTCACCGAATACTGGTCGCAATAGTCGTCGTCAAACCGGGCAGACGAAGCGAGGTGCTGGCCGAAGGCGTCCTGGCTGATGAGCAGTCTGTCTTCCTTCACATAGCTCATCATGGAGTCAGGCCAATGAAGCATTGGCGTTTCAAGGAACGTGATCGTCTTCGTACCCATGCTGAGCGTATCCCCGGTTTTAACGATCTTGAAGTTCCATCGGGATGTATCGAAAAAACGGTCGAGGCCTTTCTTTCCGCGTGCGGTGATATAGATCGTGGCCTTCGGGGCAAGCTCCATGATCCGGTCAATGCTCGACATATGATCATTCTCGATGTGGTTGATCACAACGTTCTCGATCTTCGCAGGATCCACAAGGCGCCTGATATTGTCGATTGTATATTCGCAGAAGTCGTGCTTCACCGTATCGATGAGCGTCACTTGCTTGTCGAGAATGAGGTAGTTATTGTAGGATGTGCCGTTCGGCGTGATGTAGCCGTGGAAGTCGCGGACAGCCCAGTCAATCGCCCCGACCCAGTAAATACCCGGCTTAATCTGTACTGCACCCATCGTAGCCTCCGTTAATATTTTTATTGTGACAGCATTGCGGTCCGTAACACGAAATCATACCGAGTCGCCCTTCTTCCTGCAGGCGGAACAGTGTCCATAAAATTGCACGTGATTGCCTGAAATGGAAAATTCCTTCTCAAGACGTTCAGGTATGCCGACGGAAATATCCTCAAAGATATCGATGACTTTTTTGCAGGTACCACAGATCAGATGGTGATGAGGCTCGGTATTCGGGTCATATCGCTTCCGTTCAGGGTCTATGGTGAGTTCCCGCACAGCCCCTGACTGCGCAAGAGCATTCAGCGTGTTGTAGACAGTAGCAAAGGAGAGGGAAAAATATTTCTTTGTCACTGCCTGATACACATCTTCGGCAGAAGGATGCATCATGTTTCCCTCGAGATAGTCGAGGATGGCGAGCCTCTGCGGAGTCCGTTTGAACCCCTTACCGAATCCCTTTTTCAGTGATTGTTTCATTGCTTAATAGTTTAGAATCAATATAATTTAAGATTCACTCTCTGTCAAGAGTTTTTCCTATGCCTCCAGCTGTCATTGGTAGCGGGAGTGGCTGATCCTGACTTCCGCGCATGATGAAAAAAAGGCAGGCCCCTGCGGGACTGCCTTTTCTAGTATTCAGTGCTGCGTCATGATACGTTACTTCTGGCCGTGCTTCTCCGCTACCTGTATCCTTATCATGGCCCTGAGGAGGTCCACTCGAGCCTTCTCATAATCCTTCTGTTCAAGCTTCTCACTGAGGGCTCTTTCTGCCTGCTCTTTAGCGATCCGCTCTTCGGCTAGGTCGATTTCGGTTGCACGGTCCGCACCTTCCGCTAGAATGACGACCCGGTTTGGTCCCACCTCTGCATATCCCCAGTCTACGGCCAGATGATGCCACTCCGTACCCTCGCGGTATGAGAGCATGCCCACCTTGAGTGTGGTTAAAAAGGGCGTATGTCCTGGCAATACACCGAATTCGCCCTCACTGCCGGGAGCGATTACCTCGTCAACCCGCTCGGATCGGACCACCTGGCGGCTCGGTGCAACGATCTCGAGGAGCATTTTTCCTATTTCAGCGACCATTGTTTTCTTCCAATCCTCGCCACTCAATTTTGATGGGTTTGATGAATTCTTCTGTTCTCCCATCGTCATGCTGAACGCTTATCTCTTATAACCAAGCTTCTCAGCCTTCTCAAAGACTTCCTCGATGGGGCCGACCATGTAGAATGCCTGTTCTGGAATATCATCCATCTTTCCGTCAACGAGTTCCTTGAATCCTTTGATAGTCTCTTTGAGCGGCACATATTTACCCGGTGTGCCGGTAAAGGCTTCGGCCACCTGGAAGGGCTGCGACAGAAAGCGCTGGATCTTCCGCGCGCGGGACACGGTGAGCTTGTCTTCGTCCGAGAGTTCGTCCATACCAAGGATCGCGATGATGTCCTGGAGCTCTTTATACCGCTGAAGCACGAGTTGCACCCTTTGCGCAACAGAGTAATGCTCTTCTCCGACGACGTGAGGGTCCATGATACGGGACGTAGAATCGAGCGGGTCCACGGCCGGGTAGATGCCGAGCTCCGCGATCTGACGCGAGAGCACCGTGGTTGCATCAAGGTGCGCGAACGCCGTTGCCGGCGCCGGGTCCGTAAGGTCGTCAGCAGGCACATAAATGGCCTGCACCGAGGTGATGGAGCCCTTCTTCGTGGAGGTAATGCGCTCCTGGAGTGCGCCCATTTCCGTACCGAGGGTGGGCTGGTAACCCACAGCCGACGGCATACG
>Ga0335082_10004952_pt1 | contig 14547 bp, 12 predicted proteins | sample Lox_Sample_41_FD_206718 | JGI IMG/M metagenome (GOLD analysis project Ga0335082, IMG submission 206718) | Soil microbial communities from Loxahatchee National Wildlife Refuge, Florida, United States - Lox_Sample_4.1 | ecosystem: Environmental > Terrestrial > Soil > Wetlands | place: USA...
TTGCTCCTGCGCCGCGCGGCGGACGGTCTGCGCGTCCGCGCTCTTCAAGATGAGCGGCCCGACCTCGTCGTCGATGAGCAGCAGCTCGTAAATCCCGCGGCGCCCCGCGAACCCGGTGTTGCCGCACTTGTCGCAGCCGCGCGCGCGGAAGAACATCGGCCGCGTGCCCGGCTCGAGATCGAGCGGGTCTCGGTCGGGCGTGCCGCGCGGGTAGTAGCGCGTCGTCTCGCGCAGGCGCCGCCGCGTTCGCCACGCGATGCGCTCCGGCGTGAGGCCGAGCTCCTCGAGCTCCGAGTCCTGCGCCGGGTAAGGCTCCTTGCAGCTCGGGCAGAGCACGCGCACGAGCCGCTGCGCGAGGATGCCGATGACCGACGAGCGAATGAGGAACGGCTCCACGCCCATGTCGATCATGCGCGTGATGGCGCCGGCCGCGTCGTTCGTGTGGATCGTGGAGAGCACGAGGTGACCGGTGAGCGACGCGTTGATGCTCACGTCCACGGTCTCCTTGTCGCGGATCTCGCCGACCATGACGACGTCCGGGTCCTGGCGGAGGAACGCGCGCAGCGAGCTCGCGAAGGTGAGCCCGATCTTCGGCTGCACGTGCACCTGGTGGATGCCCGAGATCTCGTACTCGACCGGGTCCTCCGCGGTGAGGATGTTGATGTTCGGATCGTTGATGCGGTTGATGCACGCGTAGAGCGTGGTCGTCTTGCCGGAGCCGGTCGGCCCGGTGACGAGGATGATCCCGTCCGGCCGCCGGATGAGCGTGTCCATGAGCGCGTAGTCGCGCTGCGAGAACCCGAGGTCGGAGAGGTCGAGGAGCACGCTCGACTTGTTGAGGAGGCGCATGACGATGCGCTCGTAGCCGCGCGAGGTCGGGATGGTCGAGACGCGGATGTCGAAGCCCTTGCCGGCGATCTTCTTCGTGATGCGCCCGTCTTGCGGGAGGCGCTTCTCGGCGATGTTGAGCGCGCTCTCGATCTTGATGCGCGAGATGATCGCGTTCATGAAGTTTCGCGGCGCGCGGCGCGCGACGTAGAGCTCGCCGTCGATGCGGTACCGCACGAGGACTTCTTTTTCTTCCGGCTCGATGTGGATGTCGCTCGCGCGCTCCTTCATCGCCTGCAAAAAGAGCGAGTTCACCCAGCGGATGACCGGCGCCTCGTCGTCCGAGTCGAGGATGTCGCCGGCGCCTTCTTCCTCGTGGACCTCGCCGGCCTCGGTCTCGAGCTCGCCGCCGCCCGCCTCGCGCTCGAAGACGCGGTTGATCGCGTCGACGATCTTCTCGGCCGGCGCGACCGTGACCTCGACCGGCTTGCCGAAGAGGAGGCGGAGGTCGTCGAGCGGCGCGGTCTCGAACGGGTCGGCGCAGTACACGAACACCGCCGCGTCGTCCTCCTGGTACGCGACCACGCGGTGGCTCTTCGCGAACGTGATCGGCGTCCGCGCCGCGATGACGGTCGGGATGCGCTCGGGATCGATCGTGTCGACCACGGGGAGCTGCGCCTCGTCCGCGATGGCGCGCGCCACGGCGACCGGCTCGACGAGCTGCTGGTTCACGAGCAAGTCGACGAGGTCGACGCCGCGCTCCTTCTGCACGGCGTAGAGCGGCTCGACGCGCTCGGCGGGCACGAGTCCGCGGCGCACGAGGAGATCTCCGAGGAACCGCTGTTCGCGCATGTCTCCTACTTTACCTCTCGATGCGCTCCACGCGACGCGACGGCTGCTGGACGTTGATGTTCGCCGGCTGACGGATGGGACGCCCGTCCGGCGTCATCGACGGCGTGCCCGCGGCCGGGCCGGTCGGAGCCGGCGCCGTGTTGGTCCCCGCCGTGCCGCCCGAGCTCGAGCGGAGCTGCTCCGGCAGATCGATCGGCTCGGTCGGCTGGTGCCCGATCACGTCCTTCGGCCGGAGGATCTCCTCGAGCCGCTGCTTTTCGTCCACCGCGCGGTACGACGCCTTGATGTCCTCGAGCAGGCCGTTCGTACGCGAGTAGTCCTTCGGCGGCTTGTAGTCGTGGTCCTCGGAGAAGACGAAGTAGCGATCGAGGAACTCCTGCCGCTCCTGCATCTTGCGCTCGAAGATCGTCCGGAGGTCGGCCTGGTCGCGGATGATGTACGGCGTGAGGATGAGCAGCAGGTTGAGCTTCTCGACCGTGTTCGTGGTCTGCCGGAAGAGCACGCCGAGCAGCGGGATGTCGCCGAGCACCGGGATCTTCGTCTCCTGGTGCGCGATGCGGTTTCGCATGAGGCCGCCGATGACGACGGTCTGCTGATCCTTCACGACGAGCTGCGTCTGCGCGGTGCGCTTGGTGATCGGCACGACGCCGAGCTGTCCGATCGCGTCGCCCGCCTCGCTGATCTCCTCTTGCAGCTCGAGGCGGACCTCGTCGGAGTCGTTGAGGTGCGGCGTGATGTCGATCTTCGTGCCGACGTCCTGGCGCGCGGGCGACGCGCCGAAACCGAAGCCGAAGCCGAACCCGCTCGTCGGCGCGCCCGCGCCGCCCGCGCCGCCGCTCGTCGGCAGGCCGCCGATGTTCGTCTGGAGCGGGATGTTCTGGCCGACGTTGATCTCGGCCTTGATGTTGTCGGTCGCGAGGATGTGCGGCGTCGAGAGCACGTCGGTGTCGCCCGCGGTCGTGAGCGCCTGGAGGATGACGCCGAACGCCGGAATCGTCTGGCCGGTGACCGAGAAGCTCTCGGTGCCCGGAATGCCCGGGCCGCGGAGGCCGAGCGCGAGCCCTTGCAGGAGCGAAGGATCGGATCCGAGCGGGCTCACCGTCTCGAGCGGGTTCAAGCCGCCGAAGAAGAGCGACTGCCCGCCGCCGATGCCGAGATCGCTGAGGCCGCCGCCGTGGAAGTTGAGGCCGAGCTGCGTGCTGCGCGTCACCGAGAGGTCCATGATGACCGCCTCGATGAACACCTGACGCCGCGGCTGATCGAGCCGGTCGACGACCGCGCGCAGCGACGCGAAATCGCGCAGCGACGACGTCACGACGATCGAGTTGGTCGCCTTGTCGGCGCTGAGCTTGATCGAGCCCTCGAAGACCTGCGTGTTCGTCTCGCCGCCGGTGTGGCGTCCGCCGGTCCCGCCGCCGCCGCCGCCGCCCCCGCCGCCGCTCCCGCCTTGCAAGAGGTCCTTGAGCGTCTTGGTGAGCTCGAGCGCGTCGGCGTGCTGGAGCGGCAGGACGTGGATCTCGCCCTCGCCCGTCTGCGGCACGTCGAGCCGCTTGATGAACTCGAGGATGCGCATGTACGCGGGCTCGGTCGCGACGATGATGACCGAGTTCGAGCGATCGTCGGCGACGACCTTCGTCACGTGCGTCGCGCCGACGCCCATGCCGACCGCGCCCTTCTCTCCGCCCTTGCCGCCCCCGCCCTTCAGCTCGAAGAGCTCGTTGATGCGCGAGGCGATGTCCGACGCCGACGCGTAGTGAATCGGCTCGATCCACATCTGGTCGCCCGCCGCGCCGACGTCGACCTCTTCGACGATCTGCATCATGCGGCGGATGTTCGAGCCGGTGTCGGTGATGATGAGGAGGTTGCCCGAGCTCGCGACGGTGATGTCGCCGTCCTTCGACTTGAAGTGGCCGAGGATGTTGCCGACCTCGTCCGCCGGCGCGTGCTGCAGCCGGAGGAGCCGCGTGACGTAGCGGTCCTCGGAGGGCGCCGCTTGATCGGTGCCGTACGTCGGCGTCGCCTGCGACGCGATGCCGCCGGTCTCGACGATCTTCAAGAACCGCCCGTGCGGAACGACCGTGAGCCCGTTCGTCTCGAGGATGGAGAGAAACGCCTGGTACGCCTCGGCGACGGTCACCTTCTGCGGCGCGTAAATCGACGCCTTGATGTTGCGTACCTTGCCGCCGAAGATGAACCGCTTGCCCGTGAGCTGCCCGATGACGCGAACGAGCTCGGCGAGGTCCGCGTCTTCGAGCGACAGCGAGACTTTGTAGTTCGGCGACCGCGGCGTGTACTCGACGCCCGACTCGAACTGCGGGAGCCCGCTCGTGTCGCCTTGCGTCTTTCCGCCCGTGCCGGTGCCGGTTCCCGTGCCCGTGCCGGTTCCGGTTCCCGTGCCCGTGCCCGTTCCGGTTCCCGTGCCCGTTCCGGTTCCACCGGTGCCCGTGCCGGTTCCGCCCGTACCCGTCCGCGTCGGCGCGCCACCGGTCGCGCCCGCGGCGTTCGACGCCCCCGCGCCGCCGAGCGGCGGCGCGCGCACCGGTCGCTGGAGCGTCCGCGGCGCCTGCGCATCGGCTCCCGTCGCGATCGCGACGGCGCCAGTCATGACCAGAATCCCGAAGAGCGATCGTCGCATCTCAGTTCCCGCCTCGCGCTCGAGCCGTGGCGCGCGCGCGCGGCGCCGGCGCCTCGTGGCCTTGCTTCGCGCCGTCGCCCGCGACGACGACGCGCTGCTCCTTGGTCGCCGACGGGTTCGCCGGTGGAACCGCGAAGAGCGCGACCGCGCTCAAGATCGCGAGGAACGCCGCGACGGGCACGACGAGGATCGCCGTCGTGCGGAGCGTTTGCCGGAGGAGCGGGGTGTCTTCGGTCATTTGACGTTGTAATCCAGGTTCATGTTGGAGCCCTTGCGGTTGACCGACACCGTCATGTGATCGGCGGTGCGGAGCCGCGCGTACGCTTCGAGCGCCTTCTCGGGGCTCGTCATGTCGAAGCCGTTGATCGATTGCAGGCGGTCGCCGTTTTCCATGCCGAGCACGCCGAGCAGCGTGTCGTTGCGAACGCCGAAGAGGCGGATGCCGACGACCTTGCCGTTCTCCTGCTCGGGCACGATGCGCGCCTGCTTCATCAGCTCGGCCTGGTTCTCGAGGATTTTGTCGACGATGCCGCGGTCGATGTTGAACTCGGTCGCGCTCACGCGCTGGATGCCCTTCTTGATGTCGTCGGGCACCGAGCCTGCGCCGCCGCGTCCGGGCGGGCCCGCGGAGGCCATCGGCGCGGGCGTCGTCGACGGCGCCGCCTCGGGCAAGAAGAGCTGCGCCTGGCAGAGCTGACCGCCGTTGTCGAGCCACACGCGGTCCCAGCCGACGAACTCGACTTTCTTGCCGCTGAAATCGCCGCCGCGCCGGCGGAGCACGCTCTTCGAATCGCCCGGGGCCTGCAGCGCCGCGAACGACCACTCCGGGTCCGACGACGCCGCGATGATGAGCACCTTCACGCCCTCGCACGCCGGCGCGTTCATCGGGTTCGAGAGGTCGAGCGGCTGCCCGCCGCCGAACTCGCCGATCCCGCTCGCGCCGATGAGCGGTCCGGTCTGCGAGTCGAACGCGTTGCGCGAGAGGATCGGGTCCGCGCTCGTGGCCTTCGAGGCCCCGCCGCTCGCGGCGGGGATCGCGCGGCTCGCGACGGGCGGCGCCGCGAGCTGCTTGTCGTCCGCGCCGAGGCTCACCCCGAAGAGGTTCCCGACGCCGCGCGCGCCGAAGAACGACGCGACCGACGTGAGCGCCAAGGTCGGCACCCAGAAGTTTCGTTTGAGGAACTGATCGAGCTGAAAGGCCATGGCTCAGGCGATTTCCGAAGTGTCTTTAGCGAACGACGTGCCAGCCGAAAAGCCTCGTATTTTTGCGGCATTCCCGAGCGGAGATCCGACACCTTGTCTTGCCGCGAGCCTGGGCGGGCCGCGCGCTGCCAAAGTGACAACTCACTCCTCGGCGACCCCGTCGAGCTTCCGGTAGATGGTGCGCGTGGAGATCCCGAGGAGCTGCGCGGCGAGCGTCTTGTCGCCCTTGGTGTGCCGCAGCGTCTCGCGGATGACGCGGAGCTCGAGCTCGTCGAGCGTCGTGCCGACCTCGAAGGAGAGCGAGCCGCGCGCCTCCGGCAGCGCCTTGGCGATCGCGTCGGGCAGGTCTTGCTCGGCGAGCGTGTCGCTGCGCGAGAGCACGACGGCGCGCTCGATCACGTTCTCGAGCTCGCGCACGTTGCCCGGCCACGCGTAGTCGAGCATGCGCTCCATCGCGCCGCGCGTCGGCGTGATGCGCGCCTTGCCGTTCTTGGCGCAGTAGAGGCCGAGGAAGTGATCCGTGAGGAGCGGGATGTCCTCGCGGCGCGCGCGCAGCGGCGGCGCGGTCACGGCGATCACGTTGAGGCGGTAGTAGAGGTCCTCGCGGAAGCGGCCCGCCTGCACCTCGGCGAGCAAGTCGCGGTTCGTCGCGGCGACGACGCGCACGTCGGCGCGCGTCGTGTTGCCGCCGACCGGCTCGTACTCTCCCTCTTGCAGCACGCGGAGGAGCTTCACCTGCACCTGCGGCGAGAGCTCTCCGATTTCGTCGAGGAAGAGCGTGCCGCCCGAGGCCTTCGCGAAGCGCCCGTCGCGCCGCGCGACGGCCCCCGTGAACGCCCCCTTCTCGTGACCGAACAGCTCGCTCTCGAGGATCGTCTCCGGGATGGCGGCGCAGTTCACCGCGACGAACGGCGCCTTCTGGCGCTGGCTCCGCTCGTGGATGTAGCGCGCGAGGAGCTCCTTGCCGGTCCCGCTCTCGCCGAGGACGAGCACCGTCGCCATGCTCGGCGCGGCCTGCGTCGCGACGTCGACGACGCGCCGCCACGCGGGCGAGCTGCCGACGATCTCCCGCGTCGTGAGCAGCTTGAGCTCCTGCCGGAGCGACTTGTTCTCGGCGACGAGCTTCTGCTTCTCGGCGGCCTTGCGCACGCTCTTCACGATCGAGTGTCGCTTGAGCGGCTTCTCGACGAAGTCGTACGCGCCCTCGCGCATCGCGGAGACGGCCGACTCGACCGAGCCGTACGCGGTCATGAGCACGACCTCGACCTCGGGCGCGACCTGCTTCACCGCGCGCAGGAGATCGAGCCCGGTCGTGCCGGGCATCATCAAGTCGGTGAGCACCACGTGGACGCGGTGGGTGCGCACGATCTCGAGCGCTTGCTTCGCGTCGACCGCGGTGAGCACGCGCATGCTCTCGCGCTGGAAGATCTTCTCGAGGGACTCGAGGTTGCCGCGCTCGTCGTCGACGACGAGGACGGTGATGGCGTCGGACGAGCTGTCAAACACGACGGCACCTTGTCACAGCCCGACAACATGTCAAGCAGAATGACGTCTTGGCACTATTTGATGAGCTTGGAGAGGTGCTTGAACGTGGGGCCCTCGGCGCGGCGAAGCCAGTCGAAGACGACGGCTTCGGTCACGGTGCGGACGGCGCCGGCGCGGGCGGCGAGGGCGAGGCCGGCCTGACGGTTTTCTTCGCGGCGCGACGCGACCGCGTCGTCGACGACGTAGGTCGCGTAGCCGCGCGCGGCGAGATCGCGCGCCGACTGGAAGACGCAGACGTGCGCTTCGAGGCCGACGACGACGACGGCGCGCGGGCGCGACGGCGTCTGAATCGCCAGCGCGACGCGCGGGTCGTCGAGGGCGCTGAAGTCGAGCTTCTCGAGCGGCGGCGTCGGGAGCTTCTCGCGGACGGCGGCGACGGTGTGTCCGAGGCCCTTCGGATATTGCTCGGTCGCGACGACGCGCACCCCGAGCTCCGCGGCCGCGGCGAGCAAGATGCGTGCATTGTGCACGAGCCGCTCGAGCGCGTCCTTCGGCATCGCCGCGGCGAGCTTCTCTTGGACGTCCACGACGAGGAGCAGCGAAGAGGAGGGCTCGAGGCGCGCGAGCATCGCGGTCACGATAGCACTCAGAACGGCGAGACGCGGACCGAGCGCGCGAGCGCACGCAGGCCTTCCTTGCTCGGTTCGAAATGCAGCGTGCCGCGCGCCACTTCCGTCCACGTGCCCTTCGGGCCGTCGGCCGCGGCTTTGCCGCGGACCTCAGGCCACGTGCCCTTCGGGCCGTCGGCCGCGGCTTTGCCGCGGACCTCAGGCCACGCCCCTTCTTCGACACCGATCGTGAACGGCAGCTCGACGAGCGTGTGGATGGGCGCGAGCCAGCTGAGGTCCTTTTCGCCGCGCAGGTGGTAGCGGCGGCCGTCCTCGCCGACGAACGCGACGTCGTACGGGATGCGCCGGTCGCCCACCGCGTGGAGGCCGACCGTGCCTTGCACGGGCGCGTCGTCGGCGAGCCCCTCGGCGCGGATGCGACCGGTCACCGACGCGACCGGGAAGCGCAGCTTGCGGACGTGGGCTTCGAGCTGGAGCTGGATCCGGAGCTCCTTCAGCGGCTCGGCGAGGCGGTAGAACGTGCCGCGGAGCGGCTCGACGAACGAAAAGCCGGGCATCAGGGTTTGACGACGAGCCGCTCGACGACGCGCCCTTCGGCCGCGGCGCGCGCGATCTCCTCGACGTCCTCCGGTTTGACGCCGCCATAGACGACGTGATCGGGCTCGACGACGATCGTCACGCCGGTCTCGCACATGTCGAGGCAGCTCGACTTGCACGCGCGGATGCGCTTGTTCGCGCCGAGCTTGCCGAGCGCAATCTTGAGGTCGTCGGCGACCTTCTCCGACCCCTTCGCCGCACACGACCCGCGCGGATCGTCGTCCTTGCGTCGATTGGTACAAACGAACAGGTAGCGTTCTCTTTGAGGCATCGAGAGAGGAGACCTTCAATCTCTCTGGTGTGGAATGTGGACGTCGTGGCTTCGGGCGAAGTCGGTGGCGAGATCGTAGCCTGCGTCGGCGTGGCGGAGGATGCCCATGCCGGGGTCGCTCGTGAGGACGCGCTCGAGGCGTTTGGCGGCTTCCGGGGTTCCGTCGGCGACGACGACCATGCCCGCGTGGAGCGACATGCCGATGCCGACGCCGCCGCCGTGGTGGAAGCTCACCCAGCTCGCGCCGGCCGCGGTGTTCACGAGCGCGTTCAGGATCGGCCAGTCGGCGATCGCGTCCGAGCCGTCCTTCATCGACTCGGTCTCGCGGTTCGGTGAAGCGACCGAGCCGCAGTCGAGGTGGTCGCGGCCGATCACGATGGGCGCCTTGACCTTGCCCGTCCGCACGAGCTCGTTGAACGCGAGCCCGACCTTCGCGCGGTCGCCGTAGCCGAGCCAGCAGATGCGCGACGGGAGGCCCTGGAACTTCACGCGCTCGCGCGCCATGTCGATCCAGCGGCGGAGATCCGGATCGTCGACCGTCGCGAGGACGGTCTCGTCCGTGCGCGCGATGTCCTCGGGGTCGCCCGAGAGCGCGACCCAGCGAAACGGGCCCTTGCCGGTGCAAAAGAGCGGGCGAACGTAGAGCGGGACGAAGCCCTCGATCTCGAACGCGTTCGCTTCGCCGGCGTCGACGGCGCACGCGCGGATGTTGTTGCCGTAGTCGAAGACCTCGGAGCCCGCGCGCTTCATCGCGAGCATCGCGGTCACCTCTTCGGCCATGCTCGCCTTCGCGCGCTCGACGTAGCCTTCGGGATCCTCGGCGCGCAGATCGGCCGCTTCTTGGAGCGTGAGGCCGAGCGGGATGTAGCCGTTCAGCGGATCGTGCGCCGCGGTCTGCTCGGTGACGAGCGCGGGCACGACGCCGCGCGCCACGAGTTCGGGATAAATCTCCGCGGCGTTCGCGCAGAGCGCGAGGCTGATCGGCTTGCCCGCCTTGCGCGCGCCCTCGAGGCGGTCGAGCGCTTCGTCGAGATCGCCGACCTTCGCGTCGACGTAGCGCGTCGCGAGGCGCTTTTCGATGCGCGCGGGATCCACTTCGATCGCGAGACACGACAGGCCGCTCATCGTCGCCGCGAGCGGCTGCGCGCCGCCCATCCCGCCGAGGCCGGCGGTGAGCACCCACGCCGCCTCTTTTCCGGTGCGCTTCGCGTACGCCTTCCGCGCGGCGACGAACGTCTCGTACGTGCCCTGGAGGATGCCTTGCGTGCCGATGTAGATCCACGAGCCCGCGGTCATCTGGCCGAACATCGTGAGGCCCATCGCCTCGAGCCGGCGGAACTCCTCCCACGTCGCCCACTTCGGCACGAGGTTCGAGTTCGCGATGAGCACGCGCGGCGCCATGTCGTGCGTCTTGAACTTGCCGACCGCCTTGCCCGACTGCACGAGCAGCGTCTCGTCGTTCGCGAGATCGCGGAGCTCGCGCACGATGACGTCGAACGCCTCCCACGAGCGCGCCGCTTTGCCGGTGCCTCCGTAGACGACGAGGTCCTCGGGACGCTCGGCGACCTCGGCGTCGAGGTTGTTGTGGAGCATGCGAAGGGCCGCCTCTTGGACCCAGCCTTTGCAGGAGAGCTCCGGGCCGCGCGGCGCGCGAATCGAACGTGCCATGCGCGCCTTCTAGCACTTACTTGAAGTCTTGGACCGCCCAGATCGAGCCGTCCGACGCGGTCGCGAAGCCGCACGAGACCATCGTGTACTGCGTGCTCGACATGTTGATGTAGTGGCCGTGCGTGCTGAAGTCCGCGCCCGGGCCCTCCGCCCACATCGCGGCGAGGCAGCTCGTGATCATCGACGACGGCGGGCCGGGCCAGCCGGGACACTCGTTCTGCGCGTTCTCGGTGCACTGCGCGAAGGCGCCGTGCGCGGTGCCGCTCTGCGAGTCGCTCAGCGCCTGGCCGTCGGCGCACGTCTCCTCGGCGTTCCACCTCTCGTAGGGCGGGAGGCCCAGCGACGCGCGGTAGTCGTTGATGGTGTCGACGCAGAGCTGCTCGGCCGTACCGTCGCCGCCGCCGCCGGCGTCCGTGCCGCTCGAGCTCCCGCTGCACCCGACGATCACGACTCCCACGAACGCGATCGAAGCGATTCTCATCTCATCATCGTACGCTCAACGAAAGGCGACGCCGAGCGTGAACGACATCCCCCACCCGGCCATCGCGTAGACGCGAACGAGCGGGTCGACCTCGAAGCGACCGGGCGCGGCGAGCGTGAACCAGAGCGTGACGCCGACGATCGCCTCTTGTTCGTGGTCCTTCTGCTGCCGGTCGACGAACGCGACGCCGATCGGCACGCTCAAGCGGATCTCCTGCTGGCCGAACGCGATGCCGGCGGGCGCGACGACCGGATCGTTCACGACCCCGGTCTGGACGTAATGCGCTTGGCGCGCCGTCGTCAGGTACAGGTCGACGAGCGGCTCGATGGGCCCGAAGCGCGCGCTCACGTCGACGCCGAGGCGCGCGGCCGGCGCGAAGCCGATGCCGGCCGACGCGGCGGCGCCCGCGGCACCCGAGAGCGCGACGGAGAGCGGCGCGCCGCGACCCTGCTGGACGGCGGCGCAGCGGAGCTCGGCGAGCGCGCCGAAGTCCACGCCGACGACGCCGGTCTCGCAACGCCCGAGGCCGCCGTGGACGTCGAGCCCGAGGTCGGGGACGAAACCGATCGTGGAGCGCCGGTGCACGCCCTCGAGATCGATCACGGTCTGCGGCTCGACGAGCGTGAGCTGCAGGTCGCCCTGGGCCATCACGTGGCCCTTCGGGGCGATTTCAGCGGTCCGCGGGAAGACGAGAGGCTGGCAGGCGCACGCGAGGAGCGCGGGCGCCCAACGTAAGAAAGTCAATCACTCGTGAGACGGGGCGGGCTCACGCCTCATTCACGAGCTCGATGCGCGTGATCTCCGCGGGGGCGGCGACGCGCATCGGCGGACCCCAGTAACCCGTGCCGCGGCTCACGTAGATCGCGGTGCCGTGGTGGTCGTGGAGGCCCGCGACGTGCGGCTGGTCGAGGCGGACGGCGTAGCCCCACGGCCAGATTTGGCCGCCGTGCGTGTGGCCGGAGAGCTGCAGATCCACGCCGTGCTTGCACGCGTCGATCACGGCCTTCGGCTGGTGCGCGAGGAGGACGATGGCGCGCGACTCGTCGCGGCCCTCCATCGCGCGCGGCACGTCTTGGCCGTGGCCGCGGCCGAAGCTCTTCGCGCTCGTGTCGTCGACGCCGGCGAGGTCGAGGCCGTCGCGGAGCGCGACGCGCTCGTTGCGAAGAACGCGGACGCCGAGCGTGCGAAGGTGGCCGATCCACGCGTCGACGCCCGAGTAGTACTCGTGGTTGCCGGTGACGAAGAAGACGCCGTCCTTCGCGCGGAGATCCTTCAGCGGCTCGACGAGCGGTCCGAGCTCGGCGACCGAGCCGTCGACGAGGTCGCCCGTGATCGCGACGAGGTCGGGCGAGAGCGCGTTGATCGTGCGCACGATCTGATCGATGAACGAGCGGCCGATGGTCGGGCCGACGTGGATGTCCGAGATCTGGACGATGGTGTAGCCGGAGAGGCTCTTCGGAAGCTTCGCGATCGGAACGCGCACGGGCTGCACGCCGACGCGGCCGAGCACCGACGCGAGCCCGGCCACGCTCTCGCCGAGGCCGATCACCGCCGCGGCGCCCGCGAGCGCGCGCGCGAGGAGGAGGCGCCGCTCGGGGTCGACGCCGACGACGCGCGCGCCCGCGCGAACGACCTCGAGCGGCACGAGCGTGAGGAAGAGCACGAACATGAGGCCCATCCATCCGTACGCGAGCCACGCGAACGGCGCGGCCGTCGACCGCGGCAAGAGCCGCGACGCGAAGAGGCCGAGCGGGATCGAGGCCGCGAGGAGACCGAGCCCCCACGCGAGCCCGCGCACGACCGGCGCCGGCCACGCGGGATCGCGCGCGAGCCGAATCCAGAGGAAGTAGTGGATGCCCGCGGTGATGGAGAGCACGACCGCGAGGAACACGAGCAGGCGCCAGACGCTCATCGCACGATGTCCGTTGGATGCCACGGCCGCGCGGCCGGCGCATGAAGAAACGTCAAGACGTCGGACGATGCGCGCGGCGCGTGCGGAGGCGCCCCGCGGCGGCGAGGAGGGCGTCGAGGGTCGTGAGCTCGTTTCCGTCGGGCGCCTTGGGGTGCTCGACCTCGTCGGGCGCGCGCTCGGTCGCGACGGCCGGCGCCTTCGCCGCGAGCTCCCAGCGCGAAGCGAGCTCGGCGGCGATGCGGTCGACGAGCGGCCGGAGCGTGTCGCGGCGGGTCGCGGCGACGAGCACGGCGTTCGGCGCCGAGCGCGCGAGCGACTTCTGCGCGACGGGATCGAGCAGATCGACTTTGTTGTAGACGAGGAGGCGCGGCACCCGGTCGAGCTCGAGGTCCTCGAGCACCGCGAGCGTCGTCGCGACGTGATCTTCCTTCGCCGGATCGCTCGCGTCGACCACGTGGAGCAAGAGGTCGGCGTCGGCCGCCTCCTCGAACGTCGCGCGGAACGCGGCGAACAAATCCTTCGGCAGGTCCCGGATGAATCCGACCGTGTCGGTCACGACGACCTCGCGATCGCCGTAGCCCGCCCAGCCGACCTTGAGCACGCGCGAGCGCGTGTCGAGCGTCGCGAAGAGCTTGTCCTCGGCGAGCACGTCGGCGCCGGTGAGCGTGTTGAGGAGCGTCGACTTCCCCGCGTTCGTGTAGCCGACGATCGCGACCGTGGGCACGCCCTCGCGCGTGCGCTTGCGACGCCGCTGCTCGCGCTGCTTTCCGAGCTTCTTCAGCTGCGCCTCGAGGTGGGCGACGCGCTCCTTGGCGCGGCGGCGGCCGATCTCGAGCTTCGTCTCGCCGGGTCCGCGCCCGCCGATGCCGCCGGTGAGGCGCGAGAGCGAGTCGTCTTTCTGTTGGAGGCGCGGCATGGAGTATTTCAATTGCGCGAGCTCGACCTGGAGCTTGCCGTCGCGGCTCTCGGCGCGCTGCGCGAAGATGTCCAGAATGAGCTGGCTCCGGTCGATGATCTTGAGCTCGCTCTTCTTCGCGATCGCGCTCGCCTGCGCGGGCCCGAGGTTGCGATCGAAGACGAGCACGCTCGCGTCGAGCTCGGCGGCGCGGAGGATCACCTCGTCGAGCTTGCCGCGGCCCATCACGGTCTTCGGGTCGATCTTCTCGCGCGCCTGAACCACCGTGTCGACGACCTCGACGCCCGCGGTGCGCGCGAGCTCGCGCAGCTCCTGCTGGCGGATGGTCGTCGTCGGATCGTTCTTGTCGGTGACGAACACGAGGATGGCGCGACCGTCCTTCGCGCGCACCTCGCGGCCGCGCGCCTGGCGGCCGAACTCGGCCTCGAGATCCGAGACGAGGTGGCCGACGTCGAGCTCGGCCTGCCCCGGGTGGAGTGGGCCGACGACGCGATACGGCGGCTGGCCCGGGACGTTGTGCGCGTAGGTCATCTCGCGGAGCTCGCCGTTCGGCGCGAGCTGGAGCGCGCACACGAGATCGAGCCGCAGGCGCACGAGGTCGACGAGATCGTCTTGCGTGAGCTTCTCGCCGCGCACGTGCGTGTGGATCAGGCGAAGCCCGCGGAGGCGCCCTTCGGCCGCGCGCAGGCGCCCGACGTCCGGGAGCTCGAGCTTGCTCGCGTCGCCCACGATGACGTAGTCGACCTGCCCCGACCGGTGCACGAGCACGCCGACCTGGCGCCCCGTCTCGCGCGACGCGTCGACGAGCGAGCGCGTGAGCTCGGGCGTGACGAGCCGATCGATGGGCAAGCGCCGCCGGTAGAGACGCTCGAGCGTCTTCTTCGCCGCGGGCGCGAGACCGGAGGTATGTCCGTAAAGCTCCACGATGTCTTAGGTAACACATCGAGGGAAGCCGCGCGGCGCGGCAGCTCCAAAGAGAGTGGAACAGAAAGGTCAGAAGATCAGAAGGCGAGAGAGAGAAGCGGCGAGAGCCGGTCCAAAGCGACCAGCTCTCGCCGAATCTTGTGGAA
>Ga0335082_10004953_pt1 | contig 14546 bp, 15 predicted proteins | sample Lox_Sample_41_FD_206718 | JGI IMG/M metagenome (GOLD analysis project Ga0335082, IMG submission 206718) | Soil microbial communities from Loxahatchee National Wildlife Refuge, Florida, United States - Lox_Sample_4.1 | ecosystem: Environmental > Terrestrial > Soil > Wetlands | place: USA...
TGAACCCGTCCATGTATTTGCGATTCATGCCCCCTCCGGTCTGCTCACAACGGCAATCGGCGGCGGGACCCACCCGCCGCCGAGGCCGACGCGACTTTAAGGCCGCACCGCCCGGCGCTATTTCGCCAGCGCGTTGTACTTGGCGAGGTCGGCGCGCAGATCCTTCATCGCCTGATCCGGATCAACGCCGGCTTTCTTGGCGCCATCGGCCCAGCTTTTCACCAGCGGCTCGGCCGCTTTCTTCCATTCCGCGGTTTGCTCAGGCGTGAGTTTGTACACTTCCTGACCCGGCTGCGCCTTCACCTTGTCGATGCCGGCGTCCTCGAACTTGCCCCACGGACCACCGACGCGGGCCGCGGCGTCGTTGGTGCAATTGTCGTCGATTGCCTTCTTCTGGCGCGGCGACATCTCGTCGTATTTGGCCTTGTTGAAGACGAACGCGAAGGTCGTCACGTAGAGCGGCGCGTCCATGTGATATTTTGTGACCTTGTCGATACCGAACAACACCAGCGACCCCCAGGGGAACGTTACGGCATCGGCGACGTGGCGCTCCATGATGTCGCGCACTTCCGGCGCGGAGGAGTTGACGTTGGTGCCGCCGAGCTGCGTCACAAAGGTCGCGATAGTGGCGTCGGCCGGGCGGACCTTCATGCCTTTGACATCCGCCGGCACCACGATTTTCTTTTCGCTCGAGTGGAACGAGCTTGGGGCGTGGATGAAGGCAAGGCAGAACTTGACGTCCTTCATCTCCTTGTCCGCGTATTTGCGATACCATTCATCAAGTCCGCGCGTGCCGCCCTCGGTGGCCGAGATGAGGAATGGCAATTCACCGGCTGCGATGACGGGGAAGCGGCCGGGTTGATATCCAGGATTGATGTAGGTGAGGTCGGCGATGCCGTCGCGCGCCATATCGTAATGGTCAAAGGCCTTGCCGAGCTGCTGCGCCGGATAGACCTTGTAGTGCAGCGTTCCACCGGATGCCTTTTCGACTGCGGCGCCCCATTCTTCCAGCGCCTTTTGCAGCGGGTGCGACGCCGGAACCCAGTGGGACAGCTTAAGTTCAAAAGTCTTTTCCTGCGCGAGCGCGCCGGTCACACCGCCGATCAACAAGGCGGTGGCATAGACACATCCGGCGAAACGGAGTTTCATCAGTTCCTCCCTTGGGGGTTGGGGTGTTGGTTTAGTCACCAACTTTTTGCGATATTCAGCCGGATGTCGGGCACGTTGTAAAGCGTGTAGTTTGGCATCCAACTAATTCGGATGTGGCGCCTCGCGAAGTGGGGTTGAAAGTGCACGGAGCCAACGGCACCGGCGGACGACGCGGCAAGAATGGCGAAGCCTTTGCCGAATCGATCAATTTCGGGCCGCTCGCGCACTGGGTGGGCTTCAACCTGCGTATGGCGCAGGAAGCCGCATTCCAGGCGTTCTCACGTCGCTCGCAAGAAATCGGCGAGAGTCCGGGGCGGTTCGCAACCTTGACGCTGATCGCGCGCAATCCCGGCATCAGCCAGACCGAGTTGTCCCACGCCAATGGCCGCGACAAATCCAGCCTCACACCGGTGGTTGAGGACCTGGTGCGGCGCGGCCTGGTGGAACGCAAGCGCATGGACAGCGACCGGCGTACCTATCGCCTGAACGTCACGCCGGCCGGAAAAAAAGTTCTCACCATGATGACGCGCTGTGCGCGGCGGCACGAACGCAAGCTCGATCACGTCATTGGCGCGCGCGATCGCAAGCGGTTCATTCAGATTTTGAAGAAAATTGCGGCCAAGATCGAGTAGGCCTCCCGATCGTCGCTCGCCGCGAGAGCATGCACTCAGTCTCTCTCCGCCTCATCCTGAGGAGGGCGCGTAGCGCCCGTCTCGAAGGATGAGGCGGCCCCATGCTTCGAGACGCATTGCTTCGCAATGCTCCTCAGCATGAGGCCGATTGAGACCGCGGCGTATGGGTCCCCGCCGGAGTTTATCATCGGGCCGCGCTTTGCGCGGACTCGTTGGCGGGGACGACAATAGCTACGTACGGAATTTCGCCAACACCTCGTCCGGAACGGGATGCGACTTGAGCGCGCCGTTTGCATCGCGCACCACCCAGACCCGTTTTTCCGAGCACTCGGCACAAACGTCACCCTTCAGGCTCAGCCGGTGCTCGACATCGAAGCTGGAGCGGCCGAAGACGATCTTGCTTTCCACCGTTACATCGTCGCCGAACCGCGTCGGCTTGTGAAACCGCGCGTGCGTGCGCACAAGCGGGAAGCCGGCGAATTCCAGGTTCATGAACATTTGAAACTTGGTTATGCTGAGCGCGGCTTCGAAGAGATGCGCGGTCGAGGCATCGAAAATCTCGAAATAGCGCGGATAGAAAATAATGCCGGCCGGGTCGCAATCGCCCCATTCGATCCGCACCGTGCGGGTATTGGTGAATGTCGTCACGATGATCTCATATCAGCGCGGCGCCATGCGAAGCGCGCCGTCGAGTCGTATGACCTCGCCGTTGAGATAGCCGTTGTGAATGCAATGGAGCACAAGTGCCGCAAATTCACGTGGCTCGCCGAGCCGTTTTGGAAACGGCACTGAGGCGCCGAGCGAATCCTGCGCTTCCTGGGGCAGCGCGCGCAGCATCGGCGTGCCGAAAATGCCGGGCGCGATGGCGAGCACGCGGATGCCAAACTGTGCGAATTCGCGCGCGGCCGGGAGCGTCAGTGCGGCAACACCACCTTTGGAGGACGAATAGGCAGCTTGTCCGATCTGACCTTCAAAGGCGGCGACCGACGCCGTGGACACAATCACGCCGCGCTCGCCGCCGGCGAGCGGTTCAGCCGCTTGCATGGCAGCAGCAACCAATCGCATCATGTTGAAACTGCCGACCAGGTTGATGCGGATGACGCGCTCGTAGTCGGCGAGCGGCATCGGCCCATCGCGGCCAACGATGCGCTTGGCGGGCCCGACGCCGGCACAATTGACGAGGATACGCGCCGGCCCATGCGCCGCGGCAGCTTTCTTCACCGCCTCTTCGCCGCTTGCGCTGTCCGCAACGTCGCAGCTGACGGCGACGCCCTTGATCTCAGCTGCAATCTCGGCGGCGGCCTTCTCATTGACGTCGAGGACCGCGACTTTGGCGCCGGCTGCCGCCAGCGCGCGCGCGGTGGCGGCCCCAAGGCCTGATGCACCGCCGGTAACAATGGCCGCCTGCCCCTTGGTTTCCATCAGTGTTTTCCTTCGACCGCGATGATCCGCGAAGATAGTGGCACCGCATAAAGCTCATCCACCAGCGCGGCGCGGTTCTTCAACACGGCACGCTGATTGATGGAGCCTTTGTCGGTCATCTCGCCTTTATCCATGGAGGCCGGCTCCGCCATCAGGATAGCGCGTTCGACGCGCATCGACGAACCGGGGCTCAGGGCAGCAAGCCTGGCCAGCAGGTCCGCAAATTTCCTGCGCACGGCCGTTGCATCAATGATCGCGCCGGGCGATGCGTCGGCGGCAAGACCGCCGAGTTTGCGGCAAGCCTCCATCTCAGGAAAAATCAACGCCGCGATGTCGTCCTTGTCGGCGGCGGCGAAAACCACGTCGCGGACATAAGGCGCAAAGTGATCGAGGAAGCGTGCCCGTAACGGCCCGACGCTGACCCAGGTTCCAGTGGACAGCTTGAAATCCTCGGCGATACGGCCGTCGAACAGGAGGCCTTTGCCAGGGTCATTTGCATCGACGAATTTCAGTGCGTCGCCGATCCTGTAGTAGCCTTCGTCATCAAAGGCCTCGCGCGTCAGTTGGTCCTGCCGCCAGTAGCCGGGCGTAATATGCGGGCCGCGTAAGCGCGCTTCCAGCTTGCCTTCATTTGGCACCAGCTTGAGTTCGACGCCGGCCGCCGGCAGGCCGATATTGCCGGGCCGGCCGAAGTCCCACGTGCACGCGAGCGCCAGCGGTGAGGTCTCGGTGGAGCCGAGCGACGAAAGGAAAATAATGCGCTCGCCGGTCGTTTCGACGGCGAGCCGTGTCAGCTCATCCCACGTTGTCTGATTCAGGCCCGCGCCGGCATAAAACAGCACCTTCAGGCGGCTGAAGAAGTTGCGGCGCAGCGCTTCGTCGGCATGAAAATGCGGAACGAGCGCCTCGTAGCCTTTCGGAACGTTGAAATAGATTGTCGGTGCGATTTCGCGCAGGTTGCGCGCGGTTTTCGGGATCCCCGGTGGGGTGGGATTGCCGTCATCTATATACAGTGAGCCCCCGTTGACGAGCACCATATTGAAATTGTGGTTGCTGCCGAACGTGTGACTCCAGGGCAACCAATCCACCACAACCGGCGGCTCATCGGCAACGAAGGCAAATCCGGACGCCAGCATCGCCTGGTTCGAACACAGCATGCGCTGGGTATTAATGACAGCCTTGGGGTTTCCGGTCGAACCGGAGGTGAACAGAAACTTTGCGATGGTGTCTGGCGTTACGGTGGCGTGTGCGGCAACGACGCCGGCATCATCGCTTGCACCAAGGAGATCGGCGAACATCGTGGTCTTGCGGTCGCCCAATGGATTGCGTGTAACGACCAGCTCGATTTCGTCCGGTACCGTCGCGTAAAGCGCACGCGCGAATGGCCCGCCATCATTGGCAAATACGAGACCGGGCGTGAGCAATGTGACAATCGTGCGCAACTTGCCGAAGTCGGTCGACAACAGTGAATAGGCCGGAGAAATCGGCGCATAGGGAATGCCGACATACATTGCGGCGAGGGCAAGCAATGCGTGCTCTATGTCGTTGCCGGACAGGATGACAAGCGGCCGCTCGGGCGATAATCCGCGCCGCAGCAGTACCGCGCCGATCCGTTTTACGTCAGAAAGAACCTGCGCGTAGCTGAGCTTGCGCCATTCGCCTTGCGCGTCGCGTTGCGCAAGGAATACGCGGTCCGGCGCGGCCTTGGCCCAATGTTCGAGCGGTTGGCTCAGTTTGTCGTGATAGGGTCCGAGTGCTTGCGCCGCGCGAATATGGATGACGCCGCCAGCGCGATGCTCGACGACAGGGTCGAGCGTGCCCAGCCGCACCGGGCGCAGCGGCGCTGTCGTCTTGCTTTCCATTTCGCGTGCTATGCTCGCCATCGACTTCCGGACAACCTTCATCAACTGCGCGTCGCCTTCGGCGCGCGCTTTTCTAGAAAATCCTTCAGACGCGCCTTTGCGTCGGGATCGGCCTGTGCAATCGCCGACATCAGCGCTTCCACTGCATAGCCGCTTGCCGGATCCATTTCTGCGATGCGTGGCAACGCGTGCATGACTGCGAAATTCGTCAGTGGCGCGTTGCCGGCGATACGCTGCGCCAGCGCGAGACCCTTGGCGAAACCCTTGCCAGCCTCGACGAGATAGGTCGTCAGCCCCATGGCCAGGCCTTCCTCGGCGGAATACGTGCGCCCCGTGAGCATCATATCCATCATGCGAGCAGCGCCGATCAGCCGCGGTAACCGGACTGAGCCGCCACCACCGACATAGATTCCGCGGCTGCCCTCCGGCAGCGCGTAATAGGCCGAGGCCTCGGCGATGCGCACGTGCGCTGCCGCGGCAAGCTCAAGGCCGCCGCCTACCACTGCGCCATGCAGCACGGCGACCACCGGCACCTTGCCGAACTGGATCTTTTCGAATGCGCGATGCCACAGACCGGAATGAGCGATGCCTTGAGTGACGTCGCGCTCGCTGAGTTCAGACAAATCGAGACCGGCAGAAAAATGCTCACCCTCACCGAGGAGCAATACGGCGTCGATACCGTCCGGCAGCGAAGTGAAGAATTGCTCTATTCCGATAATGGTCTCGTCATCGAGCGCATTACGCTTGTGCGGACGATTGAGCCGCAGGATGGCGACTGCGCCTTCTCGCTCGGCAACGAGCGATGACGGAAGCCTGATTGCGAGCCGCTCTGCCATCATTCGACCTCATAGACATCCAGCCGCACTGCGTGCGGCTCGCGCTGGCCGCGCGCCAGGGCCAGAATTCGATTGAGCCAGTCGACGGAGGCGTCGGCCGTCTCAAAACGCATAACCGTCCGGAAATAATAAAGACGAGGATCCACGTTGTCGCCCCGTAACAGCTTATCCATGACGTCGGGTGGTCCGTGCCGCAAGCCCTCGCTGGTGACCATGACAAGTGCCCCGGCGTCGGTCTGTATGGTGTAGCGGGCTTTGATATCGGCCGCGCCATCGCTGCGAATGATCTGCCAATCGGCTCCGCCCGGCAGGATGCGGCCGCTCAGCCTGGGTCCGCGCACGCTGCCGCCGAGAATGCCGATGACCCGGCGTTCGCCATAGGGCGTCCGCCCCAGACTGGTGATGCCCTCGAGTTCGGCATTGATCGTAAAAATAGGCTGCTGGCTCAGCATCGAATGCGATCCGTTGGGGCCCCAACTGAGTGCTCCCCGCTATTTGACCCTGCCGGTGGCCAGCCGTAAATACGGATCCGCAACCGGGACCCCGTTCACACATGGCGCGTATTTCCTCGCTCGCCGAAGCCATTAAATCCGCCGTCCGCGACGGCGATACCGTGGCTTTAGAGGGTTTCACCCATCTCATTCCTCATGCCGCGGGCCACGAGATCATCCGCCAGGGCCGCAAAAACCTGACGTTGATCCGGATGACGCCGGACCTCATCTACGATCAGCTGATCGGCATGGGTTGCGTGACCAAGCTTGTGTTCTCCTGGGGTGGCAATCCCGGCGTTGGCTCGTTGCATCGCCTTCGTGATGCGATCGAAAACGGCTGGCCGCAGAAGCTCGAACTGGAAGAACATTCTCACGCTGCCATGGCGAATGCTTACGAAGCCGGCGCGGCTGGTCTGCCTTGTGCAATCTTCCGGGGCTATATCGGTGGTGATCTGCCGAAGGTGAATTCCAGGATCAAGCGCGTGAAATGTCCATTCACCGGCGAGGAGCTTGCCGCTATTCCCGCGCACCGTCCGGACGTGGCAATTATTCATGCCCAGCGCGCTGACAAGGCCGGTAACGTCATGATCGAGGGCGTGCTCGGCGTGCAGAAGGAAGCAGTGCTTGCATCCAAACGCTCGGTGGTGACGGTGGAAGAGATCGTCGACGAACTCCCCGAGCGCAGTCTCAATGCAGTGGTGCTTCCGCACTGGACGGTCGGCCACGTTGTCGAAGTGCCGGGCGGCGCCTTTCCGTCCTATGCTCAGGGTTATTATCCGCGCAACAACAGCTTCTATAAGGAATGGGATGCGGTCTCGCGCGAGCGCGACTCATTCCATGCCTGGATGAAAGAGAATGTGCTGGCGAAGGGTCCCGAGGCTTTCGCCAAGTATGCGCGCAAGCATCGAGTCGCGGCGGAGTGACATCATGACCGACTACAAGCCGAACGAAATGATGACCATTGCGGCGGCACGCGCGCTGAAAGATGACGATGTCTGTTTCGTTGGCATCGGCCAGCCATCAGCGGCCTGCAATCTCGCGCGGCTCACGCACGCGCCGAATATCACGCTGATTTACGAATCCGGCACGCTTGCCACCAAGCCGAACATTTTGCCGCTGTCGATCGGCGACGGCGAGCTCTGCGAGACCGCGATCACCACCGTGTCGGTGCCGGAAATGTTCCGTTACTGGCTGCAAGGCGGCCGCATCAAGGTCGGCTTCCTCGGCGGCGCGCAGATCGACAAATTTGCCAACCTCAACACCACGGTGGTCGGCCCTTATGACAAGCCGAAGGTGCGGCTGCCCGGCGGGGGTGGCGCGCCCGAAATCGCAACGTCGTGCGGCGAGATCTTCATCATCATGGCGCAAGGCAAGCGCAGCTTTGTTGATAAACTCGATTTCGTGACTTCGATTGGTCATGTGTCCGGCGGCGACAGCCGCGCCAAACTCGGCGTCAAGACCAAAGGACCGACAAAGCTCATCACGGATTTGGCCTTGTTCGAACCCGATCCGGAAACGAAGGAAATGACCGTCGTTTCAATCCATCCGGGCGTCACACGCGAGCAGATCCAGGAAAACACCGGCTGGCCCGTCAAATTTTCAGCAAAGGTCGCCGAGACTTTGCCGCCGACCCAGCGCGAACTCGAAGTGCTTCGCGAATTGCATGCCCGCACCAACCGCGCGCATGCGGAGGCCGCGTGATGGCGCGTGACGTCTTTCTTTGCGACGCCGTGCGCACGCCGATCGGGAGATATGGTGGCGCCCTCGCCAAGGTGCGCGCCGATGATCTTGCCGCGGTTCCGATCAAGGCATTGATGGCGCGCAACCCTAAGGTCGATTGGGAAAAGCTTGACGAGGTTTACTACGGCTGCGCCAACCAGGCCGGCGAGGATAATCGAAACGTTGCCCGCATGGCGCTTCTGCTCGCGGGACTTCCGATGGGCGTGCCGGGCGTGACCTTGAACAGACTCTGTGCCTCAGGGATGGACGCCGTCGGCACGGCCGCGCGCGCGATCCGGGCCGGTGAAATAGAATTTGCCATTGCCGGCGGCGTCGAATCGATGACGCGGGCGCCTTTTGTGCAAGGAAAGGCGCAGGAAGCCTTCTCGCGCACTACTGAAATCTACGACACGACGATCGGGTGGCGCTTCGTCAATCCGCTGATGAAGCAGCAGTACGGCATCGATTCGATGCCGGAGACCGGCGAAAACGTGGCGGAGGAATTCCAGATTTCCCGCGCCGACCAGGATGCCTTCGCGCTGCGTTCCCAGCAGCGCGCCGGTAAAGCGATCGCATCCGGTTATTTCAGCAAGGAAATCGTTGCCGTTGACGTGCCTGGCGGCAAGGCGGGCCCGGTCAAGGTCGACAAGGACGAGCATCCGCGTCCCGACACGACGCTCGAGCAACTCGCCAAGCTCAAGACGCCCTTCCGCAACCCCGGGACAGTGACTGCGGGCAACGCATCGGGGGTCAATGATGGCGCTGCTGCCATCATTGTCGCCTCGGAGGCCGCCGTGAAAGAGCACGGGCTCAAGCCGCGCGCACGTATTCTCGGAATGGCCTCGGCGGCGGTGCCGCCGCGCATCATGGGCATTGGCCCGGTGCCGGCGACGCAAAAATTGATGGCGCGCCTCCAGCACAAAATCGGCGACTATAATTTGATCGAAATCAACGAAGCTTTCGCGTCACAGTCGTTAGCGTGTTTGCGGCAGCTGGGGCTCGCCGACGATGCCGCACACGTCAATCCGCATGGCGGGGCGATTGCACTCGGTCATCCGCTCGGCATGTCCGGCACCCGCCTGGTCCTGACGGTCGCGCATGGCCTCGAGGAAAACGGCGGTAAGCTCGGGCTTGCCACCATGTGTGTCGGTGTCGGTCAAGGCGTATCGCTGGCCCTCGAACGGGTCGCCTAAGAGGCAATAAAAAAGGAACAAACAAGATGGCGCTGGTTTTTCCCAAAGAGAGCTTGAGTGTATTTCCCAAGCATCTCACTCCGGACTACCGCAGCACGGTCAAGCGCTCGCCATCGAAGCCTTTGATAATCGTACCGCATACGCTGTCGGAGCTGACCGGCCCCGTCTATGGTCACGACGCGGTGCAGGAAGGCGATGCCGACCTCACCAAACAGCATAAGGGCGAACCGTTAGGCGAGCGCATCATCGTCCATGGCCACGTATACGATGAGGACAAGCGCCCGCTTCCCGATACGCTGGTGGAAATCTGGCAGGCGAATGCATGCGGCCGCTATGTACACAACGTCGATCAGCATCCAGCGCCGCTCGATCCAAACTTCACCGGTGCAGGCCGTACCATCACCGACAAGAAGGGTTATTACCGCTTCATTACGGTGAAGCCAGGCGCCTACCCTTGGGGTAATCATCACAATGCCTGGCGGCCGAACCACATTCATTTCTCTGTGTTTGGCCATTCATTTCTGTCACGACTCGTTACGCAGATGTATTTCCCCGGCGATCCATTGTTTCCGTTCGATCCGATCTTCAATTCGGTGACCGACGAGAAAGCGCGGCAGCGCATGGTTTCGAGCTTCGATCTGGAAAACACCATCCCCGATTGGGCGCTTTGCTTCCGTTTCGACATCGTGCTGCGCGGACGTGAAGCAACTCCCCAGGATACGGACAAGCACTAACGCATGATCTCGACGAGCGGGCACGGGGTTTCGAACAAGATCATGCGCAAAGGAAAAAACTAATGTCGGATATCACTCCCTCACAAACGGTTGGTCCTTTCTTCGCTTACGGCCTGGCGCCGCACAGCCGCTGCGACTGGAAGCCGAGCGATGTCTACGACTGGAAGGAAACCGTCGGCGCCAATCTGGTGACGCCGGATGCCTCCGGTACGAAAGTCCGCATCGAGGGCCGCGTGCTCGATGGCGACGGCATGCCGATCAACGATGCCATGCTGGAGATCTGGCAGGCGGACGCGCAGGGTCGTTACGCCCATCCGCGCGATAACCGGGCGCGGCCAAACTCCAAGTTCACGGGCTTTGGCCGCTCGGCGACCGACAAGAACGGCGCTTACAGCTTCGACACCATCAAGCCAGGCAAGGTGCCCGGTCCGAACGGCAAGCCGCAGGCCCCGCATGTCGTTTTTTGTATCTATTCGCGCGGGATGCTGCGGCAGATCTATACGCGGCTCTATTTCTCCGACGAAGCGGCCAACGACAACGATCCCATTCTGGCGCTGGTGCCGCAGGACCGCCGTGGGACACTCATTGCCCACAAGGAGATGCGGGGCGACCTGGTGGTTTATCGCTTCGACATCCGGGTCCAGGGGGACGGCGAGACCGTTTTCTTCGATATCTGAGCCAATCTGATCCCGAACTGATCGCAATCCGGTTCCAAACGGCGCTTTTTTCAGACTGTTGGGGCGCGGCTATTCCAATCGTTGCGGCGCCCACCTCCGCCCACACTAATGTCTATGCTAGTGGGATTTTTCCCAATATTTACGCCAAGTATCCCCATGATCACATTTTTATTGATCATTTCGTTCTAAATACCAGTCGTTTAGTGGTGGGCGGGTGGCCCACCCACTTTGCCCATCTTTCCCACAAAGACATTTGTTGTTGACGAAAGCGGGGGGAGTTGGTTCGCTTTGATCCATAACGGCCGTCGAGAGCCGGACAGGAAACGCTGCCATGAACGAGCAAATCCTCCAGGAGATCAGTGAATTTTGCCGCGCACGCGGACTCGCGGAGTCGACCTTCGGTCGCCGCGCCGTCAATGACGGCAAGCTGGCGAACCGCCTGCGCAATGGCGGCCGCATCACCACCGACACGCTCGAGCGCATCCGCGCATTCATGGCGCGCAATTCCGATGGCGTGCCGGCCCGGCGCCGCGTGCTGTTCGAGCCGACCCCGCCCGGTGTATTGCCGGTCGTGAAGCCGCCGGCGCCGCCGGTGGCCTCCGGCCTCGCCAGCGATGATCCGCAGCGCAATTTCCGTTTCTTCGACAACCGGCAGAAATATCTGCTGTTCGTGAATACCTGCTCGGAGAAATGGGAGATCGCCTCGCGCGTCTCGCTTGAGCTCGCCAATATCCACCCGCGTCCGCCGGCGGTGCGCGTGTTCGACGCCGGCGTCGGCGACGGCACCGTGCTTGCGCGCGTCATGCGCTCGATGCATGACCGCTTTCCGACCACGCCGTTCTACATCGTCGGCAAGGAGATCAGCCTCGAAGACATCCGTCTCACTTTGCACAAGATGGCGGATCGCTTCATCGAGCATCCTTCCACCGTGCTGGTGCTCACCAATCTCGCTTACGCGGAAGCGCCATCGCTGGCTGTGAAATCCCTGAGTGCCGCCACCAGCCTGGTCTGGAAAGAGCTGGCGATGGAAGGCAGCACCGCGCACAGTTTCGAGAAACAGATCACCGATCTCGAGCCGTTCCTGTCCGAAAACTGGAAAGCGCGCGTGAGCGCCAAGAGCGGCAATCCGATCTACGAGCGTCCGGTGATCCTGGTGATCTATCGCAATGACCACCGCTTCCTGCTCGATCAGATCGTGCCAAAGCCTGGCGGCACCGTCGCCGACTACGATCTGGTGATCGCGTCACAGCCATATCGTGCGCGCGCCTCACTCGAGTTCAAGGCCAAACGCGTGCTGGCGCCGCTGGCCCGCGCGCTCGGACCCGGTGGCCGCATGATCGCGATCCATTCCTACGGGCATGATCCGGGCATGGAAATCATCCAGAAAGTCTGGCCGAGCGATAATCCGTTCGTGCACAGCCGCCATGATCTGCTCAAGGAGGTAAAGCACGATCTGGGCGCTGCGGGACGCGATCTAAATTTCAATGCCTACGCCGATCAGCGCTCGCTGTTCCGCTATGACATGCACACCCTGCCGTCGGAAATTTCGTCATCGATCGGCACTTCAACGCTGCTCGCCGCCTGGAACGCCGCCATCTATGTGGCGCAAGTGGAAGATGATCGCTTGTCCGATGTGAACAGCGATCGCCGTTATATCGAGGCGACTCGCGAAATTCTCCAGAAGCACGGCGGACTGTGGTTCTACGACGAGTCATTCGTGATCTCGCGCCGGCGAGAATAGGCGCAGGGTCTATGTCAATTGCGGCGTCCGCGTCAGATTTTCCTGCCCTTGCGCGACGTTTTTCGCTCGAAACCACGCGGCCGGGCACGGCTGAAATCGCCGCGCTTGTCGACATTCTTCCGCGCGGCACGTCGCTTTATCTGACGGCGGTACCGACACAGGACGCGAATGAACTTGTCAGAGCAGCTGCGGCCTTGCGCAAGTCAGGCCTGGAACCGGTTGCCCATATCGCCGCTCGGCGATTTGTCAGCGCGGATGCGCTGAGAGAACTGCTTGCCGGCCTTCGCGGTGAGGCCGATATGCGCCGACTGCTTTTGATCGGCGGAGATATAGATACGCCTGGCGCATTTGCAGATGCGTTGGCAGTTATCCAGAGGGGCGGATTGCGCGAGGCCGGCATAGAAGAGATCGGCATCGGCGCCTATCCGGAAGGACACCCGCGCATTCCGGCAGGGCGCCTCGAAGCTGCGCTCGACGAAAAGATTGCCGCGGCCACTGCGCAGGGCTTGCGGGTCCATATTGTCAGCCAGTTTTCTTTTTCGCCGGAACGGATTCTGGACTGGCTCAGGCAGTTACGCGTATGCGGCATCAGCAAGCCGGTGAAAGTCGGCATGGCGGGGCCGACCAGCGTTCCGGCACTCTTGCGATACGCCAGGCGCTGCGGCGTGGCGGCCTCGTTGCGGGGGCTGGCCTCCGGTGTAGCCAGCGGGCTGGTCGGTCATGTCGGGCCCGACCGCATTATCGAAACTCTTTCGACGTCGGGAGATCTGGGCGATGTCGCTCTGCATTATTTTTCCTTCGGCGGAACGCTTGAAACCGCACGCTACGCGTGCGAAGCCGCCGCAGGACGACACGACGCCGGCCGTGCTATGGCTCGGAGTAACTAAGACCCGCCGGCAAGGACGGGCCACTCGCGGAGGACAATATGCAAAGAACCAAACCACCATTCCGCGCCGACCACGTCGGCAGCATCCTGCGCACTGCGCCGGTCAAGGACGCACGGGCCAAGCGCGAAAAGGGCGAGATCACCGCGGCTCAACTGAAGGAGATTGAGGATCGCGAGATCATCAAGATCATCCAGAAGCAGGAAGAGGTGGGGCTGAAGGCGATCACCGACGGTGAATTCCGCCGCTCCTGGTGGCATTTCGACTTCTACGGGATGATGGACAATGTCGAGATTTACGAGCTCGACCACGGCATCCAGTTTCAGGGTGTGCAGACCAAGCCGCGCTCGATCAAGGTCACCGGCAAGATCGGGTTTTCCAGTCATCCAATGATCGAGCACTTCAAATTCCTCAAGCAGCACACCAAGCAGACGCCGAAGATGTGCATTCCGGCGCCGTCGACCTTCCATTTTCGACTTGAGCCGAATGCGGTGAGCAAGAGCGCCTATGCCAGCCGCGATGCGATCTTTGACGATCTCGCGGTCGCCTACCAGAAGGCGATCAAGGCCTTCTATGACGCCGGCTGCCGCTATCTGCAGTTCGACGACACCGCATGGGCCTATCTCTGCTCGCAGGAGGAACTGAAGAAGGCGCGCGACCGCGGCCTCGACGTCGATCACCTGCAAGAGAGCTACGCCAAGTGCATCAACAAGGCTCTGGAAGTAAAACCCGCCGACATGACGATCACCACCCATGTCTGCCGCGGCAACTTCCGCTCCACCTTCATTTCGTCGGGCGGCTATGAGCCCGTGGCCGAGACCCTGCTGGCCAATTGCAAATACGATGGCTACTTTCTCGAATACGATACCGACCGGGCTGGCGGCTTCGAGCCGCTGCGTTTCCTGCCAAAGGGCAACAAGATCGTGGTGCTCGGTCTGGTCACCTCGAAGTCCGGGCGGCTGGAGCCGCGCGTTGACATCAAGAAACGCATCGATGAGGCGACCAAATTTGTTGCGCTCGATCAGCTCTGCCTGTCACCGCAATGCGGCTTCGCCTCAACCGAAGAGGGCAACGTCCTGGCCGAGGAAGAACAATGGGCCAAGTTGCGCATGATTGTGGAGCTGGCTGAGGAAGTGTGGGGGAAGTAGTTGATGCAGTCGTCCCCGCGCACCAACATCGGGCCTACCCGATGTTGACCGTTTAAGT
>Ga0335082_10004954_pt1 | contig 14543 bp, 13 predicted proteins | sample Lox_Sample_41_FD_206718 | JGI IMG/M metagenome (GOLD analysis project Ga0335082, IMG submission 206718) | Soil microbial communities from Loxahatchee National Wildlife Refuge, Florida, United States - Lox_Sample_4.1 | ecosystem: Environmental > Terrestrial > Soil > Wetlands | place: USA...
CACCAGGGTCCTTCGCAGCCTCATCGCGAAGGGTGAGAGCGAATAAACTCATCCCGTCCCAGCATCCCAGGACGAAATTCACATCCCCGTAATAAATCAGCGATCATAGCCTCTCTATACTTTCCCGCATGCCCGATCAGGAACTGACCTACTCCACCGCCCCCGGAGCAGTCGAAGGCACGGTGATCCTCAAGCTCCATGGTCCCTTCATCCTCGGCAACATCTTCGACCTGCAGAAGGACATCCGCGCCATGAAGCCGTCCTGCCTCATCATGGACCTCAGCGGCGTCCCCTACATGGACTCCGCCGGCCTCGGCGTCCTCATGAACTACTATGTCAGTGCCGAGAGCAACCACCGCAAGTTCTTCCTCGTCGGCCTCGACGAACGCGTGCGCGCCCTCCTCGAGATGACCAAGGTCCACAACATCCTCAAGATCTGCGACTCCGTCGAGGCCGCAGAAGCAAAAGCCTGAGCCTCCGGCCGCGAGAAACCTGCCGCTGAGGGAATTCTTCCTGCGGCGGGCGCAAATCCTGTCAACCCCATAACTTGCCCAACTCTAACAAAACAAACCAAATAGAGAGTGCCGATTAGTTCCCCTGCATTCGCTAAAATAGAACCATAAGCAAAAAGAAAAACGGCCTCCCACCGGAAGCCGCAGCTATTACGAAAGTAACTGATCATGCAAGTCTTTATTCTAGAATACTTTGCGCGAAAACAGGGGGTGGGCTAAAGCATCCCCAGTCCGCGAATCGCGGCCACCGCCAGCGCCGCCCCGATCACCGGCCCAAGCACCGGAATCCAGGCGTACCTCCAGCCCGACCCGCCCTTCCCGGCGATCGGCCGGATCGAATGCGCCAGCCGAGGCCCCAGGTCACGCGCCGGATTGATCGCATAGCCGGTCGTTCCGCCCAGCGACAGTCCGATGCCCCAGACCAGCGCACCCACGAGCATCGGCCCCAGCCCCGGAGCGACGCCTGCCGGAGCGATGCGCTTGGAAAACAGGGCCGTAGCCACCAGCACCAGGACGAACGTGCCGATAACCTCGCTCAGCAGGTTCCAGACCGGCTCATAAACCGCCGGCGCCGTGCAGAAACACGCCTGCTTCGCGCCAGCGTCCTCCGTCAACTCCCAATGCGGCCTGTAGTGCAGCCACACTGCAATCGCGCCGCAAAGCGCACCAAGAACCTGCGCCGGGATGTAAGTCCACAGCCGCTCCGCATGGCCCGTCATCATCACCGACGCCACCGTAAACGCCGGATTCAGGTGCCCGTCCGCATCGCCCAGCGCCGCGCTCACGGCTACGCCTGCGAACACTGCGATCGCCCATCCCGCCGTGATCGAGATCCACCCCGCGTTCTCGGCCTTCGATTTCTTCAGCAGCGCGCCGGAGACAACACCGTTGCCCAGCACGATCAGCACAAACGTTCCAAGAAACTCGCCGATGGCCGGCGACAGAGACGAACTATCCATAAATATTGCTAAGCCTCACTAACCTTCGTACACATAACCACGCGCAACGGTATTGAAAGCTTCCAGATCACGAGCCTTCCACTCTTCGCTTCGTCCCAGCTCGCGAGCCAGAAGGGCAGCTACCGCAGGCGCAGCCTCGATGGCCGCTCGAGCATCCAGAAACAGCGCACGCGTCCGCCGCGCCAGAATATCTTCCACGGTCCGCGCCATCTCGTGCCGCGCCGCCCACACCACCTCACGCATCCGGTAGGGAAGCCGTGGATGCAGCAGGGTGTTCAGCGAAGGGTCTTCTTCGGACAGCTTCATGATCGTCGGCAGATCCGAGCCATACACGCGGTCCGACTCAACCTCGGTAACATCGCGTGTCCATCCATGCAGATGCAGCGAACGGGTCCGCGAAGGTTCCTTCGGAAGCCCTGCAACCTCGGCCGCGCGATTGATCGCGTCCTCGCCCATGCGCCGGTACGTCGTCCACTTGCCGCCCGTCACCGTCACCAGGCCCGTTGGCGAGATCACAATCGTGTGATCCCGCGAAAGCTTCGACGTCGCACCGCCACCTTTTCGAACCAGCGGCCGCAGCCCCGACCACACGCTCTGTACCTCTTCGTTCCTGGGCCGCCGTCCGAGATACTTGGCGATGTGATCCATCAGAAAACTGCGTTCCTTCGCCATCGCATGCGGCTCCACCGAAGCCTTCTCGACTGCCTCATCCGTCGTCCCAACAACAGTCGCGCCATGCCACGGAATCGCAAACAGAACGCGCCCATCCGAGGTCTTGGGGATCATCATCGCGTGCTCGCCGGGCAGAAAATCCTTCGGAAGAACGAAGTGCGATCCCTGGCTCACGGAGAGCAGCGTCTCCTTGTCGTTATCCATCTTGAGGATGTTTTCCGTGAAGACGCCCGTCGCGTTGATCGTCACCTTCGAGCGCAAGTCAAACAGTGTTGCGGTCTCGACGTCGCGTGCATGAACACCGGCAGTCTTGCCGTTGCGCTCGATCAGTCCCGTCGCCTCGACGTAGTTGATCGCAACGCCGCCCAGGCTTTCGAAGGTCCGCATCAGCGAGACCGCGTAGCGCGAGTCGTCGAACTGGCCATCGTGATACAGCACGCCGCCGCGCAGCCCATTCGCTGCAACTCCTGGCAGCATCGCCAGTGTCTTTTCTTTCGACAGCATCGTCGACGCACCAAACGAGAGCTTGCCCGAGAGCAGTTCGTACACCTTCAACCCGAAGCCGTAGTAGGGAAGCCCGAACAGATCGTAGACAGGCACGACAAACGAAAGATTGTGCACAATGTGCGGAGCGTTCTCGAGCATATGCCCGCGTTCCTGCAGCGCATCGAGCACCAGAGTGACGTTCATCTGCTCCAGGTAGCGCACGCCGCCATGCACCAGCTTCGTGCTGCGGCTCGACGTCCCCTTGGCGAAGTCGGCGCGCTCGATCAACGCTGTCTTGTAGCCGCGCGAAGCAGACTCCACCGCAGCGCCCAGTCCCGTGGCCCCGCCGCCGATTACAAGCACATCCCACTCTGCCTGGGTGCCCAGCCTGCGAAGAATCTCAGCACGATCGCTCAAGCTACTTCTCCTCCTCGCGCGCCCAGTCGCTTGCGCGCTCCAAAGCCCTGCGCCATGTCGTGCGAACCTTTTCGCGTTCGCTCGCCTCCATCGCAGGCTTGAAGACACGATCCATCTGCCACTGGCGCGCAATCGTATCCTTATCAGGCCAGTATCCCACGGCGAGACCGGCAAGGTAAGCCGCCCCCAGCACCGTCGCCTCCGCGTTCTTTGGCCTTACCACCTCGATGCCGAGCACATCTGACTGAATCTGCATCAGCATGTTGTTCGCGGCGGCTCCGCCATCGACGCGAAGCTGCGCCAGCGGCAGACCCGAGTCGGCCTGCATCGCCTCAAGCACATCGGTTGCCTGCAACGCGATGCCCTCAAGCGCCGCACGAGCAATATGCCCGCGCGATGTTCCGCGCGTAAGGCCAAGCAGCGAACCGCGCGCATAAGGATCCCAGTGCGGCGCGCCAAGTCCTGCAAACGCAGGCACCAGCACAACACCGTTCGAGCTGCTGACGGAAGCGGCGAGGTGTTCAATCTCGGCTGAGGTGCGAATCAGCTGCAATTCGTCGCGCAGCCACTGCACCACCGCGCCGGCCATCAGCATGCTGCCTTCAAGGGCGTACTCCACCGTGCCGCCGATCTTCCACGCAACCGTCGTCAGCAGCCGGCTCTTTGAGGTCACTGGCTTCGTGCCCGTATTCAGCAGCATGAACGCGCCCGTTCCATAGGTGCACTTCGCCATGCCGGGCGAGGTGCACATCTGCCCGAACAGCGCCGCCTGCTGGTCGCCGGCGATTCCAGCGATGGGTACGCCAGCGATCAGTCCGCTCGTCGTCGCACACACTCCGCTCGAAGCGACGACCTCAGGCAGCATCGATCGCGGCACGCCGAGCAGCTTCAGCAGATCATCGTCCCAGTCCATCGTGTGGATGTTGAAGAGCATCGTCCGTGACGCGTTCGTCACGTCGGTCACATGCCGCGCACCGTTGGTCAGCTTCCAGATCAGCCAGCTATCCACGGTGCCGAAGGCCAGCTTTCCCGCCTCAGCCTTCGCGCGTGCGCCCTCGACGTTCGCGAGAATCCAGTTCACCTTGCTGCCGGAGAAGTACGCATCCGGAATCAGCCCCGTCTTCTGCTGGATCGCCTCGCCAGCCTGCGCGCGCAGCCCATCGCAGAACTCCGCCGTGCGCCGGTCCTGCCACACGATGGCGTTGTAAACCGGCTCGCCGGTCTCGCGGTCCCACACAATGGTCGTCTCGCGCTGGTTGGTGATGCCGATGGCGGCGATATTGCGGTCGGTCAGGTTGGCCTTCGTCAGCACCTCGATAGCCACGCCACTCTGCGACGACCATATCCCCGCCGGTGAGTGCTCCACCCAGCCCGGCTTGGGAAAGATCTGCTTGAAGGGATGCTGCGCGATCGATATCACCGCGCCCGTCTCGCCCACGACCATCGCGCGCGAACTCGTTGTGCCCTGATCGAGGGCGAGGATGTATTGCTTTGCCACTGACAACCTCTCTATCTCCATTGCAGATTACGCTATGCAAGTGGAGCCACGAGCCACTTTACAGCATTTAGTTCATACTTGCGCGGAAATGATTTTGACCTCCCTCTATCACTTCTCAGCACGCTAAGAACGGTAGGGCAATGAACGGAAATCCAGAACTTCAACACGCAATTCCCCGCAATTAGTTAGTTGTCCAGCCGGGCTTCACCTGATTCGCCGCATTCTGCTGCTTCAGCCACTTGTACAGCGGGTCGAAGTATTCAAGCATCGGCCCTGCGTCGAGATGATCCTCGCCGGTCATCGTCTTCAGCGTCTCCTGCCAGGGCTTCGACTGCCCGGCCTCGAGCATCGCGTTCAGCTTCGCTCCAGCTTCTTTGCTGCCGTAGAAGCTGCACCGGTTCAGCGGCCCCTTGTAGCCCGAGGCATCGCACATCGCCTTGTAGAACTGGAACTGGTAGATGCGCGCAAGAAAATAACGAGCGTAAGGAACGTTCGCCGGGATGTGGTACTTCGCGCCGGGGTCAAAGTTTGCCTCGTCGCGAGCTGTCGGAGGAGCGATGCCCTGGTACTTCTCGCGCAGCGCCCACCATGCCTTGTTGTAGTCCGCAGGCTTCGTCTCGCCGCTGAAGACCTGCCAGCGCCACTTGTCGATCAGCAGACCGAAGGGGAGGAAGGCGATCTTGTCGAGAGCCGTGCGCAGCTGCAGCGGAATATCCGCCTCGACCGGAGGCACCTCGTCGATGAGCTTCAGCTTCTTCAGGTAGTCCGGCGTGATCGAGAGAGCGATGGAGTCGCCGATGGCCTCATGGAACCCGTCATTCGCTCCGTTGCGGAAGAGATACGGCTGCTTACGATAGGCGCGCTGGTAAAAGTTGTGGCCTTCTTCGTGATGCACCGTCGTAAAGTTGTCGGCGTCGACCTTGATACACATCTTGATGCGAAGGTCTTGGTCGCCGTCGACGTCCCATGCACTGGCGTGGCAGACGACGTCGCGGTCGCGCGGCTTGATGAACTGCGACCTCGTCCAGAACGTCGCCGGCAAAGGCTCAAAGCCCAGCGAGGTAAAGAAGCCCTCGCCGTAGCGAGCCATCTTCTTTCCAGCTTCCAGCTCCGACACCTGGCCGATCTGCTGTTTCAGCGAGGCCTCTAGGTCGTACATCTTGACGGTGTGGGTCGGCGCGACAACGTCGTAGATGTTGCCCCACTCCTGCGCCCACATGTTGCCCAGCAGGTAGGCGGGAATCATGCCGTCGGGACGCTCGGCCGCAGCGCCATACTTCTGGATCAGTTTGAAGCGCACGTAGGCGTGCAGCTCCTTGTAGAGCGGCTCAAGTTGAGCCCATGTGCGCTCAAGCTCGGCGGAGAACTGCGCGGGCGTCATGTCGTAGCCCGAACGCCACAGGTCGCCCGTGTCCTTGAAGCCGAACTCCTTCGCGCCCTGGTTCGAAAGCTCTACCAGCCGCGCATACTTCTCACGCATCGGCGGCGAGATGCGATGCCAGCCCTCCCATAGATCCTGAAGCTCCTTGGGATCGCGCGACTTCGCCATCAGCACTTCGATCTGCTCGATGCCGAGACAATCCTCACCGCTCTTGCCGGGCGGGCAGTACTTGCCCTTGCCGTACATGCCGTCGAGCGCCGCGTCTACCTGCGTCAGTTCGGCAACGAGCTTCGGGTCCGTCGGCGAGCCGTTCAGCCGCAGCAGCATAAACTTGCGAGCCATCTCGGGCGGTAGCTTTAGGTCTTTAAAGCGCCGAGCGGCAATGACGATCTCGTTGGTCTTCGTCAGCAGGCGCTCGTTGGCCTTTGCCGCGAGGGCTTCGGTGTCGTCGGTGATGTAGGTCTCCTGCACCCAGCCCGCGCGGGAGGTTTCGTTGCTCAGAGCCAGCAGGTCGGCCTCGGCGCGTTCCAGAAAGGCCTGCGCCTCAGCGACCGTTGGAGGGGCGGCAGGAGTCTGCGCTGCGACAAAAGAGCTCAGCAAAAAAGCGAGCAAGAGTTGTGAGATCTTCATGGCGCGAGTTTACCGAAAGAAAGCTCATCGCCGCTGCCCCATTCGTTAGAGAAAGTGCGTGGTCTGACCAATTTCATGTAAGATTCCGCTCTGAGCCAAGGCCGCAGAAAATTTTACGAAGTAACAGAGAAGAGGATTCATGAACACCAGCATCGCTCTATCGCTCGCCGCACTTCTCGTCGCCGCAGCGCTGCCTGCCAGCGCGAAGACCTGCGATGCCAAGGCCTACGGAGCCAAGCCCGACGGCGTCTCCAAGAACACGAAGGCCATCCAGGCGGCGATTGACGACTGCTCGACCGCCGGCGGTGGAACGGTGACGCTGACAGGAGGCACGTTCGTCTCCGGCCCGATCATGATCCGCAGCAAGGTCACTCTGGACATCGCCAAGGGCACGACGCTGATGGGTTCGCCCGACCACGCGGACTACCCCGCAATCACCGAGTTCAAGGCGCCCGGAACCCAGGCGCTGGTGAGCGCAAAGAACGCTGAGGACATCGCGATCTCCGGAATTGGCACCATCGATGGCAACGGCGAGAGCTGGTGGGAGGAGGCGCGCAAGACCAAGGGCGCAGGCATCGTCGGCGAGATCCAGTTCCGTCCGCGGCTGGTGGTCTTCGACCACTGCAAGCGCGTGAAGCTCGAAGGCGTCACGATTCAGAACTCGCCGAGCTGGCAGGTCGTGCCGTATTACACGGACCAGATCGTGATCAGGAACGTGCGGATTCTCGCGCCGCAGCACTCGCCGAATACGGATGCGATCGACCCGTTCAGCTCGTCGAACATGGTGATCGATCATGTGTACGCCGACGTGGGAGACGACAACATCGCCATCAAGAGCGGCATCATCAATTCGCCCGGTCCCGACGAGCCGAGCAGGAACATCACCATCACCGACTGCGAGTTCATGCACGGCCACGGCCTCTCCATCGGCTCCGAGATCGCGGGTGGCGCAAACAACATTCACGCCGAGCGCATTCACTTCAAGGGCACGGATCAGGGCGTCCGCATCAAGGCAAACCGTGACCGCGGCAACCAGGTCTACAACATCTCCTTCAAAGACATCACGATGGAAGACGTAAAGAATCCCATCCTCATCAGCGAATACTATCCGGAGGCGCTGCCGGAGGGTGAGGTGGCGTCAGCGCCGATCACGCGCCTTACGCCGTTCTTCCACGACATCAGCATCGAGAACGTAAAAGCGGTTAGGAGCGGGAACGCGGGCATCATCGTTGGTCTCCCCGAGTCGCCAGTGAAGAATGTCGTCCTGAAAAACATCAACATCGCCGCAGGGACGGGCATGACGGTGGCCTATGCCGAGGTGACGGGATCGGACGTGCATCTCGTCGTCGCCAGGGGAGACGCGATGAAGGTTGCGCCGAACGCGAAGGTCAACATCAAGTAACGATCAGGCATGCTGATCGGGTGAGAGCGCAGCCTGCACCTCGGCCGCGCTCTTTCCTGTTACGCGAAGCGTCTTGCTCCTGCTGCTCGCGCCCGCAACCAGAGCGACCTTTGAACGCGGCAGCCTGAGCCGCTCCGCGACGTAGGCAATCAGGGCGTCGTTCGCCTTACCGTCTACGGGAGGCGCGTTCAGCGCGATCTTCACCGCGCCCGCATGAAGTCCGGTGACAGCGTTGCGCTTCGCTCCGGGGTGGACGCGCACGCTCAGCGTGCATCCATCGGCAACGTCGCGCGCGAAGATGTTTTCCTCATTCATCTCCAACCCTGCCGATGAAGTGTGTGAGCGGAGTGCCCGCCGATTTTATCGCGGGCACGCAGTCGAAGGATCTGCGGTTAAGCCTTCTCAGCATAGATTCGCTTGCCGAAGATCGCCGTCCCCACGCGCACGCAGGTGCTGCCTTCTTCGATGGCCACGGCGAAGTCATTCGACATGCCCATGGAGAGCTGCGTCAGCGCCGGGTGCTGCTTGACGGCCAAATCGCGCAGCCGGCGCAGTTCGCGGAAGTACGGCCGCGCCGTCTCGGCGTCCTCTGACCACGGCGGCACAGTCATCAGTCCGACGGCCGTGACGAACTCGAGGTCGCGCATCGCATCCAGCAAACTGTTCAGTTCTTCGGGAGCGATGCCGTGTTTCGATTCTTCATGGCTCAGCTTGATCTCGATCAGGATTGGCAGCTTCTTGCCGAGCGTCTTCGCGGCACTTTCCAAGCGCTGCGCGATCTTCAGCGAGTCGACGGCGTCGATGGCGTCGAATAACTCGGCAGCCTTGTTGGTCTTGTTCGACTGCAGCGGCCCGATCAGATGAAACTTCGCGCCTTCAAGCCCTGCGACGTGCGGAGCCTTGTCCTGGAACTCTTGTACGCGGTTCTCACCGAAGAGGCGTTGACCAGCGGCGTGTGCCTCCAGGATCGCCTCCACCGGATGCACCTTGCTCACCGCCATCAGCGCCACGTCGCGCTCATCGCGCACCGCTCTGCGGCATGCCGCCGCAATCTCGTCTTTCAGTCGTGCAATGTTCTCCGCGATACTCATCTGGCCACTAGTATTTGAAGTGTCATCCAGAGCGAAGTCGAAGGATCTGCGGTTAAGCAACGTCGATCCAACGCAAGCTCTATCTGCATCTTACTTGCAAGAACAGTACTCAGGGAGAACAAGCACACGCATGTGGACCATCCTTCTGCTCATCGGCTCGAATATCTTCATGACCTTCGCCTGGTACGGCCACCTCAAGTACAAGGAGGTCGCCCTGTGGAAGGTCATCCTCGTAAGCTGGTGCATCGCGCTGTTTGAGTACTGCCTGCAGGTCCCCGCCAACCGCATCGGTTCAAAGACCTTCTCGCCCGACCAGCTGAAGGTGATCCAGGAGGTCATCACGCTCTCGGTCTTCGGCGTCTTCTCGACGTTCTACTTTGGCGACAAGCTGCACTGGAACCACGCCGTAGCGTTCTGCTGCCTGGTCGGCGGCGCGTTCTTCATGTTCCATAAGTTCTAGTTGGATGTGTTTTCGAAAATAAGAGCCAGCCGAAGTCGGCTGGCTCTTATTTTTTCTTGCGTGAATTATCGCCCGTGCTCTTCCAGATACTTCTCAACCTCAAGCGCGGCCATGCAGCCTGAGCCTGCTGCCGTGATCGCCTGGCGGTAGCGCCGGTCCTGGATGTCTCCACACGCGAAGACGCCGGGGATGATCTCGCCGTCCTTCGTCGTGAAGACGTTGTTCTTCGTCTTGATGTATCCGTCCTCATCGAGATCAAGCAATCCAGTGAAGGCGCGGGCGTTCGGCTCGTGGCCGATTCCGAGGAACATCGCCGAGACCGGCAGGACGGACTCAACACCCGAGATGCGGTTCTTGAGGCGCAGACCTTTGACGTCCTTCTCTTCGACGCCGAGAACCTCCTCGACGATGGTCGAGGTCACGAACTCGATCTGCGGGTGCGCCATGGCGCGGTCGAGCATGATCTTCGAGGCGCGGAAGTGCTCGCTGCGGTTGATCAGCGTGACCTTCGTGGCGAAGCGCGTGAGGAAGAGCGCCTCTTCCATCGCCGAGTCGCCGCCGCCGATGACGGCGATCTCCTTGCCGGAGAAGAAGAATCCGTCGCAGGTCGCGCAGGAGCTGACGCCGTGGCCGATCAACGCCTGTTCACTCGGAATATTCAGCCAGCGCGCGCTCGCGCCCGAGGCGATGATGATCGTGCGGGTGTGAATCGTCTCCTTGCCGATGTTCAGGGCGAAGGGGCGCTTGGTGAGGTCGATGGAGTTCAGGTGCGCCATCTTCAGCTCTGCGCCGAAGCGGGTGGCCTGCTTCTTCATGTTCTCGATCAGCTCAGGCCCCTGGATGCCCTCGGGCCAGCCGGGAAAGTTCTCGACCAGCGTGGTGATGGAGAGCTGGCCACCGGGCTCGTGGCCTTCCAGCACCAACGGCTTCAGGTTGGCGCGTGCGGTGTAGATGGCGGCAGTCAGCCCCGAGCATCCGGAGCCGAGGATGACAGTATCGCGAGTCGTGTTTTCACTCATAATGGACTTCCTTAGTGTAAATGCGCGGCGGAGGAAAAGGATTCAAGCGCGGGAGGATGCAGCCTCAGGACGGCTCCAGCCCGCTCCAGACGCATCTACAATCGAATCATGGCAAATCTAACGCTGGTCTACGGAATGAGGCTGCTCCCGGCCGATGAGATCGCAAAGGTCGGCGACGCCCCGATCGAGCTCAAGAATGGCAATCATGCGCAGGTGACGATGCACGTGCTCGAGGGCAGCCGCGAGCAGATTGAGGCGCAGCTCAAGATGAGCCTCGACGCCTTCTTCGACTTCTACCCGGAGATATAGCCCGGCTCATCGGATTTCACGGAGCGGGCCTCGGAAAAATCGTCCGTGTTGACTCATTTCAGGTCACTCTTCTGCCGAAGAAGAGGGTGTGACCTGGAGGCTCAAGACGATCTGCATCACCTGCGCGGCTTTGCTGCTCGCGTTGGTTTTTCCGCGGGCTGCTCAAGCTCAAGACACAACTTCTGCGCCACAGACCATCCCACAGACCATTGAAGACGCTCTGCGTCAGATGTCCGATGCGGCGGGAGTGATCTTCGTCGGCGAAGTGACGGCGATTCGTCAGCGCGCGGGAGAGAACGGTGCGTCGGGAGTCGTCGAGATCGATTTTCGCGTTGACGATGCCGTGCGCGGATGCACGGCGGGCGGCGTGTACACGCTGCGCGAGTGGGCCGGGTTGTGGACTGCGGACGATCAGCGCTACCGCGTGGGCCAGCGGCTTATGATGCTGCTGCATTCGCCGGGCGCGGCGGGGGTCAGTTCGCCGGTATGGGGAACTGACGGGGCGATACCGGTTCGTGGAACGTCCTCTTCTCCGCAGATGGCGTCTGCTTCGTCTGCGGCGACTCCACTGATTGCCGATCTGCGTTGGGTGGGAACGCGACTTGAGCGCGTGATTCCTTATGCGGCATCGCCGATCGTTACGGCTACAAGTCAGACGACGGCTACGTCGCAAGCTTCCGCAGGCGAGACCTCCACCGCCTCGCAACAGGCCCCCGTTACCGTTGTCGTGGAGATGCTGCGCTCATGGCAGCAGAACAGGCCATGAGTCTCCGTGCATTCCGTAGCCTGTTGTTGTGTGCGTTCGTCACGGCAATCGCAGGCATGGCGCATGCCGGCGGTCCGCGATGGGTGACGGGAGCACCGTACTTTTCCAACTCCGGTAATCCTGTCATCTGGTACACCGACAGCCCGCTCTACTTCACCGATCCCGGCGACCTCAGTCAGTGGGTCAACCACGCTGCGGCGGATGCCATCGTGGTCGCGGCGGCGGGCGTGTGGAATGTCCCGACCTCCCGGCTCACACTTGCCTACGGCGGTTCGCTCGATGAGCATGTCGATACATCCAACGCCTACCCCAGCGCGAGCGGCGTCGTCTTCCCCGTTGATGTGCAGGCGTCGAATTACCTGGCGAAGCAGATTGCCGTTATCTACGACAGTGATGGATCGGTGACGGATCTGCTGCTTGGCGCGGGAGCCAGCGGCCCTTCAAGCTGCCGTCAGAACGCGGTCACTGAAAGCGTCGACTCGTTTAGTACAGACGGTCACATCCTGCATGCTGTCCTCGTCCTGAACGGCCGTTGTACCGGTCCTGCTCCTGAGCAGCAGCTTCAATTGCAGTATCAACTGATGCGTGCCTTTGGACGAATTATCGGAATGGGATGGTCGCAGACGAACGATAACGTCTTTACGGCGAGTCCGCGTCCGACCTATCAACAGGCGCTGCACTGGCCGATCATGCACCCGATCGACGTTATCTGCGGTCCTTACACCTACCAGTGCATGCCTGATCCGTTTACGTTGCGCGATGACGATGTTTCAGGGCTTGATCTTCTCTATCCTGTAGGCTGGGGTGTGCCTCCCGGCAAGACCATGACACTGGCGCGCGCAAACCAGGTGCAGGGCACCATTACGTTTCCCGGCGGTCAGGGGATGCAAGGTGTCAATATTGTCGTCCATCGCGAGGAGCCTTTCTGGGACTATCCCGAAGAATGGGAGTCGGTCTCGGCCGTCTCCGGGTATCTCTTTCGGCGACACAACTCAAGCCCTGTCTCTGTCTCCGTGGCTGCTCCTGCGCCCGTGTCAGGCATGGGCTCCACCTATGCGCCAAACGAAGGCTTCTTCAATCTCTATCGCATACCGCTTTACGACTGGGAGGCATGGCAAAACGTCGTTGTCACGACACAGCCCATCAATCCGCTCTACACGGGAGCGTATTCGGTTGGCCCCTACGATACCAACGCCGTCTCGCCCTCCGGGAGCGTCGACGTCGAACGAGCTTACGTCCTCGGTCCGATCTGGGGGGTCTACCAATACACCAAGGCCATCGCAGATGCCGCCAGCTCCTGCGATGTCTCTGCCGACGGCACGGAAGCCTCTCCGTCCGCCGTCTCTGTCAGCGGCTGGTGGAACGGCAATATCTGTTCTTATGGCCACGCCGCGTGGTCGAGCGTAACCGTTCAACCGAACCGTACCTTCACCGTGGAGGTCACCGCGCAGGACGAACAGGGGCTCGCGACGATGTCCAAGGCGCTTCCTGTCATGGGAGTGTGGAATTCTTCCGATGCGACCGGCACGGCGCCCTCCATTGGAGCTACCCCGTCTGCTTTCAACAGCACAGTCAGCGGCATGACAACCCTCGCCGTGCAGACAGGTTCAGGCACAGGGCCGCAGCAGCTTCGCATGGTGATTGCAGATCAGCGCGGCGACGGTCGCCCTGACTACGGCTATCAGGCGCGCATCTTCTACGCCGATTCCATCGCTCCCGCCAGCACTCCGGCGCTCGGCGGCACAGTCACCATTGCCGGCATGGGGTTCCGGCCGGGAAACACTGTCACCGTCAACGGCGTTCCGGCTACCGTTACCGGATGGACAGCCAACACCATCACCGCCGTGGTGCCGCCATCGCACGCTGCCACAGCGATAACCGCCGACGTTGCCGTCCACGATCTGCTGAGCGGAGCAACTACGACCATGACCGGCGCTTTCAGCTACGCCGCACCCCAACCGTCTCTTCAACTGGTGTCTGCGCCGGGGGGCCAAGTGTTTACGGGCTCCACTGCGAGCACTTCGTTCACGGTGCAGGCACTCCAGGGCGACGGAGTGACGCCGATCACCGGTGTTCCAGTCAGCCTTTCAAGCACTCTCGGGCAGATCCGGTTCGATGCATGTGCTGCAACTGCGTGCACGCTTACGACCGACTCGCAGGGCCGCGTCGCTACTACAGTCACAGCATTCGCTCCCGGTGCCGTCGTACTCTCCGCCACAAGCAGCGTGGGCACGGTCACAGCCGGCTTTGACGTCATCTCTCGCGTGCAGACCATCTCCGCTCTCAATCCCGTCCTGTATGTTGCGGCTGACGCTGCGGTTAGCTGGAATCCGCAGGTAGCTCTTGCGGACAACGGCGGCTCCAGCGTCGGCGTGTCCGTCCAATGGAGCGCCAGCTCCGGCGCCATGGTGCTTACGCCGGTTGTATCGCTCGCAGACTCGCAGTCTGTAACACAGACCACAGCCAGCACCGGTCCGCTCGCTGCCGGTGCGACCGTCTCGGCGACAGCCTGCGCATGGGCGACCGTCTGTACCGGCTTCGACGTACAAAGCGTGGCGCCTGATCAGTGGACGCTCGAAATTGTGACCGGAGCCGGACAATCGGTCGCCGCGGGCGTTACGCTGGCTCCGGTGGTCCTGCGTGTCGTCGATCCCGCAGGCCACTTCATCGCTGGAGCGCCTGTCGAAATCCGCCAGACCGTGGAGCCATGGACGTCCCCCTGCCCGGATCAGGGGCGCTGTCCGATCTCGCCCGTCTACAGCAGCTCGACCGCAACGCTTACCTCCGGGGTCGATGGCACGGTAATAGTGGCGCCGCTCGATCTTGCAGGCCAGCCAGTTATCACTCATATCGCGGCAATGACGGGAACCCAGGGATTTGTCGCGCTCGCCCTTCAGAGACAGCCCTGAATCCCCCGTGGAATGAATGCTGCGTTCCAACA
>Ga0335082_10004955_pt1 | contig 14541 bp, 12 predicted proteins | sample Lox_Sample_41_FD_206718 | JGI IMG/M metagenome (GOLD analysis project Ga0335082, IMG submission 206718) | Soil microbial communities from Loxahatchee National Wildlife Refuge, Florida, United States - Lox_Sample_4.1 | ecosystem: Environmental > Terrestrial > Soil > Wetlands | place: USA...
GCGATCCCACCCTCGCCACACGCGAGAAGGGCAGGATCGTCGTCGAGGCCTTCGTGGATGCTCTTCTGAAAGAGATCGAAGCGCTGCGCGCCGCTCCTCTCCCCAAAGCGCCGCCACGATAGAATCGGGGGTTCCCATGGAGCCGCGCGACAAGAAATCCCTGTTTCGCCGCGTCGAGAAGGCGATGGAAGCCATCCATCGCTCGGCCGACGTGTCGACGACCGTCGCCGATACGGCCTCGGCCATCATCGAAAACTTCAAGGGCGACATGGGGATCCGCGGCGGCCGCCTCTACGAGCGCCGCGACGGCGGCTACGAGCTGACACGCACCTTCGGTGAGGTCAAACCTGTCACACCGGGGCTGTTGGTGCTCGACACCTATCCGCCGCTCGAGCAGGTTCTGGACGAAGGCGTCGTCGTCCTGGGCCTCGACGCGCCGGGCGTGGACGCCGCCTTCGAGCGGTCGCTCGGCGTGGACCGCTTCGCCGCGATCGCCGTGGGCGACGACGAGTACGTCCTCTCGTTCGACGTGGAGCCGGGAGCGGCAAACGAAGACCTGGTTTCGACCCTCTCGATCCTGCGCCAGACGGTGGATCAGAAGCTCCGGCAGGACCGCTTCGTCTCGGCCCTCCAGCAGACCCGCCGGATCCAGATGTCGATCCTGCCCCGGCGCTCCGTGCGAAGAGGCGAGCTCGAGATGGCCGGCTTCTCCTCGCCCGCCGAGATCGTGGGCGGCGACTTCTTCGACTTCATCACCGTCTCCGAGCGCATCGTCGGCGTCGCCATCGCCGACTCCTCGGGCCATGGCCTGCCGGCTGCCCTGCAGGTGCGCGACGTGTACACCGGCCTGCGCATGGGCGTGGAGCGTGACTTCAAGATCGTGCGGACGATCGAGCGGCTGAACCGGATCATCCACCACTCGCGCATGACGACGCGCTTCGTCTCTCTCTTCTACGGAGAGATCGAGGAGGAGGGGAGCCTGATCTACGTCAACGCCGGGCATCCGCATCCGCTGCACTTCCACGGCAAGAGCGTGACACCCCTCGTGCAGACGGGCCTCGTGCTGGGCCCCTCGCCAACGGCGAGCTACACGCGGGGCTTCCGCAGGCTGGAGCGGGGCGACTCGCTTCTTCTTTACACGGACGGCATGGTCGAGGCCCATGGCCCTGGTGGCGAGGAGTTCGGCATCGGGCGCCTTACCGCGGCCTACCTGGACGTCAAGGACAAGCCCTGCGACGAGATCGCGCGCACGCTGGTCCAGCGGGTCCAGGAGTGGACCGGCACGGCCGAGCCCGAGGACGACCGCACCGTCGTGGTCGTGAAAAGGCATCCCGGCCCCGCTCCCGGAGGCGATACCCGGATCACGACAGGAGTCCTGCCGGCGATCAGGTAGCCGGACGGTTCTTCGCGAACCAGGCCGCCGTCTCGGCGATGCCTTTCTCGAGGGGCGTCCAGGGCGGAAGCGAAAGCTCGCGGCGGACGAGGGCGCCGTCGAGCACACTGCGGCGCTGCTCGCCGGGCGGGAGCGGCGCGCGCTCGGGCTTCTCCGTGTAGCCGAGCTCTCGGGCGATCAGCTCGAAGAGCCGGTTGACCGAGGTTTCGACGCCGGTGCCCAGGTTCCAGGTGCCCGTCCTGCCGGTCGCGGCGGCCCGGGCGGCGGCTTCGACCAGGTCCCCCACGAAGACGTAGTCGCGCGTCTGGTCGCCGTCGCCGCGGATCTTCGGGCGCCGCCCGGCCAGGATCGCTTCGGCGAAGATCGCGACCACGCCGGCCTCCCCGGTGCCGTTCTGGCCGGGGCCGTACACGTTGGCGTACCGGAAGACCTGGACGGCGAATCCGTGCACCACGGCGTAGTAGTGGAGGTACTTTTCGATCGAGAGCTTTGCGCAGCCGTAGGGGGAGACGGGATCGGTCGGGTGCGTCTCGCGGCTCGGCTTGCCGCCCTCGGGCTCGCCGTAGAGGGCGCCGCCGGTCGAGGAGAAGAGCACGCGGCGCACGCCCGCGCGCCGGCACGCCTCGAAGAGCTTCAGCGAGCCCAGGATGTTCGACCTCGCGTCGTGCAGCGGGTCGGCCACGCTGTGCCGCAGGTCGATCTGCGCGGCATGGTGGGAGACCCACTCGATGCCTTCCTCGCGCAGGAGGCCCTCGAGGTCCGCCTCGGCGATGTCGGCTTTCACGAAGCGGGCCTTCCCGGGGACCTTCTCCCGCTTGCCGGCCGACAGGTCGTCCACGACCACGACTTTGTGGCCGTCGTCGAGGTGCCGCTTCGCCATGTGCGAGCCGATGAAGCCGGCCCCGCCCGTGACGAGGATGTTCATAGAATCACCGCTCCGCATGATAGCGAAAGCCCGCCTCGATCCCCGGCTGCGGATCGATCCGAAGCGCCTCGGCCTCCGGCCGCCCGGCCGCTCGTTCTTCCGCCGGCCGACTGAGGCCGTGGCCCGGGACCTCGTCGGAGCCTGGATCGCGAGACGTCACCACGGCCGCTGGTACGGCGCGCGGATCGTCGAGACGGAGGCCTACCTCGGCGTCGGCGACCGCGCGGCGCACTCCTGGAACGGCAGGCGCACGCGGCGCGTCGAGCCCATGTACGGGGACGGCGGGCACCTGTACGTCTTTTTCGTGTACGGCATGCATCACTGCGCCAACGTGGTGACGCGGCGCAAAGGGGATCCGCAGGCCGTCCTCTTGCGGGCCGCAGAGGGGCCGGGAGGAGCTCCAAGGCTTCTCTCGGGACCGGGGCGGCTGTGCAAGGCGCTTGGCATCACGACGAAGCTCTCAGGGCTTGATCTGCTGCGGGGAGGCGACGTCAGGATCCTCCTGCCGCGCCGGAGGCGGCGGACGCGGCTCGGCGTATCCGCGCGGATCGGAGTTGCCTACGCAGGCGAAGCAGCCGCCTGGCCGCTCCGGTTCTTCGACGCCGAATCCGTGGCCGTCCCGGCTAGGGCCCGCGGGGTGCAGGTCGTGCCGTAGGGGCGGGCCTTGTGCCCGCCCTCCTCGGAGAAACTGCTTCCAAGGGCGGGGACAAGCCCCGCCCCTACGGCCCCGCTGCGGAGTCCGCCGTTCATAGATACCGAGGGCTTAAGCCGGCGGGGCTGCGGGGGTCGACGTATAGATCGAGACGGCGTTCTTGCCGCCGCGCTTGGCCCGATAGAGGGCGGCGTCGGCGTGCTCGAGGAGCTGCGTCTTGTCGCGGGCGTCGTCGGGGTAGGTGGCCAGCCCGATCGAGGCCGTGACGCGGATGATGTCTTCCCCCTCGGGCGGGCGGAAGAGCCGCTCGTCGATGCGGCGGCGGATGCGCTCGGCCACGTCGAACGCCACGGGCGACGGCGTCTCCGGCAGAATGACGGCGAACTCCTCGCCGCCGTAGCGGGCCACGAGGTCCATGTCGCCGCGCACGCCCGCCCGGATCTCGGCCGTGACCCTCTGGAGGATCGCGTCGCCCACGGGATGCCCCCACCGGTCGTTGATGCTCTTGAAGTCGTCGATGTCGAGCATGAGCACCGTGAGCGGCCTCGCCGAGCGCTCGGACCGCCCGATCTCCTTCTGAAGCGTCTCCTGGAAATGGCGGTGGTTGAAGGCCCCGGTCAGGCCGTCGCGGATGGACTGCTCGCGGGCGTCCGCGTAGGACCGCGCGATCTCGATGGCCGTGACCGCCTGGTTGGCGAAGATCTCGAGGGCCCGGATGGTCTCCAGGGTCGGGGAGCGTCCGTTCTTCGGATCGTCCACCGAGAGGCAGCCCACGAGCCGGTCGCCGGAGGCGAGGGGAATCCAGAGCCCCTCGTTGGGGCGCCAGCTGTCGGCCACCCGGCGGCGAGAGGTTGTCGAGGCCACGACGTCGTAGGGCGTGAGGTCCGTGGCCGCACGGTGCCGGACATGGAAGGACTTGGAGACCCGGTTGCCCGGCGTCCAGTGCCGCGTCAGCTCCGCCTCGGGCACCTCCTGGCCGGAGAGCACCGCCCATCTCTCGTCGAGGCCGAACTGGGCGCGCCGCACGAAGACCTTGCGCTCGGCGTCGTACAGGGAGAGCAGCACGGCATTGAAGCCGAGGCTCCTGGCCACGGCGGCCACGATGGACTGGAGCAGGGCGTCGAGGGTCAGGTGGCGCTGGATCTCGTTGGAGACCGCGAGGATCTGGTCGAGAGTCTCGGCCCGCTCGCGGTTGCGCTCGGACAGCTCCCGCATCCGGGCCCGCGTCGCGTGGTCCTGCAGCAGGAGGGCGATCTGGCCGGCCACGGCCGAGAGCGAAGCGAGGGCGGACGCGGAGTGAAAGGCCGGAAACGAGCTCTCGAGCACCAGGAGTCCCGTGCTCATCTCGTGCGTGGCCAGGCGCAACACGACCTGGTAGGGGGTCTCCGGCGACAGCCGGACGGTCCTCGAAGCGCCGATCGCGAGCTCGGTCGGATCGCCCGAGGAGGGAGGCGCCGCTTCGTCGAGGCGGTTGGACCTTACCCAGTCGGCGACCTCCTGCCTTCCCGCCGTGGCGACTCCCGCCAGGCGCACGGAGAACTGGTCGCCGGGGTCCTCGACCCACTCCACGAAGGCCATCGCCTCGACCGGCACCAGCTTGCGGACGGCCTCGAAGACCCGCTCGTAACGGTCGCCGCGTCCTCCCACCGCGAAGATGTTCGAGATCTCACGGAGGACCTCGAGATCGCGGTTCTCGCGCGAGACGCGATTCAGCCTCTGCTCCATGGTCGAGAGATTGCGGACCACGAACGAGGCCAGAACGACCGGATAGAAGGCGAGCAGAAGCCCGGCCAGGCCGAAGGAGGGGTAGACCAGGATCTCCAGGGCGACGATCGGCACCAGAAGAAGCAGCGCGATGAGCTGGAAGAGGCCCGTCTCGAACAGGCGGTCGGGCTCGACCAGACGGCCGGCCTGGAGGTAGGTGAACACGAGGATCGTGTTGGCGAAGAAGAAGACGAGGAGGACTCCGGCCGCGAGCGCCGCCGTGGCGAGCGGGCCCGCGCCCGGGCGGGCGAGGGCCGCGTCGAAGGCCGCCGCCAGCCCGTAGGAGAGGGCGAGTTGCGAGACGTCGAAGATCGTGGCCCGTGTGAACCGCCGCCTTCCGAGCGAGACCTTGGCGGCCAGGTCCGCGGTGACGCAGGCCAGCATCGTCGCGGAGGTCGAGCCGAGGATCAGAATGGCCGGGACGAGCGCGGCGGCCTCGAGGCCCAGGTAGTTGCCGGCGTAGCGCACCCGCAGGCGGAACGCGACCGCCGCGAGCAGCGTGAAGAAGAGGATCTCCGGCCAGCGGTCCCAGGGGATCGCCCCCCACCCCGCGGCCAGGAGGGCCGCGGCGCCGAGGGCCGTCGCCGCTTGCAGCGCGAAAAAGACGCGCCGCCTCATGGGTTCACTTCTTCTTCTTGGCCTTGAACCGGATGACGCCGTCCTTGACGAACTTGTCGAAGATCATGAGGACCTCGAGCTCCTTCATCGGAGAGATCTTCATGATGGACTTGACGTCCCAGGCGCCGTTGACCCGCGAGAGCACGAATCCCTCGTGGGGCGAGAGCGTCATGTCCGTCAGCTGCTGGATCGGGATGGCGAGCTCCGGGATGCGGTCTCCGGCGATGCCGTCTCTCTCGAGGGCGGCCCGAATCTCGCGTTCGGCCTCCCGGATCGCTTCGGCGGCCCGGCCGTCCGTGGGATCCAGGTCCGAGGCGACCTTGAACATCTTGTAGGCCTTCTTGGGGTCGTCCTTGAGCTGGGCGCGGCCCCGCTGGAGGAAGACGTCCACGTCGCTTTCGCCCGGCGCGGCGCCGGCGCCGACCGCGACGGCCCGGTGCCGGGGCTGGGCCTCGACGAGCGCGATCGTGCCGTTACCGATGCCTTCGAAGACGAGACGGGCGACGTTGAACTCGGCGTTGTGCGTCTGGAGAGCGATCGCCTCGATCGTGCGCTGGCCGTCGACGTAGGGAATGATGAGCTTCTCCTGCTCGGTCATCTCGTCGAGGTTCAGGGGCTTGACGATCTGCGGGACGTGCTGGTCGTTGGGCACGAGCTGGCGGATTCGCTGCCACTCGTCGTAGCGGCGCAGGCCCTCCATGATGATCGACGTCACGTCCAGCGAGAGCGGCACCATCTTGAGGTCCGGCAGCTCGCCGTCCACGAACTCGAAGTTGCCGTCCTCCCAGAGAAACACGTCGTAGATGGACTCCTCGGCCTTCTTGCGCATCAGGCGCAGCAGATCCGTCTCGCTGATGGCGTTGATCATGACCAGGATGCGGCCCAGCAGGATGTTGGACTCCTCCTGGACCTCCATGGCCATCTTGAGCTCCTCCTCGGTGATGTAGCCGTTGGAGACCAGGAAATGCCCCAGGTACTCGCGCTGATCGGAGGAGGAGGAAGAGTTGATCCGGCCGGACTGGAAGTAGACGCGCTTCTCCACGCCGTGGCCCTCGATCAGGAGCGTCCCCGTCTTCTGGCCGAGGGACAGCCACTGCAGCAGCTCCGAGAGCTGCATCGTCTTCAGATTGCCGGAAATGCCCACCTGGCTATTAGTTTAGCCGAGGCGGGTTTACTCCATGGGAGGGTTGTAGGCGGGCACGCCCGTCACGGCCTCGCCGATGACCAGCGTGTGAATGTCGTGGGTCCCCTCGTAGGTGTAGACGCTCTCGATGTTGGCGAGGTGGCGGAAGACCGGGTACTCGTTGACCACGCCGTTGGCGCCCAGAGTCTCCCGGGCGAGCCTGGCGCACTCCCGGGCCACCCACACGTTGTTGCGCTTGGCCATGGAGACGTGGTGCGGCTTCATCGTGCCCTTGTCCTTCATGGTCCCCAGCTTCCAGGCCAGGAGCTGCCCCTTGGTGATCTCGGTCACCATCCAGGCCAGGCGCTCCTGCACGAGCTGGTGGGAGGCGATGGGGCGGTCCTTCCACTGCTTGCGCGTCCTGGCGTAGTCGAGGGCGGCGCCATAGGTCGCCAGGGCGCTCCCGAGCGCTCCCCAGGAGATGCCGTAGCGGGCCTGCGTGAGGCAGGAGAGGGGCCCTTTCAGGCCCTGGACTCCGGGCAGCCGGTTCTCGGCCGGGATGCGGCAGTCCTCGAAGGCGAGCTGGGAAGTGACCGAGGCCCGGAGGGACATCTTGCCTTTGTGCTCCGAGGTCGAGAAGCCCTTCGTGCCGCGTTCGACCAGGAAGCCGTTGATGACGCCGTCGAGCTTGGCCCACACGACCGCGACGTCGGCGATCGAGCCGTTGGTGATCCAGGCCTTGGCGCCGTTCAAAATGAAGGAATTCCCGTCCTTTCGAGCCGTGGTGCGCATGCCGCCCGGGTTCGAGCCGAAGTCCGGCTCGGTCAGGCCAAAGCACCCGATCGCGGAGGCGTCAGCGAGCTTCGGGATCCAGCGGTCCTTCTGCTCCTTCGAGCCGAACGCGTGAATGGGGTACATGACCAGGGCCGACTGCACGGAAACGAAGGAGCGCAGCCCCGAGTCGCCCCGCTCGAGCTCCTGCATGATCAGGCCGTAGGCCACGTTGTCCAGGCCGGGCAGGCCGTAGTCGGCAATGGTCGCCCCGAAGAGGTGCATCGAGGCCATCTCCGGGACGAGTTCCTTCGGGAAGCGGCCTTCCCAGGCCGCGTCCTCGATGATGGGAATGACCTTGTCCTCGACCCACGAGCGGACCGTGTCCCTGACGAGGCGCTGATCTTCGGTCAGGAGCGCGTCGCAATCCAGGTAATCGGATCCCGTAAAGCTCATCGCGGCCGGATCGTATCAGCTAGACTTTCCGGTCAATGAGCGTCTTCCAGGGCGGCTCCGCCTTCAACATGGTGCAGTCCGTGGCCGAGGGCTACATCATCCTGACGGAGCGGACCTTCAAGAGCTACAGGCCGAACGACCTGACCGAGTTCCTCTTCGAGGCCGACAAGCTGCTGCGCGAGGTCCGGGGCGCGCAGGCGCCTCCCGGCGAGCAGGACGCCGTGCAGAAGCGCCAGCGCAAGATGCAGCGGCTGCAGCAGGCCCTGACCATCGCCAACGCCGTCCGGAGCCGGCGCTGAGCCGGTGCCTGGCTCTCGGTTAGAGCCTCTCGGCCGCCGGTCGCGAAGCGGCCGCCTGGCGCCGATCGTCGCTGCCGCTCTCTTCTACGCCCTGGCTGCGGCGCTCTTCACCTGGCCTCTCGCAACGCGCCTCGGATCGGGGTTGCCGGATCTCTGGGACGCGAAGCTCAACGCCTGGATCCTGAACTGGGACTTCCACCAGACGTTTCACGACCCGCTGCACCTCTTCGACGCCAACATCTTTTTTCCCGCGACGTATGCGCTGGCCTTCTCGGAGAACCTCTACGGAGCCTCGCTCTTCGGCTTCCCCCTCTACGCGGCGGGGGCTTCGGCTCTCTTCGTCTACAACGTGCTCTTCCTGCTGGGCATGTGGCTCTCCGCGATGGCGGCGTGGGCGCTGGCCCGGGAGATCACGGGCGACGGGATGACCGCGCTCGTGGCCGGCGTCGTGTACGCCTTCGTGCCGTGGAGGCTCGCCCAGCTGCCGCACATCCAGTTCCAGTGGGGCGCGTTTCTCGCGCTCGCCCTGCTCTTCCTGCTCCGTTACCTGCGCTCCGCCAGCCGCCGCGACGCCGCGCTCTTCTCCGTCTTCTTCGCCTGGAACGCTCTCTGCAACGTGCACTACGCCCTGTTCTCGGGATTGCTCGTGGCGGCTGTGGTCGGGCACGAGACGCTCGCCCTGGGGTGGAGGGCGCTGCGGGGAAGGGTGCTCGGGGCCGCCATCGCCGTCGCGGCCGCCGGCGTCGTGGTGCTGCCCTTCTACGTTCCTTATCAGAGGGCGGCCGAGCTCTACGGGATGCGGCGCTTCATGAGCGAGATCGAGTTCTTCTCCGGCCGGCCGATCGACTTTCTGACGGCGGGGCCCCAGAACAAGCTCTACGCCCCCCTGACGCAGCAGTGGGCGCATCCGGAAGGCGACTTCTTTCCGGGAATTGCGGCGCTGGCGCTGGCGGCCGCGGCCATCGTGATGCTGCGCGCCAAAAAACCGGCGCGCGCGGAGCGCCCGGCGCCCGGGGAGGGACGCATTCTCCGGCGAGTGCTCGACGACCTCGTCGGCGCGCTCCTGCTTCTGTGGCTGGTGGCCACGCTGCAGCCGGGGCTGAAGCTCGGGCCGTTGTCCGTGGGCGACCCCGGACGCGTCCTGGTGTTCGCCACCGTGCCCCTGCTGGTCCGCCTGGCGCTGGCCTTCCCGCGATGGTCGCGGTTCGCCAACCTGCCGGACTACCTGCGCCGCCGCTACACCGACCGGCAGGCCTCGCTCCTGGTCCTCGTCCTCGCCCTCGGCGTCGTCGTGGCCCTCGGGATGCACACGCCTTACTGGCGCTTCCTGGCGGGGAGCTTCGGGGCGGTCTTCCGGTCGATCCGCGTCCCGTCGCGCGGGATCGTGATGTTCGACCTGGCGCTCGGTGTGCTGGCGGCCTGGGGCCTCTCGCTCGCGACGCGAGGTCTTTCGCCATCGGGGAAGGCCGGCGCCGTCGCGGCCGCGCTCGCCGTCATCGGCTTCGAGTACCGCGCCTTTCCCATCGACATCGGCGACGTGGACCCCGACCCGCCCGCCGTCTACAAGTGGCTCGGCGCGGCGAAGTTCACCGGCGCCATCGTGCACTGGCCCTTCGCCTTCGACCCCGACGTGGAGTACACCTTCCGGTCCACGGCCCACTGGAAGCCGATCTTGAACGGTTACTCGGGGTTCGGGCCGCCGCTGTACCACGACCTCTCCGATCTCCTGCACGAGCGGCCGATCCCGCCGACCGCCTGGGACAGGATGGAGGAGATGGAGGCGTCGGTCCTGGTCTTCCACCCGGAAATGCTGGGCCAGCCTTCCGAAGGGCTGCCGTGGCTCGCCGCGCTCCGGGAAGGCGTCCAGAGCGGCAGGATCGTTCCGCTCGGGGCGTTTCCGGCGGGCCGATCGCCCGACATCGCCTTTCGGCTCTCCCGAACGGCGCCGTTCCCGACGGGCATCCCCGAGAAGAGCCCGGGCTCCGCGGGAGCGGAAGCCCTCCGCCGGCTCAAGGGCCTCGACGCGGTGCTCCATCCCCCCCTGGGATGGCTGGACGTCCCCCGGGAGGGCGAGGCGGTCGCGGTGGGGTCCACGGGCTTCGGCTGGGCGATGGACGACTCGGGCATCCTGGAAGTGCGCGTGGCCGCGGACGGCATTCCGGCGGGGACCGCCCGATACGGGTTCCCGCACCCGACCGCCACGGCCGCGCATCCGGAGTACCCGGACTCGCCCAAACCGGGGTTCTTCTTCTCGGTTCCCAGGCTCGCCCCGGGGCCGCACCGGCTCGTTTTCACGTTCGTCGCGAGGGATGGCGGAACGACCTCGCTGCCGAGGGGCATCGTCGTCCGCTAATCCCCTATAATTCGCGCCCTTTATGGAAGCGACCGCAATCTCCCGGATCGGAAGCGCCGCCGGCCGCGAGGCCGGCGTCCGCGGCTGGCTCTATAACAAGCGCTCGTCCGGCAAGCTCCAGTTCCTGATCCTGCGCGACGGCACGGGTTACCTCCAGTGCGTCGTCGTCAAGGCCGAGGTCCCCGGCGAGATCTGGGAGGCGGCGGAGAAGGCCCAGCAGGAGTGCTCGCTCGCGATCGAAGGCACGGTGCGCGAGGACAAGCGCGCGCCGGGCGGCTACGAACTGACGGTCTCGCGCCTTTCGGTCCTCGGCCCCTCGGAGAACTACCCGATCACGCCGAAGGAGCACGGCGTGGACTTCCTGATGTCGCAGCGCCACCTCTGGATGCGCTCCTCGCAGCAGCACGCCGTCCTGCGGGTTCGGTCGGAGGTCGAGCAGGCGATCCGCGACTTCTTCTACGAGCGCGAGTACACCCTGATCGACTCGCCGATCCTGACGGGCTCCTCGGTCGAGGGCACCTCGACCCTGTTCGAGACGGACTACTTCGGCGACAAGGCGTACCTGTCCCAGTCCGGGCAGCTCTACCTCGAGCCCGCAGCCGCGGCCTTCGGCAAGGTCTACTGCTTCGGCCCGACCTTCCGCGCCGAAAAATCGAAGACCCGGCGCCATCTGACGGAGTTCTGGATGGTGGAGCCCGAGGTTGCGTTCCTCGAGTTCGAAGGCCTGTGCCGCCTCGCCGAGGACTTCATCGTCGCGATCCTGGCGCGGGCGCTCGACCGGTGCCGGGAGGACTTCAAGCGCCTGGAGAGGGACACGGCGACGCTCGAGAAGGTCGCCGTCCCGTTCCCCCGGATCACGTACCGGCAGGGGATCGAGAAGCTCCAGGCCGCCGGGTTCTCGGTGACGTTCGGCGACGACCTCGGAGCCGACGAGGAGACCGCGCTCTGCGGGGACCTCGCGAAACCGCTCATCGTTTCGCGCTTTCCCGCGGCCATCAAGTCCTTCTACATGCAGCCCGACCCGGATGACCCGGAAGTCGTCCTGGGCCTCGACATGCTGGCGCCGGAGGGCTACGGGGAGATCATCGGGGGCTCGCAGCGCATCCACGACCTGGCCCTGCTCGAGCGCCGCCTGGCCGAGCACAAGCTGCCCCGCGAGGCGTACGAGTGGTACCTGGATGTGCGGCGCTACGGGACCTTCCCGCACTCGGGCTTCGGCATGGGGCTGGAGCGCGTCGTGACCTGGATCTGCGGCATCCACCATCTGCGGGAGGCGATTCCGTACCCGCGCACGATGAAGCGGATCTATCCGTGAAAGGTCCGAAGCTGCCGTCCGTCGGCGTCGTGTCCCTCGGGTGCGCCAAGAACCTGGTGGACACCGAGGTCATGCTCGGGGCGCTGGCGCGGGCAGGCCATGCGATCGTGCCGGACAGCCAGGCGCGGGTCGTCCTCGTCAACACGTGCGGCTTCATCGACCGGGCCAAGGAGGAGTCGGTCAACGCGATCCTCGAGCAGGTCGAGCGCAAGAAGAGGGGAGAGATCGAGCGGGTGATCGTGGCCGGCTGCATGGTGCAGAAGTACGGGCGCGAGCTCGCCGAGACGATCCCCGAGGTGGACACCTTCATCGGCTTGGACGAGCTCGAGCGGGCTCCCGAGGCGGCGGCGGGGCTGCCGACGCTTGCCCGCTACACCGACAAGCCCCTCGCGACCCGGCTGTACGACGAGGCGGCGCCGCGCCTTCTGTCCAGGAGGCGCGGTTACGCCTACCTGAAGGTGGGGGAGGGCTGCGACAACCCCTGCGCGTTCTGCACGATCCCGCAGATGCGCGGCAAACAACGCAGCCGCCCGGTCGCCTCGCTGCTGGCCGAGGCGCGGGCGTTGCGGGCGCAGGACGTCTCGGAGCTCGTCCTCATCTCGCAGGACACGACGCGCTACGGCGAGGATCTGGGCTTCGGCCGGAATGGGCTGACGCGGCTCGTCGAGGCGCTGCTCTCCGAGACCGACTTCCCCTGGATCCGCTTCCTGTACGCCTACCCGAAGACACTCGACATGTCGCTCCTGCAGCTCATGGCGGGGGAGCCCCGCTTCGTGCCCTACGTCGACATCCCGCTCCAGCACGTGGCGCGCCCGATTCTCTCGGCCATGAGGCGGGGTGGCGACGCGTCGTCGTATCTCCGCATGCTCGAGGCCATGCGGGCCGCCGTGCCCGACCTGGCCGTGCGGACGACGTTCATCGTCGGGTTCCCGGGCGAGGGCGACGAGGAGTTCCGCGAGCTCTCGGAGTTCGTGCGGCGGGCCGAGTTCGACAACCTGGGGGCCTTCACGTATTCGCCCGAGCCGGGATCGGGCTCCGAGCCCCTCGGGGACCCCGTGCCGGCCGAGGAGAAGGAGGACCGCCGGCAGTTCCTCCTGTCCCTCCAGCAGCCCATCGCCCGCCGCAAGGCGCGGGCCCTGCGGGGCCGCTCGGTGGAGGCGATCGTGGAAGGCGCCTGCGAGGAGTCCGACGATCTGCTCGAGGGGCGTCTCAAGTCGCAGGCGCCCGAGATCGACGGCCGGCTGCTCATCAACGATACCGGCGGGAGGGACGTGCGGCCCGGCGACATCGTGCAGGTGCGCATCAGCGAGACGTACGACTACGACGTCGTCGGCGAGATCGTCTAGCGCGGCCATGCACGTCGTTCGGGACCCCCTGCGGGCCGGCGATCTGCCGCGGGGCGGCGTGACCACCATCGGCAACTTCGACGGCGTGCATCTCGGCCACCGGCGCATCCTCGAGGCCGTGGCCGCGCGAGCGCGGGAGATCCGGCGGCCGTCCGTGGCGATCACGTTCGAGCCGCACCCTCTGGCGGTGCTGCGGCCGGACCACGCTCCCCGCCGCATCCAGACCCTCCGGCAGAAGGAGGAAGCCATCGAAGCGCTCGGGATCGAGCACCTGCTGGTCATTCCCTTCACCCGCGATTTCTCGCTCACGGAGCCCGAGGACTTCGTGAAGTCGTTCCTGTCCGAGAAGCTCGGCGTCGCGGAGCTCTACCTCGGCCAGCATTTCGCCTTCGGGCGGGGCAAGCGGGGCGACCTCGGGCTGCTGACGCGCCTGGGGCCCGCGTGCGGCTTCTCCGCGACGGGCGTGCCGGAGGTCCTCGTGGACGGCCAGGCTGTCTCCTCGACGCGGATCCGCGACTCCATCGACCGGGGAGACATGAACTCCGCCAACGCGATGCTCGGGCGCGCGTACGAGCTCGACGGGATCGTCTCGAAGGGCGACCGGGTGGGCCGCAAGATCGGATACCCGACGATCAACCTGGCTCCCGAGAACGAGCTGCACCCGGCCGACGGCGTCTACTTCACGCGGATCCTGATTCGCTCTTTCGGCCGGCAGTTCGACTGCGTGACGAACATCGGCCGCCGGCCGACCGTGTACGAAGACTACGCCACCACGATCGAGACCTACGTTCTCGACTTCTCCTCGGACGTGTACGGCGAAAAGGTCCGGCTGTTCTTCTTCGGCCGGCTGCGGGAGGAGCGCAAGTTCCCCTCCATGATGGCGCTGACCGAGCAGATCGGGCGGGACATCGAGGCGACCCGGGAGTACTTCGCCCGCAAGGGCGGGTCCGGAGGCTAGTTCGGCGCGGCCGCCGCAGGCCCGCGACCGGGGCGTGCATTCTATTCCGCTACAGGGACTTGCTGTATCATCAACCGCGAATCGAATGCCCCCGTCGGGGCGTACTTTGCGACCGGAGGAAGAGAGTTCATGGCCGATAACCCCAACGTGAAGACTGTCACCGACGCGTCGTTCGACGGCGACATTTTGAAGAGCGAGACCCCCGTGCTGGTCGACTTCTGGGCGCCCTGGTGCGGCCCGTGCCGGTCGGTCGCGCCGATCGTGGACGATCTGGCCAGCCATTATGCCGGCAAGCTCAAGGTCGCCAAGATCAACGTGGACGAGTCGTGCAACGTGGCGATGCAGTACCAGGTCACCTCGATCCCGACGTTCATCCTGTTCAAGGGCGGCAAGGTCGCGGACCGCGTGCTCGGGGCCCTTCCCCGCGGCGAGTTCGTGAAGTTCATCGACCGCAACATCTGAACCCACCCATTTCGGAGGTCGAGCGGGCAGAGGCCCCCGCCGTCCGCGAGGGCTTCTATCCCTCGGTGCCGGCGCTGTCGCTCGACACCCTGTGGTTCCAGGTGGC
>Ga0335082_10004956_pt1 | contig 14540 bp, 14 predicted proteins | sample Lox_Sample_41_FD_206718 | JGI IMG/M metagenome (GOLD analysis project Ga0335082, IMG submission 206718) | Soil microbial communities from Loxahatchee National Wildlife Refuge, Florida, United States - Lox_Sample_4.1 | ecosystem: Environmental > Terrestrial > Soil > Wetlands | place: USA...
CCGCTAGGTTCACGAACCTCGAGCGCCCGTAGCTCAGTTGGATAGAGCGTCAGGTTGCGGACCTGAAGGTCACAAGTTCGAGTCTTGTCGGGCGCGCCAGATTTTCTATGCCCGACGCGGAGTTGCCGCGTCGGGCTTTTCGTTTCGGAGCGATGCGCACCGGAGGGTCCTGACGGGGTGCGACGTTGCGCCAGCCGTAGAGGGCGGCGAGGCGGCGGCGCTCGAGGTCGTCGGGCCAGTTCGCCGGGTCGAGAAACGAGTCGTAGACCGCCACGACCATCCGGCTCGTCGTATGGCGACGGCGTAGCGGTACTTGCCCTGGTCATACAGTTCCTTGCCTTTCGCCATGATCTTGTCGGCGCCGCCCATCATCTCGACGTACAACAGCGCCGAGTCGCGCGGCGACAGCGGAATCAGCATTGCCGGATGCGCATCCCAATACCCGAGGTACCGGTTGATCACCGCGCGACTGTTGTGCGCTTCGGAGCAGTGGTAGCAGTGGGCTGCTCGAGGCTCTTCGGCAATGTTGTAGACGTTCTGGATCTCGTTGATCGTGACGCTCTGGTTCGCGAGGTGCAGCACCTGGTTGTTCAGGTTCGCGTACGAATCGCGCTGCGTCCGCAGCACTTCCTGAACCCGCTTGTTGCCCCACCGCGGCCAGCTGTGCGACGCGAACGAGAGAGCGCTCCGCGATGCCGGAGGTCGGTGCCAATGGGGTGTCACGCGCGACTGCCCCGACGAGGTCCGGGCGGACGCGCCCCATGCTGCGCCGGGCAATCCGGCGCGCCGGTGATCCCGGACGAATCGATCGAGACGCTGCGGGTCGTATTGGCAAGCGCAGAGCGATTCGCCAGGCAGGTGCACAGATGGGGGCGGCCGAGGGCGTGGTCGCCCAGCGCGCACGCGGGTTGATCGGCCATGAATTTGCGGCACGAAGCCGACCCGACGAGCCGGCTGGCGCGCTCGACCTCGCTCAGTCGATCCAGCCCTGCTGCTCGAATCGCTGCCTCAGCACGTCGGCGATCTCCTGCGCCGTCTGCTTGCCCCGCCCTTCGATCGTGCTGCTGCCGGACGCCTCGCCGGCCACCTTGACTGCGCTGGTGACGATGAGGCCGATCGGGTTCGCCGTCGCGATAGCGACGGCCGCAGGCACGGCCGCCCCCGGCCCCTTTCCTCCGCTCGAATCCACGGTGCCGGATCCGAGCCTTCGCAGGCCCTGCTCCGTCATCTGGAAGCCCTCGACCGCCGTCTTCAGCGAGGCCGTGCCAGAGCCGAATCCGACCAGCATGCGCTTGGCGGCGCTGCCTTCGTCGATCGACACGAAGTAGCCGCGGATCACGATGTCATTGAGCTGTGGCGGCGCTGTCTGGTCCGTGACCCTCACGGCCGAGAGCCCCATTTCGTCGATATCCGCGACCAGATTGCGCACGACCTCCGCGCCGAGCGCGCGACCTGCCGCGAGCTGATCCGCCGTCGGCGTTTGCCGCGTGTCGTACTGGCCGGCGAGCGCGGACTCGGGCGGTACCTCAGCGGACGAGGCGGCGAAGTCGTACACGAGGATGCGATTGGGCCGCGGAATCTTCCCCGTGACGCGGATATCGCGCTGCGTGACGTTCGTGGAGGCACACCCGGCCACGACCACCAGGCCGACGCAGAACTGCAGAACCCGGCGAGTAGATTCCATTCATCCCTCCTGTAGCTAGCGAGTGCATCGGCCTACTTCGGATGGATCCTCGTGATCTTCGAGCCCTGGATGCCGATGCCCGCCATCAAGCCCTTCTGACCGAAGATGAAGGCATAGATGTCGTCGTGGAGCGTAGTAGGCGACCGTCTTGCCGCCCTTTTGAAGCGCGCCATCGCCACCCTGCGCTCCGACGATGAACCCAGCCTTCGCGATCCCGGGGAAGATCAGGATGCCCTTGGCCTGGGCTCCGAGCGCCTTCGCCGAGGGCGTGCTCGCGTAGAGGCGGTTCAACGCGGCGCTCGCGTCGCGGCGGATCTGCTGCGCGGTGGCCGCAAACGCGGGCTGCGCACTCCCGGCGAGCGCGGCCGTAACCAGGAACATGGCTCCGAGCATTCGAGCGTGCTTCTTCATCGCACGCACCTCCCGATCGGTGTTACTAGCATGATCGACGTCGGCGAGCCGTCTTGGCTGATCCGATGATTGCTCTCGGCGTGGAAGTACGACGACCGCGACTCGCCTCCGAAGGCGACGAGCACATTCGCAGCGTCGAGCCCGAGTCTGGCGCACCACAGAACCCAATCAGACACCCCAATCAGACACGACTCGAGGTCGCGCGGCACGCCACAGGTCAAAGAGACACAACCGAGAGGGATAGCGTGAGGCGGGATGCCCCATCCGAGTTGACCTCACTAAGCGCAGACACGCATCAGCCTTGGAATGACGCTTGCTTTGCTCCGTGGAGCGGCCCTAGGGGGTGGTGGCGTCGGCCGTCCCAGGGCGCGAGACCCGGATGAGCCAATCATTCGAGGAGGAGAACCATGCGCTTCGGGACCATGGGATGGACCTGCCGGCTCAGCGTGACGGTTCTCGCGCTCTCGATCGGGGTCGCGGGCTTGGTCGCATCCGGTCGCGCTGCGAATGCGGCGACGAAGAACGCTCCGCATACCGCGGGGGCGGCAGAAGTCGATTCACACGCGGCGGAGATCGTGCAACGGATGGCCGAACGCATCGCCGCGGCCGACCGCTTCCGCCTCGCCGGCGACATCGCTTGGGACGTTGTGCAGACCGACGGGCAGACGCTGGAGTTCGGCGCGACGCGCGAGCTCGTGCTGCAGCGTCCCGACCGCCTCCGCGTCGACATCGATCTGCGCGAAGGAGGCAAGCGGCGCCTCCTCTACGACGGCAAGCACATCGTCTTCCAGGATCTCGAGCGGAACGTCTATGCGATCGATCCGCGGACCGGGCCGGTGGACGAGATGGTCGAGTTCGTGTCGGATCGCCTTGGGATTCCGGTGGCGCTCTCGGAGTTCCTCTCCCCGGATCTTCCGAAGCTGCTCGGCGAGCACCTCGCGTCCGCGAGCTACGTGGGCGAGTCTACAGTCGACGGCGTGCGCTGCGACCACGTGGCGCTGCGCAACGAGGTCGGTGGAATGCAGCTATGGATCGGTCAGGACGATTCGTTGCCGCGCCGGATCATCATTACCTACGAGCACGAGAAAGGCAGGCCGCAATTCCGCGCGCGTATCACCGGGTGGGATCTGTCGCCGCAGGTCACGGACGCAACGTTTGCATTCGATCCGCCGAAGGACGCCGAGAAGATCGCGTTCGCGCCACGTCCGACCGCGGGCAAGAAGGGGGGCTCCCATTGAAGGCTGCGAGGCAGCGCGTCGGTTGTTGTCTCGCTCTGCTGGCGCTCGCGAGCTTCGTCGCGCCGGAGCCGGCGAACGCCCAACGCGGCGGCGGACGCGGTGGCGGCCGCGGCGGAGGCGGCGGATTCTCGAGCAGCGGCCCCGCCTCCAGTGGCTCCTTCAGCCGAGGCGGCGGTGCTCGCGGCGGCGGCTTCTCTGGCGGAGCGGGGGCCGCGCAAGGCCGGGGCCAGGGCCCGGGAGCCGGCGCGGCACAGTCACAGCAGAGCGGCAGCCAGGGCTCGGGGCAGGAGGCCGCGAGCCAGAAGCAGGCGAGCCGCCAGCAGCAGCAGGATCAGCTGCAGCAAAGCCGCCAACAGCAGCAGACTCAGCTGCAACAAAGCAGTCAGCAGAATCGCAGCAACATGCAGGAAGACCGCCAGGAGGCCTACGAAGACGTCCATTGGTCCGGTGGCTATTACGGCTACCCGGCCGGCGCTGCCGCCACGGCGACCGCGATTGCCGCCGGTACCGCCGTCACGATGAGCACGATGCAAGCGATGACGACGGCATCCGCGAGCAAACCGGCTGCGTGCACCATGAATGCGGTGACGGTGAGCGGTGTCAACTACTACCACTGCCAACCGAACTGGTTCAAGAAGGCGTATGTGAACGGGGAGGAAGCCTACGTGGCGGTCGCTGCGCCTCCGGGATCCTGACGCGACACCCGATCACCAATGCGCTGGGGCATCGCTGATCGGTGGAGAAGAATACCGCGTGAGGGCTAGAATCCTGTGGCGTCGGTCCTCGGCAAGCCGTGGCCGCTCGAGGGCGCTCGCCGCCGGCTTGGTGCTGAGCCTGCTGGCCGGCTGCGCGACGCCGATCGGCGTGAAGCGCATTCCGCCCGAGGAGGCCAACCGGCAGCTCACGGCGAGCGTGCTCACGACCGGCAGGCCTGGTGCCCCGGCGCAAGAATTCCTCTACCGCCTTGGTCTCTCCGAGAAGTATCGCGCTGACCCGGCCAATACGATCAACGAGCTGCACGCCGGACTGGGACAAGTCGACGAGCCCAACCGTGTGTTCGCGCTGTCCGAGCTGTCCTTCGATTACGCCGCGCACGGCGGCGCCCGTACCTACTATCTTGCGTCGGCGGCGTATGCCTGGGCATTCCTGTTCCCGGAGAATCCGGCTGTGCGCCCGGATTGCTACGATCCGCGCGTCCGCACGGCGATGGATCTCTACAACCGCGGCGTCACCGCGGGATTGGCCAGCGGCACGGGCGACGAGGTGGATCTGAGCGCGCGCCGCGTGGCGCTGCCCTTCGCCCCGCTTCAACTGGACGTGGACCCGGCCGGTTTCACGTTCGGCGGCTACCAACTCGTCCACTTCGCGTCGCTGGCGGATTTCGAGGTGCGGGGCTTGCGGAACCGCTACCGCCATCGGGGCATCGGCGCGCCGCTCGCGGCATCGGTGTCGAAGACTGGTGAGGAACGCGTCGACCGCTGGATCCCGCCCCGCACCAAGGTGCCGATCACCGCGCTGCTGCACTTCGAGGATCCGCGCCGCGGCATGAGAGAGGGCGCGCTCCACGCCACCATTCAACTGTACGACGCCCAGCAACGCGGGACCGTCCAGATCGGCGCCGTCACGGTTCCGCTGGAGTCTGAAACCACGACCACGCTGGCCTACCAACTCGAGGGAGCCCCCGTCTGGGACTTCGAGATTGCCGGCTTTCGCCGCGGCGATTTCAGCCTGGTCAAGCGGGAAGACAATCTGTTCATGCTGCGCCCCTATCACCCAGGTCGCATCCCGGTGGTGTTCGTCCATGGCACGGCGTCGAGCCCGGCGCGCTGGGCCGAGATGCTCAACGAGCTGATGAACGACCCGGTCCTCGGGCAGCGCTACCAATTCTGGTTCTACATCTACAACACGGGCAACCCGGTCGCGTACTCCGCCATGGGTTTGCGGGAGGGTCTGCAGCACGCGTTGCGGGACGTGGATCCGGAGGGCAAAGACCCGGCTCTGCGCCAGACGGTGGTCATCGGCCACAGTCAAGGCGGTCTGCTCACCAAGATGACCGTCGTGGACAGCGGCACGCGCTTCTGGGATGCGAACTTTCGGGTGCCGTTTCAGCAGGCGAACCTCTCTGCGGAGACGAAGGAGTTGCTGCGCCGCAGCATCTTCGTCGAGCCCTTGCCGTTCGTCACCGAGGTGGTCTTCATTTGCACGCCGCATCGCGGCAGCTTCCTGGCCGAGAACTTTCTCGGCAACATCGCCCGCCGGCTGGTGAACTTTCCCGCGAAGTTGGTGAAGGTGAGTTTCGATCTGGTAACGCTCGATCCGGTCGGTGCGGCGAAGACGGCGGTGAACATGCCGACGGCGATCGACAACATGAATTGGTCGCACCCGTTCCTCAAGACACTTGCTTCCCTCCCGATCGCTCCCGGCGTGGAGGCGCATTCCATCATTGCCGTGCAGGGCGACGGGCCGCCGGAAGAAGGCGACGACGGAGTGGTGAAGTATACGAGCGCCCACATCGACGGTGTCGCCTCCGAGCTGATCGTGCGCGACAGCCACTCGACGCAAGCGACGCCCGCGACCATCGAGGAGGTACGCCGCATCCTCTACGCGCACCTGAAGGAGCAATAGGCGCGTCGCTGCGGCACGTCCCACGACGCCGGATGGTGTTTGCGCGATGAGAGCATGGCGGTGGGTTGTGAGAGAGACGAAGCTCGTGGCGCTCGGCGCAATTCTCTCCGCTGCGCTGTTTGCCGGAGTGATCGGCTGCGACAAGCCCGATTCCGCGACCTCTACTCAGGAGCAGGGGACAGCCGTTCAACCGCAGCAAGCACCCTCCGCTGACAAGGGAGAGGATCGCGGCCTCACCGAACCCCCGCGGCCGCCCCAGACGCCCGCGAAGACGGAGCCAGACCCGGGCAAGCTCACTCTCGCGCCCGAAGAGACGATGAAGCCGTGGACTGGCGACCTCGATGGGATGATCAAGCGGCACTCGATTCGAGTCCTGAGCTGCTACAGCAAGACCTTCTTCTTCATCACCAAGGGCGTCCAGCGGGGCGCGGCCGCCGACGCCTTTCACGAGTTCGAGAAGGACCTGAACCACAAGCTGGCACAACGGAGAAAGCTGGAGCACAAGCACCTCAAGGTGCGGGTGGTGATGATCCCGATCGGCCGCGGCGACATGCTACAGGCAGTGGCCGACGGCAAGGGCGATGTCGCGGCGTGTAACCTCACGATTACCGAAGAGCGGCGGAAGCTCGTCGATTTCTCCTCGTCGATATATCCCCACGTCAGCGAGTTGGTGGTGTCCGGTCCCGCGTCACCCGCGGTCAACAGCGTGGACGACCTGGCGGGGAAAACGGTCTTCGTTCGCAAGGCGTCCGCCTATTCCGAGAGTCTGCTGGCTCTCAACCGGCGTTTCGCCAGCGAGAAGAAGCCTGCGGTGATCATCAAGGAGGCACCGCAGGAGATGGAGGACGAGGATCTGATCGAGATGGTGAACGCCGGACTGATTCCGCTCACCGTCGTGGACAAGCACGTGGCCGACTTCTGGAAGCAGGTGTTCCCCGCCGTCACGGTGCACGACGACGTCGCCGTCGCAACCGAAGGCGACATCGCCTGGGCGATCCGCAAGGGCAGCCCGCAACTCAAGGCCGCGCTCGACGATTTCTTGGCTCGCCACGGCAAGGGTAGGGTCCTCGGGAATACCATCCTGAAGCGTTACCTGACGAGCGTAAAGTACGTGAAGGACGCTGCCTCCGAGTCCGAGCGGAAGAAGTTCCTCGACCTGATTCCCTTCTTCCAGAAATACGGAGACGAGTACGGCGTGGACTGGTTGCTGATGGTTGCCCAGGGATACCAGGAATCCAAGCTCGATCAGTCCACCCGCAGCAAGGTAGGGGCAATCGGCGTGATGCAGGTCATGCCCGCCACCGGCAAGGAGCTGAAGGTGGGCGACATCACCCAGGTGGATCCGAACATTCACGCCGGTGTCAAGTACATGCGATGGATGATCGACAAATACTACGGTGACGAGCCGATGACCAAGCTGGACAAGGCGCTGTTCACGTTCGCTTCCTACAACGCGGGCGCGAGCCGCATTGCCCAGCTACGCAAGGAAGCTGCCAGGCGCGGACTGGATCCGAACATCTGGTTCCACAACGTGGAGTATGTCGCCGCCGAGAAGATCGGGCCGGAGACGGTGACCTACGTCTCCAACATCTACAAGTACTACATCGCCTACCACCTGATGATGGAAGCCCGGGACGAGCGAGAGAAGGCCAAAGAGCAGCTCAAGGGCCAGGGCTGAGGGGCTCCTCGAGTTCGCAACGATGGGCCATCCGGGCAACGCGGGATCGCTAACGATCTGCCGACGCCCGGGCTAATGCTTTGCCGCGGCCTGCGCCTTCTTGAAGAGCGCCTCGAGCTGTGACGCGAGCAGCTTGCCGCCGATCGAGCGCTTGGTGCCGCCACCAAAGCCGGCGACCTGATCGGTGGAGGTGCGGTTGGTGTAGCCAACGACGGTGCCGCCCTCCACAGGCATCAGCCCGGCGACCGCCTGCACGGAGTTGAAGCCCGTGCTCACGTAGTACATGCGCTGCACGACGACCCAGGCGTCTCCGTCGGGAATGAAGGCGGCATGCGTCAACGTGAGGGTCGGCGTGCCGTGGGCGTTGATCTGCGCCCAGCGGAACACCTCTTCGGTGCCGGCCGGCTTCGAGTTCGGGTAGTCGAGCAGCATCTGATAGGCGGCGGGGACGTAGCGCTGGAGCCCCTTCGACGCCTGCGTTGCGGTGCGGAGCTCGTCGGCGGGCGAGCGGCTCCCGTTCTTGAGCGCGTAAGGCGCGATGCCGGCCAGACCCTGCTGGCGATACGCGGTCTGGCGCGCGAGTAGCGCGCTGCGCACTGCCGCCGTCACCGTCGGGACGTCGCTCCCCGCGAGCTTGTTGAAGGACGCGATCTCCTGCGTCGAGAGATTGAGATCGCCGCCGGGCGCGGCCTCGGTGTAGGCAGCCGCGCGTTTCTGCGCGCCGGGTTCGAGGGTGAGCTTGGCGAGGTCGGCGGCGCTGCCGGCGCCCTTGAATACACCGGAGGCCAGCGTGTCGGGGTCGACCTTGGTCCCGAGGCCCGCCTTCAGGTCGGCGACGAACTGGCTGGGCGTCGTGTGCACCAGGAAGGCCACCGCGGTCACGAGCTCGCGCTCGCTGGCGGGCTGGATCGCGCCGCGCACGATCTGGCCGGACATCACCTGCTGGACCTGATCGGGCGTCAGGCCCATCGCGGCGAGGAGGGTCGGCGCGTCCGGGATCTGCGCCGAGGCGGGCGCCGCCAGGAATCCGAGTGCGAGCAGCAAGGCTACCCGAGTTCGCGATCGCGTCATCTTGCGTTCTCCCATTTTGAACCGGTGTGACGGCGTTGAGAAGCTGGTAGGGCGCGGTCGCGTCCGACCGGAACGCGCTTCTGGAAGGCTTCGAGAGCCTCGACGAGTTGCACGGAACGATCCTCCAGGCGGGGTGACGACGGAGGTGTAGCGGGTGCGCGACCTACTTGTGTGCATGCTGACGCGCGACGCCCTTCAGCTCCTTGAGCTTGCCCTTGACCTGCTTCGCGAGCCCCGCGACTCGCTCGACTCTGCCCTTCGCGCGCTCGCCGGCCTTGGCGACTTCCTGCTTGACCTTGCCCGTCAGCTGCTTGGTTTTGCCCTCGACCTGCATTTGCTCGTTGCCGATCGTCTTGCCCACGCCAGCCTTGGCCTTGCCCGCCAGCTCTTCGATCTTGCCTTTGACGCGATTGGTCGTATTGCCCATATGGTCTCCTATGGTCGCGGCGAGCCGGGACGCGCCAGGATCTCCTGCACGAGATCGAGATCCACGAGCCTGCGTACCGCGGCCCGTCCGTCGCCTTTGCCCTTCGCTTGCGTCATCGCTCCTCCCTTCGCCACCTCAGGGGGGTGCGCGTATCGGAGGTGTCTTGCAGCCGGCGTGCCACCGCATGATTCCTAGTAGCGCGAGGCACCGCGGTCTCCCGGCGAAGGCGGGGTTCGTCACTGGCCAGCCCACTCGCCCCCTCAGCGAGACGAGCGTGCGCAGCGGGTGCGCCATCCTGCCTCGTCCGCCCGCCAAGCCTCGGCGCTTCACGGCTCTCCTCGCCGCCGCTGGCGGCTTGCGGACGCGATGCCTGGGCATGCCGCTCGCAAGGGAGTGAGAGCATGTCGCCGAGCCGCTCGCGGAGCTCGACTCCCCTCTCGCCGGAGGACTTGGGCTTCTGGTACGCGGACCAGCCGCGCCAGCGGATCGCGATGGCGCTGCTGATGCTCCTCGACCGCCGGCCCGATCCGCAGCGCCTGCGCGGAGCGGCGTTGCGCGCCGCGGATGCTGTGCCGCGCCTCCGGCAGCGAGTGGTCGATGCGCCGTTCGACCTGGCACTCCCGCGTTGGGAGGACGACCCGACCTTCGACCTCGACTTCCACGTGAGGCGCTACGCGCTGCCGACGCCGCTCGGCGACGAGGACGAGCTCGCGGCGCTCTTCCGCACGCTCGGGCCGATCTACGAGCGTCCGTTCGACCGCAGCCGGCCGCTCTGGGAGCTGATCGAGATCGACCTCCCTGGCGAGCACTCGGCGTTGTTCTTCCGCCTCCACCACGCGGTAGCCGACGGCGTCGGCGGGAACGCCATCCTCGCCGCGATCAGCGACGGCGACCGGGCTGGCGAGCCCCTGCCTGCGCCCGCGACGAAGCCGCCCGGCTCCTGGTCCGAGCCGTCTCTCCCAACGCGACTCGGGTGGGCGCTGCGCGATCGGATCGAGCAGGACGCCGCGCGCACGCGGTCGGTCGCGGCGACGTTGTGGCATGCGGTGCTCCATCCCGGCGACCTCGTAACGCCCGGTCGCGTCGCCGCCGCGATCGCCGCCGACGCGCGCTACCGCAGCGACTCGCCGCTACGCCACTTCGGGCGCGCGCGCCGCCTCGCGGGCCTGGACCTGGCTTTCGCGCCGCTGCGCGAGGCCAAGCGCGCGCTCGGCGGCCAGATGATCGACGTCATGCTGACGGCGGTGGCCGGCGCGATCGGACTCTGGCACCGCGACCAGGGCTGCTCCGAGGTCGCGGAGCTACTGACGCTGGTGCCGATCAACCTGCGCCCGCCCGCCGAGCGGGGGCTCGGCGCCGGCGTAGGCAACCGCGCGACGGGCATCCAGGTACGCCTCCCGCTGCGCATCCGCGACCCGGGCCGGCGTTTCCGCGAGATCCACCGGCGCGTGTCGGAACGCAAGGCGCACCCGGCCACCCAGTTCTTCCCGCAGCTGGCAGCGCTCCTCGCAGTACTGCCGCGCCCGCTCTATCGGACGCTCGCCCTCACCGGATCGCAGGCGATCGGGCTGATCGTCACCAACGTGCCGGGCGTTCCGACCGCGCGCTACGTGGCCGGCGCCGAGATCACGGCCGCCTACCCCTTCGCCCCCGTCGCTTCTCATTGCCCGGTCAGCATTGCACTCTACGGCTACCGCGACCGCCTGTACGTAGGACTGGACGCCGACGGCGCGGCCGTGCCCGACGTGGCCGACCTCGCCTGGAAGCTCGCGGCTTCGTTCGAGGAGGTCGTCGGTGCAGCGCAGCGTCGGGCGCGCCCGCCCAGACGCAATCAACGGGTTGGCGACATCCCTCGGTGACAACGAGAGACCTTGAAAACGAGAGACCGATCCGGCTCCCCGTTGCACGGCTCATCGTCGACGACAGCGCAACGAAGCCAATGCCTTGGACGCCATCTTGTCCACATGCAGGGCACACGAGGCGGACCGCACGAAAATGCGGGGCGGAGCCGATAGCGCTCCAGAGTCTGGCGAGAGATGCCCGATCGCTCCGCCGCCTCGTGCACGGTCGGGGCCTCGAGGAGTGCCCAGAGGGCCCGCTCCTCACGAACCGTTGGCGGTATCGATGCGTCGTCTCGCGATACCTGATTGAGATTGCGCATCCGGGCGCAGAAGAGCACCTCGCCCCCCCCAAAGGCGTGCCCAGGATCACGTTCACCTGCTTGGTCGGCTGCAGGCCCGCCATTGAAGCTCCCCGAGCGCCGTAAGCGGCGGCTGCGGGGAGTCTGGGGGGACTTGGACACCAAATCCTCCGATCGGCCAGCCTCGCAGCTACCTCTACCCGGCTGAGTTCCCGCATCTCTTCGCTTCTTCGCGCAGGAGCGCTCACTTTGCGGAGCTGAAGGTCACAAGTTCGAGTCTTGTCGGGCGCGCCACGATTCCTGAACGCCCTCGGTCACTGGCCGGGGGCGTTTTCGTCGGTGAGGTCGCTTCACGGACGACCGCATCGACCGGCATTCCACACTTTTCCGTCAGGCAGTCAGTCGATCAAACTCGCGGGAGTAGCTGGCGAAGTTTGCGCTCGCTGATGCCGAGCGCCTGGGCGCCTCCGTCGGACGGAGCGACGTCTGCGAGGCGGAGGGAGCCGGCTTCCCCGGAGAATCGGGTGATCGGGCCACGGAACGATCGGGCAGAGATAGACAGGCGCCGGTGTCGTTACGGCGTTGTAGAGTTCGCTCTGCCGGCGGTCGAGGCAAAGAAGTCTCACGGGACCCAGGATGAAGCTCCATCACACGATTTGGGCGGCGCTGGCGTTGGCGACCGCGGGGGTCACCAGCGCGGTGGCGGGGCCAGTCACTGTCACCAATGAGCTCAAGGTTTCCCAATCGGCCCAGAGCGAAACGGATTCTGGCACCCAGGCTCCGCCGCCGGTGAACTTTGACGCCTTGGGCGCGGCCGCCCTGGCACCCTATTTCGAGACGATCGGGGCCGGCGGCAACATGACCACCGTCGAGGTCAAGGACAACAAGGTGCACATCCGGGGCGACGCCGTCGTGCCGCTTCCGGGCAGCGCAGACTTCACCAATTTCGGAGACGCGGACGCGGCCGTTACCTTCGTCGACAGCCTGACCGTGGTCATACCCCTGACGCTCGATTTCCAGGTGGCCGCGAACGGCACATTCAGCGCCGGGCTGATCCAGGTGAACGGTTCCATATTCGACGCGACTGACCCGCGGGGAGGCGCCTCCTTCGGCACCGGCGACGTCACCCTGAATTCGGCCTTCCAGTCGCTGAGCGATTTTCCCGCCAGCCGCTGGGACGCGCATCTCAGCCTCGTCCCCGGCGATGTCTATGAAATCGGCTACACGCTCAACGTATCCGTGGGCAGCGAGAGCTCCCTCAGCCTCGGGGTCATCGGCAATTTTGCCGACTACTCCAACACCGGCGGTCTCATCATCCAGGAGTTGAGTGCGGGAAACGCGCCGGTTCTGGGCAATCCCGACATCCAGTTCGCCAGCGGGTTCGATTACACCTATCTCGACGTTCCCGAGGCGTCGGCCTGGACGACGGGGCTGGCAGCCGTGGCGAGTCTCGGCTTCGTGAGACGGCGGCATCAGGACGCCTGACGGCCGGCCAGCGAGGAAACGGGGCGCCCCATGATGTCGCTGCGCCGAGCCGCTTGGATGATCCTGTCTGCTCTTTCTCTGTTGTGCGCGCTCGTACCCGCTCCTTCGGCTGGCGCCGCTCGGCTGCGCAGCCGACACCTCTCCGATCCCCTCCCTCCGCTTCACTCCGAGGGTCGCTGGCTCGTGGATGCGGCGGGACGTGTCGTGCTCCTTCGCGGGGTGAACGACGTTGAGAAGGACGCACCCTTCTATCCCGCGGCAACGGGCTTCGGCTCCGACGATGTCGCATTCCTCGCAGAGCGGGGGTTCTCCGTCGTGCGCTTGGGGGTCGTCTTCGAAGGGTTGATGCCCGAGCCCGGGACGATCGACTTCGAGTACATCGAGCATCTGGTGCAGAGCGTCCGCGATCTCGCGGCCCAGAGGATCTTCGTTCTGCTCGATTTCCATCAGGATGGCTACGGGCCGGCGACGCACGGAAACGGGATGCCCGCCTGGGCCACGCTGACGGACGGACTCCCCGATCCTCCGGACCCGTTCCCGACCTACTATCTGACGAACCCGGCCCTGAAGCGTGCCTTCGACAACTTCTGGGCCAACGGGCTGGCGTCGGACGGCATCGGTCTACAGGATCACTACGCTGCGGCTGCGGCCGCGCTCGCCGCCCGCCTGCGCGACGAGCCCTACGTGCTCGGTCTCGAAGCCATGAACGAGCCGTGGCCGGGCACGAAATTCGTGAGCTGCTTGACGGGCTGCCCTGACTTGGAATCGCAGCTCTTGGTGCCGTTCTACGAGCGCTTCGCAAGCGCCGTGCGAGCGGTCGATCCCGATACGCTGATCTTCGTCGAGCCCTTCTCGCTCTTCAACTTCGGACTCACCGATTCTGCCCTTCCCGCCATCGGTGCGCCGAAGAGTGCATTCTCCTTCCACGCCTACGCGTCATCCCCGGAGGGCAATCTCGCCGTCATCAATCACGCTGTCGCCGTGGGCGAGCGCATTGGAAGCGCGGTGCTCGCAACCGAGTGGGGAGGGACGGACGATCCCGACGTGATCGATCTCGAGAGCGATCAGTTCGATCAGGACCTCGTGCCCTGGATCTACTGGTCCTATACCGGACACATGATCGTCGACACAACGAAGCCGCCGACGGACGACAACCTGCGCGCCGACGTGGTGCGTGCGGTCACCCGCCCCTATCCGCTCACCACGAATGGCACGCCGCTCTCGCTTTCCTTCGATCCGGCGACGCGGATGCTCACCTACGAGTACGCGACGAAGCGGCCCGACGGCAGGCGGTTGATTCCCTTCCGGACAGGAATCGTCCTCCCGCCCGCGGTTTATCCGAACGGCTATCGCGTCTCGGTGCAGGGCGCGTTCGTGACCTCGCGGCCGGGCGCCGCGAGGCTCGAGCTGCTCAATGATCCGAGGGCATCAAAGGTCTCGCTCACGGTGATGCCCGGGCCGGAGTGAGCGATCCTTCCGTCTCGAGGAGCTTCACCCTCACCAGCCTGAACAGCGCCACGGTTGGCCTGATGCCGTTCGACTAGGGCCATCATCGATGGCGGCTCGAGCCGCGGCGGACTCGACGATGGCCCGGCGCAAGCTGGGCGATAGCAGCAGTGGCATCCTGCGTCGATCGGAGGAGGCGTGCGCTGGTCGCGACTCGTGGTCTTGCCGGCAACGCTGCTGCTGCTCGCGTGCGATCGCGGCAGCGCCGCCTGGGTGTTTCGCAACGGCACCGTCTACACCGCCGACCGGCAGCCACCCGCGGCGCGTACCGTCGC
>Ga0335082_10004957_pt1 | contig 14540 bp, 9 predicted proteins | sample Lox_Sample_41_FD_206718 | JGI IMG/M metagenome (GOLD analysis project Ga0335082, IMG submission 206718) | Soil microbial communities from Loxahatchee National Wildlife Refuge, Florida, United States - Lox_Sample_4.1 | ecosystem: Environmental > Terrestrial > Soil > Wetlands | place: USA: Florida...
ACATCTACCTCGAGGAGGAGATCCGGCATGCGCAGCACTTCGGCGAGATCGTCGGCGAGAGCCGGGCGCTGAAGGAGATCCTCCACCAGGTCGGCACCGTCGCCCCGACCGACTCGACGGTCCTCCTGCTCGGAGAGACGGGTACGGGCAAGGAGCTCGTCGCTCGGGCCATTCACGCGGCGAGCGAGCGCCGGGCCCGGGCGCTCGTGACAGTGAACTGCGCCACCTCGCCGGCGGGGCTTCTCGAGAGCGAGTGGTTCGGGCACGAGAAGGGGGCGTTCACTGGGGCGCTGGGCCAGAAGGTCGGCCGGTTCGAGCTGGCGCACCAGGGCACGCTGTTCCTCGACGAGATCGGCGACGTGCCGCTGGAGCTGCAGTCGAAGCTCCTGCGGGCCCTGCAGGAGCGCGAGGTGGAGCGCCTGGGCAGCACCCGGACGATACGCGTCGACTTTCGGCTGATCGCCGCCACCAACCGAAACCTCGAGGAGATGGCGGCGAGCCGGGAGTTTCGCTCGGACCTGTACTACCGCCTGAACGTGTTCCCGATCCGGATCCCTCCGCTCCGGGAGCGGCGGGAGGACATCCCGCCTCTCGTCCTCTACTTCGTGCAGCGCTTCGCGAAGCGGCTGCGGCGGGAGGTCGAAGCGGTGGCCCGGGAGAGCATGGACATGCTGTGTCGCTGGCCCTGGCCCGGAAACGTGCGCGAGCTGCAGAACGTGATCGAGCGCGCCGTCATCCTGTCGCGGGGACCGACGCTGACGGTGCCGCGCGCCGAGTTCGAGAGCGCGACGCCGACGACGTCGACGGCGGTGACCCTGGAGGACGTGGAGCGCGAGCACATCCTCCGGACGCTGGAGCAGACGGGCTGGGTGATCGGCGGACCAAAAGGGGCCGCGGACCGCCTCGGTCTCAAGCGGACCTCGCTGGTGTCGACGATGCGACGCCTGGGCATCGTGCGGCCCAAACCGCACGGCGGTCCGATTGGTGAGGCTCGCGCCCGCTGACCGAACGCTGACGGCGGGGGATCTCGTGACGCCATTTCGTCACCGCCGCCCAGATCGAGCTCCAGCGTCGCACCCGGCCGGATCGCATGCGGCGTCGATCTGAAGGGCTGGCCGGTCCCTTTGGCCTGTAGATCGGAACGCTCGTCGAGATCACCCTGCCGCCCGGGCCCTGGCACGCCCCGTGCTCTCGACATGCCTGCGACGAGCGGACATGTCGATCCGCTGAGCAGTCCGCCCACGAGTTTTCGAGAAGAGAAGGAGCCTCATGCTCGACCGGCTGCTTGTCCTCGCGATGCGCGGCCTCCTGTGGCTGCGCTACCGGGTCGCCGTTCGCGGGCTGGACCGCATCGCGCCGCCGGACGAGCGCGGGATGCTCTTCCTGCCCAATCACCCCGCGCTCATCGACCCGGTCATCCTGATGAGCGTGCTGTGGCCGCGCTTCCGGCCCCGCGTCCTGGCGGACCGGGCCCAAGTGGATCGGCCGGGCGTCCGGCTCCTGATGCGCCGGGTGCGGGCCCTGGAGATGGCCGACATGACCAGGGACGGCCGCGGTGCCGGCGATCGGGTGGAGGCCGTCATCCGGGCCTGCGCCGCCGCCCTGCGCGCCGGCGACGCACTGCTGCTCTACCCGGCCGGGCGCCTCTATCGCCAGCGCCTGGAGGATCTGGGAGGCAACAGCGCGGTCGAGCAGCTGCTGCACGCGGTGCCCGACGTGCGCGTGGTCCTGGTGCGCACGTCGGGCCTGTGGGGCTCGAGCTTCTCCCGCGCCTCGGGCAAGCAGCCCGAGATGCTCGCGGCCCTGCGCCACGGGCTGTGGGGCCTGGTCAAGAGCGGCATCTTCCTGGCTCCTCGGCGCGAGGTGGCCATCGACTTCGCGGAGCCCACGGACCTGCCGCGCACCGCCGACCGCCTGGTGATCAACCGCTACCTGGAGGCGTTCTACAACCAGGGCGCCCGCGGCGCGACCTACGTCCCCTACTCCTCATGGGAACGCGGCGGCGTACGGCCGCTGCCGGAGCCGGTCGTCGGGGGCGAGACCAGCTGCACCCCCCGTATTCCCGACGCCACCCGGGAGGCGGTGACCGAGCACCTGCGCGAGGTGAGCGGCGTGACGCCCACCGACGATCGCCAGCGCCTGGCCCGCGACCTGGGCCTGGACAGCCTGGCCCGCGTCGAGGTCCAGACCTGGATCGAGCAGGAATTCGGATACCCGCAGGCCGAGAGCGACGCGCTCGAGACCGTCGGCGACGTGATGCGGGCCGCGTTGGGCGAGGCGGTGGGCGCCGGCCCGGCCGAGCCCAGGCCGGTGGAGCGGGCCTGGTTCGAGGCCGCCGAGGCCGGCGGCCGGTCGCTGGCCGTGCCCTCGGGCAGCGGCGTGGCGGACGTGTTCTTGGCCATGGCCCGACGCTGCCCCTCGCGGGTAGTGATCGCCGATCAGCAGAGCGGGGCCCGCACCTACCGCGACCTGGTGACGGCCTCGCTCCTGCTGCAACCCGCGTTCAGGCGACTGCCGGGACAGTTCGTGGGGATCATGTTGCCCGCATCGGTGGCGGCGGGCGTCGCCACCCTGGCCGCCCTCCTCGCGGGCAAGACGCCGGTGATGATCAACTGGACCACGGGGCCGCGGGGGGTGAGACACGGCCTGGAGCTGCTCGGCGTGCGCGACGTGGTCACCGCGCGTGGGCTCGTGGCGCGCCTTCTGCCCGAGGGCTTCGGCGACGTGCCCGGCTTCCGCGAGCGAATGGTGTACCTCGACGAGCTGGCGGGACGGTTCTCCGTCGTCGCCCGGCTCGCGGCGGCCTTGCGCGCCCGTCTCGGCCTCTTCGGCCGCCTGTCCGGAGCGCACGCTCCGGAGATTGCGGCCGTGCTTTTCACCAGCGGCTCCGAGGGTCTGCCGAAGGCCGTGCCGCTGACCCACCAGAACCTGCTCACCAACGTCCGGGACGCCCTGGCCGTGTTCCGGCTCGGGCCGGACGACGCGCTCCTGGGGATCCTGCCCCCCTTCCATTCGTTCGGCCTCACGGTAGGCACGCTACTGCCCGTCCTCTGTGGCCTGCGCACCGTTTATCACGTCAACCCCACCGACTCCGCAACTCTGGCTTCGCTCGTCGAGGCCTACCGGGTCACGGCGGCCGTGGGCACGCCGACCTTCATCGGCGGCATCGTGCGCGCCGCCCGCGAGGGTCAGTTGCGCACCTTGCGGATCGCGGTCACGGGCGCCGAGAAATGCCCGCCTCACGTGTACGACGCCGTGGAGAAGGCCTGCCCCCAGCTCAGTGTCTTGGAAGGCTACGGCGTCACGGAGTGCTCGCCCATCGTCTCGTGCAATTCCCCCGAGAGGCCCCGGCGCGGCACCATCGGCGCCCCGTTCCCCGCGGTGGAGCACGCGATCGTCGATCCCGAGTCCGCCGAGCCCACGCGTGTCGGTGAGCGCGGGATGCTCCTGGTGCGCGGCCCCAGCGTGTTCAGCGGCTACCTGCGCCACGACGGCCCGTCGCCGTTCGTGTCCCACGCCGGTAAACAGTGGTATCGCACGGGCGACCTGGTCAGCGAGGACGCGGACGGAGTGCTTACCTTCTGCGGCCGGCTGAAGCGCTTCGTGAAGATCGGCGGCGAGATGATCCCATTGCCTGCCGTCGAGGCCGTCCTCGAGGCCGGATTGCAGCCCTCGGGCAGCCCCGATGGCCCGTGCCTGGCCGTGGAGGCCACGGCCGACCTGGAGCACCCCGAGCTGGTCCTCTTCACGACCCTGGCCGTGGACCGCGAGAGCGCCAACCGCTTGCTCCGTGAGGCCGGGCTGTCGCCCCTGCACAACGTTCGACGCGTGGTCCGCCTCGATGCGTTGCCCAGGCTGGGCTCGGGCAAGACGGACTACCTGGCCCTCAAGGCCCTGCTGGCCGAGGACGCGCGGCCCCCGGGAGGCGGGCTGAGGCCGTAGGTCCTCACGCCCCTTGGCTGGCCAGCCGCAAGAGCTCCTCCAGCTTGGCCTCGGCCTCGGCCCGGCCGGCCTCGATCGCCTCCTTGGCCCGGAAGAACTCCAGCGTGCCGATGTCGCGCACGTCGGGGACGAGCGTCAGGTCCGGCGGCTGTACGGCGGCCCGCAGGCGGACGAGCTGCATGCCGGAGATGTGCAGTGTGCGCTCGAGCACCAGGCGCGCGCTCCAGACGTCGGCCTCCGCCTCGGATGCGCCCAGCGCCTCCGCCTGCGCCTCCAGCCCGCCCCGCATGTCGGGCGCGCCCTTCATCCAGGCCTCGGCCAATAGCTGGTGTACCCGTTCCTTCCACTCCCGCCGCCGACGGCGCGGCCGACGCGGCTCCCAGGCCTGGGCCCCGGAGTGCACCGCCACCGCGACCACCGGACCGCCGAAGCGCTGGCGCGCCACGTCGAAGGGAACCGGGTTCACGACGCCGCCGTCGACCAGCACCCGCTTGCCGAGGCGGTGCGGGGCCAGCGTTCCCGGGAGCGAGATGCTGGCTCGCACCGCGTCCGTGATCGGGCCGTGGTCGATCACCACTTCCTCTCCGGTCTCGAGGTTGGTGGCGACGGCCACATAGGGCACGGCCAGTCGCTCGATCGCCGTGTCCTCGCCTAGCTTGTCCTTCAGCCACTTCAGGATCCGCTTCCCGGAGACGAGCCCCCCCGTGGGCAGATCGGGCAGGAACAGCTGCATGGTCAGCTTCCAGTCGAAGGCGGTGGCCATCTCCACGATCTCGGCGACCGGCAGGCCGCACGCCACGAAGGCGCCGATTTCCGCGCCGATGCTCGTGCCGGCCACGGCTCTCACCGAGATGCCGTTCTCGGCCAGCACCTGGAGCACGCCGATCTGGGCCAGGCCGCGCGCGCCGCCTCCGCCCAACGCCAGGACGATTCCAGCCAATTCAACCCCCTTCCTACTGCTCCAAGCAGCCCACGGCTTCGGCCGCCGTCAGCGCGTGTGTTTGATCAGCAAGACCTCGTTCCCGACCTCGTTGTACATCATCTCGTCGACGATCTGGCGGACGAGGAGGATCCCGAATCCGCCGGGGCGCATCCCCTCCGCGGCGCGGCGCTCCATGTGGGCTAGCGGGTCGTCGGGAGGGTTGGCGATAGCGGCGTGCCCGATCTCCGACGGCCGGAAGCCCGGTCCCGGGTCGCGCACGTAGAAGACGATCCGACCCTCGGTCCGCACCGCGGAGACCTCGACCACCTTCTCGGGGTCGAACCTCGCCCCGTGCTCCATCGCGTTCAGCAGGATCTCGCGGAAGGCGATGAGGAGGTCGTCACGCTCCGACTGCGTCAGCTCGGGGGTGGGGAACGCGTTCAGGAACCCGACGAGCCGCTCCGCGCTCAAGAGGCGGCAGTCCACGCGCACGGAGAGCCAACCGGGGCGGGCGGAGACCACCTCGATGCCCCGCCCGGCGTCCGTCTCCTCCACCGCCCGCCTCACCATGGAGGCGGCCTCGGCGGGCTCGAAGGGTTCACTGAAGACGGCGAACACCCGTGCCCGCAACGCGGCAACGACGTCTTCCGGAGTCGTGCGGGGAGAGAGGATGATGGTTCTCATCCCCGGGCGGACCGCGCGCATCTCCTCCAGAAGCGCGAGGTCCTCCGCCACCGTGGCGCAGGGGCCCATGAGGACCGCGTCATAGGATCGCCGGCGCAGGCGGCCGATGGCGTCGACCGGTCCCGCGGCGGCCTCGAAGGAACAATCGGCGACCGCGGAGGCGCCCCTCATCCACTCCGTCACTTCCGGCCCGACCGCGATCAGAAGCACTCGGTACATGGTGGCCTCCTGCCGGGCCATCCGTTCATGTGCCACTTGGGCAGGGACGCGGAGTGGCCGCTTCGGCCGCCGCCGTCCTCAGCCCTGCGCCAGGAGGAGCAAGACGGATGCCGGGCGAGCCGGCAGGGCGGTTGTTTGCCGATCGCACGCACAATCAGCTCCTTGGCCCATGTCAGCGCTCGATGCGGTCGAGCCTGCCCTGACGGGATGAAATCAGGCGCCTTGCCGGCGTCACGCCTGAGCCAGCAGGGCGAATCCAGCTGCCGGGGCGACGGCCATAAGGCTCGTGCCTCGATGTCGTCACCGCCCTGACGGGTCGGTTTCCGCCCCGCGCTGCGCAACCCCGTTTGGACACAACGCGATCGGGGGGTCCCCGTCCTCCTGGAGGCCTGGAACGACGATTGCCGGATCTGGAGACGAATGCGGCGCGGTCGCCGCATGAAAGGAGACCTCCCCATGGCACCCGTAGTTCAGCCGCCGCCGACGCCCCGCCGTGGGAGCAACGCCCCCGCGGGTGCTCCCGACGACAAGCACCCAGAGCACAAGCGCCAGGGCACGGACTGGCTCGCGTACCTCCCCGCCGCCATGATCAGCGTCTGGTTGCTGCAGCTGCTCGTCGCTCCCCTCATGCTGCGAACGACGGAGATCCCCTACAGCGACTTCAAGGCTAAGCTCGCCGCGAGCGAGATCACCGACGTGACCCTGGGGACGCCCGTCGAGGGAGTCATGAAGAGCCCCGACGCCAAGTCACCGCAGCCGGCGACGACCCGGTTCACGACCCAGCCGCCGCCCCAGGGCGACCCGGACCTCATCAAGGAGCTCGGCGCCGCTCACGTGACGTACCGCGCCAAGACGCCGCCCAGCCCCATTGCGACGTTCATGATCAGCTGGGTGCTCCCCCTCGTGGTCATGACGGGGCTCTGGTCGATGGCCGGCCGCAGCCTGGGGTCTCGTGCGGGAGGCGGGATCTTCGGGGTCGGCAAGAGCAAGGCGACCGAGGTGAAGCCCGAGCAGGTCGGCGTCACCTTCAAGGACGTGGGCGGCGCCGACGAGGCCATCGCCGAGCTGCGGGAGATCATCGAGTTCCTGAAGGCGCCGGGCCAGTTCGCGAAGCTGGGCGGGCGGATCCCGAAGGGCGTGCTCCTGGTCGGGCCCCCGGGCACCGGCAAGACGCTGATCGCCAAGGCGACCGCGGGCGAGGCGGGAGTCCACTTCTTCGAGACCAGCGGCTCGGCGTTCGTGGAGATGTTCGTGGGGGTTGGCGCGGCCCGGGTCCGCGACCTCTTCGAGCAGGCGCGCGCCGCCGCGCCGGCGGTCGTCTTCATCGACGAGATCGACGCGATCGGCCAGAGCCGGGGCGGCACTGCCGCCTTGGGCCGGAACGACGAACGCGAGCAGACGCTCAACCAGCTGCTGGCGGAGATCGACGGCTTCAAGACCGGCGCAGACAAGCCCGTCATCATCATGGCGGCGACGAACCGCCCCGAGATCCTGGACCCGGCGCTGCAGCGGGCGGGGCGGTTCGACCGCCAGGTCGCGCTCGGCAACCCGGACCTGAAGGGACGCCTGCAGATCCTGCAGATCCACAGCCGCAACGTCACCCTGGCGCCCGACTTCGACCTCGAGCGCGCGGCGCGCATCACCCCGGGGTTCAGCGGCGCCGACCTGGCGAACGTCGTCAACGAGGCGGCGCTGCTCGCGGCGCGCCGCAAGGCTGCGGGCGTCACCTTCGCGGACTTCGAGGCGGCGATCGAGCGCGTGGTCGGAGGGCTCGAGCAGCACGGCCGGCTAATGAATCCCAAGGAGCGCGAGGCCGTCGCGTGCCACGAGTGCGGCCACGCGCTGGTGGCCAGCCTGGTGCCGACCGGCGACCCCGTCAGCAAGATCAGCATCATCCCGCGCAGCCGTGGGGCGCTCGGCTACACGATGCAGATGCCCAGGGAGGACCGCTACCTCCTCTCGAAAGAGGAGCTCCTCGACCGGATCGCGGTGATGATGGGAGGCCGGGCGGCCGAGCAGGTCGTGTTCGGCTCCATCACCACCGGTGCGGTGGACGACATCCAGCGCGCGACGCAGCTCGCCCGGCGCATGGTCACCGAGTTCGGCATGAGCGAGAAGCTGGGGTCGGTCCGCTACGCCGGCCAGCGCCTGCAATACCTCGGGGGAGAGGTCGAGGACGCCGGCGACACCAGCGCGGCGACGCGCGAGACGATCGACGCCGAGGTGCGCCGCATCGTCGGCGAGCAGTACCAGCGGGCCACGGCGCTGATCGCGGGGCGCCGGGACGTGCACAGCCGGCTGACGGCCGATCTGCTGGAGACCGAGAGCCTCGACGGCAGCGCGGTGCGTGCGCTCCTGGCGACGCCGGGGCCGGCGACGGTGTCATGAGCCTGCGCGCCGCGGGCGACCGGTCGGATAGGCGCAGCCGCCTGGATCGGAACACCCGGCGGCTGCGCCAGATCGTGAGCGTCGCCGTTCGCTACGGGCTCGCCGACCAGCTCCGGAGGCTGCCCGGCCGGCAGATACAGCGCTGGCTGCGCGGGTCCGCCGGGCAGGACCTGATGGAGCTCGGCGCTCCTGTGCGCCTCCGACTGGCGCTGACCGAGCTCGGCACCACTTTCATCAAGTTCGGTCAGATGCTGAGCACGCGGGCCGACCTGGTCGGCCAGGACGTCGCCCGGGAGCTGACGCACCTCCAGAGCGACGCGCCACCGGACCCGCCCGGGGTGGCCGAGGCGACGATCGAGAGGGAGCTGGGAGGCGTGCCGGAGGCCGTCTTCGCCAGCTTCGATTCGAAGCCCTTCGCGTCGGCGTCGATCGCGCAGGTGCACCACGCGCGTCTGCACACCGGCGAGAACGTCGTGGTCAAGATCCAGAGGGACGGAACCGAGCGCCAGATCGACACCGACCTGGGCATCCTCGCCGATCTCGCGGCGCTGGCGGAAAAGCACGTACGCGAGTTGCGGCTGTACCACCCGGTCGCCGTGGTCCGGGAATTCGCCCGGATGATGAGGGGCGAGCTCGACTTCCGGCGCGAGCTGCGCAACATCGAGCAGTTCCAAAGGAACTTCGCCGGCGACCCCACCGTCCACTTCCCGGTGCCCTTCCCGGACTTCTGCACGCGCCGCGTCCTCACCATGGAGCGGCTCGAAGGCGCGCTCCTGTCACAGATCAGGCTGCTCCCCGGGCCGAACCCGCAAATGGACGAGTTCGTGCGGCGCGGCGCCAACGTGTATCTGGAGATGATCTTCCGGGACTCCTTCTACCACGCGGATCCGCATCCCGGGAATCTGATGGTCCTCGCCGACCAGGTCGTGGGGGTGCTCGACTGCGGGATGGTCCAGTCGCTGGACGAGGATCTGCGCGAGATGGTGGAGGACCTGCTGCTGGCCTTCGTGCGCGCGGACGCGCAGGCGATGACCGATGCCGTATGGGACCTGTGCACACAGCCGCCCAGCGGCGGGCGCCAACGGCTGCAGTCCGACGTCGCCGAGCTCGTCGCCGACTACGCGGGGGAGACGGTGAGCGGCCTGGACCTCGGTGCGGCGTTGAACAGCCTGACGGAGATCGTTCACCACAACCACCTGTTCCTGCCTCCTGGCGCATCGCTTCTGTTGCGGATGCTGGCGCAGCTCGAAGGCACCGCCAAGCAGCTGAACCCGTCTTTCGAGCTGATCGAGCTCATCGAGCCCTATGCAGAACGAGCCGCCACCCACCGCCTCGCGCCCAGGCGGGTCTGGCAGAAGCTCCAGAGGGGCGTGCGCGAATGGGAGCGGCTGGCGCGCGCCGTCCCCAGCGACCTGAACGACCTGCTGCGGCGCCTGCGCGCGGGGACGCTCAGCGTGCACCTGGAGCATCGTCGCCTCGACCCCGTCGTCAACCGGCTCGTGCTCGGCCTGCTGACCTCGTCCCTGCTGCTCGGCTCGTCCCTGCTCTGGAGCATGCACGCAGAGCCGCTGGTGAAAGGCGTATCCCTGTTCGGCGCCATCGGCTATGCCCTCGCGTTCGTGATGGGCGTGACACTGCTGGGCAGGATCCGGCGATCGGAACGGCCGCGAGAAGACAGGTGAGGAACCTCGCAGTCGCACGAAGGGAGCGACCATGCCCCGTCTCATGATCATTGGCGCGACGGGTTCGCTCGGAAGCGCCGTCGCTCGTGAAGCGGTCTCGGCGGGTCACGAGGTATCGCTCCTGGTGCGTGCGCCGTCGAAGCTGCCCCCGGGAATCGCATCTCAGGCGTCTATCCACCAGGGTGACCTGACCAGACTGGCCGCGGCCGAGCTCACCGATCTCATCAGGGGACACGATGTCCTTATCAACTGCGCGGGGCTCGTCACTGAAGGCCAGGCTTTCGTCGAGCTCTTCGACCGCGTCGTGTCCAGTGCTGAGACATTGTCCGACGCCGAGCGGCCCGTCTCGTGGTTTCTTGCCGGGGCGGCGCTGCTCGATCTCGACGAGAGAGGCCGCCGAGGAATCCAGTTGCCCAAGGTGAAGACGACGTACTGGCCGCACGGCGCGAACCTCGAGCGCCTCCGGCGGTCGAATCTCGACTGGCGTTTGCTGTGCCCTGGCCCAATGGTGGATCAGCCGAGAGTCGGGCTGGAACGTCTGCGCGTGTCGTGCGATCGGCTTCCTGTCCCGCTTCCCCGATTCGCGCGCCTGCTTCCCGCGCCGCTGCTGCTGCCTCTGTTCGCAGCCAGGATTCCCGAGATGATCGTCCCGTACGCCGATGCTGCGTCCGCGATGCTCGCCAACCTGAGCCCTCGTGGACCGATGACGGGCCACCGCGTCGGCATCGCACTGCCACCAGGCATGCGGGGAAACAAGGGGCAGTGGGCTGCACGACCCAGGAATGCAGCGTAGCGGCTCGCTGGGACACACGGGCGCTGCGGACGCGGGATCAGCGCGCTCGGGGAACGATCTCTCCGGCCGCGATCGCCGGGCGGCATGTGCCTTCATTTCGTCGGCGGGCCAGAGGGCCGACTCTGGCCGGCGGCCCCCAACCCATTGACGGTCCACGGGATCGGCGATCCGGGCCGGGTGGCACCACGGTTGCCTCTACCACTACCGCGTGCGCACGATGTTGCCGCGCATCGCACTCGCAAGGAAGGAGCGAACATGCCTGCCAAAGACACGAATGCCACGCCCGTGAAGGTGCAGCCCGCCACGACGGCACCGCCGCCGGCTCGCCGCGAGCCGGCCACCACAAGCCCGTTCCGGCCGCTCGAGCGGTTCGCGGACGAGGTCACGCGGTTCTTCGACGACTTCGGGATCGGACACGCCTGGAGCCGCATCCCGGCCTCCGGCGAGCTCATCGCCTGGGTGCCTCGCGTGGACGTGACACAGCACGACGACGAGCTGCTGGTCCGCGCCGACCTGCCCGGCCTGGAGAAGGAGGACGTCAAGGTCAGCGTGACCGAGGACGCTGTCACCATCCGCGGCGAACGGCATCGCGCCGAGCAGGAGGAGCGCGACGGCGTGTACCGGACCGAGCGCAACTACGGCGCCTTCTGCCGGACGATCGCACTCCCGGCGGGGGCCGTGACGGACCAGGCGAAGGCCTCGTTCAAGAACGGCGTGCTCGAGATCCGGATGCCCGCCGCGCAGAGCGCGGCCGGCCGACCGCTCGAGATCGCCGGGTGACCGCTCGGGAGCGAAGGAAGCGCTCGAGCGACGTCTCAGACGAGGAGGGAGTCGCACCGGGCTCGCGCCGGTGCGACTCTCGGCTCCTGACGGAGGATGTCCATGCCCATCGGCTGTCTGTCCCTGTTCGTCGCGATGGTCTTGATGCTGCTGATGCCGTTCGTCTACGTCGACCTCATGCAGGCGGCGTTGCTGAAGCTGCAAATCAGCCCTCAAGCAGCCGCCCTCATCGTGGCGGGGATCTTCATCGGCAGCCTGATCAACATCCCCGTCAAGCGCGTCGCGCGTGACCGGTTGGTTCCGGTCCATCCCCTGGCGGTGCTCGGGCTCGGGGGGTGGTGGCCGGAGAGGACACGCACGCGCGCGGAAACCGTGGTGGCGGTCAACGTGGGCGGGTGCCTGATTCCCACCGGCTTGGCGACGTACGAGGTGGTCCGGCTGGCGGGGACGGACGCGGTCCTCGGCATCGTCGGAGCCGTTCTGCTGAACGTGGCCGTGTGCTACGCCGTCGCGCGGCCGGTTCGAGGCGTGGGTATCCAAATGCCCGGCTTGCTTCCACCCCTGGTCGCGGCCACCAGCGCGCTGTTGCTCGCGCCCGCCCACGCGACGCCGGTGGCGTTCGTCGCCGGTACAATCGGGCCCCTCGTGGGCGCCGATCTCCTGCACATCCGGCAGATGGACCAGATGGACGCGGGAATGCTCAGCATCGGCGGCGCCGGGACGTTCGACGGCATCCTGCTGTCCGGCATCGTGGCCTTGTACCTGTCGTAGGAACCCGCCCCTTGACTCGAGGACCCGGAGGCGCTTCGGCCGATGACGAACACGGATGACACGAAGAGGGCGCCTCACGGCGCGGGCGGGCTGTCGTGGCTGTTGGGCGCGGCGCTCCTGGCCGCCGTCGTGGTCGCCGCCGTCCACTACACCGACCAGCGGGCGTTCTTCCGGCTCCTGCGCGACGCGGAGCCGTGGTGGGTGGCGGTGGCCGTCCTCCTCCAGGCCACGACCTACCTGGCGCAGGGAGGGATCTGGCGGCGGGTCGCCTCGGCGTGCGGATACCCTCTCGGGCGCGGGCCTGCCTTCGACCTCAGCCTCGCCAAGCTGTTCGCGGATCAGGCGATCCCGTCGGCCGGCCTGAGCAGCAGCATCCTCGTCGCGAAGGCCCTCGAGCAGCGCCAGGTCCCGTCACCGGCGGTCAAGGCGTCGGTCCTCGTCGACATCGTCTCCTATCACCTGGCCTACGCGATCGCGCTCTCGGCGGCCCTGGCCATCGTCGTCGCCCGTGGGCAGAGCAACGTGGCGATCGTCATCGCCTCCGTGCTCGTCCTGGCCGTTTGCATGGGGCTGAGCGCGGGGGTTCTGGCTCTCGTCGGACGGTCCCGCGAGCGCCTGGCCGCGGCCGTTCAGAAGATCCCTGCGGTTCGCAAGGTCCTGGAGTTCGTGGCCGGCGCCGATCCGCGGCTCGTCCGCAGCCCCCGGGTGCTCGCCGAGACCATCGCGCTTCAGGAGTCGATCTTCCTTCTCGACGCCGCGACCGTCTGGTTCCTGATCCTCGCGCTCGGGCAGCGCGCCAGCGTGACGGGCGTCTTCGCCAGCTTCATGGTCGCCAATCTGTTCCGGACGATGGGCGTCGTCCCCGGCGGGCTCGGCACCTTCGAGGCCACCTCCGTGCTGACGCTGCGGATGGTCGGCGTCGACGTCGGCCTCGCGCTCTCCGCCACGCTCCTCTTCCGCGGCCTCAGCTTCTGGCTGCCCATGCTGCCGGGGTACTGGCTCTCGCGTCGCGCGCTCGCCGAACCTAGAGTGCGGCGTGGCGACGCAGGCCCGCCCCGTACGGTGCTCTCGATGCCGCCGAGATCGGCAGACGCCTCGAGCCCAATGCCGACGGGACGTGACGTGCCGCAGGACCAATCAGGTGTCCATGGGAGGTGACATGCCCACCATGACGTCCGGCTCGGATGAGCTCGCGGCCATTGCGGGCTTGACCTCGGTCGAGGCGGCGGCGAGGCGTCAGCAGGCAGGTCCCAATGATCCTGCTCCCCGCCGGCGGAGCTCCGCCATTCGGGAGCTCCTGCGCCTGTTCCTCAATCCCCTGGTGTTGATCCTGTTGATTGCCGCCGTGGTCTCGGCCTTTCTCGGGGAAGCCCTTGATGCCGGCATCATCGCCGCCATCGTCCTGCTGAGCGTGGCTGTCGAGTTCGTCCAGACCTACCGGTCGGAGCGAGCGATCGAGCAGCTGCGGGAGCGCGTGGCGCCCACGGCCGATGCTCTGCGCGACGGGGAATGGCGGGAGATTCGTCGAGCAGATGTGGTACCCGGAGACGTCGTGCGGTTGTCTGCGGGAGACCTGGTGCCAGGCGACGCCCGCCTCCTCGCCGGCCGTGACCTCTACGTTCAGCAGGCGGCGTTGACGGGCGAATCGCTCCCCGTCGAGAAACAGGCGGCCGGCACGGATGCCTCCACTCGACCAGACGCCGCCAACATGGTCTTCCTCGGCACCTCAGTCGTCAGCGGAACCGCGACGGCCATGGTCGTCGCTACGGGCGCCAGGACCGCCTTCGGCGACGTCGCCGCTCGCCTGGCCACCCGCCCGGAGGAGACGGCGTTCGATCGCGGCCTCAAGGACTTCAGCCTGCTGCTGGCGAGAACGGTGCTGTTCCTGGTGGTCTTCCTGCTCGGCGCCAGCGTCCTCTTACACCGTGAGATGCTCCAGTCGCTTCTGTTCGTGGTCGCCCTGGCGGTGGGCTTGACCCCGGAGTTCCTTCCCATGATCACCTCGGTGACCCTCGCCAAGGGTGCCAGGGCCATGGCCGAGAAGAAGGTGATCGTCAAGCACCTCTCCGCGATCCAGAACTTCGGCAGCATCGATGTGCTGTGCAGCGACAAGACCGGCACGATCACGTCCGGCCAGATGGTTCTCGACCGCTCCTTGGATCCCTTTGGTCAGGCTGCGGAGCGGGCCCTCGCTCTGGCGTATCTCAACAGCCGTTTCGAAAGTGGGATCCGAAGTCCGCTCGACGCGGCCATTCTGCAGCGCCCAGAGCCAGAGCGGACGAAAGGCTACGAGAAGCGGGACGAGCTGCCCTACGACTTCGAGCGCCGGCGACTGTCGATCGTGGTGGAGCGCGCCGGC
>Ga0335082_10004958_pt1 | contig 14540 bp, 13 predicted proteins | sample Lox_Sample_41_FD_206718 | JGI IMG/M metagenome (GOLD analysis project Ga0335082, IMG submission 206718) | Soil microbial communities from Loxahatchee National Wildlife Refuge, Florida, United States - Lox_Sample_4.1 | ecosystem: Environmental > Terrestrial > Soil > Wetlands | place: USA...
AGGTCGTCGGTCGCCACTGCGAAGAGAGCGACAAGGTCATCTCCTACGAGCCCGACGCGCGTGTGTGCCCGCGCTGCGAGCGCGTCTATCACAAGGACCACGTGCCGAAGAGCTGCGTGTGCGGGCAATCGCTCGCGGACTTGCGGGCGCCCGAATCGGAAACGGCATGAACCGCCCGCGCGTCCTCGTGACGGGCGCGAGCAAAGGAATCGGGGCGGCGTGCGCGAGGGCGTTCGCGGCGGAGGGCTGGGACATCGTCGTCCACTACAAAGAGGACGAGGCGGGCGCGCGCGCGACGCTCGCGGCGTGCGGCGACCACGGCCAGATCGCGCGGGCGAACTTGTCGGAGTGGAGCGAGGGCGAGCGCCTGGTCGCGGCGAGCGGCGACCTCGACGCGCTCGTCGTCAACCACGGCGTCTGGAAAGAAGCGGCCATCGACGCGATGACCGAAGCCGAGTTCGACGAGACGATGGACGCGAACGTGCGCGGAGTCTTCTCGGTCGTCTCTGCCGCGTCGCGGCGAATGAAGGCGCGCAAGCGCGGCTCGATCGTGCTCATCGCGAGCACCGCCGGGCAGCGCGGCGAGGCGCTCCACTCGCACTACGCCGCGAGCAAGGGCGCGGTCATCAGCCTGACGAAGAGCCTCGCGCCCGAGCTCGCGCCGTTCGGCGTCCGCGTGAACTGCGTCGCGCCGGGCTGGGTGCTCACGCCGATGTCGGCCGCCTCGCTCGACGATCCGGCCGTGGCGAAGAAGGTCCTCGCGACCATCCCGCTCGGTCGCGTGGGCACGCCGGAGGAGATCGCCGCGCCGGTCGTGTTCCTCTGCACCGCGGGCGCGGGCTTCGTGACGGGCGAGATTTTCAACGTGAACGGGGGCGCGGTTCTCGTAGGTTAGGGCAGATGCAAAAACTCGCCGTGCTCGGGACGGGAACGATGGGGCAGGGAATCGCGCAGCTCGCCGCGACGCGCGGCTTCGAGACGCGCGTGTTCGACGTCGACGAAAAGCGCGTCGCCGGCGCGCTCGCCGCGATCGCCGCCCAGCTCGACAAGCTCGCCCAGAAAGGGAAGCTCGACGAGGGCGCGAAGAAGGACGCGCTCGCGCGCCTCCGCGCGGCGAAGAGCGTCGGCGAAGCGTGCGGCGGCGTCGACGTCGTGGTCGAGGCGGTGCCGGAGGACATGGCGCTCAAGGTGTCGCTCTTTCGCGACGTGATCGCCGCGGCGCCGGCCGGCGCGCTCCTCGGGTCGAACACGTCGTCGCTGAGCCTCACCGAGCTCGGCGCGAAGATCGGCGCGCCCGAGCGCACCGTCGGGCTCCACTTCTTCAACCCGCCGCCGGTGATGGAGCTCCTCGAAGTGGTGCGCGGCCTCGCGACGTCGGCGGCCACGGTCGACCGCGCGCTCGCGCTCGCCGCCGCGCTCGGAAAGACGCCCATCGTCGTGAACGACACCCCCGGCTTCGCGTCGAGCCGCCTCGGCGTCATCCTCGGCGCGGAGGCGATCCGCATGCTCGAAGCGGGCGTCGCGAGCGCCGCGGACATCGACCGCGCGATGGAGCTCGGCTACCGGCACCCGATGGGCCCGCTCAAGCTGACCGACCTCGTCGGCCTCGACGTGCGCCTCGCGATCCTCGAGCACCTGCAGCGCGAGATCGGCGATCAGTTCCGCCCGCCGCCGCTCTTGCGCAAGATGGTCCGCGCCGGCAAGCTCGGGAAGAAGACGGGCGAGGGGTTCTACGTGTGGCAGGACGGGCAGCCGGTCATTCGATGAAGCGGCTCGTCGCGCTCGCGCTCGCGGCCGCGTGCGGCGGGGAAGCCGGGACCGCCGCGCCGGCGCGACCTCCGCCGCCGTCCGTGCTCGCGCTCCAAGTCGCGGTCGTGGGCGGGCGCGGGGACGACACGTTCTGTCCGGCGCTCGGCGCCGGGCTCGCGCGCTCCGGCATCCCGGTCACGAGCGATCCCAGCCAACCGGTGGACGCGGTGGTCACGTGCCGGGCCGCCGTGAGCGAGGAGGGCGGGTTCATTCGTTGGAGTTACAACGGTCAGACGAAGGTCCACTACACCGTGCGCGTCGAGGTGCACGCGGCGCAGAACCGCTCGCTCGTCGACACGTTCATCACCGACTACCCGGCCTACCGCGGCGGCGCGCCCGACGAGGACGCCGTCGCGAAGACCGTGATCGGCATCGCGTACTCGCCGCGCGTCGCGGCGTTCGCGCGCGCGGTGCGCAAGGCGCGGGCGGCCGCAACCGCGACCACGTCCGAGCCCGTCGCGACCGCGACGGTCCCCGAGCCGCCGCCCACGACGACCGCGCCGCCGCCCGACACGCGCGACGACGCCGATTGGTTCGCCGTCGACACCGTGAAATGCAAGATCCCCGCGCGCGTCGAGTCGTGCGATCCGGTTCGGCGTTATCTCCAGCGTCACCCCGACGGCGCGCACGCGAGCGAAGCCAACGCCGTCCTCGCCGCCGCGCAGCCGGCGCTCGAGAAGCTCCAAAAAGACGAGGTCGCCTGGCAGAAGACGAACCACGCGCTCTGCGCCCGCCAGCGAACGAGCGACGCGTGCGTCCGCGTCGAGGCTTATTCGATCCAGTTCCCGACCGGCGTTCACGCCGACGAGGCGCACCGCCTGCTCAAGAACGCGGGCCTCGAGAAGTGATCCTCATCGCGCGGGGCACCGCTTCAGACACCTGACGAGGCACTCGCCCTCGTCGGTCGCGTCGACGCACGCCATCTTGCAGCTCTGTTTGCACTGGGCGCGCGTGACGCTCGGGTGCGAGACGGTGACCGACGGGTGCGGCGGGGCGGCCGTCGCGGTCGGCGTCAGCGACTCGATGGGCCCGGTGTCGGTCGTCGTGGCAGTGGCGGTCGGCGTCGGCGCGGTCGTCGTCGCGGGGGGCGCGAACGTCGGCGTCGCGACCGCCGCGTCGGTCCTCAGCTCGAGCACGATGAGGACGACGCCCGCCGCGGCCACCAGCGCGACGAACGCGACGGAGAGCGCGATGAGCGCCTTGGCGCCTGCGCTCATCCCGACGCGCGCCGCGGGCGGCGTCGTGTGCATGATCGGCTCGTTCGTCGAAGCGCCGACGCCTGCGTAGGGCGCGACGTACGGCGGCGTGACGTGCGCCGGCGTGAGCTGCGGCGGCGCGACGTACGGCGGCGTGACGTGCGCCGGCGTCATCGGCGGATACGAAGACGGAAGGATCGTCGCGGCTTGTCCGACCGCCGCGACCTCCGCCGCGCGGAGGATCTCCGCGAGCTCGGCGATCTGCTCGCCCGCCGTCGCGAACCGCTGCTCGGGCATCCGCGCGCACGAGCGGAGGAGCCAGCGATCGATCCCGGGCGGAAGGCGCGCCCAGCGCGACGTCGGCGCGTACATCGCGTGGGCGAGCACCTTCGAGAGGATGTCGGGGACGGTCTTGCCTTGCCAGTACGCCTCGCCGGTCAGGAGATAAATCGCGATGAGCCCGAGCGCCCAAATGTCCACTCCGGGCCCCATGAGCTCGCGCCGTCCGAGCGCCTGCTCGATCGACATGTAGAGCGGCGTGCCCATCACCTCGCCGGTCCGCGTGAGCTGCCACTGCGCGCTCGTGGCGTTCGCGTCGAGCGACTTCGAGATGCCGAAGTCGAGGATCTTCACGACCGACGACCCGTCCTCTCGCTGGTGGAGGAACAAGTTCTCCGGCTTGAGGTCCCGGTGCACGATGCCCATCGCGTGCGCCTTGTCGAGAGCGCGCGCGGCCTGACCGAGCACGCGCGCGACCTCGGCCGGCGGGAGCGGGCCGCGCTGCGCGACGATCTTCTGCAAGTCGCTGCCGTTCAGGAGCTCCATCACGAGGAACGGCGCGCCGCCGAGCTCGGGCGCGGTGTCGGCGTCGAGCACGCGCACGACGTTCTCGCTCTGGATGCGCGCGGGGGCGCGCGCTTCGCGCTTGAACCGCTCGACGGACTCGACGTCGGTCGCCGCCGAGTCGTGGAGGATCTTGAGCGCGGCGCGGTCGCCCGTGTGGACGTGCTCGACGAGGAACACGGCGCCCATCCCGCCGCGCCCGATCTGCGAGAGCACGCGGTAGCGAGAAACGAGGACGGTGCCGGGCGCGAGCACGAACCTACCCTAGCAGACTGATGCTACGCTTTCGGCCGATGACAAATGCCTACCTGATCGACGCCGTGCGCACGCCGATCGGAAAGTTCAAGGGCGCGCTCGCCGACGTTCGAACCGACGATCTCGCGGCGCACGTCGCGACCGCGATCCTGAAGCGAAACGAGAAAGTCGCCTCGCGCGTCGACCACGTCGTGTTCGGCGCGACCAACCAGGCCGGCGAGGACAACCGCAACGTCGCGCGCATGGTCGCGCTGCTCGTGGGTCTTCCGTACGAGGTGCCCGCGGTGACCGTGAACCGCCTCTGCGGTTCGGGTCTCGAGGCCGTGATCGACGGCGTGATGCGCGTGCAGACGGGCGACGCGGACGTCGTCGTCTGCGGCGGCGTCGAGAGCATGACGCGCGCGCCGTTCGTGATGAAGAAGAGCGAAGAGGTCTGGGGCCGCGCGCCGCCGACGATCTACGACACGACCATCGGCTGGCGCTTCCCGAACCCGCGCATGGCCGAGCGCTTCACGCTCGACTCGATGGGCGAGACCGCGGAGAACGTCGCGACGAAGTGGAAGATCGGCCGCGAGGAGCAAGACCGCTTCGCGCTCGAGTCGCAGAAGAAAGCCGCGGCGGCGATCGACGCGCGCGCGTTCGACGCGGAGATCGTCCCGGTCTCGATCCCCGCGAAGAAGAAAGGCGCGGAGCCGACGCTCTTCGCGAAGGACGAGTCGCCGCGCCCGGACACGACGCTCGAAGCGCTGGCGAAGCTCCAGCCCGCGTTCCGCAAGGGCGGCACCGTCACGGCCGGCAACAGCTCGCCCATCAACGACGGCGCGAGCGCGGCGCTCGTCGTGAGCGAGCGCGTCGTCCGCGAGCTCGGCCTCGAGCCGCTCGCGCGCGTCGTCTCCTACGCGACCGTCGGCGTCGAGCCGAACCTCATGGGCGAAGGCCCGATCCCCGCCGGCAAGAAGGCGCTCGCGCGCGCCGGGTGGAAGGTCGGCGATCTCGATCTCGTCGAGCTCAACGAGGCGTTCGCCGCGCAGTCGATCGCGTGCCTCCGCGGGCTCGAGCTCGACCCGCAGAAGGTCAACCCGAACGGCGGCGCGATCGCGCTCGGTCACCCCATCGGCTCGAGCGGCTGCCGCGTGCTCGGCACGCTCCTCTGGGCGATGAAGGCGCGCGGCGCGAAGCGCGGCATGGCGGCCCTCTGCATCGGCGTCGGTCAGGGCATCGCCGTCACCGTCGAGCGATGAGATGCACGCGCCGCCGCCGCCCGGCCCTCCGTGGGACCTGCCGGTGGGCGAGGCGCCTCTCGCGTTCGTCGACCTCGAGATGACGGGGCTCGACCCGGCGCGCGATCACGTCGTCGAGGTCTGCGTGGAGCGATGGGTCGGAGGCGTGCGCCACGGCGCCGTCGAGTCGCTCGTCCGTCCGCCCGCGCGCGCCGGCGGAAACGCCCACGTCCACGGCATCGACGCGGCCGCGCTCGACTCGGCGCCCGCGTTCGACGCCCTCGCCGACGAGATCGCGCGCCTCCTCGCCGGCGCCATCTTCGTCGCGCACGCGGCCGAGTACGATCTCGCGTTCCTCCGCGCCGAGATGACCCGCGCCGGTCGCACGTTCGAGGTGAGCCACTGGCTCGACACGCTCGTGCTCTCGCGCCGCTCGTTCGCGCTGCCGAGCCACTCGCTCGGGTCGCTGTGCACGAGCCTCGGCATCCCGCGCGGGCGCGCGCACCGCGCGGGCGACGACGTCCGCGCGCTCCGCGCCGTGTTCGAAAAATGCGTCGCGGCGCTCTCGCCCGTGAGCGCGCGCGATCTCTGGGAGGTCCGCATCGCCGAGCGGCGCGCGCGCGCGGCCATCCTCAGCGCCTGCGAGGCCGCCGTCGACCACGAGGTCCCGGTCGAGATTGTCTACCGCCCGACGCGCCGTGGCGCCCAGACCCTGACGATGGTCCTCACCGAGGTGCGCACCGGGCTCGACCCGCCGCGAGTGATGGGGTATCTGCTCCCGGGTCGCGGTCGCCGAGAGCTCCGCGCCGACCGCATCCTCCGCGTGGAGCCTGCCGAACCAGGGAATCGATGAGCCGCTCGATCATTGCATTTTGCACGCTTCTCGTGGCCGCCGCCTGCGGCCCGACCTCGAGCGTTCCGCCGCGTTCGCCGATGGCGCAGCGCTGGCTCGACCGCGGCGAGCTCAGCTACAAGTCCGGCGACTTCGACGACGCGAAGACCTCCGCGCACGAGGTCCTTCGCATCGCGCCGCGCGACCAGGACGCGCGCCTGCTCGCCGCGCGCCTCGACCTCGTGAACCTCGACTTCAAGGGCGCGCTCGCGATGACCGAGGGCCTGCAGACGCCCGAGGCGCTCGGCCTCCGCGGACGCGCGCACTGGTACGTGGGCGACCTCGAGAGCGCGGCCGACGACCTCGAGGGCATGCTCTCGGATCCGTCGATCAAGGACCCGTGGGCGCGCGATATCGCGAAGCTCGCGCGCTCGGCCGGCTCGCGCAAGCCGTTCTCGATGGAAGGCGGCGTCGTCGCCGTCACGCAGATGCCGCCCGCCGGCTCGGCGCTCGTGGTCCCGTGCGAGATGGAGGGCGAGCAAGTCCTCACGATGATCGCGACGGGCTCGCCCGAGGTGATCATCGACTCGGCGTCGCGCAGCGCGCCGAGCTGGGTCTCGCTCCGCTTCGGCGGTCGCATCGACGTGCACGACGTGCCCGCGCTCACGCAAGACCTCTCCGCGCTCTCGCGCGTGCTCGGCGCGCCCATCAAGGCGCTCCTCGGCGTGGACCTCCTCCGCCACATCCACGCGACGTTCGATCGCCGCGGTGGGCAGTTCATCGTCCGCATGGAGGAGCCGCCCTCGCCGCCGCAAGCCAGCCGCTTGCCGCTCTTCTACGCGCGCGGCGGCGCGATGATGATGCGCCTCCAGGTCGCGCCGCCCGGCGCCTCGAGCGACGGCCCGGGCCCGCTCTTCTACGTCGACTCGTCGCAGCCGTATTCGCTCCTCATGCGCGACGCGCTGTGGAAGCGCGCGGGCGTCGAGCCCTCGCAGCTCACGCCGACGAGCATCCTCCCGAACGCGCGCGCCGGGCGCGTGCCGTCGCTCCGCGTCGGCGGCATGGCGTTTCCGGGCGTCCCCGCGCTCGCGCTCGACTCGGTCAACGCGCAAGCGCCCGCCAGCCTGGACGTGACGCTCGGCGGAATCGTCGGCGCCGGCTTGCTCGAGGCGTTCCGCGTGACGTTCACCGACGAAGGCCGCTACGTCTGGGTCGAGCCCGATCCCACGATGGGCAAGGACGAGCCGTGACCACGCAGCACCCGCCGATCGCGCGCCTCGCGGTCTACGCCGGAAGCTTCGATCCCATCACGCTCGGTCACGTCGACCTCGTCGAGCGCGCCTCCGCGCTCTTCTCGGACGTCGTCGTCGCGATCGGCGTCCACCCGACGCGCTCGCCGCTCTTCTCGATCGACGAGCGACTCGCGCTCGTCCAAGACGTGGCGAAGGACTTCGCGAACGTGACCGTCGCGTCGTTCGACGGCCTCCTCATCGAGTTCTGCCGGAAGATCGGCGCGCGCGTCATCGTCCGCGGCCTCCGCGCCGCGACCGACTTCGAGTACGAGCTCCAGATCGCCCACGCCAACGCCGACCTCCACCCCGAGGTCGACACGATCTTCCTCCCGACGCGCACCAAGCACGGCTTTCTGAGCGCGTCGCTCGTGCGCGAGATCGCGAGCCACGGCGGGGACGTGAGCCGCTACGCGCCGAAGGCGGTGTGCGAGGCGCTCACGAAGAAGTTCGGGCATCCGAAGCAGGCGTAACGTAGGCTCGGGAGCGTGCGCCGTGGATGGCTCGCGCTCGCGTTCGTGCCGCTCGCGTGTCTCTTCCCGAGCGTCGGCGATCTCCAAAGCGACGGCGGCGAGCTCGACGCGGCCGTCGAAGCGCAGCCGGACGCGCCCGACGAGCCGCCCGCCGCCGACGCCGGCGCGGAAGCGGATGCGGACGCCGGCTTCTGCGAGTCGCTCGGCGGCGGCCACGCGTTCTGCGAAGACTTCGACCACGGCGTCTTCTCGGCGCAGTTCGACAAGATCGTGACGACGCAGGGCGTCTCGCTCGGCTCCGACGGCGCCGAGTTCACGTCGCCTCCGCTGTCGCTCCTCGCGATCTTCCCGGCGAAGACTGGCAAGTCCGATCAGGCGTACATGACGCGCGCCTTCGCGACCGCGACGTCGGGCACGTTCGCGCTCGACGTTCGCTTCGACGCGTGGACGCCGGGGAGCTCCGGCGTGTTCGCCGAGATGCGCATCGACGACAACCTCCCGACGGAGCACACGCTCGAGGCCTACGCGACCGACACGTACGCGGCGCTCGAGGAGAACTTCGCGGCGGCCGACGGCGGGCAGGCCTTCGTCGACCACACCTTCTCGACGCCCATCCCGCTCGGCGCGTGGAGGCGTGTGTCCTTCTCGCTCGACGTCTCGAGCCACACCTGCTCCGCGAGCCTCGACGGCGTCACCGTGTTCAGCGGCTCCCTCGACCCGAGCTGGGCGGCAGGTCCCATCCAAATCCACGCGGGCCTGACGTACGTCGGAGCCGAGACGAACGGGTGGCAGGCGCGGTACGATGACCTCGTCTTCGACTTCCAATGACGCTCGACGTGCGCAAGAGCCTCGACGAAACGGTAGCCGCCATCCGCGAGCGAACGCGCGTCGCGCCGCGCGTCGGCGTGGTGCTCGGGAGCGGGCTCGGCGCGTTCGGTGACGCGCTCTCCGGCCCGAAGATCCCGTACGCCGAGCTCCCGCACATGCCCGTCTCCAAGGTCGCGGGCCACGCGGGCAACCTGTGCTTCGGCGAGTCGAGCGGCGTGCCGGTCGTGTGCATGCAAGGCCGCGTGCACTTCTACGAAGGCCACGACCTCGCCGCCGTCGTCCACGGCGTGCGCACGATGGCGCGCCTCGGCGTCTCCGCCGTGCTTCTCACGAACGCGGCCGGCGGGTGCGACCCGAGCTTCCGCGCCGGCGACTTCATGATCGTCACCGATCACCTCAACCTCACGGCGCGCTCGCCGCTCATCGGCCCGAACGACGACGCGCTCGGCCCGCGCTTTCCGGACATGAGCATCGCCTACGACCCGCTCCTCCGCGACGCCGCGAAGGCCGCGGCGCGCGAGCTCGGCATTTTGCTGCGCGAGGGCGTCTACGCGTGGCTCACCGGGCCGTCGTACGAGACGCCCGCGGAAATCCGCGCGCTCCGCACGCTCGGCGCGAGCGCGGTGGGGATGAGCACGGTGCCCGAGGTGATCGCGCTTCGCCACATGGGCGTGCGCGCGGCCGCGCTCTCGTGCATCACGAACCTCGCCGCGGGCATGCAGGCGACGCCGCTCAGCCACGCCGAGGTCGAGGAGACGGCGCGCGCCCGCCGCGACGACCTCTTGAAGCTCCTCGGCGCGTGGATCGCGCGGGCGGGCCGCGCATGACGCAAGGGATCGACGAAGCGTTTCTCGACGAGCTCGTCGAAGCGGCGCGGCGCGCGCGCGCGTCCGCCTACGCGCCGTACTCCGATTATCGCGTCGGCGCCGCGATCGCGACCGCCGACGGCCGCATCTTCTCCGGCTGCAACGTCGAGAACGCGTCGTACGGCGCGACCATCTGCGCCGAGCGCCACGCGATCGGCGCGATGGTGGTTGCAGGTGCAAGCAAACCCGTCGCCTGCGCGATCGTCACCGGCGGGAGCAAGCCGGGCTCGCCGTGCGGCATGTGCCGCCAAGTCCTCGTCGAGTTCACGCGCGACATGCCCGTGGTGCTCGTCGCCGAGACGCCGAACGGCGACGTCCGTCGCGAGACGACCCTCTCGGAGCTGATGCCGGACGTCTTCGAGCTGGAGTGAGTGGGGGGAGCCGCCCCCACGGTTGCGGAGGCCCGACCCCACAACCGCCGAAAAACCCCCTGAATTCCCCGTCATTTTGGGTGGCTCAGGGGTTGCTTCATGTCGCGCTGCTCGGAGGCAATCCATGAAGGCATCCAAGGTCCGCCTGCCGCTCACGATTCTCGGTCTCGCACTCGCAACGGTGTTGCCGGGAACCGCGTGCTCGCAAGGCACCGAACAGGTCAACACCGGCGTCAACGCGATCATTTTCATGGAGCGCGCCGTTCAGACCGTCGACCCGAACACCAACAAGGTCACCGTCGACGTGTCGGGCGGCAACGGCCAAGTCATCGACTACCAGCGCTACGTCCCCGGCGGCAGCCTCGTGATGCTCCAGCCGCCGCGTCCGGACGGGCAGCTGATCAACTTCACCCACTCCCAGTTCCCGAACGCCGACTTCAACGGCGTGGACGTGTCGTTCGACGCGACGCAGGCGGTCTTCTCGATGAAGACCGACGCGAACGACAACTACCACATCTACACGGTGCAGCTGACGCCGGACGCCAACGGCCAGTACGCGATCCACCAGCTCACCAACACGGCGGGGTCCGACGACGTGAACCCGATCTACGCCCCCGGCGGTCGGATCGTGTTCGTGACGAACCAGATGTACACGCAGATGGGCTGCCGCGCCGACGAGTACGAGCACTCGCGCGTCGTCACGCAGCTCGCGAGCATCTCGGTGGACGGCGGCGACGCGGATCGTCACCTCTTCTCGCAGAACCTGTCGCACACCGCGGCGCCCTTCATGCGCTACGACGGCAAGGTCGGCTACTCGCGCTGGGAGCACCTCGGCGACGTCAACGACGTGAAGGTCATGACGGCGAGCATCGACGGCACGGGGATGATCGCGGTGGCGGGCCAGCACGGCAAGCCGTCGAACTCGGTCATCAACGTGAAGGAGTACGCGCCGAACCGGATGGTGGCGATCGGCACCACGCGCGACCGCACGATCCACTCGGGCGCGCTGATGCTCATCGACGCGCGCAACCAGAACGACCCGGTCTGCCTCGACGACAACGCCGACTGGACCGGCCACGCGTGCCTCGACGAGGAGCACGCCATCTTCACGGTGCTCACGCCGAACGTTCCGCTCGGCAGCGACCCGTCGCCGGTCGGCCGCTACCGCGAGCCGAACGTGCTCCCGGACGGGCGCATCCTCACGTCCTACGCGGACGGCCCCGTGGGCGACATCAACGAGATGTCCGAGACGCCGCCGAACTACGGCATCTACATCTTCGACCCGAAGACGCAGACCAACCAGCTCGTGTTCAACGACCGCAATTACTGGTCGCTCGGCGCGACGCCGGTCGCGACGCGCAAGGAGCCGCCGGTCATCGGCTCGCTCCAGAACATCAACGACTCGTCGGTGCCCGCGCGCATCGGCTCGATCAACGTGCACAACACCAGCCTGCAGGAGACGGTCGACGGCGCCGAGTTCTCGAACGCGTCGCTCGGTGACGCGCTCAAGGGCGCGGTCGCTGTCCGCGTCATCGAGGGCTTCTCGAGCGAGGCGGCGCCGGGCGTCACGATGTTCGGCCTCACCATGCACGAAGGCGCGGCCATCCTCGGCGAGACCCCGGTCTACGCCGACGGCAGCTGGCTCGCCGACGTGCCGCCGTACATCCCGATCCACCTCCAGCCGATCGACAAGTTCGGCCTCGCCATCCGCAACCAGCGCCTCTGGATCCAGGGCATGCCTGGTGAGAACCGGCGCTGCGGCGGCTGCCACGAGAGCCGCACCGGCGACAACTCGCTCACGACCGGGCAGAACCCGACGCTCGCCGAGCAGAAGGGCCCGGACACGCTGACCGAGGCGATCCCGAGCCGCACGGAGTACCCGTGGGACTACAGCAACATCGCCGGAGGCTCGTCGATTCAGCCGATCCTCGATGCGAAGTGCGTCCAGTGCCACAACGACACCGTCAACGGCAGCGGACCGCAGACCTTCTACACCATCGGGTTCACCGACCCGGTCTCGGGCGCGACCTCGCAGTACCAGATCCCGCGCTTCGACCTCTGCGGCCTCACGGCGAACCAGTACTGCGACGGCCAGCCGATCACGGTCCGCTACGACCGCGGTACGTACACCTGGCCGAAGTCGTACGTCTCGATCTTCTACCCGTCGGCGATGCAGATGACGATGGGCATCACGCTCTTGAGCGGCACGGTTCCTCCGATGTGGGGCATCCCGGCCGACGCACGCAACAGCGAGATGATCGCGCACATGAACGTCACCGCTGCGGACAGCACGACGGCCTGGCCGACCAGCCAGCACCCGATGCACCCGGAGAACCAGAGCGTCACGGTCACCGACCAAGAGCGCCAAGCCATCATCCGAAGCTTCGATCTCGGCGGCCAGTACTACTCGCGCCAGAACACGAGCTTCACGCCCTACAGCGGTAGCGACCCCACCGCGAGCGGTAACTGAGGAAGGAACAGGAGAGAGCCATGCGCAGCTTGAAGATGGGAACCCTGATCGCCTCCGCGCTCGTCGCGGTCACGGCAACGATGTCCGGCTCGGACGCTCGCAGCGACACCTGGAACGGTGCCGGCGTGAGCGCCCTCCACGACAACGTGCCCGCCGACCAAGTCGAGTTCCTCTCGACTCCGGATCGGATCATCTCGGTCGCGTCGTCCAACTCGCCGTCTCTCATCTGGGAGACGCTCGAGCACGGCGAGCGCGTCGAGTGCTTGCAGTGCATCCCGACCGTCGCCGGTCTGATGTACGACGAGCACCCGCAGACGCGCGAGATCGCCGCTTGGTGGCTGCGGCGTCGCATGTTCGGCGTCTTCGGCCCCGGGCAAGCCTACGAGCAGACGATCAACACGCTGAAGAACGACCCGAACGCGCAGCGACGCGCGTACGCGGCCTCGGCCCTCGGCGAGTTCCTCGACAAGGGCGGCATCCAGCCGCTCCACGACGCCATCACGAACGACAGCTCCGCGCTCGTCCGCGCGTCCGCAGCCTCCGCGCTCGGCCGCATGAACAGCGCGGGCAACGGCGCCTTGAGCATCGCGATGAAGGATTCGGACGAGAGCGTCCGCATCGCGGCGATCAAGTCGGCGGGTCGGGTGAACGAATTCACGGACGAGCAGACGGCATCCACGCTCACCGGGGACGGGAGCGCGGCGGTCAGGCGCCTCGGCGTCGAGCTGCTCGAGGGTCTTCATGCCAAGGACACTGTCGCGAGCGTCATGACGCTGGCGCAGAGCGATTCGGACGCTCAGGTCCGAGCGGCCGCGTGCCACGCGCTCGGAATCTTCCGGGACTCGTCGGCGAAGGCGACGTTGCAAAACATCGCCCAAAGCGACCAGAACACGCTCGTGCGCGACGCCGCGACGATTGCCCTTCGCGAGCTCTGAGAGCGAGCACAACCGGAGATCCCGCGCGAGGGGGTGGGCCACAAGGCCCGCCTCCTCGTTGCGTTTTGGAGGGTGTATTGTGAATGGCGTGAGCACCAAGAGCCTTCTCGCTTCCCTTTCGGTTTTCGTGGCCGCCGTGCTCGCGATGGTGCCCACCACATCGTGCGACGTGCCGGCGGTCGACCAGACCACTTATTTCGAGCGCACGATTTTTCCGATCCTCAACACGTCGTGCAAAGGGAGCCCGACGGGCTCCGGCTGCCACGTGGCGGACGACAAGGGCAACGCCCTCGGAAACCTGGACGTCTCGACGTACGCCGAGATCAACAAGCGGCGCGACCTGCTCGTGAACTACGGGCCGTACGGGCGGCCGGCGCTGCTCGTGAAGAACATTCCGCCCTTCGCCATCACGCTGAAGTCGTTCGACGGCGCGCAAGAGGCGATCACGACCGACATCAAGCACACCGGCGGTCAGGTGCTCGACCCGACGGCCACCGCGTACCTCACGCTCAGCCAGTGGCTCACCAACGGCGCGACCGAGAACAATACCGGCGTGCCGCCGCCCCCGACCACCCGCCTCCCGTGCAGCGACACGGTGCCGCCGCCGCAGCCCGGCTTCGATCCGACCACCGACCCGACGAACTCCGACTTCCAGCAGTTCACGTCGAACGTGATCCCGGTGATGCAGAAGACCTGCACCGCGGGCAACTGCCACGGCTCGTTCGGAAACGAGCTCTACCTCACGTGCGGCAACACGCAGGAGGAGAAGCGCTGGAACTACTACTCGGCGCTCCAGTACCTCGCGTCCGACGCGACGCAGGCCGAGCTCGTGCGACGTCCGCTCGCGCCGTCGCAGGGCGGCTCGTACCACGAGGGCGGCATCATTTGGCAGACGACCGGCGACGGCGACTACCAGTCGGTGCTCGGCTGGGCCACCGCGGCCGCGCCGTCGTTCGTGAACGAGGTCAACACCATCGAGACGAACGAGCCGAACTTCATGTTCTTCGTTCACCGCGTGCAGCCGATGCTCGTGAAGAAGGGCTGCATGATGCTCCAGTGCCACTCGGCGGCGATGTTCCACGAATATCGCCTGCGTGGCGGCACGGGCGGCGCGTTCTCGCTCGCGGCCTCGCAGAAGAACTACAAGCTGACG
>Ga0335082_10004959_pt1 | contig 14537 bp, 19 predicted proteins | sample Lox_Sample_41_FD_206718 | JGI IMG/M metagenome (GOLD analysis project Ga0335082, IMG submission 206718) | Soil microbial communities from Loxahatchee National Wildlife Refuge, Florida, United States - Lox_Sample_4.1 | ecosystem: Environmental > Terrestrial > Soil > Wetlands | place: USA...
CCAGACAGCGCGCCCGCCCAAGTGTCGAATAGCTGCACCACTTCGGCGCCGGCTTCGAGCTGCCGTGCCAGATATTCGACTGACGCGTCGACCAGACAATCAATCAGATACTGGAAAGCCTCAGGCTCACGCCGGGCGAGATCTTTCGCAGGCGCCTGGTCCGGCGTGCCTTGACCCGCAACCATGTACGTTGCGACGGTCCACGGCGCGCCGCAAAAACCAATCAGCGCCGTTTGCGGCGCAAGCTGTGCCTTCACCCGCCGCACCGTCTCATAAACCGGCGCTAGACGCTCCTGATCGACCTCCCGCCGCAAGGATTTCAACGTCGCCGCATCCGGCATCGGCTCAAGCCGCGGCCCTTCGCCTTCAACGAACCAAAGCCTGCGACCAAGCGCCAGCGGTATCACCAGGATGTCAGAGAACAGAATCGCTGCTTCGAAGCCGAAGCGCCGCACCGGCTGCACAGTCACTTCCGCGGCGAGCTCTGGATTAAAACAAAGCTTGAGAAAGCTGCCGGCTTTCTCCCGCACTGCACGGTATTCCGGCAAATACCGCCCAGCCTGACGCATCATCCAGACTGGCGGTACTGCCTGGCGCTCACGAATCAGCACGCGTAAGAGCGGCTTTGTCCCCATGCCATCTGTTCTGCCGGCTTCTTTCATAAAGACTCTTATAAATTTCTTTGTAGTGGTTGTTGGAGCGTGGATTGGACTCATGCCTGCCGATCAACAGCCTGTCCACTGCATGGCTCAAGCCGATTCAGATTCGCGCATAATTCCAGCAGCCGTCGTCCACAGCATTTCGGCGTCTGTTGTGGGCCATTCCTTGATATATCCCCGGCCATCCCCAAGGCGCTGTCCACATCTTACGATCGCTTATGCGCGGCCCTGGCCGCGTCGTCCCACAGGCAGCGATGTGGATGAGAATTGGACGAACGGCCAGGGCGCGCTTGCGCGGCGCAGCAAGGCATGGCCTTCTCCCAGTCTGTCCACACGCGGTCCGTGAACTATACAGATGCCAAACTCCGGTTATTTCCACCTCCACCTGGTTTCCGATGCGACCGGCGAGACGCTGATCACCGTGGCGCGCGCCGCCGCGGCGCAATACGCCAACGTACAGCCGGTCGAACATCTCTATCCTATGGTGCGATCGAAGAAGCAGCTCGACCATGCGCTGGCCGAGATCGCCGAAGCGCCAGGCCTCGTGCTCTATACCCTGCTCGAGGAAGACCTGATCGAGACGCTGGAAAAGAAATGCCGCGATCTGGCGCTGCCCTGCATGTCGGTGCTGGGGCCGGTGCTGCGCTTATTCCAGTCCTATCTCGGCGCCGAGACCATCCACCGCGTCGGCGCGCAGCACATGCTCAACGCCGAATATTTCCAGCGCATCGATGCGCTCAATTACACGATGTTCCACGACGACGGCCAGCACGTGGAAGGGCTGCAGGACGCCGACGTGGTGCTGGTCGGGGTGTCGCGCACGTCGAAGACGCCGACCTCGATCTATCTCGCCAACCGCGGCATCAAGACCGCCAACGTGCCGCTGGTGCCCGGGGTGCCGCTTGCGCCGGAAGTTGAAAAGCTGACGCATCCACTGGTGATTGGCCTTTATGCAAGTCCTGAGCGGATCGTCCAGATTCGCGAGAACCGTCTCCTGGGCCTCAAGGCGCATCGCGACGACGACCGTTACATCGACAAGTCGGCGGTGGCGGAGGAGGTGGCGTTTTCGCGCCGCCTCTGCGCCAAATACAATTGGCCGTCGATCGACGTCACCCGCCGTTCGATTGAGGAGACCGCCGCCGCGGTCATGAAGTTGCTGACCGAGCGCCGGCGGCAGCCGGCCGGGTGAAGTGCGGACGGATGCAAAGTTCGCCGCTGGTGTTTTTACGAGTGCCGGTTCGGGGATAAGGACAATCCATGCCGCTTTGGCTCAGCCCGCAGCCGCTGGTGCTCGCCTCTAAAAGCGACGTGCGCGGCAAGATGCTGGCGGCGGTCGGCATGCGCTTCGAGATCCGCCCGGCGCAAATCGACGAACGCGCGGTCGAAGCCGACAGCGGCGCAACCGATGCTGCCGCAATCGCCCGCCTGCTGGCGCGCGCCAAGGCGGCCGCGGTGGCCAAGACCCTGCCGGGACGTCTGGTGCTCGGCGCCGACCAGACGCTCGCGCGCGGCGCGCGGCGTTTTAGCAAACCGGCCGACCGCGCCGCCGCCGCCGAGCAGTTGCGGGCTTTGCGCGGGCGCACGCATGAGCTCCATTCGGCGTTGGCGCTGGTGCGCGACGGTGCCGTGCTGTTCGACTGCGTCGACAGCGCACGGCTGACCATGCGCAACATCTCCGACCGCTTCCTCGACGAGTATCTCGACATGGTCGGCGATACGGCGCTTTCGAGCGTCGGCGCCTATCAGCTCGAGGGCATCGGCGTGCATCTGTTCGAGCAGGTGGACGGCGATTTCTTCACCATCCTCGGCCTGCCGCTGTTGCCGCTGCTCGCCTTTTTGCGGCAGAACAAGTTTGTGGACGGCTAGAATCTTGCGCGAGCAGTAACATGTTCATCCTCGGCCTGACCGGTTCGCTGGCCATGGGCAAATCCGCCACGGCGCAGATGTTCGTCGACGAAGGCGTGCCGCTGCACGACGCCGACGCCGTGGTGCACCGGCTTTACGACGGCGAGGCGACGGCGGCGATCGAGGCGGCGTTCCCCGGCACCACCGCGAACGGCAAGGTCGACCGCGTCAGGCTCGGCCAGCGCGTGATTGGCGATGCCGCCGCCATCAAGCGGCTCGAGCAGATCGTGCACCCCATGGTCGGCGCGGCATCGGCGAAATTCCTGGCCGAGGCCGAGGCGAAGGGCGCGCCCGTCGCCGTGCTCGACGTGCCGCTGCTGTTCGAGACCGGCGGCGATGAGCGCTGCGACGCTGTGGTGGTGGTGTGGGCGCCGGCCGAGGTGCAGCGTAAGCGCGCGCTCGAGCGCCCCGGCATGACCGAGGACAAGCTTGCCGCCATCCTCGGCAAACAGATGCCCGACGAGGAAAAACGCCGTCGCGCCGATTTCGTGGTGGATACGTCGCAGGGGTTCGATCACGCCCGCGCCCAGGTGCGTGATATTCTCAAGACGGTGGCTAAGATGCCGAAGCGGCGGCGCTGAGTCGCCGCAGACGGACGACTTAGAAAAGATTTGGAAAACATGCGCGAGATCGTGCTCGATACCGAAACCACCGGGCTCGACCCCAACCAGGGTCACCGCCTGGTCGAGCTTGGCTGCATCGAGCTGCTCAACCGTATCCCGACCGGCGCGACCTTCCATCGCTATCTCAATCCGGAACGCGAGGTGCCGGCGGAGGCCTTCGCCATCCACGGGCTTGCCACCGAATTCCTCAAGGACAAACCGCTGTTCGGCGACATCGTCGACGACTTCCTCGAATTCATCGGCGACGCGCCGCTGGTGATCCACAACGCGAGCTTCGATCACGGTTTTCTCGTTGCCGAGCTCAAGCGCGCGGCTCGCGAGCCGATCGCGCGCGAGCGCCTGGTCGACACGTTGTTCCTGGCGCGGCGCAAGCATTCGGTCGGGCCGTACAGCCTCGACGCGTTGTGCGTGCGTTACGGCATCGACAATTCGCGGCGTACCAAGCACGGCGCGCTGCTCGACGCCGAGATCCTGGCCGAGGTCTATCTGGAGCTGATCGGCGCCCGCCAGGCACAGCTCGGGCTCGCCGAGAGCGGCGTGCGCCGCAACGGCGCCGGCAACGGCGCAGCGTCGCGGCGCGAGCGCGAAGCGCCGCTCGCACCGCGCATCACCGAGGCCGATCGCGCGGCGCACCGCGACTTCGTGGCGGGCCTCGGCGACAACGCCGTGTGGCGGGGCTATCTGTAGGCGCTATGGCGCGGGCGCGCCGGCCGCCTGCATCTCGTTCATGCGCTGGCGATACAGCGCGACGAAATCCACCGGATCGAGCAGCAGCGGCGGGAAGCCGCCGTTGCGCACCGTGGCGGCGATGATCTCGCGCGCGAACGGGAACAGCAGGCGCGGACACTCGATCAGCACCATCGCGTTCAGGCTTTCCTGCGGAATGTTCTGCAGGCGGAAGACGCCGGCGAATTCCAATTCGAAGCGGAACATCACGCTGTTGTTGGCGTCCGCCTTGCCGTCGAGCTTGAGCGTCACTTCGAAGTCGTTGCTGGCCAGCGGTTTGGCGCCGACATTGATCTGGATGGAAATCTGCGGTTGCGCTGTCCCGGCCGACAACGACTGCGGCGCGTTCGGGTTCTCGAACGAGAAATCCTTGATGTATTGCGCCACCACGCTGATCTGCGGCGGCTGATTGGGCGCCGGCGCCGGGCCGCCATTGGTCGTCGACATGATAACTCCTTGCCGCCGCTCGCGATTGAATGCGGCGGTTGGCTAACACAGGGTCATCGGAGGGACAAGGACGCGGGGTTAATGCGGCTCGCCGTCGTCGTCGCGCCGGCGCCGCAGCTGCGGATCGGGCACCTGATGCCATTGCGCGGGGTCGAGATCGACCACGCCGTCGTCGCGCGGCGGCGCGGTGCTGAAGCGGAATGCCGCGGCGAGCCGCCGCCGCAGCGGCGCGATGAGCAGCAAAAGTCCGAGAACGTCGGTAATAAACCCCGGAATCAGCAGCAGAATCCCGGCGAAAAGAGTGGCGGTTCCGGGACCGTCGGCCTGCAGCGCCGAAAATCCGCCGTCGCCCAAGGCGACGCGCACGCGGGCGACGTGGTTACCGCCGGCGTGGCGCAGCACCAGGCTGCCGGCGAACGAGCCCGCCGCAATCAGCGCCAGCGCCCACAGCAGGCCGACGACCTGGGTGACGGCGATGAATGCCGCCAATTCCAGAAACGGCAGCGCCAGGACGGCGAGCAGCAGGTATTTTGCCACATTCATAACGTTTTAATCCCTGGCGCACGATCTTGGCGGAAAACCGGTGTCCGCGTGTGGGGTTATGCGCTGAAGTTCGGTCGATCCTTAAGGTTGGCGTGGCGGTCCCGATCGTTTAAGCTTTGTTCGCGAAGCATAACTGCGCCGAATCCGGCGCTGGCCCTATGGATTGGCGCGGCCACCGGCATAGATAAGTACCGTCGGCCGGGCTGCCACGCCGTCGATCGGGTTTGAGGGCCAAACAGCCGGTACGGTCAGCGAAAGCATGCGGGACGTGTTCGACATCTACACCATCATTTTTCTGGCGCTCGCGGTGTTCATCTTCCTGCGGCTGCGCAGCGTGCTCGGCCAGCGCACCGGCCGGGAACGGCCGCCGTACGATCCCTATGCCGCGCGCGAGCCGGCGCGGCCGGCGCCGGATAAAGTCGTCGCGCTGCCCAACCGCACGCCGGAAGCCGTCGCCGCCAAGCCCGCCGAGCCGTCGCCGCCGCCGGGCGAGCGCTGGAAGGGCATCGCCGAAGTCGGCACGCCGCTTGCGGCTGCGCTCGACATGATCGTCGGCGCCGATCCCAATTTCGACGCCAAGCATTTCTTGACCGGCGCGCGCGCCGCCTACGAGATGATCGTCAACGCCTTTGCCGAAGGCGACCGCCGCACCTTGAAGAATCTGTTGTCGCGCGACGTCTACGAAGGCTTCGAAAGCGCCATCTCCGAGCGCGAGAAGCGCGGCGAGACCATGGAGAACCGCTTCGTCTCCATCGATGACGCCGAGATCACCGCCGCCGAACTGCGCGGCCGCGTCGCGCAGGTGACCGTGCGTTTCCAGTCGAAACTCGTCACCGCGACGCGCGACAAGGACGGCAACGTCACCGACGGCAATGCCGAGAAGGTCACCGACATTACCGACGTGTGGACCTTCGCCCGCGATCTGTCGTCGCGCGATCCGAACTGGAAGCTGGTTGCCACAGAAGCCGGGCACTGACCGCATGGCGGCACGACCCTCGCGCGCGCAGATCGGCCTTGCTTTATCTTTGATCGCGGCGGCGTGCGGTCCGGCGACGGCGCACGAATTGAAATTCCGCCACGCCAAGGTCGAGCCGCTCACCTTCGCCAAGCTCGCCGGCTGGAAGGCCGACGACCACGCCGCGGCCTACCAGACATTTCTGAAGAGCTGCAGCGCGATCGTGCAAGCCGGCCCCTCGGCGCGCAAGGGCCAACCGATCTTTGCCGGACTTTACAAAGTGTGCGAGCGCGCCAACGCCTTGGGTCCGCTCGATCGCGACAAAGCGCGCGCCTTCTTCGAGGCCAATTTCAGGCCGGTGCGCATCCTCCCTGAGGTGCACACCTACGGCTACTACACCGGCGCCGACGGCTTCTATACCGGCTACTACGAGGCCGAAGTCACCGGCTCGCGCGTCAAGACCGCGGACTACAACGTGCCGCTCTACCGCGTGCCGGGGAGATTGGCCGGCCGCAGGAGCACGGTGTTCTCGCAATTCGACCGTCTCGCCATCGAAGGCGGAGCGCTCGCCGGCCGCGGTCTGGAGATCTGCTGGATCAAGAATCCCGTCGACGCCTTCTTCGCGCAGATCCAGGGCTCGACCCGCGTCAAGCTCGAGGACGGCGAATTGCTGCGGCTCAATTACATCGCCAGCAACGGCAAGCCCTATACCCCGGTCGGCCGCATCATGATCGACCAGGGCCTGTGCACGCCCGAAGACATGTCGATGGACAAGATCCGCGAATACATGGAAGCCAATCCGGACGCCGGCAAGGCGCTGCGCGACAAGAACCGCTCCTTCGTGTTCTTCTCCGAGACGCAGCTCAAGCCCGGCGACGAGCCGGTCGGCGCCGAGGGCATTCAGCTGACGCCGGGCCGTTCGCTCGCGGTCGATCCCCACGTCCACGTCTATGGCGAGCCGATCTGGATCGACGCCAAGTTTCCGATCACCAGCGACCTGCCGCAGGACACCTTCCGGCGCCTGATGTTCGCGCAAGACACCGGCTCCGCCATCCGCGGCGTGGCGCGCGCCGATATCTATTTCGGCCACGGCGACGACGTTCCGCACATCGCCGGCCGCATCAAGCAGTTCGGCAAGTTCGTCATGCTGCTGCCGCAAGGCGTCGCCGCGACCGGCAGCGAGCCGGCGCCGGTGAAGGGCATCCCGATGCCGCGGCCGCGGCCGAAGGTTGTCTTCGCCGCCAACTCGCCGGCGGCCAAGCCAAAGCCATGAGCGCCGGCAACCGCCGCCGCGTCCTCACCGGCGAGGAACGCGTGCTGTGGGCGCATATCACCAAGTCGATCGAGCCGCTGAATGCGGGTGCGCATTTCGACGCCGGCGACGAGGCGATCCCCAATCTCGTTGCGCCACCGCGTGCCAAAGCCGCCGCCGTTGCGCCGCCGCCCGCGCCGGCGAAGCCCGCGCCGCCGCCTTTGGCGCCGCTCGGTCGCCGCATGCGCGCCCGCGTCGCGCGCGGCAAGGAGGCGATCGACGCCCGCATCGATCTGCACGGGCTGACGCAGGCGCAGGCGCATTCGGCGCTGTTGCATTTTCTGCGCAACGCCCACGCCCGCGACGCGCGGTTGGTGCTGGTGATCACCGGCAAAGGCCGCGGCGCCGAGCCCGGCGTATTGCGCCGCCAGGTGCCGCAATGGCTCGGCCTGGCGGAATTCCGCTCACTTGTGGTCGGCTTCGAGGATGCGCATATCGCCCATGGCGGCGAGGGCGCGCTTTATGTGCGGGTACGGCGAACGCGCGGACCGTGATCGGCGTTGTTGCAGCGTATGAGGGAGAAACCGATGTCCAACAAGACGAAGTCCCCCGGCAAAGCGCAGGAATCCGACAGGAAAGTGCTCGAGCGCGAGCTCGAAGAAGGGCTGGAAGAGACCTTCCCGGCCTCCGATCCGGTGGCGGTGACCGAGCCCGCGCCCGCGCGCGACAAAGGCGGCGAAAAGAAGTAAGCTTGTCTTCCGCTTGCCGGAGGACGCGTCATGTGGCGTGCGATCATCCTGGCGATGGCATTTGCGTTGCTCGGCGCGCCGGCCTTGGCGCAAACGGCGATGAAGCCGACTGCGCCGCAGAAGATGATGTCGCCCGCGGAGCAAAAGAAAATGCACACGTGCGAACAGCAGGCCGCGGATCAAAATGTTCCGATGGACGAGCGCGCCAAGTTCGTCATGGACTGCATGACGAAGAAGTAGTGCGGCCGGGCTGACGCTGCCGCCAATCAGCGCCGCGGTACCACTTGATGTTCGTCGTAGACGTTCGGCGCGATCGGCGTTCCGTCGTTCGCCACCGCGTGCATCTCATGGCAGTCGAAGCCCGCGGGAATCACGGTGCCGTGTTGCGCCACGCTCAAGAAGATATGCCGCGCGTTTTTCGCCGAACGCTCGAACCAGTTCGGATCGTCGAAGGTGCCGCCATAGACCCCGACGACGTCGGGGAAGCGCTCGAAGCTCAGAAACAGCTTGGTGCCGCAATTGTCGCAGAAATGGACCTCGACGATCTTGCCGCTGCCTTCGGAGCGGTGCCGGTAGATCTTCGGCTGGATCGCCGTAACGGCAAAGTCGGCTTTGCCGAAGATCGGCTCGACGAGAAAAGCCGAGCCGGTCGCCCTCTGGCAGAACCGGCAGTGGCAGATGGTGACCCGCAGCGGCGGCGCTTTGACCGCATAGCGGATTCCGCCGCACAGACAGCCGCCTTCGTGCGTCGCCATGGCCGTCGCCCCTTCAAAAATGCGAGCTTATCCGATCAAAGAATAAAGCGCGACAGGTCCGCGTTCTTGGCGAGATCGCCGATGTGCTGCTGCACGTAAGCGGCGTCGATCTTCATGGTCTCGCCGGAGCGGTCGGTGGCGGCGAAGGAAATTTCGTCGAGCACGCGCTCCATCACCGTCTGCAGACGGCGCGCGCCGATGTTCTCGATCGCGGAATTCACCGACACGGCAATATCGGCGATGGCGTCGATGGCGTCCTCGGTGAAGTCGAGCGTGACGCCTTCGGTCTTGAGCAGCGCCACATATTGCTTGATCAGCGAGGCTTCCGGCTCCGTCAAGATGCGGCGGAAGTCGTCGCGGGTCAGCGCCTTCAATTCGACGCGGATCGGCAGCCGGCCCTGTAGTTCTGGGAGCAGGTCCGATGGCTTGGACAAGTGGAAAGCGCCCGAGGCAATGAACAGCACGTGGTCGGTTTTCACCGGCCCGTGTTTGGTATTGACGGTGGTGCCCTCGATCAGCGGCAACAGGTCGCGCTGCACGCCCTCGCGCGACACGTCGGCGCCGTAGCGGCCTTCGCGGCCGGCGATCTTGTCGATCTCGTCGAGAAAGACGATGCCGTTCTGCTCGACCGCCTTGATCGATTCCTGGATCAACTGCTCGTCGTCGAGCAGCTTGTCTGATTCCTCGTTGACCAGGATGTCGTGCGAATCCTTCACCGTGACCTTGCGCGTCTTGGTCTTGCCGCCGAGCTTGCCGAAGATGTCGCCGAGATTGATGGCGCCCATCTGCGCGCCGGGCATGCCGGGGATTTCGAACATCGGCATGCCGCCGCCACCCGCCTGCACCTCGATCTCGATTTCCTTGTCGTTCAATTCGCCGGCGCGCAGCTTCTTGCGAAAACTCTCTCGCGTCGGCGGGCCCGAGCCGGGGCCGACCAGCGCGTCAAGCACGCGCTCCTCGGCGTTCGATTCGGCCTTGGCCTGCACGTCCTTGCGCTTCTTGTCGCGGGTCAGCGCGATGGAAATCTCGACCAGATCGCGCACGATCTGCTCGACGTCGCGGCCGACATAGCCGACTTCGGTGAACTTGGTGGCCTCGACCTTGAGGAACGGCGCGCCGGCAAGCCGCGCCAGCCGCCGCGAAATCTCGGTCTTGCCGACGCCGGTGGGGCCGATCATAAGAATATTCTTTGGCAACACTTCCTCGCGCAATTTTTCGTCGAGCTGCAGGCGGCGCCAGCGGTTGCGCAGCGCGATGGCGACCGCGCGCTTGGCGTCGTTCTGGCCGACGATGAAGCGGTCGAGTTCGGAGACGATTTCGCGGGGGGAGAAGTCGGTCATGGGATTACGCTTGTTTAGCCGCCGGCCTGCCACGTACGAATGGCATCGAACGGATGCAGCAGCATGATGATGTTCAGGGTCAGATTGTCGCGGATCACATAGCCCACAATCAACTCCATGGCGACGGCTGCCGCGACAACCGCCCATATAGGCAGCCGCCGCGCCAGCACAAAGCCCACCATCATGCAGAACGTGTCCGACAGCGAATTGATCACGCTGTCGCCGTAATATTGCAGCGAGATCGTGCCGGCGCGGTAGCGCTCGATGATGAAGGGCGAATTCTCGACAATCTCCCACGACGCCTCGATGCCCATGGCGATGGCGAAACGCGTGACGATCGATGCGCGCGGCAGCGCCAGCCAGGTGAGCGCGTAGAAGATGAAGCCGTGGATGATGTGGGAGAACGAATACCAGTCGAAGATATGCTGCGAGTTTTCCGAACTCTGCACCACGCCCCACCACAATTTGACGGTGCCGCAGGTGCAGATCGGCGGGTGACCCATGGCGAATAGCGCTGCGGCCTGAACCGCAAGCGCGCCGGCGACGATCAGCGCGTAGGTCCGCACTGGAAATCGTGCGGCGACGGTCACGTCTTCAGCTGCTCGATGGTGACGTTGCGGTTGGTGTAGACGCAGATGTCGGCGGCGATGTCGAGCGACTTCTTGACGATCGCTTCGGCGTCGAGCGGCCCGTCAAGCAGCGCGCGCGCGGCGGCGAGCGCGTAGTTGCCGCCGGAACCGATGCCGGCGACGCCGGCTTCCGGCTCGAGCACGTCGCCGGTGCCGGTCAGCACCAGCGAGACCTGCTTGTCGGCGACGATCATCATGGCTTCCAGCCGGCGCAGGTAGCGGTCGGTGCGCCAGTCCTTGGCAAGCTCGACCGCGGCGCGCAGCAATTGGCCGGGATATTGCTCGAGCTTGGCCTCCAATCTTTCGAACAGGGTAAACGCGTCGGCAGTGGCGCCGGCGAAGCCGCCGATGACGTCGCCTTTGCCGAGCTTGCGTACCTTCTTGGCGTTGGCCTTGACGATGGTCTGGCCGATGGAGACCTGGCCGTCGCCGCCGATCACCACGCTCCCGCCCTTGCGGACGGTCAGGATGGTGGTGCCGTGCCAGGAGGGAATATCGTTGTTTGCCATACGCATTAACCCCTGCAATCCGGGTCATCTAGGCATGTCGCAGGGCGTTTGCAAACCGCCCGCAAGCGAGGTGGCGAATCCGGCAAACCCCTGATAAAAGGCCCGCGACAACGGGATAAATGCCATGCGCAAGGGCGCCGTGAAGCGCAAGACCAAGGAAACCGACGTCGAGGTCGAGGTCGATCTCGACGGCGCCGGGCGTTCGTCGATCGCCACCGGCATCGGCTTCCTCGATCATATGCTCGACCTGCTGGCGCGGCATTCGCGCATCGACATCACGGTCAAGGCCAAGGGCGACCTGCACATCGACCACCACCACACGACGGAAGACGTCGGCATCGCGCTCGGCCAGGCGGTGAAGCAGGCGCTCGGCGACATGAAGGGCATCACGCGTTATGCCGACGTGCATGTGCCGATGGACGAGGCGCTGACCCGCGTCGCGCTCGACATTTCCGGCCGGCCATTTCTGGTGTTCAAGGCCGAGTTCGTGCGCGACAAGGTCGGCACCTTCGACACCGAGCTGGTGCAGGAATGGTTCCAGGCCTTCGCCATGAACGCTGGGATCACGCTGCACGCCGAGACTTTGTACGGCACGAACGATCACCACATCGCCGAGTCCTGCTTCAAGGGCCTGGCGCGCGCGTTGCGCGCCGCGGCGACGATCGATCCGCGCGCCAAGGACGAGGTGCCGTCCACTAAGGGTTCGCTGGGCGGCTGATTTTGCGAGCGTGTGGGGGGAGTGCGAGTTTGCGCGGAGTGACTAACTAACCAGGACCCCCACCCCGCTTGCCTCGCTGTTGCTCGGCAAGCGACCCTCCCCACAAGGGGGAGGGTAAAGAGAAGACAAATGCCCACCTACACCGTGCACGCACCGCCGCCGCGACCGGGCGAAACCGCGAGCGCTCCCGAGCGCTTCGTATTCGTGCACGACGGCTTCCATGTCTGGGCCTTGCTGCTGACGCCGTTCTGGTTGCTGCGCTACCGGCTGTGGCTGGCGTTCACGCTCTACGTCGTTTTCAGCATCGCGCTGGCGTTCGTGCTGCGGCGGATCGGCGCCGGCGCGACGGTGCAATACGCCTCAGGCCTCCTGGTCTCGCTGCTGATCGCGCTTGAAGGGGCAAGCCTCCGCCGGCGCAAGCTCGCATGGAAGCGCTGGAGCATGCTCGGTTTCGTGGTCGGCGATGACCTTGAAACCGCGGAGCATCGCTTCTTCGCCGAATGGACCAAGAAAGCCGATGCGCGCGCCGCGGAAACGCCGCCGCCTCCTGCGCAGCCGCGCACGCTGCCGATGCCACACGAGACGCCGCCGCCAATCATCGGCCTGTTCCCCGAAGCGGAGACGCCGCGATGAGCGTCGCCATCGTCGATTACGGCTCGGGCAACCTGCATTCGGCGGCGAAGGCCTTCGAGCGCGCCGCGCGCGAGAGCGGGCACGCTCAGCCGATTGTAGTGACGAGCGATCCGGACAAGGTCGCAGGCGCCGAACGCCTGGTGCTGCCCGGCGTCGGCGCTTTCGCCGATTGCCGGCGCGGGCTCGAAGCCGTTCCCGGCATGATTGATGCTTTGAACGAAAGCGTCGTGAAGCAGGGCAAGCCGTTTTTCGGTATTTGTGTGGGCATGCAGCTGATGGCGGAACGCGGGCGCGAGTATCAGGTGACGCCGGGCCTCGGCTGGATCGCCGGCGAGGTCGACCGCATTCAGCCTGCCGACGCCAGCCTGAAAATTCCGCACATGGGCTGGAACACGCTCAACATGCTGCAGCCGCATCCGCTGCTCGAGGACATCCCGCTCGGACCGGACGGCCTGCACGCCTATTTCGTGCACAGCTTCGAACTCAAGCCGGCGCGGCGCGCCGACCTGGTGGCGCAAGCCGACTACGGCGGCCCGCTGACGGCCATCGTCGGTCGCGACAATATGGTCGGCACGCAGTTCCACCCGGAGAAGAGCCAGCGGCTCGGCCTGAAGCTGATCGCGAATTTTCTGACGTGGGCGCCATGATCCTGTTTCCGGCCATCGACCTGAAGGAAGGTCTCTGCGTGCGTCTGCAGCAGGGCGACATGGCGCGCGCCACCGTGTTCCATCGCGATCCGGCGGCGCAGGCGCATCTGTTCGAGCAGCAGGGCTTCCGCCATCTGCACGTCGTCGATCTCGACGGCGCTTTTGCCGGCAAGCCGATGAACGCCGATGCGGTCGACCGCATTCTCGACACGGTCGGTCTGTGCGTGCAGCTCGGCGGCGGCATCCGCGACACCGCGACGGTGGAGGCCTGGCTCGACAAAGGCATCAACCGCGTCATCATCGGCACTGCGGCGGTGCGCGACCCGCCCTTCGTCAGGCAGGTGGCGCGCGACTATCCGGGCAAGATCGCGGTCGGTCTCGACGCGCGCGACGGCAAGGTCGCGGTGCAAGGCTGGGCGGAAACGTCTGAGCTCACCGCGCTGGAGATCGCCAAGCGCTTCGAGGACGTCGGCGTGGCCGCCATCATCTATACCGATGTCGCGCGCGACGGCATGTTGCAGGGCTTGAACCTCGACGCCACCATCGCGCTCGCGGATGCCATCTCGATTCCTGTGGTCGCCTCGGGCGGGCTGGCGTCGATCGACGACATCAAGGCGCTGCTCGCGCCGCGCGCCAAGAAGCTGCAAGGCGCCATCGCCGGCCGCGCGCTCTACGACGGGCGGCTTGATGCGGCGGAAGCGCTCAAGCTCATCCGCGACGCGAAGGCGGCGGCCTGAGTCATGTTCAAAGTCCGCGTCATTCCCTGCCTCGACGTCAAGGACGGCCGCGTCGTCAAGGGCGTCAATTTCGTCAATTTGCGCGACGCCGGCGATCCGGTGGAAGCCGCGATCGCCTATGACGCCGCCGGCGCCGACGAGCTGTGCTTCCTCGACATCACCGCGAGCCACGAGAACCGCGACACCATTTACGACGTCGTGCGGCGCACGGCGGAAGCCTGCTTCATGCCGCTCACCGTCGGCGGCGGCGTGCGCACGGTCGACGACATCCGCAGGCTGCTCAGCTGCGGCGCCGACAAGGTGTCGATCAACACCGCGGCGGTCGCCCGACGCGCCTTCGTCAAGGAGGCGGCGGAGAAATTCGGCGACCAGTGCATTGTCGTCGCCATCGACGCCAAGATCGTGTCCAACCCCGGCGAAAAAGCGCGCTGGGAGATTTTCACCTTCGGCGGCCGCAAGCCGACCGGCATCGACGCCGTCGAATACGCCAAGGAGGTCGTCGCGCTCGGCGCCGGCGAGATCCTGCTCACCTCGATGGACCGCGACGGCACGCGGCGCGGCTTCGACATCCCGCTCACCCGCGCCATCGCCGACGCCGTGCCGGTGCCGGTGATCGCCTCCGGCGGCGTGGGCAATCTCGATCATCTGGTCGAAGGCATCCGCGACGGCCACGCCACCGCGGTGCTGGCGGCCTCGATCTTCCATTTCGG
>Ga0335082_10004960_pt1 | contig 14535 bp, 14 predicted proteins | sample Lox_Sample_41_FD_206718 | JGI IMG/M metagenome (GOLD analysis project Ga0335082, IMG submission 206718) | Soil microbial communities from Loxahatchee National Wildlife Refuge, Florida, United States - Lox_Sample_4.1 | ecosystem: Environmental > Terrestrial > Soil > Wetlands | place: USA...
CGCGGTCCTGAAGGGGCCGGTCGGCGACCCCGAGTTCGACGCGGCGGACGTCCGGCCGGAGCAGGGGCTGCTCGCGCTCCGCGCCGCGCTCGACGCGTACGCGAACCTCCGGCCCGCGGTGCTCGGCGACGTGGACGTGCTCATCGTCCGCGAGCTCGTCGGCGGGCTCTACTTCGGCGCGAAGGGCGTGCGCGGCGACGGCACCGTCTACGACACGTGCGAGTACCACCCGGACCAGGTCGAGCGGATCGCGCGGCGCGGGTTCGAACTCGCGCGGTCGCGGCGCGGGCACCTCACGTCGGTGGACAAGGCGAACGTCCTCGAGACGTCGCGGCTTTGGCGCCGCGTCGTGAACGAGCTGGCGCCGGAGTACCCGGACGTCGAGGTCGAGCACATGCTCGTCGACAACACCGCGATGCAGCTCGCGACGACGCCGCAGCAGTTCGACGTCATCGTCACCGAGAACACGTTCGGCGACATCCTCTCCGACCTCGCCGCCGCCGTCACCGGCGGGCTCGGGATGGCGCCCTCGGCGAGCCTCGCCGACGGCGGGCCGGGGATCTTCGAGCCGGTGCACGGCTCGGCGCCCGACATCGCCGGCCGCGGGATCGCGAACCCGACGGCGATGCTCCGCTCGACCGCGCTCCTCCTGGAGCACGGGCTCGGGCGGCCGGACGAGGCGGCGGCGCTCGCGGCCGCGGTCGAGGCCGCGCTCGTCGAGGCGCCGACCCCGGATCTCGGCGGCTCGGCGTCCACCTCGGAGCTCGGCGCCGCGGTGAGGGCACAACTCGGAGTTGACGCGGTGAGCGGGGCCGCCTAGCCTGCAAGAGATGCACCTCGCGCCGGAAGCCACGCAGTTCTTCGTCTTCAACGGCTTCTACGGGCGCGCCTTTACACGCTAGCCGGCGCTTTCGCTTCTCCCGCCGCCGCCGGCTAGCCAGATCGCTTCGCGGGAATCACCGACTCGTTCGCGAGGGGGCGAACCGTCCATGACCCACACATCGCCGATCGAACCGACTCCGACCACCGACTCCGGCGCCTGCGCGTGCGAGCGCCCGCTGCCGGTCGAGCGCGCCGAGCGAAAGGGCGCCGCCGAGGTCGTCTGCCTGCGCTGCGGCGGCTCCGTTCCCGTGAGGCTCAGGTGAGGGCCGTGGCCGTCGCGTACCCAGGGCCGCCGGGAAGTCACGCGTCCGCCGCGGCGGCGGTGCTGTTCCCCGCCGAGGACCGTGTGCCGCTGACGGGGTTCCGCGCCGTCGCCGACTCCGTGTCGGCGGCCGACATGACGCACGGCGTGCTTCCGATCGAGAGCTCGCTCGCCGGGCCGGTTGCAGAAACCCACGACCTGCTCCACGACCACGCGCTCTCGATCGTCGCGGAGGCGGTGCTTCCGATCCGGCACTGCCTCGCGGCGCCGGTCGAGGTTCCGCTCGAGGAGATCCGGATCGTGCACTCGCATCCGTCGGCGCTCGAGCAGTGCCGCCGGCTGCTCGAGCGGATGCCGAACGCGAGCGTGCTCCCGGCGCCGACGACGGCCGAGGCAGCGCAGGCGGTCGCGGAGGCCGGCGACCCGACGCACGCGGCGATCGCGGGGGCCGAGGCGGTGAGCCTGTACGGGCTGACCGTCGTGGCGGACGACGTCGGCGACGGGCCGGCGTTCACGCGGTTCGTCTCGATCGCGCCGTACACGCTCGTGCGGGTGCCGTGGGAGCAGTCGCGGATCTCGTTCTCGTTCGTCACCGACCACCGACCGGGCGCGCTGCACGCGGCGATCGAGCCGTTTGCCCACAAGGGGCTCGATCTCGTGCGTCTCGTCGCGCGGCCGATCCCGCACTCGCCGTTCAGCTACCGCTTCGACGCGGTCGTGTCCGGGCATCCGCTGGACACGACGGTGCGCGAGGCGCTGGCCGAGCTCGCCGACCGGACGCGTTCGCACCGGATCCTCGGCGTGTACGAGGCCGCGAGGGAGTCCGAGTGAGCGCCGCGGACGATCCGCACGTCGCCCGCGTGCGGCGCGAGATCTCGGATCTCGACCGCGCGCTCGTCGATCTCGTCAACAAGCGGCTGAAGCTCGTCGCCCAGCTGAAGCGGTACAAGGAGGAGCACGGCATCGGCTTCGTCGACCTCGCGCGCGAGGAGTGGATGCTGCAGTACCTCCAGCGTGCGAACAGAGGGCCGCTGTCGGCGGACGGGTTGAGCCGGCTGTACCACGAGCTCCTGTCGCTGATGAAGCAGGAGGTGCAGGCGCAGGAGGAGCGCGAGACCGGCGCTGCGTAGCCGCTCGGGTGTCTGACACCAAACGCCGCTTCGGTGTCTGACACCAGACGCCGGTTTCGTGTCTGGCACCGGAGGGTGAGTTGGTGTCTGGCACCGGACGCGCGTTTGGTGCCAGACACTCCGTGCCGGGTTCGTGACGCGTGGCTCGTGAGGCCTGTCGCCGAGCCGGGTTGCGGGCGCACGGAAGTGTGACGACTTCCGTGCGGAAGTGTCCGGGGGCGGTCGCCTCTGCGGCGCGCGACTAGATCGCGAGCGTCGAGACCGGTGCCGCGTGCGACGACTCGTACGCCGCGATCGCGGGCTCCTCGCGGAGCGTCAGCGCGATCTCGTCGAGGCCGCCGAGCAGGCACTCGCGCGAGAACGCGTCGAGCTCGAACGCGAAGCCGCCGGCCGTGAGCGACTCGAGGTCGACCGTCAGCTCCTCGCCGGCCCGCGCGCGCGCGATCAGCTCGTGCACCTGGTCCGCCGGCAGCGTCACCGGCAACAGCCCGATCTTCAGCGAGTTCTGCCGGAAGATGTCGCCGTACGACGGCGCGATGATCGCCTCGAACCCGTAGTCCTGCAGCGCCCACGGCGCGTGCTCGCGCGACGAGCCGCAGCCGAAGTTGCGTCCCGCCAGGAGGATCCGCGCGCCGGCCGCCTCCGGCTGGTTCAGCTCGAACGCCGGATCCTTCCGCCAGTCGAAGAAGAGGAACTCGCCGAAGCCGGTGCGCTCGATCCGCTTCAGGAACTGCTTCGGGATGATCTGGTCGGTGTCGACGTCGGGCCGGTCGAGCACCGCCGCGCGCGACGTGACGGAGCGGAACGCCTTCATGCGCCCGGCTCCGTGAAGTGACCCGCGAGCGCCGTCGCCGCCGCGACGACCGGCGAGACGAGGTGCGTCCGCCCGCCCGCACCCTGCCGGCCCTCGAAGTTCCGGTTCGACGTCGACGCGCACCGCTCGCCGGGCGCCAGGACGTCGGGGTTCATCCCGAGGCACATCGAGCAACCTGCGCGCCGCCATTCGAATCCGGCCGACTCGAAGACGCGGTCGAGGCCCTCGGCCTCGGCCTGTGCCTTCACGTGGGCGGAGCCGGGGACGACCATCGCGCGCACGGAGGGATGCACGCGCTGCCCTTGGACGACCGCGGCCGCGGCGCGCAGGTCCTCGATCCTCGAGTTCGTGCACGAGCCGATGAAGACCCGGTCGATCGTGATGTCGCGGATCGCCGTGCCCGGCTCGAGACCCATGTAGACGAGCGCCCGCTCGGCGGCCGCGCGCTCGTCGGCGTCGGCGAACGAGGCGGGATCGGGCACCGCGCCGTCGATCGGGACGACCATGCCCGGGTTCGTGCCCCACGTGACCTGGGACGCGAGCGTCGAGACGTCGATGACGACCTCGCGGTCGAACGTCGCGCCGTCGTCGGTCGGCAGTGCGCGCCAGCGGTCGAGCGCGCGCTCCCAGTCGGCGCCCTTCGGGACGCCGGGACGTCCTTCGAGATACGCGAACGTCGTGTCGTCGGGCGCGATCATCCCGGCGCGCGCGCCCCCCTCGATCGACATGTTGCAGATCGTCAGGCGGCCCTCCATCGAGAGCGCCTCGATCGCCGGCCCCGCGTACTCGACGACGTGGCCGACGCCGCCGTCGACGCCGATCCGCCCGATCGCCGCGAGCACCATGTCCTTCGCCGTCGCGCCTTCGGGCAGCTCGCCCTCGAACCGGAGCCGGAGCGAGCGCGGCTTCGCCTGCGACAGCGTCTGCGTCGCGAGGACGTGCTCGACCTCCGACGTGCCGATGCCGAACGCGAGCGCGCCGAGCGCGCCGTGCGTCGACGTGTGCGAGTCGCCGCACACGATCGTCAGCCCCGGCTGCGTCAGCCCGAGCTCAGGGCCGATCACGTGGACGATCCCCTCGCGCCCGCTGCCGGTCGCGTACAGCGGGACGCCGAACTCGTCGCAGTTGCGGGCAAGCGTCTCGAGCTGCTGCTCCGAGAGCGGATCGACCGGCGTGTCGTCCCCGGTCGCGACGTTGTGGTCCATCGTCGCGAGCGTCAGCTCGGGCCGGCGCACCTTTCGACCGGCGAGCCGGAGCCCCTCGAACGCCTGGGGCGAGGTGACCTCGTGGACGAGGTGGAGGTCGACGTAGAGGAGGTCCGGGCGCCCTTCGGCCCGCTCCACGACGTGCCCCTCCCAGACCTTCTCGAACAGCGTCTGCGCCATCGCTCAAACGGTATCGGGAGCCGGAATACCTAACCGGACAACGTTACTTTACGAAGTAAAGCGGGTCCGGCTAGCGTCCGGTGATGAGCGACTGGGAGACCGTCTACAAGCGCAACCCCGTCGAGCGGATCAAGCGCGACAAGCCGCCGCTCGGGATCCGTGACGAGCTCCCCGCGCTGGTCGCGCAGGGCTACGAGCGCATGGCGGAGGAGGACGTCGTCCGCCTCCAGTGGTGGGGCCTCTACCACGACAAGCCGAAGGTCGGGACGTTCATGCTCCGCGTGAAGATCCCCGGCGGGATCCTCACGCCGGCGAAGCTGCGCGCGGTCGGCGAGGTCGCGAACCGCTACGGCCGCGGCGACGCGGAGCTGACGACGCGCCAGTGCATCCAGCTCCACTGGCTCGAGCTCGCCGCGCTCGGCGACGTGCTCGCCGATCTCGAGGCGGCCGGGATCACGAGCGCCGGCGGCTGCGGCGACACCGTCCGCAACATCACCGGCTGCCCCGTCGCCGGGCTTGCCGCCGACGAGCTCTTCGACGCGACCGGCGTCGTCGACGCCGCGGCCGATCTCTTCTACGGCAACCCGGAGTTCGCGAACCTGCCGCGGAAGCACAAGTACGCGATCGCGGCGTGCGCCGACCGCTGCCACGCGCCGGAGATCAACTGCGTCTCGCTCGTCGGCACGGTCCACGACGGGCGCGAGGGCTTCGCGGTGCAGGTCGGCGGCGGGCTCTCGTCCGTGCCGCGGCTCGCGCGCGACCTCGGCGTCTTCGTCCCGCGCGAGGAGGCCGTCGAGATCCTCGCGGCGGTCACGACCGTCTGGAGCGAGGACCTCAAGTACCGCGTCTCGCGCGTGAAGGCGCGGCTGAAGTTCATGGTCGACGACATCGGCGCCGGCGGGATGCTCGAGCGCGTCGAGGCGAAGCTCGGCCGCACGCTCGAGCGCTACGACCTGCCGGCGATCGACGTCGAGCCGTCGGCGCACGTCGGCGTCCACGCGCAGAAGCAGGACGGCCTCTCGTACATCGGCGTCCCGGTCCCGCTCGGGCTCACGTCGGGCGACCAGCTGATCGTGCTCGCCGACCTCGTCGACGAGCTCGGGATGGACGTCCGCATCACGCGGCAGCAGAACCTCGTCGTCACCGGCGTCGAGGACGAGCGCGTCGCCGAGGCGCTCGAGCTGCTGGACGAGCTCGGCCTCCCGCTCGACACGAACGAGATCTGGGCGAACTCCATCGCGTGCACCGGCGAGCCGCACTGCAACTTCTCCGTCGGCGAGACGAAGGGCCGGCTGCGCGATCTCGTCGACCATCTCGAGACGACGTTCGGCGACGCCGTCGCGCCGCTGCGCCTGCACCTCGACGGCTGCCCGCACGCGTGCGCGCAGCACTGGGTCGGCGACCTCGGCTTCCAGGCGACGACCGCGAAGAACGAGGAAGGCACGCGCGTCGCGGCCTACGACGTGCTCGTCCGCGGCGCGCTCGGCCCGTCGCCCGCGATCGCGACGCCGCTGTTCCGTCGCGTCCCGAGCGAGCGCCTCGAGCCGGCGGTCGAGCGCCTCGTCCGCGGCTGGCTCGACACGCGCGACGACGGCGAGACGTTCACGGCGTTCCAGCGCCGGCTGTCCGACGACGAGCTCGGCGCGCTCGCGGGGCTCGAGCCGGCGAAGAAGCGAGTACGAGAGGAGATCGAAGCGTGAGCACCTACGAGTTGCTGGACGAGCTCGAGGCGGGCGAGCTCTCCGTCCGGTTCGAGGGCGAGGAGCCGCAGGCTCTGCTCGAGTGGGCGATCGAGGAGTTCAGCCCGCGGCTCGCGCTCTCCGCCGCCTTCCAGGCCGACGACGTCGCGCTCATCGACATGGCGTACGCGATCGATCCCGCGATCCGTGTCTTCACCGTCGACACCGGCCGGCTGCCGCAGGAGACGCACGAGCTGATCGCGGAGCTGCGCGACCGCTATCCGGGCCTCGCGCTGGACGTGCTGCAGCCGGAGCCGGCGCAGGTGCAGCGCCTGGTCCAGGCGAAGGGGCTCGACCTGATGAAGGACTCGGTCGAGAACCGGCTTCTCTGCTGCAACGTCCGCAAGGTGCAGCCGCTGACGAAGCACCTCGCCGGCCTCGACGCGTGGATCACCGGCCTGCGCCGCGACCAGTGGGCCACGCGCACGAACATCCGCAAGGTCGAGATCGACCACGACCACGGCGCGATCGTGAAGCTCAACCCGCTCGCCGAGTGGACGAAGGACGAGGTCTGGGACTACCTCCGCGAGCACGACGTCCCGACGCACGGGCTCTACGCGAAGGGCTACACGTCGATCGGCTGCGCGCCGTGCACGCGCGCGATCGCGCCGGGAGAGGACGACCGCGCGGGCCGCTGGTGGTGGGAGACGAACGCGCCGAAGGAGTGCGGGATGCACTGCTCGATCGAGCACGGCGGCTTCGAGCACGAGCTGCACGCGATCCTCGGGAAGGACGCGCACGCATGACGATCGCGCTTCGAGGCGAGGCTGCCGAGGTCGCGCTCGGCGAGGCGCAGGCCGTGCTCGCGCTCGTGCAGGACGGCGAGCGGCGCGGCCGGCTCGCGGACCTCGTCGCGGCGGTGCAGGACGGCGAGCTCGACGACGACGACGCGCAGGCGCTCGGCGAGCTGATCGAGCTCGGCCTCACGACCGGCCGGATCCGCGGGATCTACGGGCCGGAGGGCGAGCAGGCGGCGCTGAAGACCTTCCGGCGCCTGCCGGCGGGGCGCGGGCTCTCGGAGAGCGCGCGCGAGGTGACCGAGGCGCTCGAGTCGCTGGAGGGGAAGACGCTCGAGAGGATCTCGGTGCAGTCCGCGGGGCCGGGCGCGTTCGTCGTCTCGGTCGGTGTCGAGGGGCGCGAGCTGACGGTGAAGCTCGACGTCTCCGGCGCGCGGATCCATGCGGTGGGCGTGTGAGCGAGCAGGTTTCGCACTACGTCGCGTGTTTGGACCTGCGCGGCCGCCGCTGTCTCGTGATCGGCACGGGCGCGACGGCCGAGGAGAAGGTCGAGGGCCTGCGCGCGAGCGGCGCCGTCGTCGAGACGGCGGGCGCGTACTCGCCGGAGCTGCTCGACGGGGTCTGGCTCGTCGTCGTCGCGAACGGCGACGGCGAGCGCGTGTACCGCGACGCGAGCGAGCGCCGGATCTTCTGCAACGTCGCCGACGTGCCCGAGCTCTGCTCCTTCATCCTCCCGGCGATCCACCGGCGCGGGCCGATCGCGCTCGCGGTCTCGACCGGCGGCGCGTCGCCTGCGCTCGCGCAGCGGCTGCGCGACGACTTCGGCTCGCAGATCGGCGACGAGCACGTCGCGCTCGCCGAGGAGCTGCGTGCGCTGCGGCCGTGGGTGCGCGAGCACCTCGAGACGTACGCGGAGCGGCGCGACTTCTTTCGCGAGCGCGTCACCGAGGCGCTCGGATGAGCGTCGCTCTCGTCGGCGCGGGGCCGGGCGACCCGGAGCTGATCACCGTCCGCGGGCTCGCGCGCCTGCGCGCGTGCGACGTCGTCGTGTACGACCGTCTCGTCGCGGACGAGCTCGTCGCGGAGGCGCCCGCAGACGCCCTTCGCGTCGACCGCGACAAGCTGCAGCAGGACGACGTGAACCGGCTGCTCGTCGCGCACGCGCGGCGCGGCCGGCGCGTCGTCAGGCTCAAGGGCGGCGACCCGTTCGTCTTCGGCCGCGGCGGGGAGGAGGCGATGGCGCTCGCACAGGCCGGGATCTCGTTCGAGGTGATCCCCGGCGTGTCGTCGCTCTCGTCGGTGCCCGGCTCCGCGGGAATCCCGATCACGCACCGCGGCATCGCGTCGGCGGTAACCGCGTTCGCCGCCCACGACGTCGAGTCGCTCGACGCGGCCGCGCTCGCGCGGGCGCCGGGAACGCTCGTCGGCTTCATGGGCCTCGCCGGGCTCGCGCGGCTCGCGGAGCGGCTCACGGAGCACGGGCTCCCGTCCGCGACGCCGGCCGCCGTCGTCTCGTCCGGGACGACGGAGCGGGAGCAGGTCGTCGTCGCGCCGCTCGGCGCGATCGCCGCCGTCGCGCGCGGCCTTCCGACGCCCGCGCTCGTCGTGATCGGCGAGGTCGTCGCGCTCCGCGAGGCGCTCGCCCCGGCGCGACGCTCCGCCGCGTGAGGTCTCATAGACGTGGCTTTCCGAGACACGTCCCAGTGCCTGGCACCTGGACACGTCCGCGGAGGGCGCGTGTCTCCGAAGGCCGGCCTCCGTAATGGGCGTAGCCATGCCTAACTCCGGGACGCACTGTCCCTTCGGCACACGTCTCGGTGCCTGGCACCTGGACGTGGCCGTTTCGACCCGACACTAGGCTATGGCGATGGAGGTCCAGGACGAAGCGCGTGCGGACGCGCCGCTCCGGCGCGACGTCCGGCTGCTCGGCGACCTGCTCGGCCGCGTGCTCGTCGAGCAGGAGGGCGAGGGTCTCCTCGAGGACGTCGAGCACGTCCGCGCACTCGCGCGCGCCGCGCGCGGCGGGGCGCAGCACGAGGAGCTCCAGGCCGCGGTCGAGGCGCTGCCGGTCGAGCGGCAGGCGAGCGTCCTCCGCGCGTTCGGCCTCTACTTCCAGCTCGCGAACGTCGCCGAGCAGCACCACCGCGTGCGCCGGCGCCGCGAGTACGCGCACGAGGAGCGGATCCCGCCGGAGTCACTCGCCGAGGCGTTCGCAGAGCTCGAAGGCGCGGAGCACGACGTCTCGCTGCAGCTCGTCCTCACCGCGCACCCGACGGAGGCCGCCCGCCGCACCGTCCTCGCCGCGCACCTCCGCGTGAACGGGCTGCTCGAGGAGCTCGACGACCCGCTGCTCGCGCCGGCGCGGCGCGACGGGATCGAGGCGGCGCTCGCGGAGGAGATCACGATGCTCTGGCAGGCCGACGAGGTGCGGACGCGGCGCCCGCGCGTCGTCGACGAGATCCGGAACGGCCACTGGTTCTTCGAGCAGAGCCTCATCGACGCCGCGGAGCAGCTCCTCGCGGACTACCGGCGCCGCTTCCCGGACGCGCCGGTGCCGCTGCGCTTCGGCACGTGGATCGGCGGCGACGCCGACGGGAACCCGAACGCGGGCCCGGACACGATCGCCGAGGCGCTCGAGCGCGCGCGGCGCATGCTGCTCGCGCGCTACCGCGACGAGGTCCGCGCGCTCGCGGCGGCGCTCGGCGTGTCGTCGCGCCTGACGCCGGTGAGCGACGAGCTGCTCGAGTCGATCGCGGCCGGCGAGCGCGCGTTCCCGGAGATCGCGGCGGAGCTCGCCGACCAGAACCTCGACGAGCCGTACCGCCGCAAGCTCTCGCTGATGTGGCGGCGGCTCGCCGACGACCTCTACGACGACCCGGCGGAGCTCGCCGAGGATCTCGCCGTCCTCGACCGGAGCCTGCGCGCGAACCGCGGCGCGCGGATCGCCGACGGCGCGCTCGCGGCACTCCGCCGCCGCGTCGAGCTCTTCGGCTTCCACCTCGCGAAGCTCGACGTGCGCCTGCACGCGCGCGAGCTCGCCGAGGGGACGGAGCGCGCGCGCTCGATGCTCGCGGCCGCCGCGACGGCGCGCGCGCGCCACGGCGCCGCCGCCCTCGACACGGTGATCGTCTCCGGCACCGACTCCGCGGCCGATGTGCTCCGCGTGCGCGAGCTGACGGACGAGCCGTTCTCCGTCGTGCCGCTCTTCGAGTCGGTCGAGGCGCTCCGCGCCGCGCCGCGGATCTACGAGGAGCTCCTCGCCGCGGGCGGCTGCCGCGAGGTGATGGTCGGCTACTCCGACTCGGCGAAGGACGCGGGCTACCTCGCCGCGCAGTGGGAGATCCGCCGCGCGCTCGTCGCGCTCGCGGACGTCGCGCGCGCCCGCGGCGCCGAGCTGACGGTGTTCCACGGCCGCGGCGGCAGCGCCGGCCGCGGCGGCGGGCCGACGCACGCGGCGATCCTCGCGCAGCCACAGGGCGTGCCGCCCGGGCATCTGAAGATCACGGAGCAGGGCGAGACGATCGCGTTCAAGTACGGGCTGCCGGGGCTCGCGTACCGGAACCTCGAGGCCGCGCTCGCCGCGACCCTCCTCGCGGCGCAGCCAGGGCTCGCGGGCGCCGACGCGCCGGAGGGCGGCGAGGACGTCGTCACGGCGCTCGCCGACCGCTCACATCGCGTCTACCGCGGGCTCGTCGACGACCCGCGCTTCGTCGACTTCTTCCGCGCGTTCACGCCGGTGGACGAGCTCGCGCTGCTGCAGATCGGCTCGCGCCCCGCGCGGCGCCCGGAGAGTGCGGGCTACCTGACGTCGCTTCGCGCGATCCCGTGGGTGTTCGCATGGACGCAGAACCGCTGCCTGCTGCCGTCGTGGTACGGCTGCGGCAGCGCGTTCGCGGACGCCGACGCCGGCGAGCTCCGCCGCCTCTACCGCGAGTGGGCGTTCTTCCGAACGCTCGTCCAGAACCTCGAGATGACCCTCGCGAAGTCGAGCATCGAGATCGCAGTCGAGTACCTGCGCCTCGTCGACGACGCGAGCCTCTGGGAGCCGATCGCCGCCGAGCACGAGCGCGTCGTCGCGGCGGTTCTCGAGATCGTCGAGGCGCGCGAGCTGCTCGACCGCCATCCCGTGCTGCAGCGCTCGGTGCGGCTGCGCAACCCGTACGTCGACCCGATGAACGCGATCCAGGTCGACGTGCTGCGCCGCTACCGCTCGGGCGACGAGGACGCGGCCGCTCCGCTCCTCCGGTCGATCGCCGGCATCGCCGCCGCACTCCGGAACACGGGCTGATCTGCGAGCATCGGACGATGGAGTTCCGCCGAGTCGACGCCCTCCCGCCGTACGCGTTCGCCGAGGTCGAGCGGCTGAAGCTCGAGCTGCGCCGCGAGGGCCAGGACGTGATCGACCTCGGCTTCGGGAACCCGGACGTCGCGCCGCCCGAGCTCGCGGTCGAGAAGCTCCGTGAGGCGGCGGCGCTGCCGCGGAACCACCGCTACTCCTCGAGTCGCGGCCTGCCGAAGCTGCGCGAGGCGATCTGCGACCTCTACCGCACGCGCTACGGCGTCGATCTCGATCCGGAGCGCGAGGCGACGCTCGCGCTCGGCGCGAAGGAGGGGCTCGTGCACCTGCTCTGGGTGCTACTCGGCCCCGGCGACGTCGCGCTCGTCCCGAGCCCGAGCTACCCGATCCACCTCTTCGCGCCGGGCTTCGCCGGCGCGGCGGTCGCGCGCGTCAACGTCGGTCCGGACCGCGACTTCCTCGCGAACCTCGAGGAGGCGTGGCTCGCGTCGCAGCCGCGGCCACGCGTCCTCATCTGCTCGTTCCCGCACAACCCGACGACGGCGTGCGTCGACCGCGACGGGATGCAGGCGCTCGTCGACTTCGCGCGCGAGCGCGGGCTCGTCCTCGTGCACGACTTCGCCTACGCCGACATCGCGTTCGACGGCTACCGGCCGCCGTCGGTGTTCGAGGCGGAGGGCGCGCGCGACGTCGCGGTCGAGCTGTACTCGCTGACGAAGGGCTTCTCCGTCGCGGGGTGGCGTGTCGCGTTCGTGCTCGGTCGCGCCGACGTGATCGCGGCGCTCGCGCGGCTGAAGTCGTACCTCGACTACGGGAGCTTCCAGCCGCTGCAGATCGCGGCGACGGTCGCGCTGCGCGAGGCCGGCGACTATCCGATCGAGGTCGCGGAGATCTACCAGGGCCGCCGCGACGCGCTCTGCACCGGCCTCTCGCGTGCGGGCTGGGGGGTGCCGCCGCCGGCGGCGACCATGTTCGTATGGGCGCGGATCCCGGAGCAGTTCGCGGCCGAGGGCTCGCACGCGTTCGCGCTGCGGCTCCTCACAGAGGGGCTCGTCGCGGTGAGCCCGGGCAGCGGCTTCGGGCCCGACGGCGAGGGCTTCGTCCGCTTCGCGCTCGTCGAGAACGCGCAGCGGATCGGCCAGGCGGTGCGCGGGATCCGGAAGGTGCTCGCGGCTCAGGGCCTGCCGGTCGCGTAGCCCTCGCGGCGGCACGCCTGGACGACCGACGCGCCGATCCCGGGCGCCGCGCAGAGCGCCTTCGCCTTCGCGCCGCACACCTCGAACCGGTTGCCGCCCATCGTCGAGGCGACGCTGGCGCGGATGCAGCCGGGCGGGACCGAGTCCTTGCTCGTCGCCGCGACGACGCCGAGCACGACCGCGAGGGCGGCGAGCACGGCCACGAGACCGGCGAGGACGCGCTTCTCGCGCGCCGTGAACGGCGTCCGAGCCCGCTCCCACTGTCCCTCGACCGGCATTGCGGCGAACTGTACGCGCGCGAGTTGGTCGGTTTGGCGTTGACGCCGTCCGCACGGCCAGCTACGTTCGGTTCTCCGCCGACGTGGGCGGAAGCGGGGTGACGACGCCTCTGGGTTCGGGAGACCCGGGAGGCGTTTTCTCTTTTCGGGCTCTCGTTGGATCCGTCGCCGCCGGTGCGGGTGGCGCATCGGTTTGGTGTCCCGAAAGGAGAGGAATCCGTGTTGGCAGCTGCGTGGGCCGCATATCCGGCCTGGCTCAATCCCGGCGACAACGCCTGGCAGCTCACCGCCGCGACGCTCGTCGGGCTGATGAGCGTCCCTGGGCTCGTCGTCCTCTACGGCGGAGTGATGCAGAAGCGCTGGTCGGTGAACAGCATGATGCTGGCGTTCGTCGCGTTCGGTCTCGTGCTGATCGCGTGGGTGCTCTGGGGCTTCGAGATGGGATTCGGCAATCCGTGGCACGGGTTGTCGTCGAGCGGCTTCTTCGGCAACTTCGTCGGACAGCCGGGGGCCGTGCTCAACCATCTCGAGGAGCAGGGCCAGGCGGCGATCCCGCTCGTCACGACCGGGCCGCCGTTCCACTTCCCGCAGTCGACGCTCGTCTACTTCCAGTTCGTCTTCGCGGCGATCACGCCGATCCTGATGCTCGGCTCGGTGCTCGGCCGCGTGAACTTCAAGGCGTGGATGGTGTTCGTCCCGCTCTGGCTCACGTGCGTCTACGTCGTGAACGCGTTCCTGATCTGGGGCGGCGGCTTCTGGGCGCAGAAGGGCGCGGTCGACTACAGCGGCGGCTACGTGATCCATCTCGCCGCGGGCGTCTCCGGGTTCGTCGCGGCGGCGGTGATCGGCCCGCGACTCGCGCGCGACCGCGAGATCGACGCGCCGAACAACCTGCTGATGGTGGCGGCGGGCGCCGGTCTCCTCTGGCTCGGCTGGAACGGCTTCAACGGCGGCGACCCGTACTACGCCGGCGCGGACGCGGCGGCCGCGGTGCTGAACACGAACCTCGCGACCGCGGTCGCGTTCCTCGTGTGGGTGATCTGGGACTACATGACGGGCCGCAAGCCGTCGCTGATCGGCAGCGTCAACGGGATGATCGTCGGCCTCGTCGCGATCACGCCCGCGGCCGGCTTCGTCAACGGCTACGGCGCGATGGCGATCGGCGCGATCGGGGCGAGCGTCGTGTATCTCGCGTACAACTACCTCAGCCGCGTGCGGCCGTTCCGCAACGTCGACGACACGCTCGGTGTCGTCTACACGCACGGCTTCGCGGGGCTCGTCGGCGGTCTCCTCGTGGGGGTCTTCGCCGACTCGAACATGATCGTGTACCTCGGGCTCGGGAAGACGCCGAGCTTCGCGGCGGAGGGGAGCCTGCACCTGCTGAAGGTCCAGCTCTACGCGGGTCTCTGGGTGATCCTCTTCTCCGGCGTCGCGACGTTCGTGCTCCTGAAGCTCGTCGGGCTCGTGATCCCGCTGCGGATGAGCGACGCCGATCTCGAGGTAGGCGACATCGCGGTGCACGGCCACGAGGTGTATCCGTCCGACGTCCCGTCGCTCGGGTACACGGGCTCCGTGCCGAGCCTCACGCCTCCGCCGACGCCCGAGCCGGCAGGCGGCTGATGTCCACGAAGGTCATCGTCTCGTACGACGGCACCGAGGCCGACACCGACGCGCTCGCGCTCGGACGGCTGCTCGCGAAGGCGGGTGCATCGCTCGCGCTCGCGTACGTGCGGCACGCGCCGGACGCGCGCGACGAGGCGGAGACGCTGCTCGACGAAGGCGCGGCCCGGCTCGGCGATCCGGATGTCGTGCGGC
>Ga0335082_10004961_pt1 | contig 14534 bp, 9 predicted proteins | sample Lox_Sample_41_FD_206718 | JGI IMG/M metagenome (GOLD analysis project Ga0335082, IMG submission 206718) | Soil microbial communities from Loxahatchee National Wildlife Refuge, Florida, United States - Lox_Sample_4.1 | ecosystem: Environmental > Terrestrial > Soil > Wetlands | place: USA: Florida...
TGACGAAGACAAAGCTGCGAACTTTGGTGTAGAGATCCTGAACCGAGTAGACGAACTGTAACATGAAGCGGGAAGCGTTCAGCACCGAGTCTGAGATGTCGCACAGCACCATCACCTGAGGCTTGGTCTTTTTTCGGCGATCCAGCTGGATGTGAAAAGGCACGCCTCCATATTGAAGATTCTTGCGCAGCGTCTCCTTCACGTTGAAGCGGCCTCGGGCGGTTTTCTTGCGCCGCACCGACAGGCGGTTTTTCAGTCGCTGGGCCAGGCGTGTCACGGCATCATTCATGCGCCGAATGTCGTCTTCCGTATAAAAAGCAAAGCTCTTGTCGGCAAAGGTACTCCGCTGGCTGCGGTCCGAAGGATCCACGCCGCGCTTTTTCTGCTCCTGTTGAATGATCTCACGGAGCAGTCGATTTAAATCTCGCAGACGCTCGTCCAGGTAGCGCATCGCATTCTGCAGATCTTCGCCGTTCCCGGCTAGCATTTGCAGCATAGCCTTGAACCGCTCGATCTCGGTTTGGACTCGGTCCAGCTGGAGCCGCGCGGCCATCCTCGTGTAGGGGGTGAAACGAAAGCTCTCGAGGGACCCTTCCGAGGCTTCTTGGCTTGCGGCTTCCCGTAAAAGCCGTTCCAGCTCGCCGCGGTTTCCCGTCAGCAGCGCTCGGGTTAGCTCGGACAGCTCCCCTTCCATTTCTTTCAAGAACCGTTGGATCTGCTCCAGCATCTGTTGAAACTGCTCCGGCGTGAGCCCCAGCTCCTCCATCATGCGCCGATCCAGAGCGTCAATCGCCTGGCCGATGCCAAGAAAGAAGAAGTCAAAAAGCTCTTCGAAGGGCCTGAGATCAACGGCGCGTTTCACGAGCGTTGTGCGCAGCGCATTGCGGAAAAGCAAGGGATCGCGAATGCCCACAAGCCGCAGCGCCCGGAAGGCGTCCATGTTTTCCGACAACGACACCCGGACGCCGTTGCGCCTGAGAACATTTGCGAATTCGATAATGCGATGTTCCATGGACGCGCGAAGCCTAGCAGGTTGCTGAAGACTCTGTTTGCAGGCTGCTCAAAAAGATCTCAGAGGCGAGGCGCGCGAGACCTAGTGGATAGAGGATCGATGATCGAGGATCGCGAAATTCGAACTCGGATTTGCTGATCTCTGACCCATGACTTCCGACCTCTGGAGCGCAACGAAGCATATGAGTTTTTTTCAGCAGCCTGCTAAACTAATGCAGGTGGTCCTTGTCGCTGCCACCAGTCGCAGGCTGTTGAGCTTTGCGCTCCGCCAGATAAGCTTTTAGTTCCTGGTTGGCCTTGCGGATATCGGCTTCGTATTTCATCAGCGTTGACAAGGTTTGGTCGACCAGCTCCTGGTCAAGTTGCTTGACGTTGAGGAGCGTCAGCGCTTTAACCCAATCAAGAGTTTCACTGATGCTTGGCGTCTTTTTGAGATCGAGCTTGCGCACTCGATGCAGCAACTGCACTACCTCTTGCGCTAGTTGATCACTGACTCCCGGAACCTTCAGCTTGATGATCTCCATTTCTCTTTGCGAGTCGGGAAAGTCCAAGTACAGATGGAGACAGCGGCGCTTCAGCGCATCGGACATTTCCCGGCTATTGTTGCTGGTTAAGACGACTAGTGGAATATGTTTGGCCTTGAGTGTGCCGATTTCCGGCACTGTGATCTGGAAATCACTCAATACCTCCAACAAGAAGGCCTCGAACTCTGCGTCCGATTTATCGACTTCGTCGATCAAAAGAACCGAAGGCTGCTCGGAAAGAAGCGCGCGCAAGAGCGGCCGCGGCAACAAAAAGCGATCGGAGAAAAAGACGCCATCTTGCTTGGCGATGGAATCGACCGCCTCTTGCAAGGTCTGGGTGCCCTGGAGCACCTCGCCGATCTTATCTTTGAGAATCTGGGTATAAAGGAGCTGCTTGGCATATTCCCATTCATAGAGCGCCTTGGCTTCATCCAAACCTTCGTAGCATTGGAGCCTGATTAGCTCCAAGTTCAACGCGCCCGCCAGGACTTTGCCCAACTCCGTTTTGCCGACACCCGCCGGTCCTTCCACCAGAATCGGTTTCTGCATGGTCGTCCCTAAATAGACTACGGTGGCGACGTTTTTATTACAGATATACTTCTGGTTACCTAAGCCGGCGATGACATCATCCACTGACTGAAACATAGAAGTTCCTTCCAAACGCATCGAGGCTAACACAAAAATTCATCGACAACAATTAACCCCAAATCATCCGTGATTGCAGATCGTGCAGGCTTTCTGTAAACCATAAGCGTGTGCACGCTGGCGCTTTATTTTCGTGTGTTTGACGATTATCCCTTGGTCGTCGCGGCCAATCGCGATGAACATTACGATCGTCCTTCGGCGCCTCCGATACTCACGGAGTCAACCCCGAAAATTCTTGCCGGGAGGGACCTTCGAGCCGGGGGTACGTGGCTGGGTGTGAACGAGCATGGCCTTTTGGCAGGGATTCTCAATCGCCGGTCCAATGGAGACCAAAGCCTGCCATCCAAGACCCGTTCTCGGGGACTCCTTTGCTTGGATTTGCTTGGCCTTAAAAGTGCCGCTGAAGCGTGTGCATTTTTACAGCGGCCAGAGCAGGATTTTTACCAGCCCTTTAGTCTTGTCTTCGCCGATGAGAGGGAAGCGTGGGCTGCATTCAACGCTCAGGAAAGAATCGAGGCGGTACGACTCTGCGAGGGGCTTCATGTCTTCAGCAGCAGCACGGCAACACACGATGAGCGATCCGAGAAAAAAGAAAGAGCGTATGCCTTGTTTTCCAGCCTGGTGCCTGATCTCAACTCAAAATTGGACGAGGTTGTTTCCTGGACTTCCACTCTTTCGCGAGTCCTCAGTGATCATACGGCAGGCAACAATGTCGACGACAAGGAGACGATATGCGTTCATCGGGATATTTCGGGAACGGTTTCCTCGACGGTCATTATCTACGCCCGATCAGAGCGCCGCTTCCGTACTTTTTTCTGCACCGGAGCGCCTTGCCAGAATTCCTTTAGCGAATCTCTCCCTCTCAAGCTCCAATGACCGTACAGCAGAAACCCAGACCTGCAGCTACAGTCATTTTGCTCCGTTCGACAGAACCAGCCAAGTTCGAAGTCTTTTTCACCCGCCGCCCCGAAGGAATGGCTTTTCTCGGGGGCAAGTACTGTTTTCCTGGAGGTACGGTCAGAAAGGAAGATAGTTCACCGGGAATGCTGCGCCGATGTTACGGGTTAAGTCCCGGACAAGCTCGAAAGATCGCTGGAGCTCGTTTCACTCCACAAGAAGCGCTGGGATTTTGGATTGCCGGTGTCAGAGAGTTATTCGAAGAAGTAGGGATTCTCCTCGCGGTCAATGAAAATGGAGAGCGGACTACCCTCGGACCGAACGTTGCCACCAAGCACGCTGCCCTCCTCACAAAGGCTTTGACTTTCCAATCCCTGCTGAAAAATGAACATCTCTTTTCCGATCTTTCCTGCTTGACCTATTTTTCCCATTGGCAGACGCCGTCACACCAATCGATGCGATTCGACACGCGGTTTTTCCTTGCGTGTCTACCGGAAGATCAGTCTCCCCTTCCCACATCTCCCGAAGTTACTCACAGTCTCTGGCTCACCCCCGACCGCGCCCTGCAGCTGTTTGGAAAAAATGAATTGCCGATGATTTTTCCAACCTTTACCGCGCTACGGACGCTGGCTGATTTCGATTCGCTCGATAGCTTACTTAGAGAGTTTCAGCCCGGCGAAGCGACATACTAATCTTTCTCCATCTAATTTGATTGTTTGCAAATTCTTTGCATCGAAATCTGCTTGTTCGAGCAGTCCTGAAACCTATTGCCGTTGCTTTATTATCGCGTCCAACTTTTTTCGATCTTCGTCCAGAATCTTTTCCTCGGCCTTATTCTTAGACGATGGCTCTACTTTCTCGGATTTGGGTATCGGCTTGGAGTTTTCCTTGGTAAACAGGTTTGTGATGTCGTCCCAATAGAACCAAATTAAAAAGGCAAGAAACCAGACAATGAGCGGGACACAAATGAAGATAAGAAGGGATCTAAGCCAACTTCCTTTTTTTCTTCTTTTTTGCGCCACTCGGGTTTGATGATCGTTGCCCTCACCCAGCCCTCTCCCAGAGGGAGAGGGTTAAAATGCGCGGCGTGAGAGACGTGTAAAAAAAACGTTTTTGAGAGTCCTGCGTGTAGCGATCAGTAATTCGGTTTGTGTTCAAAATAGTGCGTTGCGTTGATGACGCGGACTGTCCGAGTCTTAGAGCGCATGACGACGGATTGTGTTGTCGCGCCTCCGGGAAAGAAGTGAACGCCTTGGAGATAGTCACCGTCGGTAACGCCGGTGGCGGCGAACATCACGTCGCCGGCAGCCAGTTCATCGATTTTGAATTTCTTTTTGATGTCCGCAACGCCCATTTTCTTAGCACGTTCGATTTCTTCGTTGTTACGTGGCGCGAGACGGCCCTGAAATTCACCCCCGACGCAGCGCAGCGCTGCCGCGGCCAAGACGCCTTCGGGTGCGCCGCCGATACCCATGAGCAAATCGATGCCGGTTTCCGGTTTTGTTGTCGCGATGGCCGCCGATACGTCGCCGTCACCGATTAATCGAATGCGCGCGCCTGCCTGGCGCACCTCTTTGATTATTGCTTCGTGCCGGGGCCGGGAGAGAATAATCACGGTGAGATCCGCGACTTTGCAGCGTTTGGCCTCAGCCAGCGCGCGGAGATTCTCCGTAGGACTCTTGTCCAGATCGACAACCCCTTTGCCCGCCGGGCCAGCGGCAATCTTTTCCATATAAGTGTCCGGGCAGTGGAGCAAATTACCCCCGTCGCCCATGGCGATGACCGATAGCGCGTTGGGCGCTCCTGTGGCGCAAATTGTCGTTCCTTCCAATGGATCGAGGGCGATATCCACCTTGGGGCCGCCGGAGCCGACCTTTTCGCCGATGTAGAGCATAGGAGCTTCGTCCCGCTCGCCTTCGCCGATAACGACCGTGCCATCGATGGCGAGGGCATCGAACGCCTTACGCATCGCGTCCACCGCGGCCTGATCCGCGGCCTTTTCGTCGCCGCGCCCCGTGAGGCGGGCGCAATTCAACGCCGCTGCTTCCGTCACCCGAACCGCTTCCAAAGCTAGGTTTCGGTCCATGTTTTTCCCCCTTCTATCAGCGCTTCCATCAGTTTAAAAGCTTGTTTTGCGACAACGCCGGTTTTGGCCGCATCCTTTTCATTATAGCCCACGGCGCCGTTGTGTCGTGGCTCCTCTGCGGAATAAAGGACGAATGGCACGGGATCCGCGACGTGAGTCTTGAGGGCCGTCGCAGTGGGGTGGTCAGGCATCAAAAGCACGCGCCAATCTTTTCTATGGGCCATGCCCGTGAGCACGCTGCCAACGACTTTCTCATCGAAATCCTCGATGGCCTGGATCTTCTTCTCGACGTCACCCATGTGGCCTGCTTCATCTATGGCTTCGACATGAATGAAGACGAGATCATTCTTTGACAGGGACTTCAAACCGTATTCGCCTTTTCCTTTGTAATTGGTATCCAGAAAACCGGTGATACCCGGAACATCAATGCGCTCCAAACCGGCATAGACGCCGAGACCGTGGATGATATCGACGGCCGAGATGACCCCGCCTTTGATGCCGAAACGCTTGGTCAGAGGCGGCAGCGCCGGCGCTCTCCCCTGCCCCCAAAGCCAAATCGTGGTCGCAGCTCTATGTCCTTCGGCTTGCCTTTTTTTGTTCACAGGGTGATTAGCCAGTATCGGCCGGGAAGCGTCCATCAGTTTCGTCAGCCTGTCGGCGCCCTCGCCTCTCGGCATGTAAGCGGCGACTTTTTGATCCGTGATGTCGTGCGGCGGAGTGGTGTTCATTTTCTCTTTCCCGTCGCGCCAGACCATCAAATGACGGTAACTCACGCCGGGAAAGAACTCGATACCGTCGCCGCCGAGTTTGTTCCCAATATCGCGAATAATCTCCGCCGCCTCCTCAGTCGTGATGTGCCCCGACGTGAAGTCTTCCATGAAAAAGTCGTTGCCGCTCCCGCCGAGAGTGACAAGATTACAACGAAACGCGATGTCCTTTGGCCCCAGGGCGACACCCATGCTCGCCGCTTCCAGAGGCGAACGGCCGGTATGATACACTGCGGGATCATAGCCCATGATGCTCATGTTGCCGACGTCGCTTCCAGGCGGGAAGCCTTTAGGGATCACATGGGCAATGCCGAACACGCCCCGCGATGCAAGCCAATCCATGTTGGGCGTGCGCGCGGTTTCCAGGGGAGTTTTGCCCCCGAGCACGTCCAGCGGATAGTCCGCCATGCCGTCGCCTTGAAGGATGATGTATTTCACTTTATCCGTCTGAATAACTCTTCTAAATTGTGGCGCTTCATTAACCACAGAGGCTCAGAGCACACAGAGATTTTTTTCATTTAAAACTTTCCCTCTGTGTGCTCTGTGCTTCGCGGTAAGATATCCGGAAATTTGCGCCTCCGCGAAAACTTTAATCATCGTAGTAAAAGGTCCCAGAGATTACTTTAAACTATAAACCATTCGCTTGATGCCCTTCTTAAGCACGGGCACGTTGAAGTTGATCAGTAACCCGATTGGCCATCCGCCGAGTTTCAGATACGTCAACAATTGCGCCTGGTGAATCGGTTGTAACCCCTCTACAGCTTTTATTTCCAACACCACTGTCTTTTCAACCAGGAAATCGAGACGATACCCGCAGTCGAGTGGAAAAGATTTGTAGCTGAGTGGCAGTGGCACCTGGCGTTCGAAGCAAATATTGGCAAGCGAGAATTCATGCGCTAAACATACTTCATAAGCCGATTCGAGAAGCCCAGGCCCGAGCAATCTATGAACCTCTATAGCGGCCCCAATGATTTTCTCAGTCAGCCTGTTGATTATACTCTCTGCGCCCTCAGCGCCTCCGCGGTTATCCGATTTGCTTCCCAGTTTTATCTCCATATCGGAAACCAAACGGGATCCACTACGATATAATCTCGATTACGGATAGAATCCAGAGCCTTACGCAACTGACTAAGGGTCGCTCTTTCCAAGGTTATTACAAAGGGCAAAATTTCTTTTGCGTTTTCTTTAAGATGATAACTCTGGGTGAGACTCCGTAACTCCTCTTCGCTATGTTTTAGCTGCCAGATCTCCGAAATATTCACGCCTAGGCTACCGAAAGTTTGGCCGATATCACCGACGATTCCGGCGCGATCTTTAACGATAAAACGGAGATAGAAAGAGCCGTCAATGTCATCCTCTCCTTGAGCTATCAAGGTTCCCGGTGGCAACAAGCTTGGCAGACCGGCAAAGCCCTGTTGTCCGCCGTGCGCGAGTTCACAGACATCGCCGAGCACCGCCACCGCAGTCGGTCCGCCGCCGGCGCCGGGACCGACCAACACATAATCGTAGTCGCGCTCGCCACACCCCTCGCCGCTTTTCTTGCCTTTGAAGCAGATGGCGTTTGTCGCGCCGTCGATTCCTGCAAGAAGATTTTCACTCGGCATTAGAACGGGCGAGACAAAGACCTGAACAGCGTTACCATGCCGTTTAGCCACTGCAAGCTGCTTGATCGTGCTTGAACCGGCCCTTGCGGCGTAATTAAAATCCACGGCATGGATCTCCTCGATCCCTTTGCGCCAGATCCTTCCGGGCTGAAGTTGCAGTCCAAAAGTGACCGCCGTAAGCAGAATCAGCTTAGCCTCGGCGTCGCTGCCACTAACGTCCGAGGTCGGGTTAGTCTCTGCGTAGCCTTTTTGCTGTGCCTCTCTGAGCGCATCGATGTAAGGTTTCCCACTCTTTTCCATCTGCGAGAGGATGTAGTTGCAAGTGCCGTTGACGATGCCAAAGACCGCCTCGGGCTCTTCCACCGCGAAGCTCTCGGTAAGGGAGCGGATAATAGGAATGCCTCCCCCGACACAAGCTTCGAAACGGAGCTGCTGCCCGGTTCTTTCCGCCGCCGACCAAATTTCCTGTCCGAATCGCGCCAAAACTGCCTTGTCGGACGTGACGACGGATTTGCCCTTCTGGAAGGCGCGGACGAAATAATCCCTAAAGACCGTCAGCTGCGACTCTTCCTGAAACCCCAATGCTTCTATTACGATCTCAACACCGGAATCGTCGATCACTTCTTCGGCCTTCGACGTGAAGAGCGACTGGCGCGAGGAGAACCACTTTTTGGTTTTAGGGTCGCGGGTATATATTTTCCGTAGCTCCAGATCCGAATCTTGATCGTGAAAGATGATGTCCTGGATGGCCTCGCCGACAACTCCGGAACCGAGTAAGCCGACGCCGACCTTTTTACGTCCCTTCGCTAACGCCATGGTTTTATTTAACCGCTGTAAGAAAACCTATTCGAGGAATTTTCGAAATGCGAAGCCGTCAGTCGAGCAATTTGCCCAGCGCACGCCGGATGTTGCGCACGGCTTGTTTAGTACGGTGCTCGTTTTCAATCAATGCAAAGCGAACATACTCGTCGCCATACTGGCCGAAACCAATGCCGGGAGACACCGCCACTTTAGCTTCCTGAAGAAGAAACTTGGAAAATTCCACGGAACCCATTTTTTTTGCGGGCCCCGGAATTTCACCCCAGACAAACATCGTCCCCTTCGGTTTTTGGATCTTCCAACCAGCGCGGTCGAGACCTTCGACCAACGAGTCCCTACGCTTTTGGTACATGAGCCGGATTTCTTCTACACAATCTTGCGGGCCATTCAATGCTTGGATGGCGGCGATCTGGATCGGCTGAAATATTCCGTAGTCTAGATAACTCTTGATTCGCGCGAGCGCGTGAATGATATCGCGATTACCGACCGCGAATCCGACTCGCCAGCCCGGCATGTTATAGCTCTTGGAAAGGGAAAAGAATTCCACCCCCACTTCCTTAGCGCCCGGCACCTGAAGAAAGCTCGGCGCGCTGTAACCGTCGAAGGTGAGATCGGCATAGGCCAAGTCGTGAATGACAATCAACTCGTGCTCCAGGGCAAATTTCACGATGCGCTCGAAGAAGTCCAGCCCCACGACCGCCGTGGTTGGATTATGGGGAAAACTGATAATGAGCAGCTTGGGTTTCGGCCAGGTCTGCTTGATCGCTTCTTCAAGGTGACCAAGGAAGCCTTCAACACTAAGGAGCGGAATACAACGAAGGTCTCCGCCGGCGAGAACCATGGCGTATTGATGGATCGGGTAGGTTGGACTGGGGCAAAGCACCACGTCACCCGGATCTACGATAGCCCAGGCCAGATGTGATAGCCCTTCTTTGGCGCCAATGGTGACGATCGCTTCCGCATCCGGATCGATGGCGACTTGATAGCGCCGCTTGTACCAATCGGAGATAGCGACCCGGAGTTTGTAAATCCCGCGCGAAACAGAGTAACGATGGTTTTGTGGTTTGCTGGCGGCTTCGATTAACTTGGCGACGACGTGCGGCGGCGTGGGCAAATCAGGATTGCCCATGCCGAAATCGACGATATCCTCGCCCCGGTGACGCGCCTCCATTTTAAGGCTGTCGATGATGGTGAATACGTAGGGAGGCAGCCTTTTGATCCGCTGAAATTCCACTCTAGTTTGCCCTTTCTGCAACGACCAATTTAGTTCCGAATTCTAAGCTATAGTTACTCAGCGTGCAACTTGCCTGGAAAATAGGGTTAAAATCGTGCCCCCATCTCGGTCATCCCCCCCGGCGAGAGACAGTGTCGCAACTGTCATTCTGAGGCGAAGCCGAAGAATCTCGTCTTCGCACGTGACTGAAAGGCCGAGATGCTTCGCTGCGCGCTCAGCATGACACCAATGGACTTTTTCGAATTGCGACACAGTCTCCGACGCGGGGGGAGCATGAAGGAAGGGGCTTGAACGGCTGGAACGATTTGAACAACTTCGGCTTATCCCACTGCGCCGAGCTGCAGCCGCTGTCCCCAACGATGCCTGAGGATCGCCCGTAGGCCGATGGATTCCCGGCTCTTGAGCTCAGGATCTTTCTCCAGCCACTCTTTGGCCTCTTGACGAGCTTCCATAAGGAGCCGTGAATCCCGCACCAGATTGGCGAGCCGAAAATCTGGAATTCCAGATTGACGCGTGCCCAGGAATTCGCCCGGCCCTCTGATCGCAAGATCGGCCTCGGCGATCTTGAAGCCATCATGTTCTTGTTCCATCACGTGCAATCGCTTCGCCGCATCGCCTCCTTGTGTGTGGTTGACCAAAAGACAATAACCCGTAGCGTCACCGCGTCCGACTCGGCCCCGCAGTTGATGCAATTGCGACAAGCCAAAGCGATCCGCGTGCTCGACAATCATCACCGTCGCGTTAGGTATATCGATGCCGACTTCGATCACGGTGGTGGCAACCAGGATATGGATCTCACCGTCCCTAAACTCACGCATGATACGGTCACGTTCCCCGATACGCAGCCGTCCGTGCACCAGCCCGACTTTGAAGACACTGAATATGCCCTTGCTAAGTTCTTCCGCCATGCGCGTCGCGTCGCGTAGTTGTTGCAACTGTTCCGACGCTTCCACCAATGGATAAACGATAAATGCCTGATGGCCGCGCTCGACTTCATCCACAACTACACGGTACATAGCCTGGCGGTCTTTGTCCCGGAAGACTTTGGTCCGCACCGGGCTGCGGCCCGGCGGCATTTCATCCAGAAAGGAGACCTCCATGTCGCCGTAAAGCACCATCGCCAGGCTCCGCGGGATCGGGGTAGCACTCATGAGCAGCATATGCGGCTGCCGGGCGCTGAGAGCCGGCGCGCCGCCACGGTAGATCAGCCCTTGCAACGACAGGCGCTGCATGACGCCGAAGCGGTGTTGCTCGTCGATGACTCCCAAGCCCATGCGGGGCGCGTGCACGCTTTCCTGGATCAACGCGTGGGTTCCTACGATGAAGCGCACTTCGCCGGTTTCGATTTGTTCAAGAAGCGCGCGTTTCTCCGTGGCTCGAAGAGATGCCGTGAGCAGCGCGGCTTTGAGTCCTAACATCTCACAATAACGACTGAGATTGCGAAAGTGCTGTTCCGCCAATAGCTCCGTCGGCGCCATCCACAAGGCTTGATATCCATGCTGAATTACGCGCAGGGAAGCCAGCCAAGCGACCATCGTTTTTCCCGAACCAACATCTCCCTGCAGTAAGCGCTGCATGGGACGGGCCAATGACATGTCTGCGTCGATTTCCGCCAATACGCGCTTCTGTGCGCCGGTAAGCGCAAAAGGCAACAAAGCGCGCATGCGCGCCGGCAAGCCGTCCTCCAGGCGGGGGAAAGTCATCCCGGGGGAGTCGCTGCGGCATTTCTTGCGCAGTCCCAAACTGAGTTGCAAAGAGAAGAGTTCGTCGAAAATGATCGAGCGATGCGCCGTGGAGGTGAACCGATTCAGTGAAGCCAGATCGGTATCCACCGGCGGGTTATGAAGTTCCGCCAGTGCTTGCCGACTGGCGACAAGTCCGTGACGTCGGATTGTTTCGTCGGGTAAGCAACTAGGAAGACAGCGAACGTATTCAGCTAACGCTTGCGCTATCCATTTGCGAATCAAGGATAGCGGCAGGGCACCGGGGCGTAAATAAATCGGCCGTATGCACTGCAATTGAACGTCCTCACCCGGCTCTAGAATTTCAAACTCGGGATGGACGATCCGTTTTTGAGGTCCTACGCCCTGCTCGATCTTGCCGTGGACCAGCAGGGTCTGCCCCTGGGATAAACCTTTCGCCAAATAAGACGGCACCCGATACCAAACTAGGCCTAAGCTCCCCGTCTCGTCCCGCAAGGTCGCGGTCATGATCTGACTTCGCCGCTGCGGAATGTATTTGCGCTGCAGGGCCGTAAGTTGTCCGATGAAGCTCCCTTCTTTTCCGGCTACTGCGTCCCGAAGTCTCTTGATCTCCCGTCGATCCTCGTAACGGAACGGCAAATGATAGAGCAGATCCTCAATCGTCGCCACACCAAATGCTTCGAGTTGCGCGGCCCGCTTGGGTCCGACACCTTTGAGGAATCGGATCGGCGTCCGCAGCGCCCGCAGGCATTGCTGGATGGATTGTTTGGGAACGGACTTATTGCGGGAACCGTGTTGCGCGGGATTCATGCAGCCCACTACGGGAGCGCGGGCGCCGAGTAATCCTGCAAGGCTTGCACCTCGAATTCACCTTGTTTGAGGTATTCGATTCCTTCGGCGGCGGCCTCGGCGCCGGCAATGGTCGTAAAATATGGCACCTGGTAGTCCAACGCCCACCGGCGGATATGATAAGAAGCCATCTGCGAGTGGACATCCTCGGGCGTGTTGATGACCATTGCGATCTCACCGTTCTTGATCTGGTCGCCCACGTGAGGAGTGCCGTCCTGGACCTTCTTGACGGTTTCGGCAGGTATGCCTCGCGTCTCGAAGTAAACGGCGGTGCCCTGGGTAGCAACGATTTGAAAGCCCGCCCGCTGCAGTTTTTGCGCAACAGGCGTTACGCTTGCTTTGTCCTCATCGCGCACGCTGATGAAAACTCTCCCCGTTTTTGGCAAACGGGTCCCGCTCCCGAGTTGGGCCTTCGCGAAGGCGAGGCCGAAGGAAGTGTCAATGCCCATGACTTCACCCGTGGATTTCATCTCTGGACCGAGCAAAGTGTCGACGCCGGGAAATTTAGTGAACGGAAAAACAGCTTCTTTGACTGAGATATGCTTCGGCAAGATTTCCGAACTCAGTCCCAAATCCTTGAGTTTCCTTCCGATCATAATACGTGCCGCCATTTTGGCCAGCGGCACGCCAATGGCTTTGCTGACAAACGGTACGGTACGTGAAGCGCGAGGATTGACTTCGAGCACGTAAACATTTTCCCCCTGGACCGCGAACTGGACATTCATGAGACCGCGAACGTTCAACGCCTTGGCGAGATCGACGGTATTTCGCCGGATCTCCGCTTGGATTGCGGCACTGATCGTTTTGGGAGGCAGGCTGCAAGCGCTGTCGCCTGAGTGAACGCCCGCGCGTTCGATATGTTCCATGATGCCGCCGATCACGACGTTTTCCCCGTCTCCGAGAGCATCGACATCCAATTCAATGGCATCGTCTAAAAATTTGTCGATAAGGACGGGATGCTCGGGTGAAGCGGCCACCGCATGAGTCATGTACTGTTGCAGTGCGTCGCGGTCATAGACAATTTGCATAGCCCGGCCGCCGAGGACATACGAGGGTCGCACCAAGATGGGATAACCGAGCCGTTCGGCGATCTCAAAGGCTGCTTCGTAGGAGCGCGCAACACCGTTGTTCGGTTGCTTGACATCGAGACGCCGGAGCAGTTCAGCGAACCGTTCGCGATCCTCCGCCAAGTCGATGCTATCCGGGGAAGTGCCGATAATCTTTACGCCGGCCCGCTCCAGGGGTAGCGCAAGCTTTAAAGGCGTCTGGCCACCGAACTGTACGATGACACCGTCGGGTTTTTCACGATCGACGATATTCATGACCTCTTCCATTGTGAGTGGCTCGAAGTAGAGCTTGTCGGAAGTGTCGTAGTCTGTGCTGACGGTTTCCGGATTGCAGTTCACCATGATGGTTTCGTAGCCTTCTTCGCGCAACGCAAAGGCGGCATGGACGCAGCAGTAGTCGAACTCAATGCCTTGCCCAATCCGGTTCGGCCCGCCGCCGAGGATCATGATCTTCTTGCGCTCCGTCGGCTTCGATTCATCTTCTCCTTCGTAAGTGGAGTAAAGATACGGCGTGAAGGCTTGGAACTCAGCGCCGCAGGTGTCCACCGAATTAAAGACGGCTTCGATACCCTTGTCCTTGCGCAAGCCCCGCATCTCCGCTTCACTGCCCTGTACAAGAGAAGCGAGACGAGAATCAGCAAAACCCATCTGTTTCCAAGAGCGCAGCAGCTCTAGCGGAACCGCGGTCAGGGCGCCCCGGTGACTTTCAATCTCCTTCTCGGTTTGAATGATCTCCCGGATTTTCTCTAGGAACCAAGGATCGACGCTGGAGAGTTGATAAATCTCCTCGGTGCTCATACCAGACCGATAAGCATCTCCCAAATACCACAAGCGTTGTGCATTGGGATTCCGGAGCTTTTCGCGGACCACTTCTAGCGCTTCGTCGCGGCGGTCCGCTAAGACGGCGAGCTTCGGTTCAAAGCCGAAAGAACCGGTCTCTAGAGAGCGCATGGCCTTCTGCAGCGCCTCCTGGAACGTACGACCAATGGCCATAGCTTCGCCGACAGATTTCATCTGGGGTGTCAGGAGATCTTTGGCCTGCGGAAACTTCTCAAAGGTAAAGCGCGGCACCTTCACGACGACATAATCGATGGTTGGCTCGAAGCAAGCCGGTGTTTCCCGCGTGATGTCGTTGGGGATTTCATCCAGTGTATAGCCCACCGCCAACTTTGCTGCGATTTTGGCGATGGGAAACCCGGTTGCTTTGCTCGCCAGAGCAGAGCTTCGGGAGACCCGTGGGTTCATTTCAATGACGACCATGCGGCCATCTTTCGGATTGACGGCGAACTGAATGTTCGAGCCACCGGTATCGACGCCTATCTCCCGGA